>Ga0181588_10003464_pt1 | contig 13235 bp, 12 predicted proteins | sample 071ome_26_FD_148607 | JGI IMG/M metagenome (GOLD analysis project Ga0181588, IMG submission 148607) | Coastal salt marsh microbial communities from the Groves Creek Marsh, Skidaway Island, Georgia - 071409BT metaG (spades assembly) | ecosystem: Environmental > Aquatic > Marine > Intertidal zone...
TCGCGACCTCGAGTTGGAAGCGAAAGGCGTGCGTTACCTCGAGCCGGATCTCAACGTCGCCATGATCCTGAAGGACGGCCGCAGCCTGCAATGGTGGACGAACCTCGAAGCGACGCGCGCGTCCTTCGCCGAATTCTCCCCGAAGGACGCCGACGCCCTCGTGCGCTGGACCGAGGAGTTCCGGCCCATCGTGGAGAACATCCTTCTGCCTGAGGCGCAATGCCCGCCGCTGGAGCCGCGAAAGCGGACCGAGCTTCTCCAGCAATCCAAACTCGGCCGGCGACTGCTGGAAGTCTCGGCCCTGTCGCCCCTGGAGTTCGTGACGCAACATTTCGAGCACGACGCCATCCGCGCGGGACTGTTGTTCTTCAATGGCCTGCGGGAGGTGGACCTGCGACTACAGGGATTCGGCCATGCAATCCCGGCCTTGTTGGCGTCGCCAGCCAAGGCGCAGATGTGTGTCGGCGGTTCCGCAGCCCTGGCGCGCGGATTGGTTGAGGACATCGAGGCCAATGGGGGCGTTGTCCGCTGCGGCGTGACGATTTCCCGCATCATCATGAGACATGGCCGCGCCGCGGGAATTGAACTGGAGGGCGGCGAAACCATTGAGGCCTCCGGGTTTGTCGCATCGGGCTTGAACCCGCAACAGACCTTCCTGCAACTGCTGCCCGAATCGGACACCTCAGCGAAGCTTCGCGAACGCGCGGGCGGCTTTCGCTACAACCTGCTGGCGCCCCTGTTCGGATTGCACCTCGCCCTCAAGGAGCCCCCCGCCTACGCCGCCGCCGAGCGGGACCCCGGCTTGCGCGATGCCTTCATGGTCATTCTCGGCTTGGACCGTTTCGAGCAATTCCATGAAATTGTGTCGGCTCACGAACGCGGCGAGATCCCGAACGCGGTCTCCTGGGGCTCCTGCCCCACACACTTCGATCCCAGCCAGGGACAGGATGGCATCCACACCGCCTTCATGTGGGAGAAACTCCCCTACAACCTGCGAGGCGACGCTCAAAACTGGAAGACACACCGAGATGCCCACGGAGCCGCCCTGCTCAACGCCTGGCGCCGCCACGCGCCGAACCTCAACGACGCGACCATCCTCGACCGCTTCGCCCTCAGCCCCGCCGACACCGAACAAACCCTGCCCAACATGTTCCAAGGCGACCTGCTGGTGGGCTCCTTCGCCAACGACCAGGTCGGACATAACCGGCCGTTTCCCGGCGCGGGGACCTACCGAACGCCCGTGCCCGGCCTGTATCTTTGCGGCGGGTCCACCCATCCCGGCGGCAACATCACCGGACTCTGCGGCTACAACGCCGCCTCGGTCATCGCCGCCGACGCCGGCGTGCCACAATGGTGGGACTCGCCGGATGTGGAAGGCGCGTTGGGCGGAATTGCGGACGCAAAGTGATTGGCGGGACGCTGGGGTCGCCGCAACGCGTTCAATTGATTACAGTGGTCGGCCAAGGTCAGTTGGCGACGCAATGCGTCCCTCGCCATGTCGCTCCGCGTCCTCCCGGACAGGCTGCAGGCCTGGTCCAGCAAGGACTGAAGATCTTCGTCGAGACGAATTGTCAGCACGGCGTTCATGTTGTATGACAATGTGATCCAGCCATTATTGAGATCAATGGAGGATTCCGCAGTGGACGAGTCGTCCATGCGGCCATGGGTTGATGGCGACGACGTGACCATTGAGATGGACTCACCGATGATCCTGCTTCGTGTGGACGAAACCGATCGTTTTGCGCGAGGCGTCTACTCGGCTATCGATGAGTCGATCGAGGGCTTGAGTGAGTTTTGGAAAGGCGAATGGATCAACGTGGAACGCCTTGGGATAATCGGCCCGTTCAGGCGCTACACCGCGATACCTTCGATCTTGGGGGGCGACGCTTGTCGATTCATCAGCGACGGGGCGGACCTGAGCATGGCGCGCCAAGTGTCCGAAGATTGACGGCGCATGGACCAAGGACGATACTGCCACCATGACAACCGCTGCCTACCTCGACAAGATGCTGGAGCCTGTGTCCCGGTGCTTCACGCCTGAAGTGGCGGATCGGCTCGTTCACATTGAGCCGGACCCGGACCTTCAGGCCCGCATCGACCTCTTGGCTGACAAATGCACTGAAGGCGATCTGACGGAGGGCGAGCGGGCGGAATACGAGGCCTATGTGCGAGCAGGAAACCTGATCTCCATTCTCCAGGCGAAAGCGCGCAAGCAACTTGCCGGTTGACCGTATGTTCATGGATGCCGCGCTGAGAGCTCAGGTTCGCGAACGTGCGGCGAATGTATGTGAGTATTGTCATCTGCCGCAGGTATTCGCTCCGTTTCCAATCTTCCATATTGAGCACATTCGCGCCCGCAAGCATGGCGGGGCGACGGAACAGTCAAATCTCTGCCTCGCCTGTTCGTTCTGCAATCTCCACAAGTCCTCGAATCTCAGTGGAATCGATCCGGAAACCGACGAAATCGTTCGACTCTTTCATCCGAGAACGGACCGTTGGGACGAACACTTCGAGTTTCGATGGCCACCCATCATTGGAAGAACTGCCATTGGCCGTGTGACAGTGGCTGTTCTTGATATGAACGACGACGAGCGTCTCGAACTTCGGAAGGAATTAGGGGGCGAATCGGTTGCCCTCCATTGACCAAGAACGCATCCGCTGAGACACAGAGGTCGCCGAGAACACAGAGAACCACAAAGGCGGGGGAATTCATTCTCTGTGGTTCTCCTTCCTCTCCTCTCTACTCCATTGTTGAAAAAGTGGCTGCCGATGAGGCGCTGTTTGCCCACCAAAAAAGATCGGCTTGGATCGGTCGGTCTGGCAGCCTTCCGGCGCAGTCATTCACCCTGATTTTCCATGAACCGAATCCGCGTGCTCCCCGACCAGGTGGCGAACCAGATCGCCGCGGGCGAGGTGGTGGAGCGTCCGGCCAGCGTGGTGAAGGAACTGGTTGAGAATGCGATCGACGCGGACGCCCACAAGATTGGCGTCGAGATCCAGGCGGGCGGGCGCGCGCTGATCCGCGTGACGGACGACGGCGTCGGCATGAGCCGCGACGACGCCCTGCTTTCCCTCGAGCGCCATGGCACCAGCAAATTGAGGAAGGCGGAGGACCTGGCCACGGTGGAGACCATGGGATTTCGCGGCGAGGCCGTGCCCAGCATCGCGAGCGTCTGTCGCTTCACCCTGACCACGCGCGAGCGTGACAGCGGGGAACCGGAGGGCACAGAGGTCGCGATCGACGGCGGCAAACTGCTCGACGTAAAATCAGCCGGGCGCGCCCCGGGAACCACGATCGAGGCGCGGCAACTGTTCTTCAACCTGCCGGCCCGGCGCAAGTTCCTGAAGAGCCAGGAGACAGAACGGGCGCACATCCAGCACTGCCTCGCCCTGACCGCCCTGGCGCATCCCCAGATCGCCTTCGACTTCAAGAGCGACAAGCGAATGATCTGGCGACTGCCCGCGGAACCTGCGGCGGACGACACCGCTTCCCGCATGGCAGCGCTGAAGGAGCGACTGCGGGCGCTCTATGGGGCGGAGGTCCAACTGATCCCCGTGGAGCGCGAGGAAGCCGTCGGCCGCTCCAACGGACGAATACGCATCTGGGGATTCACGGGCGCGCCGGGCGTCTCGCGGGCCAATCGGCAGGACCAACACGTCTTCGTCAACAAGCGCCCCATCGAGCACCGCGGCCTGAACCAGGCCCTGCTGGAAGGCTATCGCGGCGGACTGCCGAAGGGCCGCTACCCGATCTGCTGCCTCTTCCTCGAAATGGCGACGTCCTCGGTCGACGTCAACATTCACCCGGCCAAACGCGAAGTAAAATTTGAGCGCGACCGCGAAGTGCGCGCGCTGGTCGCTGACGCCGTCCGCGACGCGCTGCTGGACTACCACCGTGAAAGCGCCTCATCACCCGGCGACGATGACACGGTCGATGCCGTCCCGGCCGATGCGCCCTTGAAGGCCGAGCCATTTCCCGTGGCTTCGACGCAAAAGTCCGAGACCATGGAACTCGGCGGCGGCGAATCGTTCGATGCGGCGAAACCGGCGACGGCCGTCAATTCCGACCGGAGGCCGGCTTCAAATCCCGCTCCGGCTCCAACTCGGCGCATCTTTCCGGAAGTCCCGAAGCCAAAGCCCGTTCCCGCCTCTTCGGCTGCGACCAACCGAAAGAGCAAGGAACAAAAAAATGAGCGCCCGCCGCTCGACGCCGCAGCCCGGAAGCGCATTGCCGCCATTGAGAAAGAGGTGCAGGACGCTCCCCTGGAGCCTGCGCCTTTGCTCAAGGTCCCGCTGCGGATGTTGGGCACGGTGGCGCGGCATTACGTCGTCCTCGAATCCGACCGCGGCATGGTGCTGATGGACCGCCGCGCCGCGCACGAACGCGTCCTCTACGAGCGTATGCTGGAAGCGGCCCGGGACGCGGCGGCGGAATCGCAACGACTGCTGCTGCCGGAGACCGTGGAACTGTCCGTGCGCGATGCGGGGTTCGTCCGGGAGAATCTGGACGCCCTCGCCAAGCTGGGTGTGGAGTTGAGCGAGTTCGGCGAACAAACCTTTCTGCTGGACGCCCTGCCCCCCTTCGCACAGGGCTGCGAGGCGCGAACATTCGTCCTGGAATTGATCGACGACCTGAAGGCGGCGGGAAACTCGGCGGGTTCGGGCCGCTTGACCGAACGCGCCATCGCCCAAACCATCTGCCACCGCGCGGTCCAAGCGCGCGACACACTGAGCGAGACGGAGTTGGCGACGCTGGTTGAAAACCTGCGTCGCTGCGCCATGCCCTACACCTGCCCCAACGGCCGCCCCACCCTGATCGAGATGAACGAGCGGGAACTGGCGAAGAAGTTTGGCAGGTCGTAGCACAGGCGCTTGCCTCTTGCCTGGGGCCCCGCGCGAAGCGCTTCTCTGCGGCTCAGTTCCCCACCGTTGTCTCATACCGGACGCCATCCGGAACCGGCACGGCGACGGGAACAGAGGTCCCGAACGTCCCGGCGGTCCGCGCGCTGGAATCAACCGCGACAAATGCCGTGTATTTCGACATCAGGCTGTGGTCCAAGGCAATCCCCTTGATCTGATTCTCCAGTTCCGGGTTGTGGAACATCGCCGCTTCGTCGGCCATGGCCGCAATCTTGCGACGGGCCCAAACCGCGGCAAGGCCTTCGTGGACGGTCTCTGCATTATCGAGATCGACCGGCACGTCCATGGCAATCTCCTCGCCGTTGGCCAGGCGCCCGCGCACGCGGATCGTTCGTTTGCCGCCGCCACTGAATTTACCCGTCACGACGAGCGGCCGCCCGACGAACAAGTCCGGGACGCGGGCAGGATAGGCCTCCTCGACCGCAAGGCCGTTCCAGTCGATCGCGATGTCCGTCAGCGCGGGGTGGCTGACGCGTTCAAAGAAACGGTCCATGATCTCGGAACCGCTGTCCCGGAGGTTGAGGTAGGCGACCGCGCCCCGGCCCAACTTGGCCATCCGGTCCATCAGGTAGTCGTTCGGCGAGGACCCCACCCCGAAGCTGAAGATCCGCGTCGCTCCCAAACGATCGTTGATCGTCCGCAGGACGTCGGCTTCATTGCCGATCAACCCGTCGGTCATGAACGTGACAAAGCGCAGGCGACGCGGGTCGTGCTCGAAGTCCAGGGCGGCCTTGATGCCTTCGATCATGTGCGTTCCGCCAGAGCCGTTGAGGCTCTTCAGATACCGCTTGGCGCGACGAATGTTCTCCGCCGTAACCGGCACGGGCGCGCCTCCCAATTGGGAGGCGTTGTTGGAGAAGCGGATGATCTGGAAGGTGTCGTCCGGTTCAAGGTGGTTGAGCGCCCGTCCAATCGCATCCTTGGCCTGCCTGATGGGCGCGCCATTCATGCTGCCGGAGCAGTCGATGACAAAGATCATCTCCATCGGCTTGCGCTTGAGCGACTTCATCGAATCGGGCGGGTAAAGCATCAGGGAGAAATAGCCGCCGCGCTCATCGCGATGGGTGATGAAGTTGGACTTCAACCGCGACCCGGTCACCCGCCAACGCAGCACGAAGTCCTTGTTGGGCAGGGTGTCGTGCGGCTTGAGGGAGATGGCGTAGCGCTCGTCGGACTTGCGGTCCTTGGCGATGGCATGGGTGCGGGAATGAAGCTCCTCGATCTTCACGCCGGCATTGAGTTTCACGTTGACCGCGATGTCATGTCCGCTGCGCTCCTTGGGGCGGAGGTATTGCGCCTCGGTCGCCTGACCGGAGCCGCCGTGCCGACCGCGGGGCGCGGCGCCGACGCCGGCCGTCGAGCCGGCGGGATTGAAGCGCGGGCCCACGACCATCGGAAACACGAACTCATACCAACCGTCGCGCCAGGCAAGGGTGTTGTAATATTTCAGATCGATGTCGATGCGCTTGCCGGGTTCGATGTTGGCGACTTTCTGCGTGAAGATGTTGGGCCGCTCCTGGGTGAGCAGGGACGCCTTGTAGCCTTGGGCGCGGGCCGCTTGGTAGATCCGCTTGGCCTCCTGCTTCTCGCGAATGATGCCGCGGATGCGCCGGTCTCCGATCGTCATCACGAACTCATTCACCGCGGCGTTTTGTGGCAAGGGAAAGACATACACCGCCTCGATCTTGCTCGAGAAGGGATTGTGGAATTGCTGCGTGACCCCGACCGTCGCGAGATAGCCGTCGATGTCGGCTTGCACCTCCGTGTGCTCCAGCGGCATGGGGACCAACCGATCCTCCGGACCCTCGCGACCGCTGAGGGAGCAGACCGGAATCTTGCTGTGGCTGACAGAAACACGCCGGTCGCGGGCCGGCTCGTCCTCCAAACGGGAAATGACCCAGATCTCCTCCTCGCGGGGCGGCAACGCGGCAGAATCCACTTCAACACGGGCAACCGGCTCACCCGGAAGGGCGCGGCTCGCCAACGACTTGAATCGCGTTCGCGGCGAGGGCTGCGACGTCGGAGAGATCCCGCTCGTCTGCCGGCGTAATTCCATCTCAGCCTCCGCCATGGGCGCCGAGGCGGGCACGACCTTCCGGAGCCCCTCCTCTGCGGGCATCGGGAGACGCGTTGTTTCCTTCTTCGCGAGTCGTTCCGCCCCCTTGGCCTCATCCCTCGAACCGACGGCTGGCGCGGCGGGTTCGACAGTTTCCTCCGCCATCGCGGTCGCGCCGGACGGCGGGCTTGCGGGTCCGTGTCCCGTGTCTTCAGAGGCGCAGCCGGTCAGCCAAATGGCCAGGGCGGCAAACAGGGTGACGGACAAGGGCGCGCACGCGTCTCGACCGGTTTCCTTGGCGATGTGATGTCTGGTTTTCATGTTCGTTCCTTTGAGGTTGAAGCGTGGCATGGGGACAGGTTGAGGCATTTCTGGTTAGTCGTCGTTGCGCTCCTGCGCCGTGACCTCGGCGGGAACCCGCTCGCCCTCGAGAGTGGCGGCGGTCTTGAGTCGCACGATGAAACCGGGGTCGGCGTCGCCGCCAATTTGCAGGTGCACCGTGGCGATACGGGTGCGGCCGGTTGGGAGATTGTCGGCGGACGCCGTATTGAAAGCGGCGATGACAACCTGTTCGCGCTGGATGGCGCGGGGATCGTAGTAAGGGGCTTCCTGATAGGCGGGATGTTCGCCGCCCTCGACGCCGACGATCTTGACGGCCTCGGTGTCCGCGGCGAACTCAATCTGATACGCGGCCAACGGCTGGTCCACGGAATCGACGTAGATGTCCACGGCTTGAAAGCGAACGACCGGGGCGATCTCCTTCGCGCGCTGGGCGCCGAGCGGCCCGGCGAGCGCGAGTCCGGCAATGAGAACGAGAATGAGTTTGTTCATGCTGAAGTTCCTTTCCTGCTCAAAGTTTGACGGAAACACGGGCAACCCAGTCCACATCGGCGCGGTCGATGATCCCGTCGTTGTTGAAATCGTAGGCTGCGGGGACGACCTGGGCGCCTTCGATCTGGCGGGCGAGCGCGAAGGCGTCGAGAATGTCCACGGTATTGTCCCGGTTCACGTCCTCCCGGGCAAAGGCAGCCTTCGCGGCTGGCGCGGCGGTCATGGCTTCCGTTTCGGTTGGAGCGGAGGCTCCGGCTGCTTCAGCCGCAGCCAGTTCTGCGGTTTCCTGCGGCTCCGGCGCCTGATCCGCCTGCCGCGTCTGCGGGTTGGGCCCGGTCAGGGAGATCATCAAGACCACCGAGGCCGCGATGGCGACGCCCCAACCGGACCAGGCGATGATGTTGGAGCGCGGCGGTGTCCCGCTTTGGGGACCCGCCAAAAGAGCCCCCCCCTGGCCCGCGTTCAAATGCTTCCGCGCCGCGGCCATGATGGCTCCATCGACCGAGGGCGGAACAAAGATGTGTTCGTTATCAAGCTCAGCCAGCGCTTCGATCAACTCCTCGGGAGCCTCGATCTGCTCGTCTTGTTCTGGCCGATTGAATTCGTTCATGTTCACAGGTTCAAGCGCCGCAGGGCGCAATTGGGTTCACTTCACTTGTCAAAAAACTTTCTCGTCCGCTCATCCTTGCGCAAGGTGGTGAGCGCATTGTGGAGGCGGGATTTCACCGTGCCGGTCGCAATGCCCATCACCTCTGCAATCTCCCCCATTTTCATGCCCTCCACAAAACGGAGCAGCAGGACTTCGCGGTGTTCCTCGGAGAGCCCGGCCATGACCGCGGCCAACTGCTCCCGCTGATTCTCCAGGGGCGCGACCTCCTCCGGCGCCTCGACGCGCTCGCTGATCGACTCGTCGGATTGGAATCGCCTCGCCTTCTTGACCGCGGTAAGGGAGAGGTTTCGAACCGCCGGATAAAAGAAGGTCGTCAGCTTCGCCGTCAGCCGGAATCCGGGAAACTTCTTCAGGAAATAGAGAAACGTGTCCTGCAGGACGTCCAGCGCAAGATCGCGATCCCGGGTGAAACGAAAGGCCAGGTTCACCACCCAGTCGCGATGCCGCAAATACAGGACGTCAAAGGCGGAATGGTCCCCCTCGTTGACGGCGTCGATCAACTCGAGATCGCTCCGCAAATCAGACTGTGGGTCGGTTTCCACCTCGCGTGACGCATGAAGGATTTCAATCATCTTGCGCCGCGTTGTTCTCGGTTGCCATACCCTTTTAGGACGGTCGGGACCAAAAAGGTTCACTGAGCTTGGAATAAGAGTGGCGGAACCTGGGTCACGGACACAGCGCCCTCCGCGCCATGCCCCGACCGAAATGGCTCCGGACCTTGCCGCCAACGTGGACGCCCCGGATTCTCTCAATCGCCGTCGTCGCCAAAGCAATGTCGCATGAAGTCGCTGAGACCGTCGCGGCGGAAAGATTCGAGATCCCAGGGCTCATCGGTCAGCCAGTCGAGACGCTCTGCGGGCAGGAGATAGACCCAGGCTTCAATCAAAGCGCCGTCCGCCAGGCGAACTTTCCGAAGCTCGCGGGAATAGGGCTCGCCTTCAAACTCGTCGAGCCGCAGGAATTCCGCGTCGGACACCCCCTTGTAAACGCAACCCGGCATCTTCGCCCCAGCCAGCGGGGCCGCCCCCGGATAGGAGGCATCGCGGATTCGGCGCGGCGCATGATCCTCAAGCTCGGCCTCGCGGCCTGGTGGAACGCGGCCGATCACCGCGCGCATCACCTTGGCAATCCGCAGCGAGCCGTAGCAGAAAAGTCGACGATTCAAGGTTGTTCCCGGTTTCGCGGCCATCGTATTCTTCAACGCGATTCCTAATCCCCTTCCAAGCCTCGATCAATCCCTTCCACGAAAAAGATCAACCGCTTTCACGCCAGCGTCATGCCAGCCGACGACGGAGGAAGCCTTGACCGGCTGCGGACGCGGACCGGGTTCTCGCCGACCCTGTCGACTGGCCGCCGGCGCCGTCTCCGTTTCCGCGTGACCGTCGCGGCGGCTTGTGGCAAATCTGCCGCATGGCACGACTCACGCCAAAAGAGATCCGTACGGAGCTGGAATCCATTCCCGACTGGGTCCGCAAGGCCAGAACCATCCAGCGCACCTTCCAATTCAAGGACTTTCCCGCCGCGATTCGATTCGTCGACAAGATCGCCCGGTTGGCGGAAAAGGCATGGCATCACCCGGACATCGACATCCGCTGGAACAAAGTGACGCTCACATTGACCACCCACGACGAGGGCGGCCTAACCGGGAAGGACTTCGACCTCGCTCGCCGCTTTGACGCCAAAGCCTGAGTGTTTGGGTTTCAGGTTGCAGGGTTCCGCACTCCTGACTCCGAGCGCCACATTCCATTGACCTCGCCCGCGCACAAGTCGACCTCTGTCCGGCGGCGCAAGCCGCTGGACGCCGGACTCGCCTTTCGCAACGCGTTCGGCTACTCGCCCACGGTCATCACCCGGGCCCCGGGACGGCTGGAGTTGCTCGGCAACAGCGCGGACTACAATCAAGGCCTCGCCATGGCCGTGGCCATCGACCGCTCCGTCTGGGTCGCCATCTCACCGCGCGTGGACGGACAGATCGAACTTGCCAGCTCCGCTTTCCGCACGCGGGACAAATTCTGGCTGACCTCTTTCGAGTTCAATCCGAGCGCGCCCTGGACCGCGTTCATGAAGGGCGTCCTGGACCGTCTGCGGAAACACGGCGTCAATTTCAGCGGCTTCAACGCCTGCGTTTTCAGCGACATTCCCCGGGGTTCCGGCCTGGGCTCCTCCTCGGCGCTGACGGTGGCCACCGCGCTCGCCGTGCGGGAACTCTACCCCTGGCGCGTCACGTCGACCGGCGTCATGCGTCCGCCGACGAGAACCAAGGGAAAACTGCCCAAGCTCGGCACGAAGGAGGCCCTGCAGGTGGCGCGCTTCTGCCAGGAGGCGGAGACGGAGTTCGCCTCGACCAACTGCAACCTGCTGGACCCGATCGTGGCGCTCCGCGGCAAGGAATTCCACGTCGTTTCAGTCGACTTTCACCACCATTCGGTCGAACAGATTCCGCTCATCGACGATGTGGCGTTCGTGGTTTGTGAGACCGGGGTCCCCCGGAGGAGCGACGCGAGGGACCATCGGGAATTGCGGCAGCATTGCGTCTCGGCGGCGCGAACCTTGAGGGCCAGGTCGCTGCGCTCGGTCGAACCGCGCTATCTGTCATTGCGCCGCAAGCGGCTCACGCAGCGGGAATACGACTGCGCCTATCACATTGTCGGCGAGAACCAACGCGTGGCCTTCGCCGACCGCGCGCTGCGCGAGGGCGACATCGCCCAATTCGGACAATACCTGCTGCAGAGCCACGACAGCTGCCGGGATTTCTTCGGCAACAGTTCGCGCGAACTGGACCTGCTGGTCCAACTCGCCCGGGCGCACCCCGCCTGCCTCGGCGCCCGTCTGGCCGGCTCCGGCTTCGGCGGCGCCACGGTGAACCTGATCAAGTTCTCCCAACTGGAGGATTTCACATCCTCCATCAGCGCGCTCTACGAGAAACTGACCGGGCGAACAATCGAACCGATGTTCTGCCGCATCGTGAACGGGGCGGAATAACGGCCGGTCGTTGGCGAGTGGTCGCACAGACTTTTTCTTTGTCGAAACCGGTCTGACGCCCGACGATGGCGCGCAGCCAACGTTGTCAAACCAACATGAGTTTCCTATATCGCAAATTTCTTCGCTCCCTCCTGTTCACGATGGAGTCGGAGAAGATTCACGATCAGACCCTGAAGCGTCTGGGACAGGCGAGCCGCAGCGCGGCATTGTGCCACGCGGCGGAGGCGGTCTACGGCGCTCCCGATCTGCCCGTAAAGGCGTTCGGGCTGACCTTTCCAAATCCCGTTGGATTGGCCGCCGGCATGGACAAGAAGGCGGCGGCCGTGCCGATCTGGAAATCACTCGGTTTCGGCTTCAGCGAACTGGGCGGCGTGACCTGGCATGCGCAACCGGGCAACCGCAAGCCCCGCATGTTCCGCGCCATCGCCGATGAGGCCCTGGTCAATCGCATGGGCTTCAACAACCCCGGCGCCGAGGCCATGGCGGAATCGCTCAGAATGTGGCGGGAACGGGGCCGCTGGCCGGATCATCCGGTCGGGATCAACCTCGGCAAATCCAAGAAGACCCCGCTCAAGGACGCAGCCCAGGATTACCTGAACTCCTTCCAAGCATTGCGCCCCTACGCGGACTTTTTTGTCGTCAATGTCAGTTCGCCAAACACACCCAACCTGCGAAAACTTCAGGACAAGTCGGCCCTGGACGAGATCCTTGCCGCCTTGCAGGAGGTCAACGCGCCGCCCAAGGGCCGTCCTCCCAAAGAGGGCCACCCGCCCGAACGACTGCCTCGCCCCATCCTGGTCAAGGTCGCCCCGGACCTCACTTTCAGCGCCTTGGATGAGATCCTGGAACTGGTCGCCCCCCGCAAGGTCGCCGGCATCGTCGCGACCAACACCACCATCGCGCGACCGGACACCGACGATCCCCTGTCGCAACAGACCTATGCACAGGAGGGCGGGCTGAGCGGTCGCCCCTTGCGTGAGCGATCGACGGAGGTCATCCAACACCTGAACGACCAGACCGCCGGAAAGCTTCCCATGATCGGCGTCGGCGGCATCTTCACCGCCGAAGACGCCTGGGAGAAAATCAAGGCGGGAGCCTGCCTCGTTCAGGTCTACTCCGGTTTGGTCTACGAAGGCCCGTCGATCGCCCGGGACATCGTCACCGGCCTGAAGAACAAACGCTGGAAACGCAATCGCTTCGCTTGAGCGATTGGCGGGAGTGGGGCGCCGATTGCCGCGCATCCCGTTCAAGACAACGCGGCAGGCGTCGGGCCGGCCGCCGCCTCCTCCGCCAGCAACGCCAGACTGCCCATGATTCTGAAATAGAGATTGGTCAACCGTTCCACACAGGCTTCCGACTCCACGGCCCGACGCTGGATGGGGTCCATGTCGCCCGGCGCTTCCACTGAGACAAACCGGGCCATGCTGATGTTGCCATTGGCGTGATCGAAGGGATAGGGCGCATCACCCAGCTGGCGGATGACTTCCTTGCGCTGCCGGCCCAGCTCGGCCGCGCATTCCCTAAGCGCGACAATGAAGACGTCTTCATTCTCGTCGCACAGGTCGTCCAGCAGCGCGCCCATTCCAGCCAACGTTTCCCGCAACTGCAACAGCGGCGGGATCGCGTTCCGAAGCGCTGACAACCCTGCCAACAGGCGCTCCAACGCGCCGAAATCGCCTGAATGGTCGGCCGCCAGCGCCAAGGAAACCGCCAGGCGCCGCCTCGCCAGTTCGTTGAAGTCGGTCAATTCCCGGCGCGATTCGCGTATGACCGAGG
>Ga0181588_10003481_pt1 | contig 13203 bp, 10 predicted proteins | sample 071ome_26_FD_148607 | JGI IMG/M metagenome (GOLD analysis project Ga0181588, IMG submission 148607) | Coastal salt marsh microbial communities from the Groves Creek Marsh, Skidaway Island, Georgia - 071409BT metaG (spades assembly) | ecosystem: Environmental > Aquatic > Marine > Intertidal zone...
TCAATCACGATTACGGGGCCGGAGGGAGCCGCGATTTCGCCTGGGAAACAACGGTCGCAGAACAGGCTGGAAAGAACATCCATGTCGGCGGCGGCGTGTCGGAGGCGGATTTTGTCGAGATGAGGGAGACGCGCGACGCGACGCTGTCGGTCCCGCGCCTGATCCTGCCCTCTATCCAGGTCAATATATGCGCCGGCGATCTGCCAGAGCCCGAAAGCAACGGGACGCGGTATCTGAAAATTCCGCTGGACGTTATCTGACGCCGGTCGGCGTTATTCTCCTCACTCGGCCGCGCCCGCCACTGTTTCCGCGTACTGCATGGCGCCCTTCTCGCGGCGCAGCAGCGGCGTCATGAACGACAGCAGCGGGGGAATGATCAGCAGCGTCAGGACCGCTGACAGCGCCAGTCCACCAAGCACCACCGACCCGAGTCCGCGATAAAGCTCCGATCCCGCGCCCGGCGTCAGCACCAGAGGCAACATGCCGAACACGCTGGTCATGGTCGACATGAAGATCGGGCGGATACGGTTGCGGGTCGCTTCGGCGATTGCGTCGAGAGCTTCCATCCCCTCGACCCGCACGTGATGCAACGTCTGATGCACCAGCAGGATGGCGTTGTTGACCACGGTGCCGATCAGAATGATGAAACCCAGCAGCGTCAGCATGTCGAGCGCCTGGAACGTGAAAATATTCAGGATCGACAGACCGATGACGCCGCCTGCCGTCGCCAGCGGAACCGAGAACATGATGATCAATGGGAAAAGGAAGCTCTCGAACAGGATGGCCATGACGAGGTAGACGACCAGGATCGCGATGGCGAGGTTGAACTGCATCGCTTCCCATGTCTTGTTGAGCTCGTCCGCTGTTCCCGATAGAGACAGGCGGACACCCGGCGGAAGGCCGGCCTTGGTCAGCGGCGCGATAACCTTCTCCTTGACCCGGTCGATGGCTTCTTCGAGCGGAATATCGTCGGTCGGGCGGATCTGCAACGTGACCGTGCGCTGGCGTTCCAGATGAAGAATCTGCGTCGGTCCTTCGGTCACTTCGATAGTCGCGAGCGATGAGGCAGGCAGTATATGGCCCGTCCGGGTGACGATGGGCAGGTTGCCGATACCCTGGGTCTGTGTGACCTGGTTCTCGGGCCCCTTGACCGTCAGGTCGATCCGTTTGCTGCCCCGGGTCACTTCGGCGACGCGGGCGCCGTCATTGAAGACGTCGATGGTCTGGCCCAGATCGCGCGCTGTCAGCCCGACATCGGCAAGCCTCATCAGGTTAGGAATGACGCGGACTTCGGGCGCGCCGAGCTCGAGGCCGGGGCGCGGACGAATCTGGTTTCCCTCACTACGCGGCATCTCGCGGTTGAGGATGGATACGCCTTCACGGGCGATTTCCAGCAGGTCCTCGAGTTCGGGACCCGTGATGTCGAGGTCGATGACGCTGGAACCGCCGAACCCGCGTCCGAATAGGGACGTCTGTCGGACGAAACCGAACGTGCCGGGTTCGCTGAACACCGCGCGCCGCATCACAGGTACGAGTTCCTTGGCGCGTGTCGGATCGGTCGCCGAGGCGCCGATAAAGGTGGAGTTGGTCCGCGCGACAAACCAGAAGCGCTCAATACGGGCGGGCCCTTTCGGGTCGATCTTCTCCCCCTGTTCCGCCCACATCGGCCGCGTCGCATTTTCGACCTTCTCGGCGATCCTGTTGAGCGAGTCCAGATTGTATCCCGGCGGCGGGCTGGCGATGGCGATGATCAGGTTGCGGTTGCCGTCAGGCAGGTAGCTGAGTTTGGGCAGGAACCACCAGGTGCTGAGCGCCGCTGCGCCGCAAACGAAGAGTACGACCGCGGCGCCGATTGCCCTGTTTCCGATCACTATCCGCGTGAACCCGAGAACAAATCGGACAAAACCTTTCGCCAGCCAGTCGACGACCGGAATTCGCCTCTTGTCCGCGATCAGGTGGGTATTTTCGCCGAGCAGACGTTGGGCCAGCGTCGGGACGACGGTGATCGACACGACGAGAGACAGGAGCACCGCGACCGACAGGGCGATGGCGATATCGCGGAACAGCTGACCGACGACCAGGTTCATCACCAGGATTGGCGCAAAAACCACGACCGTTGTGACGGCCGATGCCATGATCGCGCCCCAGACTTCGCCCGCGCCGCGAACCGCGCCTTCGTATTTGCTGCGCCCAAGTTCGCGGTGTCGATAAATGTTTTCCAGCACCACGATCGCTGCGTCGACCACCATGCCGACCGCAAAGGCGATGCCGGCCAGCGAAATGACGTTGATAGACCGTCCCAGGGCCGCGAGGGCAACGAACGACCCGATCACCGAAACCGGAATCGCCAGCGACACGACAGCCGTTGCGCCGAACGAGCGCAGGAACAGAAGCAGGATTACCGCCGCCAGCGATCCGCCGATCCAGATATTCTGGGTCACAAGATCCACGGCGGCATTGATATAGAGCGTGTCGTCGTGAACCTGTTCGAGGACCAGGCCCGCCTGCGGCAGAACGTCGGCATTCAGTTGCGCGACGACCTTGCGGACATCCCGCATGATCTCGATGACGTTGGCACCCGTGTCCCGCACGGCGTTGACGACAATGGCGTCCCGGCCCTTGTCGCGCAGCCTCGCGTCGCGTTTCTTCGCGCCAAATTCCACATGTGCGACGTCGCCCACCGTCACACGTGACACGCGTCCGGTCGTTGGGTCCCGGACGGTTCGCAATACGACGTCCCGGACGCGCGCGACCGTGGTCAGCTCGCTTTCCGTGCGGACGGTATATTGCCGTTTTCCTTCTTCGACCTCGCCGGCGGAGACATTGACGTTGGTGCCGCGCAGCGCGTTGGTGAGGTCCGGCACGGCCATCTTGTAATGGGCGAGACGTCTGGGATCGATTACGACGCGAATTTCGGACTCGCTACCCCCGTAAACATTGACTAACGCGACCCCGTTGATCCGCTCAAGCCGGTCCCGGATCACGTCGTCGACGAAATCTCCGTATTCCTCAATCGGTTTCAGGTTTCCGGGCGCGGCGCGGACCGAAAACCAGGCGATGGGATTGTCGTCGGTGTCGCGGGTCCGGATTTCCGGCTCTTCCGCTTCGTCCGGCAGGTTCGAGACCTGGGTCAGCCGGTTGTTGATCAGCACAACGGCCTTGTCGCGGTCGACGTCGACGTTGAACTCCATGATGATCTGGCCGCGGTTTCGGCTGGCGCGCGCCTCCATCCGCTCCAGGCCTTCAAGTCCCTTGAAGACCTCTTCCAGCGGAATAACGATTTCGCGCTCGATCTCGGCCGGCGAGGCGCCGCGCCATGTGGTCTGGACGATGATCAGCGGTTTGCGGACGTCCGGCGTCAGCTGGATCGGTATCGTGGTGAGCGCGAGCCAGCCTAGCAGGACAGACATCAGGACGATGGAGAGCACCGCGACCGGGCGGCGCACCGCGAGTTCAATGAGTTTCATTGATCGCCTCCACCGGCGCGGCTGTTCGGCCGGTTCCCGTCGCCGTCGCCGCCTCTTCGCCTGCGGCCTTCGCCGCCTTCATCGTCGCCGCCGCGGCGACGTCTTCCCTCGCCGCCGCCTCCGCCCCGGCGGCCCCCGCGCCGGGCTTCGCCTGCGAGCGACGCCTGCTGGTTGGGCCGGAGACGTTCATTGCCCCTGATGACCACCCTGTCGCCGACAGTAAGGCCTTTCAGAACCTCGAACCGGCTGCTGAACGCTTCGCCGAGTTCGACTTCGCGCATACGGACCCGCTTTTCCTCCGGATCGAACACGAAAACCACCCGCTTGCCGCGGCGCTGGGTGATGGCGTCCTTATGGACCGACACGACTTCGCGCGGCTTGCTCGACGGAATGTGCAGGATGACGCTCTGGTTGGCTGCGATGTCCTCGCGCCCTTCGATCTTCGGTGTGAACCGGACCAGCCGCGTGCGCGCAAGGGCGTTTTCCTCCGGCACCACGGCGCGAACGGCCGCCTTGAACGGCTTGCCGTGTTCCGGGATGACCTCTATTTCCGCGCCGGGCAACATCCCGCCGAGCCGGTGCGAGGGCACCTCGCCTTCCACCTCAAGGGAGGAATCGTTGATCATGCTGACGACAGGCGCGCCCAGATTGACGAAATTGCCGGCTTCGACGTGGCGCTGCGTGACGACGCCGTCGAACTGGGCGAGAATCTTCGAGTTGTACAGATTGATATCGGCGAGGCGCAGTTCGGCTTTTGCCTGATCGACCTTGGCGCGGGCTTCCGCGATGGAGCTGCGGAACCGTTCGACCTCGCGCAGCTTGTCCTGGTAGCGCGCCACGGAAAACGCCGCAGATCTGCGCAGTTTTTCGAGGCGTTCGAGCTCCTGCGATGTGAGGCTCAGCTGAGCGCCCACGGTTCGGATGCTGGCGTTGTATTCCTTGAGTTCCGCCTCCTTGAGCGCTTTCTCCGCCTCCAGCGTGGCGGTGACGAGGGTCGCCAGGACGTCCCCCTTTTTGACCCGGTCGCCGATCCGCACATTGACGGATTCGACGGCGCCCCGTGTGCGTGCTGCGACGACACCGGTCTGGTCGGCGACCACCCGACCATAAATCGGGATCGTTTCCACGCCGACGGCCTTGATCACGGCGTCGACCTCGACTGTCGCTGCTCCACCGCGTCCGCCTCGCCGGCCTCGACCGCGGCGTTGTTCTCCCGACCCCTGACCTGCGTTTTCACCGCCGCGCCGGGCACCGCCCTCCTGGCCAGCCGGTTTCTTGCCCGTCCGTGTCTCGGGTTTTTCCTGCTGGGCGAATGCCGGCGTCAGGCCGACAGGCGCGATCGAAAGTGCAAGACCGATTGCGGGGCCAGCGAAAATCGCGAGCACTGCATAATGCTGGCACCGGAAAGGCCGGCGACCATTGGGCGATCTGTTCATGTTTTTTGTGATTCCCTGTCCCGAACCCGTAAATTATAGAAGCGCGCAAACCCGATGTAACTAATTTTCGTTGGGTTGATTACAAGAGGCTTGCCCGAATTTCCCCTGACCTTGTGAAGCGTTTGTATGAACACGGATGACTGCCGTCGTTTCCGTCGCGCCGCTGGCCCGTGCCGGAGGATCCCGGTAAACTCTGCCCGACGGGTCGAATTTTTCCGTCCCGGAAGCAGGGTATTGCATGACGACGCTCCTCTATACGCATGAAACGGCTATCTCCCATGATCCCGGTCCGGGGCACCCCGAGCGTCCGGACAGGATGCGGGCAGTGCTTAAGGCGCTCGAGGCGCCTGCGTTCGAAAGTCTGGACCGGCGTGAATCGCCGAAGGCCGAGATTGACCAGATTGCGCGGGTCCACCGGCGCGATTACGTAACGCAGCTTCTCGATGCGGTTCCCGATGAGGGGCTCGTGCGGCTCGATCCGGACACGGCCATGTCGCCGGATACCGGAGATGCGGCGCTGCGCGCGTCGGGCGCGGTTATTGCGGCAGTCGATGCCGTCGCCGGTGGGAAAGCGAAGACAGCCTTCTGCGCGGTCCGCCCGCCCGGTCATCACGCGGAACCCGGACGCGGCATGGGGTTCTGCCTGTTCAACAATGTTGCCATCGGGGCGCAACATGCGCGCCATGCGCACGGCATCGAACGCGTCGCCATCGTCGATTTTGATGTCCATCATGGCAACGGCACCCAGGCTGCTTTCTGGAACGACCCCTCGGTCCTTTTTGCGTCCAGCCACGAATATCCGCTCTATCCCGGGACAGGCGCGGAGAGCGAAACCGGCGCCAGCAATATCTTCAACGTGCCGCTTCCCGGCATGTCCGGATCGTCCGAGTTTCGCAAGGGCATGGAGCGGTCGGTTCTGCCCGCGCTTGAGAGCTTCAAACCCGGCCTGATCATCATCTCTGCGGGTTTCGATGCGCATGCGCGGGACCCGCTGGCCAGCCTCCGCTTTACCGAAGAGGATTATGCGTGGGTAACCGACCGGCTGGTCGATATTGCCGGCGAACATGCCGATGGGCGGATCGTATCGTCGCTTGAAGGCGGGTATGACCTCGAGGCGCTCGAACTGAGCGTTACCGCGCACGTGTCCTCGCTTATGCGTGCCGGTTGACTTCGGGCTTTTGCCACCCAACTGATCAGATCGAACCGATTCGCGAATCCTGCGGGCTTCGCCTTGTGCTGGCCCGCGCCTGATCTTAAACTCTGCCCAAATGATTTCGGGATTTGAAACAATGGCAAAAAGCGAGAAATCCGCCGATATTTCAGCTCTTTCCTTCGAGGCGGCCCTGTCCGAACTGGAAGAGATCGTTCGCCAGCTGGAGCAGGGCAAGAGCAGCCTCGACGAGGCGATCGGTGCGTATGAACGCGGCGCCAGGCTGAAGGATCACTGCGAAAAGAAGCTCACGGAAGCGCGCGCGAGGGTGGAGAAGATCAAACTGGATGCCGATGGCGGTGTATCGGCGGAGCCAGCCAATCTTGAGTGATGTCGCGACCATGATACCGCTGGCCGATGCCATGGCCGACGGCGCGGCTGCCGTCGAACGGGTGATCGATTCGGTCCTGGCCGTGCCCGAAGGACCGGAGAAGCGCGTTTTCGAGGCGATGCGCTACTCGTCTCTGGGCGCCGGCAAGAGATTGCGGCCGTTTCTCGCCCTGGCGAGCGCGCGCGTTTGCGGCGCGCCCGACGACCAGGCGCTCAGGGTCGGCGCAGCCGTCGAACTGATCCACTGCTATTCGCTGATCCATGACGATCTGCCGGCGATGGACGACGACGATCTGCGGCGCGGCAAGCCGTCCTGTCACAAAGCATTCGACGACGCCACGGCAATACTTGCCGGCGATGCGCTGCAGGCCATGGCGTTCGAGGTTCTCGCCGATCCGAAAACCCATCCCAACGGCGACGTCCGGTCGGAGCTTGTCGCGGCGCTCGCGATCGCTTCGGGCGGTCATGGAATGGTCGGGGGACAGATGATCGATCTGGCGGCGGAAAATACAGATGCCGACGTAGCCATGATAACCCGCATACAGCGGCTGAAAACCGGCGCATTGATCCGCTTCTCAGCGGAATCGGGTGCGATCGTCGCGCAGGCGTCCGCCGTCGCGCGGCAGGCGCTGGTGCGCTACGCCCATGATCTCGGTCTCGCGTTTCAGATCGTCGACGATCTTCTGGATGCGACCAGTACGGCGGAAGACCTGGGTAAGGCGACCCAGAAGGACGAAGCCGCCGGAAAGGCGACTTTTGTCTCGCTGTTGGGGATCGACAAGGCGCGTGAACGGGCGCAACTGCTTGTTGGGCAGGCGATCGCCCATCTTGACATTTTCGACGCAAAAGCAGCACATCTGCGGTCCATTGCAGAGTTCGTCGTCGAACGGCGGACCTGATGCGTGCGAGTTAGGAGAGTCTTTTGCGAAATCGTCCCGATACGCCGTTGCTCGATACCGTCGATCTGCCGGAAGATCTGCGCAAGCTCGACGAAAAACAGCTGCGGCAGCTGGCCGACGAGCTGCGGACCGAAACCATCGATGCCGTGTCGTCTACCGGCGGGCATCTCGGTGCCGGGCTGGGCGTTGTCGAGCTGACGGTTGCGCTGCATTACGTCTTCAATACCCCGGATGACAAAATCGTCTGGGACGTTGGCCACCAGGCCTACCCGCATAAAATTCTAACCGGTCGGCGCGACCGTATCCGTACGTTGCGTCAGGGTGGCGGGCTTTCCGGTTTCACCAAGCGCACTGAAAGCGAATACGACCCGTTCGGCGCGGCCCATGCCGCGACTTCGATATCGGCGGCGCTCGGGTTTTCCGTGGCGGGCGAAATGTCCGGAAAGGACAATCGCGCCATTGCCGTGATTGGCGACGGATCGATGACGGCCGGCATGGCCTATGAGGCGATGAACAATGCCGGTTCGATGGATTCGCGCCTTATTGTCATCCTTAACGATAACGATATGTCGATTGCGCCGCCCGTCGGCGCGATGAGCGCCTATCTGTCGCGTCTGATTTCGTCCCGGTCCTACAGGTCGCTGCGCCATCTGATGCGCGACCTGGCGAAGAAGTTCCCCAAGCCGATCGAAAAGGCGGCGACTCGCGGCGAAGAATACGCGCGGGGTCTGGTCACGGGCGGCACGTTGTTCGAGGAGCTCGGCTTCTTCTATGTCGGACCGATCGACGGTCATAATCTCGATCACCTGCTGCCCGTCCTTCGCAACGTTCGCGACTCGGACGAGCCCGGCCCTGTCCTGATCCATATCGTCACCAAGAAAGGCGGGGGGTATCCGCCGGCAGAGAAAGCCGCGGACAAGTATCACGGCGTCGGCAAGTTCGACGTGGTGACCGGCGCGCTCGCCAAGGCGCCGCCCGGACCGCCCAGCTATACCAAGGTGTTCGCCAATGCGCTGATCGAGGAAGCGAAGGCCGACGATAGGATCGTCGGCATCAATGCCGCGATGCCGTCCGGCACCGGCATGGATATGTTCGCTGACGCCTTTCCCGACCGCTGTTACGATGTCGGGATCGCCGAACAGCATGCCGTGACTTTTGCCGCCGGCCTCGCCGCCGACGGGTTCAAGCCGTTCGCGGCGATCTATTCGACCTTCCTGCAGCGCGCCTACGACTCCGTCGTGCATGATGTGGCTATCCAGAAACTGCCGGTGCGTTTCGCCATGGACCGGGCGGGCATGGTCGGCGCTGACGGTGTGACCCATCAGGGAACCTACGACATCGCCTATCTCGGCTGTTTGCCCGACTTCGTTCTGATGGCGGCGGCGGACGAAGCCGAGCTTGTTCACATGGTCGCAACCCAGGTTGCCATCGACGACCGGCCTTCCGGCCTGCGCTATCCGCGCGGCAACGGGTTCGGAGTCGATCTGCCGAAGAAGGGCGATGTTCTGGAAATAGGCAAGGGGCGGATCGTAAAGGAAGGCACAAAGATTGCGCTGCTGTCCTATGGCGCGCGGCTTAACGAGTGCCTCGATGCAGCCGGTGTGCTTGCCGCCCGCGGCCTGTCCACGACGGTCGCGGATGCGCGCTTCGCCAAGCCGATCGATCACGACCTCGTCCGCAGGCTTGCCGCCGAGCATGAGGTGCTGATCACCGTTGAAGAAGGCTCCATCGGCGGGTTCGCTACCCAGGTGATGCATTACCTCGCGCTCGAAGGGCTTCTCGATAACGGGCTCAAATTCCGGCCGATGTGCTTCCCCGATTTCTTTATCGATCACGAAGAGCCGGCCAAGCAATACGAGCAGGCCAGGATGACGTCGCCCGACATGGTAGCCATGGCGCTCGATGCACTCGGCATCGAAGCGGCGGAGAAGATCGTCCGCGCCTGATCGGTCGGCCGTAGCAGGGCCGTCATGCCACAGGTGAAACCCGGGAAACTGCGACTGGACCAGCTACTGGTCGAGCGCGGTCTCGTGGAATCGCGCAGCCGCGCGCAGGCCCTGATCATGTCCGGCGTGGTCTACTCGGATGACACCCGGCTCGACAAGCCGGGACAGCAGGTCGCGGCCGATGTCGCGCTGGATATTCGGGGGCGCGATCATCCGTACGTTTCGCGGGGCGGACTCAAGCTGGCGCATGCGATGGAGTGTTTCGGGCTTGGCGCCGAAGGGCGTATCTGTCTCGATGTCGGATCGTCCACCGGCGGGTTTACCGATGTGTTGCTGCGCGCCGGCGCGGAGGCGGTCTATGCCGTCGATGTAGGGCGCGGTCAGCTCGACTGGACCTTGCGGAACGATCCGCGTGTGACCGTGCTGGAAGGGGTCAACGCACGGCATCTGTCGAAGTCGGAGATCGATCGCCCGCCGTCGATGGTTGTCTGCGATGCGAGCTTTATCGGCTTGCGGACGGTCCTGCCTGCCGCGCTGGCGCTGGCGGTGCCGGGCGCCGATCTGGTGGCGCTGATCAAGCCGCAGTTCGAGGTCGGCAAGGGGCGTGTCGGTAAGGGCGGGGTGGTACGCGATCCCGCGCTGCATGATGAGGTCTGCGAGACGATTCGCGACTGGCTGGCTGGCGAAATGGGATGGCGGGTCGTTGGGATCGAGCAAAGCCCGATCACCGGGCCGAAGGGCAATATCGAGTTTCTGATCGTCGCCCGAAAGCCGGATAGTTGAAACCAAACGAATGAAGCCCGATGAATAGAGCCCGGATATGAGTCGTTCCCCCCATCTGACAGTCGACATAATAGCGCTTGGCGAGGGCGGGGACGGACTCGCCGAGACCGAACGCGGACGCATCTATATCGCGGATGCGTTGCCCGGCGACCGGGTGAAGATCCGGGTCCGTCGCGGCAATGGGGGCGTGCCGCGGGGCGAAATACTCGAACGTCTCGCGTCCGGCGACAGCCGGGCCGAACCGCTTTGCCGCCATTTCGGACGATGCGGTGGTTGCGCGGTCCAGCATGTCGGGCAGGAAACCTATATCGGATGGAAACGTAATCTCGTCGCGTCCGCGATGGCGCGGCGTGGCCTGGATGTCGCGGTACTCGGCGAACCGGTTCCCGGTGCGCCCGGCCGTCGACGGCGCGCCCGGCTGTTTGTGCAGATGACCGGCAGGGGGCCGGTGATCGGGTTTCGCGAAGCGCGCAGCCATCGGATCGTGCCTGTGACGGAATGTCCCGTGTTGCACGCGGATATTGTCGGGATCCTGGCTGAACTTCCTGACCTGTTTCGCCATTTGCTTCCGGCCGGAGCCAAGGCAGAGCTGGCCGTTACCCTGACGGATGGCGGGCTGGATATGACCGTCCTGGCGGCTGACGAGCCCGACCTGACGCAGCGGGAGAGTCTGGCCTCCTTCGCCGAGATACATGATGTCGCGCGCATAAGCTGGGGTCTGTTCGGCGATGCCGCTTCGGCTGAACCCGTCGTGCGCAGGCGCGCCGCGACGGTGACGTTTTGCAGCGTTCCGGTGGAACCCCCACCCGACGCCTTTCTCCAGCCGACAGCCGAGGGCGAAGCAGCCCTGCGCGCGAGAATCGAAGAGGCCCTCGCCGGGGCTTCGCGCGTCGTCGACCTGTATTCCGGTTGCGGCGCTTTCGCGCTGCCCCTGGCGTCGGGCGGGAAACATGTTCTCGCGATCGATTCCGCCGCCGATCATGTCGACGCGCTCGATGCGGCGGCGCGGTCCGGGGGATTCGGAGAGATGGTGCAGATCGAAGCGCGCGATCTTCATCACCGGCCGCTGGAGGCGGACGAACTCAAAGGGCTGGATGCGGTCGTGCTGGACCCGCCGAGGGCCGGCGCTTCGCGGCAGGCGGCAATTATCGCAGGGGCCGATATCCCCGTGGTCGCTTATGCTTCCTGCGATCCGCGCAGCTTTGCCCGCGACGCACGCCTTCTATGCGACGGCGGCTACAGGCTGGTATCGGTGACGCCCGTCGACCAGTTCCTGTTCACGCCCCACGTGGAACTGGTCGGGATTTTCAGAAAAGTTTAAGTCGGCACCGGTCCTCTCCCCCACCCGGCCACCCACTAGGATACTGGCGTTGGGTGGCCGGGTGGGGGAGAGGGCTGGTGCGATTTCGCGACAGCGAAACTATCCGGCCAGCGCTTTCCTTGCCGCCGGGAGCGCCGCGCCGACATTGATATCTGCTCCCTGTTCAGCCAGCACGTCTTCCATGGCAGCGAGGAACAAAGTGACATGCTCGGCGGAAGAGCTGGTTCCCATGAGACCCACGCGCCAGACCTTGCCGGCGAGCGCGCCGAGGCTTGCGCCGATTTCAAGATTGTAGCGCTGCAGCAGCGTGCCTCGGACAGCCGCGTCGTCGGCTCCGTCGGGGATTGCCAGCGCGTTTAACTGCGGCAGCCGGTGCTCCTTTTCGACGACGAAGGAGCAGCCCATCGCTTCCCACCCGTCGCGCAAGGCGGCGTGGTTTCTCGCATGGCGTTTCCAGGCGGCTTCCAGCCCTTCTTCCTCCAGCATGACCAGCGATTCGTGCATCGCGTATAGCGGGTTGATCGGCGCCGTGTGGTGATAGACCCGGGCGCCCTCGCCGCTCCAGTAGCCCATCACCAGGTTGAGATCCATGAACCAGCTCTGGACCGTCCGGTTACGGCCGCGGATCACGTCGGCGGCGCGGTCGGAGAATGTCACCGGGGAGATGCCCGGCATGCAGGACAGGCATTTCTGCGACCCGGAATAGACCGCGTCCGCGCCCCATTCGTCGGTCAGCACCGGCGTGCCGCCCAGCGAGGTCACGGTATCGACGATGGAAAGCGCGCCATGGTCGTCGGCCAGCTTGCAGATCGCTGCCGCATCCGACTGAACCCCGGTCGAGGTCTCGGCATGGACAAAGGCCACCGCCTTGGCGCCCGGGTTGGCCTTCAGCGCATCCTCGATTTTCGTCAGGTCGACCGGTTTTCCCCAGTCGTCCATCACCATTACCGCTGTGCCGCCGCAACGCTCGACATTCTCCTTCATGCGTCCGCCGAACGCACCGTTCTGGCACACGATGACCGTATCGCCCGGCTCTACCAGATTGACGAAACAGGTCTCCATGCCGACAGAGCCCGGACCGGAGACCGGAATGGTCAACTCGTTCTTCGTAGAGAAGGCGTAGCGCAACATCTCCTTCAACTCCTCCATCATGGCGGAGAAGGCGGGATCGAGATGCCCGATGGTCGGCCGCGCGAGCGCGGCGAGGACGCGGGGGTGAACGTCGGACGGGCCCGGGCCCATCAGCCGGCGCACCGGCGGATTGAAGGAGGATGTCATGGCGCTTCCTGTCGAACGGTTGGCATTAGAACGGCGGCGCGCATCCTAGCCGGGATCGAGCAGGCGGCAACCCCGATGGACGACAACGTAGTCCTATCGATCACCTTTGGCGCTATTGTGCCACCTGCACAGGAATTGCAGATTTTCGATCTCATCGCTGCCACCACGAGAGATAGGGATAATATGGTCGATTGTAAGGTTCGTTCGCTCATCACATTCTGGCTAGGCGCAAACGTATCTTTTTCCTACATCCAACATCGCAAGTTTTAACTGTGCGCGCTGTCTACCAAATTCCGTCCGGCGAATTCGAGTCAATTCGGTCTTAGTATTTTTATCTGCTACTTGTTGCTCTTCTTCTTTAACAGCGACTTCATACAATTTCCTGAATTCTTCGTATGGTATGGCTAGCCATCCGCCTCCGCGACCCTCGATCAGTTTTGCTAAGTATCCAATACCGTGAACCGCATCCATGTATATGCGCTCGTCTCTTAGTTTTTGCGCTTCTCGAATTTTTTCCGCCAACTCGTTTAGGG
>Ga0181588_10003482_pt1 | contig 13199 bp, 9 predicted proteins | sample 071ome_26_FD_148607 | JGI IMG/M metagenome (GOLD analysis project Ga0181588, IMG submission 148607) | Coastal salt marsh microbial communities from the Groves Creek Marsh, Skidaway Island, Georgia - 071409BT metaG (spades assembly) | ecosystem: Environmental > Aquatic > Marine > Intertidal zone...
ACACCACGCCAAGGTCAGGCGAGGCGTCGACCTTATACCCTATGTAATGGAGCGCGCGCTCTTGTTTTCGTCTCATCGGTGTACATAACTTGTGGCGAGGCGCTCCCTTGAGGCGTCACACCCCGCTACAGAATTGAGCGTTTATGAGCAGATCTCAGATCCTGAACCAGCCGACCTCATCCCCACGTATTCATCACTTAGGAGCAGGCCCGAGCGCCTTGCCGATCTCCGTGCTTCGCAAGGCAAAAGAGGAGCTCCTCTCTCTGCCTGGGGTAGGGATGAGCGCGCTTGAGTTGAGCCACAGGAGCGTGGCGTTTGAGCGGATCTTAAGGCGAGCACAGCACGCCCTCGCCTCCCTCTATGGGCTCAGCTCACATGAGGGGGGCGGAGGCGCGCCACATGAGGTCCTGTTTATGCAGGGTGGAGCGAGCCTACAGTTTTCTATGCTACCCCTGCATTATGGGCCGGGGGGGGGCTATATCGACACGGGGACGTGGTCTACTCGCGCGCTCAAAGAGGCGCGCTTAGCGTGGGGTGAGGAGGGCGCGCGCGCGCTCTGGTCTGGGGAGGAGGGGGGCTACCGCGCGACACCTCAAGCGGGCGTGCTGCTCAACACGGAGGGGGCTCGCTACGTACATTACACGAGCAACAACACGATCTATGGGACACAATTCCATCAGCGTCCTACGCTCAGCGACCCAAAGGTCCCGCTGGTCATCGACGCGTCGAGTGACTTGATCTCTCGGCCTCTTGACCTGACAGGGTGTGACCTGCTGTACGCTGGCGCTCAAAAGAACGCTGGGCCTGCGGGTGTGACGATCGTGATCGGTCACCCGGAGGTCCTGAGGCACCCCCCAGTGGAACCTCGTTGCCCGACCACGCTCCGCTATCAGACGCACGCGCTCAGTGGCTCGCTGTACCACACCCCTCCGACCTTCGCGATCTACTTAGTCGCGCTGGTTGCGGAGTGGGCGCTTGAGCGTGGGGGCCTAGAGGCCTTACAAGTGAGGGCTGAGGAGCGCGCCGGGGCGCTGTACCGACTCATCGATCAGCACCCCTCGCTCTATCAAGGGCACGCGAGACCAGAGAGCCGTTCACGGATGAACGTCACCTTCCGTCTCCCAAGCGCTGAGCTAGAGCGTCGATTCTTGAGTGAAGCTGAGGCGCTTCAGCTCTCGGGGCTCAAGGGGCACCGGAGCGTAGGAGGGATCCGCGCCTCGCTCTATAACGCCGTGACAGACGAGGCGGTTGAGGCGCTCTTAGCGCACATGGAGCGCTTCGCGCGAGCGGGCTCATGAGTCGTCTAAATCAACTCGGGCGCCTACGTGGAGCGCTGAGGCCACGAGATCACCTTCACGCTCAGGTGGCGTCAGGGCGCGTCGCGGTCCTCAGGGGTGAGCTGAACCTCATGAGCTACGCGCTTAAACAAAGGCTGGGGGTGGGAGATGAGGGGGAGCTTGTGGCTTTAGATGAAGAGGCGCACGCCGACCTCATGAGGCTCTCTGAGCTCCTCGCGGGGCTCGTGGGCGCGAGGGTGACCTCGGCGTTAGAGGAGCGGAGCCGGTACACGTGGGAGGCCTTTATTGGTCACTGTCTGCGGTGGTGGTTTGGGAGTGGCGCGCGGACCCCGCTCCTCAAGGCGCTCCAAGAGCGGCTCGCTGACCACGCGATCGAGCTCGAGCTCCCGTGGGCGGAGGGGAGCACCGCGCGCCCCGTCTTCCTGCCTCCCTCTCAGGTCCCTCTGTGGGTGGGCGGGGTGGCAGGGTTGGCGGTGAGTGAGCTGGTTGGCCCAGCGCTGTGGTGGGCGCCTTGGCCGATCACCGTAGGGCTAGGGCTCGCGGTGGGCTGGTCTATGATGAGCGGTGAGTGGCGTTGCTCAAGCTACGGCTGTGAAGCGAAGCTCACTCCGCGCAGCTCCACCTGCCCGAGCTGTGGGGCGACCTTAAGCATAGAGGTGGGTCGAGATGAGTGAGCACATGACCGGCGCCTCTCTCGCTCAGGTGAGAGCTCGCCTCCTCACCTGGTATGATGAGCATAAGCGCGACCTCCCTTGGCGAGCGACCCGTGACCCATGGGCGATCTGGGTGTCAGAGGTGATGCTACAGCAGACGCGGGTTGTGAGCGTCTTGGACTATTACCCTCGATTTCTAGCTCGCTTCCCGACCGCACATGACCTCGCTGAGGCGAGCTGGGAGGAGCTGTCGGCGCTCTGGGCGGGGCTCGGCTACTATCGACGGGCACGTAACCTGCAGGAGGCCGCTCAACAGCTCTGCGCCCAGCATGGTGGAGCGGTCCCGCGTGACCCTGAGCGCTTCGCGACCCTCAAGGGGGTCGGTCGCTACACCCGTGGCGCGGTGATGTCGATCGCCTTCGACCTTGAAGAGCCGATCGTAGATGGCAACGTGAGGCGCGTCTTCACTCGCTGGTATGGGGACGAGCGTGACGCGCGAGGTAAGGACGTCGAGCGCGACCTCTGGACTCGTGCTGAGAGCTGGGTGAAGGGGGAGCGTCCAGGGGACCTGAACCAGGCGATCATGGAGCTTGGGGCGACGGTCTGTACCCCTAAAACGCCGAGCTGTGACCGGTGCCCCTTACGTGACAGCTGCCTGGCGAACAAGAGGGCGATCGTGGGGAGGCTCCCCTATCTCCCCTCTAAGGCGAAGGCGCTCCCTGAAGAGGTTTATCTAGCCTCGCTCTCCCAAGCTGAGGGGCGAGTGTGGGTCGTGCAGGCTCAAGAGGAGGGCCTGCTTGGGGGCCTCTGGGGTCTACCTATGACCTTATGGACTGGGGACACCCGCGCCTTCGATGAGCGCTTAGCTGGCCCTCGTGATCAGCCTGGCCTCTTTAGCCTTGATGAGCCAGAGCTGTTCGATCAAGCGAGGTCGGCGCTTCGCAGTCACCGTGGGCTCGCGTCGGTCGGGCGACTGGTGTGTTCGGTACAGCATCGGTTCACACATAAGGTCTGGCGCTTGTATGTCTTCGAGGCGAGCGGTCAGCCCACCCTCGAGGGGGGGGAGCAGGAGGCGCGCTGTGTCACGGTAGAGGGCTTATCCTCTATGGGCCTCGGAGGCCCAAGCCTGAAGGCAGGGCGCGCGGCGGGGCTCCCCTTAAAGGTGAGGCGAGGCTCGGGTGCGCGCTGAGCATGAAGTCGCTCAGCGCTGGGGAGCGCTCCGCTCTCTGGTCTGGGGGCTCTGCCTCACGCTGAGCCTTATCGTAGGCGCGTCACGTTGGGCAGAGGCGCGCGCTGAGCGAGCGCTCACCCCGAGCGATGAGAGAGGCGCCACCTCGGGCCCAAGGCGAGGCCCGGTCACTGTGATGACCTCTTATTTAAGCGCTCGCCTCACGCCCTCCTCTGACCCCTCTGCGGGGTACTTGAGTGATGACGCGCTCTCCGTAGGTGTGAGCGCCTCAGTGTGGGGTCAGGGGCCTTACTCGCTTGGGCTAGGGGTCGGTGCTCAGGTCTGGCGAGAGGCGCTCCAGCTCACCCCGAGCCCCTTCGAGTTACGTCCGATGACCCCCCTTGAGGGGGAAGGGCAGCTCACCTATCCAACGCTGAGCAGACCCGATCAGGTCACACGAGATGAGCTCATCTCAGGGCTTGGTGTCATGAGCTTGTCAGGTGAGCTCCGCTCAACGAGCGAGCTGTGGCCGAGCCTGAGCGTTCACCTTGGGGGGCTGTGGCGGGCCTCACGGGGGTCCGCGCAGGGAGCTGGGGTCAGCTCGCTGTTCACCCTAGGAGGTGAGCTGAGCGCGTGGGCGAGCGGGCGCCTGCGGTGGCAGGCAGAGGGTCGACCTTGGAGCCCATGGCTGTATGGGCGCTGGGGAGGGGTGAGCGTGGGGACAGAGCTCAGCGAGGAGCGGAGCGCGGTGAGCGTGCGAGGTCATGAGCTCGCTGGGGGGCTCAGCGTCGGTCGAGCCTCGCTCAGCGCCTCTTGGCTCCATCGAGGGACCCGAGCAGGGTATGGGGCGGGGCTCACGCTCCCTTTAAGCGCGCCCCTCTACCTCTGCTCCTCCGCGTGGCTGAGTGAGGGAGGCTCAGCGGAGCGGGCGTTTACGGTAGGTCTACGATGGACAGGTGAGACAGAGCTCATGGAGCAGGCTCCTGCGAACAGCTCAGGGAGCGCGCCCGGCGCTCCATCCCCCCCTAGCGGACCTCACCTTGGCTCGCCTAACCGAAGTGGAGCCCCACTGAGCCCTCTGAGCCCGCTGAGTCCGCGGAGCCCAGGGGGGAGCCCAACCCCAACTCAAGCGCCTGTAAACCCACTCTAAACCTAATCAGAGCGAGCCCTCCCTCGGCGCGTGAAGGTCAGGGCTCGTCAGGGCTCGTCAGGGCTCGTTAGGGCTCGTCAGGGTTCGTCAGGGTTCGTCAGGATTCGTGACATGCGCCTGAGCTCAGGATAGGATTGCTACCTTGCTCAGACAGACACAGGAGTTGACATGAGCGGTATCACAGCGCCCTACACCTTAACCTTAAAGAGCTATTGGCGGAGCTCAGCGAGCTGGCGTGTGCGGATCGCGCTAGAGCTGAAGGGGATCCCATACACATATGAGGCGGTTCACCTCGTGCGTGACGGGGGAGAGCAACACACGCCCGCTCACCTCGAGCTCAACCCGATGGCTCAGGTGCCCCACCTCACCTTGGTCGACGGCAAAGGAGCACGTCACACGCTCACCCAGTCTGTGGCGATCCTGACGCTGTTAGATCAGCTCGCCCCTGAGCCGCTGATGTTCCCAAGCGACCCATGGCGTAGGGCGCGGGTCACGGAGCTGGTTGAGGTCATCAACTCAGGGATTCAGCCGATCCAGAATCTGTCGGTCCTACAGGCAGTGCAGGCGCTTGGTGGAGATAAGGTCGCATGGGCACATGAGGCGATCTCGAGGGGGCTCAAGGCGCTTGAGTGGCGATGCCAGAGCGACGCGATGCTCCGTGAGGGTCCGTTTGTGATGGGAGAGACCCCGAGCGCCTTTGAGGCCGCCTTAATCCCTCAGCTCTACAACGCTCGTCGGTTCTCAGTAGACACACAGGCATACCCTCGCCTGCTTGAGCTTGAGGAGGCCTGTGGAGCGCTTGAGGCCTTTAAGCGCGCTTCGCCGGAGGCACAGCCAGACGCTCAGCGGTGAGCGCGACGGACACTTAGGCGTGATTCCACTCTAGTCTCACTCAGCCAATTGCTGTACCTTCCCTCCTCAACCAGATTGATCCCTAACAAAGGAGACCCTATGAGCTTCCGTATCATGGCAGGACCTCGCGCCACCCTCGTGGCCTCGCTCTGCCTCTCATTCACCTTCGTCGCCTGTGACGGGGACGACCCTGTCACGAGCGGTGGGACCGACGGCGGTGGGCAGACCATCACCCCACCCGACACCCTTACGCGCTGTGAGCCCGGCGCGGTCAAGCACTGCGGACCTACAAGCTGCGCTGGCCGTATGCTCTGTGGTGAGGATGGATATTGGCCGGGTGAGGAGGCCTGCACGTACCCTGAGGAGCTCTGTGACGGCGCAGACCAGGACTGCGATGGCCTTGTGGATGAGACGTTCACAGAGCTTGGTGATGGCTGTCAGTACAATCGCGACGAGTGCTCAGGCCCTGGCGTCATGGTCTGTGATGATACAGGCGCTGGGGTGACATGTCGTCCAACCCGCGCGCTCAGAGATCTCCCCGAGACCTGTGACCAGCGTGATGAGGACTGTGATGGCTTCGTCGATGAGGTCTTCCCTGTTGGTGAGACCTGCTCAAACGGCGTCGGTGAGTGCGCGACAGAGGGCGCGTATGTCTGTAATGACTCAGCGAACGGCGTCACCTGTGACGCGGCCCCTGGTGAGCCGAGCGAAGAGAGCTGTGATTACCGTGACAATGACTGTGATGGCCAGAGCGATGAGGGCTTCTTGGTCGGTGAGGTCTGTACCAGCGCAGGGGTCGGCGCCTGTGTGACAGAGTCGATCTATGAGTGTAGCAACAGCGGGCGTGGCGTCACCTGCCCTGCGGTAGAGGGGGAGCCAAGCGATGAGGTCTGTGACAGCGTCGACAATGACTGTGACGGTGAGCTTGATGAGGCGTATGGCGACGGCCCCGCCACGCTTAAGGCTGAGGCTCGCTACACGTTCAGAGGCGCGATGGTCAGCACCTATAGCTACACCGAGCAAGGTGAGCTCAACGAGGTTGTCACCGTCAGCGTCTCAAACCCCGCAGACGCTCAGACCTTGGGCTACACCTACAATGAGGCGGGTGACGTGGCCCGTGTTGAGGTCAGCTCAAGTGACGAGGCGCGTGACGGGATCGCGCTTGTATACACCTATGATGAGCTTGAGGGGCACCTGCTTGAGGTCGCGGTTGAGGACGACGCTGTGGGCCGTGTGACGCGCTACATATACGAGGAGGGGGTCCTGACGGAGCGCGAGTATTATGAGACGCTCCCAGAGGAGGCCTTGCTTGGCTTTGAGACCTACACCTATGATGAAGAGGGGACGTTGACGAGCACAGAGCGCCTCGGTCCGATCAGCCCTCTTGATGACACCGCGAGCGACAGCCTTGTGGTTGAGCTCTACTCGTATGACGCCGACACAGGGGTGATCACCGCCAAGGAGGTCAGCGTTGATGATGAGCTCATCAGCGAGGCGCGCTACGAGTATGATGAGCAGGGCGCGCTCGTGAAGGTGTTGACCAACGGTGGTGAGATGGGGATGAAGGCAGAGGCGAGCCGAGCCCGCTATGACCTTGAGGGGCACATCTTGTACGAGGAGCTCGACACAGACGCTGATGGTGAGCTCGACAGTAGCTACACCTTCACCTACGAGGAGGGCGCCCTGACCATGGTCGCGTATGACGTTGATGGAGATGGGGTCGCGGACCTCGACCTTCACATCATCTATGATGAGGCGGGTCTGCACGTGATGACCGACGCGACGGAGTCAGGCACAACAGAGCCAGTCCTCGCGCGTTGGACGTATGAGTACGATGAGCAAGGGCGCGCGATCACGGAGTCTTATGATGAGGACCTCGATGAGAGCTATGAGCAGGTAGAGCGCTACACCTACGATGAGGCGGGCCGGCTCGCGACCCGGAGCGTTGAGATGGGTGAGCGCGCTTATGTGGAGACGTACAGCTACGAGGGTGAAGGGACGCTCGCGACAGGCGCGACCCGTAGCGGTGACAGCGAGGCGACCGCGATCAGCTACAGCTATGAGGGTGAGGGGCTCATGAGCGCCTCATACAGCGACGGGGATGAGCTGCTCGCTCGCGAGCTCCATGAGCTCGGTTGCTGGGTAGACTGAGCTACTTGAGCTTTTAGAAGCTCTGGTCACGGCTGATGAGGAGCCTCCTCGCGGTCTGCCAGAGCTTGGAGTCCTCATTGATGAGCCTAGGGGAGCGAGCGATCACCTCGCTCATCGGGACGAGGCAGAGCTCTTCTCCCTTAAGGCCAACCATCGTAGGCTCAGTGAGCTCACCTGACAGGGCGAGCTCAGCGGCGTGACAGCCAAGCAGGCTCGCGATGAGGTTGTCACGGGCGCTCGGGGAGCCCCCACGCGCGATGTAGCCGATGATGTTGACGCGGGTCTCAAGCGGGCGCCCGAGGAGCTCTTGGATCTCACGGTCCTCCTCGATGAGCGCGCGTAGCTCCTCGGTGAGGTTGGGGCGACCACAGACCTTCTTTACGCCCTCCGCCATGACGATAATAATCGACCGGTACTCGAAGCGGACCGCTGAGCGGACGCGAGCGAGCACGAGGTCAAGGTCGTAGCTCTCAGGTTGCTCAGGGATCATGATGGTGGTCACGCCACCCGCGATCCCTGCGCAGAGGGCGATCCACCCGCTGGTGTTCCCCATGACCTCCAGGATCGCGCAGCGCCTGTGGCTCTCGATGGTGTCACGGAGGTTACGGAGGGCGGCCACAGAGTTGTTGAGCGCTGTGTCAAAGCCGATCGTCGCGTCTGTACCCCAGATGTCGTTATCAATGGTCCCTGGGAGCCCAACCAAGGAGAGCGCCTCTTGGTACCGCTCTTGGTACGCGTTTACGATGTGGCTCATCCCGTTAAATGACCCATCCCCACCCACAACGACGACGCTGTCTAGCCCAAGCTGTCTGAGGTTCACAACGGCGACGTCCGTGACCTCACGCCTGCGTCGCTCCCAGAGCTCTGGGTCTGCGCATCCGGCGGGGGCGGGCTTGAGCTCAGGGACACGGCCCGTCCCGATGAAGGTCCCCCCCTTGTGAATAATCCCACGGATCGCGTCGCGCTCGATGTTCCCTAGATAGTTGACCTCAAGGCGCCCCGCTAGACCGTTGAGGCCCTCCTTAAACAGCACCACCTCGTTGAGCGGGTCCTGCTCTTTAATCCTACGAAAAACCGCGCGTACCGCGGCGTTCATGCCTGGCGCGTCGCCCCCGCTCGTGAGTATCCCAACCCGTTTGCCTCGTTTTTTACTCATTCATCTCTCCTTATCGCGTATGTCGCGACATCATCGCGCGCGCTTCTATGTATCATCGTGATTATAGTCGGCTCTTATACATAATGCCTGTTATGTATCAACATCTATCCGCAGGGTCACAGCGCCTCAACCCTTCATCAATCTACTTGACAGCATATGCCTTTGCCTGTTGGCTTGACAATCGACACGAATCGTACCTAGATAACCTCACACTTTTGCACCTTGGGGGAGCCAAGAGAGGAGCCGACATGGCCTTTGCAGTCGTTATTCATGAGAAGGGTGGACAGCCGCGCCGTCAGGAGTTCTACAAGAGCGAGGTTACCGTTGGACGTGTCCAAGGGAATGACATTGTCCTCCCTAAGCAGAACGTCTCGAAACGGCACAGCCGGGTCGTCCTCAAGAACGGCAAGTTCGTGATCACCGACCTTAAGTCTACCAACGGCACCTATGTGAACGGTCGTAAGATCTCCTCCCCCTCGGTGATCAAGGAGACAGACAAGATCTACATCGGTGACTTTGTCCTCTCTACAGAGCTGATTGATGGAGCGGATGAGTCGGCAGGGGTGAGCGCCGCGCCTCCTCCTCCTCCGCCACGCGCCCCGTTCGCGAGCGGGTCGATGCCTGCCCAGACGATCGCGTCTAACATGTCACCCTTCGCAGCGACCCACACGGAGGGAGCCGAAGACTACGCTAAGACCGCCGGCGCCTTACCGCTCCCCAACCAAGGGTCGCCCGCCCCTGAGTCTCCGTTCTCAGCCGCGACGAGCCTCTCTCCAGAGCCTCCTGCCCCCCCCTCGGTTATGGCGCCACCGACCCCACCGACGCCCGCTCCTGTGCCCGCTACACCTGTGGCGCCCGCTACACCTGCGGCGCCCGCTACACCTGCGGCGCCCGCTACACCTGTGGCGCCCTCTACACCCATCGCGTCACCGGTAGCGTCATCAGCGCCCGTGGCGCCTGTCGCCTCAACGCCTGTCGCGCCAGCTCCGGTCGCCTCTGCGCCAGCCGTGGCCCCAGTCGCTCCATCCGCGCCGGTCGCTTCCCTGCTCCCACCCGTAACGCCTCGGGCGCCTGTCGCCCCTCAACCTAGCGTCGTGGCGCCCGTGGACCTCTCGGTCTTTGACGGCGAGGAGAGCACAGGGGTGCTGTCGCTCCACCAGGCGCTGATGAGTGGGCTCGCCGAGCGCTCGATCGCGCTCCCGAGCCGTTATCGACCAGGCCAACAGCTTAACCCCGAGCTCTTGAGCGCCGTGTCTGAGATCGTCTCTAGCGCAGCGAATGGGCAGAGCGACGATGAGATTAATCAGGTGATCGATGAGGCCTTGAGCGTAGGTCGCCTCCATGCCCTCATCGAGGACCCTCAGGTGAGCTCGATCTTCTTGAATGGCGCTTATGAGCTTGTCTGCCAGCGCTCAGACGGCAAGCGGAGCGTGATCCATAACCCCTTCTCAAGCGTGTACCAAGCGCGTGTCACAGCGGCGCGTATCTTAAATGGGATGGGCGCAGGAGAGGGGAGCTCACACACTCAGGCTGAGGGCTCCTTTGGTGAGTGGAGGGCCTTTGTTGACTTGAGCCACGTCACCAGCCCTCACGTCTGCCTGCAACGCGCTCCACAGGCCTCCAAACTTGACCAGTGGGTCTCCGAGGGTCGCGCAGACGCTCAGGCGAGCTCAACTTTAGTGAACTGCCTCAGCGCGGGAGGGGCTGTGGCGATCGCCTCAAGTAACACCCAAGCCCAAGCTCAGCTCCTGAACGCCTTGCTCTGCTCCGCGATGAGCGGTCGTCGCGTGGTCAGCTGTGGTGTGAGCCACAGCCTCACTATGGACGCGGGGTGGCTGTCGATCGCGAGCGACATGGACGCGCTGATGAATGCGAGCCTGCTCGCGCCTGAGGCGCTGGTTGTTGGGGACGTCGCAGGCTTTGATGGCTCGCTCGTCCTCGAGGCGATCTCGTCAGCCTCATCAGGTGTCGTGCTCGTCACCGCTCGCTCTGCCCAAGGCGCGCTCGCGAAGCTCCGTCGACGCGCGCTTGACCCGAGCCTAGTAGCAGAGGCGGTAGACTATATCGCCTTCGTGAGCTCAAGTGACCGTGGCCCCGTACTCACAGAGGTGCTCTCCGTCGCTCAAGCTGTTTAAGCCGAGCGACAGGGACCCCACCCTCCTCTCTTTGAGGGGGCGTCAAGGAGCTGGATGACATGTATTTAGTGGTTGTGAATGATGAGCGAGGCGGACTGGTCTGTGAGCGTGAGCTCCGCAGTGAGCTCACCATCGGACGTACCTCTGAGAATGGCATCGTCCTCCCGAGTGGGGCGGTCTCCCGTCAACACGCCACGATCTACATCGATCATGGCTCTGTGTTTGTCGTGGATCACCAGAGCGCTAACGGGGTGTATATCAACGGTGAGCGAGTGCAGGGGACCTCTCAGTTAAACCCTGAGGACCTCCTGCGTGTCGGCTCATTCCAGTTGATGATTGAGGAGATGGTAGAGGTCTCGGATCGTGGAGGCTACCAGACCGCCGTGGTGCACCCTAATCAGGCGCATGGTAAGCTGATGATCACGAGTGGCGCGCACGCAGGTAAGGAGTTCCTGCTCTTTGAGCCCATCAGCGTTGTCGGCCGTACTCAAGAGAACGAGGTGACCATCTCAGACATCTCCGTGTCACGTCGCCACGCGCTCATCGACCGTAAAGACGACGGCTCGTACATCATCAGTGACCAGGGCTCAAGCAACGGCACTTTCGTGCGAGGCAAGCGTCTCCGAAACGGAGTCCGCGCCTTTCATGGTGATAAGGTTCGCTTTGGGAAGATCGAGTGCCTGCTCGTCGACCCTTCAGGTAAGGTGAACCCTAGCTCTGGCTCATGGAAGATCTATGTGGTCGCGGGGGTGCTCGCGGTCCTCGTCTTTATCCTTGGACAGCTCCTACAGTAACCCTTCGACGCTACTACAATAAGGGTCATATGACTGCACCTCACCAGAGGATCCCATCAGGGGACTTCGAAGCGAGTCCGCGCTCACAGGTTGGAGAGGGCGGGGCCGGTAACCAGTTTGGGACGCTGGGGGGGGTGTTTACGCCCTCGATCTTGACCATCCTTGGGGTGGTGATGTTCATGAGCGCGGGGGTGGTGATCGGTCACGCGGGGGTGGTCGCGGCGCTCTTGATCCTGCTCCTGTCGAAGCTGATCACCCTGCTGACCAGCCTCTCGATCGCGGCGATCTCCACGAACACCCCGGTCAAGGGGGGTGGAGCGTACTATCTGATCTCTCGATCCCTTGGGCCTGAGTCAGGGGGGGCGATCGGCTTGACCCTGTTCCTTGCGCAGGCCTTATCGGTCCCCTTTTATATCCTTGGCTTCACCGAGGCGCTCACCATCGCGATCCCACAGCTCTTAGGCTCCTTTCAGCTGATCACCCTTGTGACCGCGAGCGCGCTCCTGCTCCTGAACCTGTTTGGCGCGGAGTGGGCGATCAAGATCCAATATGTGATCTTGGCGACCTTGATGGTCTCGATTGTGGTGTTTATGGGGGGCGCGCTCACTCATTTCGATTATGAGCTCCTCGTCGATAACCTCGGGTCGCGCTTCACTGGAGGCGAGGGGGAGGGGAGCTCATTTTGGTCTGCGTTCGCGATCTACTTCCCCGCCGTGACTGGGATCATGACAGGGGTCAACATGTCAGGGGACCTCAAGGACCCCTCTCGCTCGATCCCAAACGGTACCTTCGCGGCGGTGGGTGTGGGCGCCTTGATCTATGGCCTTGAGGTGATCATCTGCGGGGGCGCCCAGACCCATGAGCAGCTGACAGGGAGCTTCCACCAGACCCTCCTGTCTCAGGCGCTCTTTGGCGCGAGCTGGTTAGTGGTCGCGGGGGTGTTCGCGGCGACCCTCTCGAGCGCCCTCGGGTCTCTGATGGGCGCGCCACGTATCTTACAGGCGCTCGCCCGTGATGACGTCTTCCCCCCCCTGTCCCCTTTCACGACAGGCTCAGGGCCAAACGATGAGCCGAAGCGGGGGCTCTGGTTTACCTACCTGCTCACGGTCGCCGTGCTGTGGCTGGCCTCTCTTGATCGAGGGACAGATGGGGCCTCAGGGAGCGCGCTGAACAGCGTCGGCGCGATCCTCACCATGTTTTTCTTATACGCCTATGGGATGACGAACATCGCCGCCTTCGCGGAGTCGTTTAGCCGTAACCCCTCGTTTAGGCCTCGCTTCAAATACTTCCACTGGCTGACAGCGCTCTTGGGCGCCTTAGGTTGCTTCTTCACCGCGCTCCTCATCAACTGGACGGCGGCCTTACTCGCCGTCGCGGTGATTATGGCGCTCTACTTGTATGTACAGCATCGGGTCTTAGGCTCCACCTATGGAGATGTCCGTCGAGGCTTTTATTACTCTCGGATGCGAGAGAACCTCATGAAGCTCGCCGCTCAACCACATCACGCCAAGAACTGGCGCCCTAACACCCTAGTGCTGAGCGGGAACCCAAACTCTCGTCACACCTTGACACAGTACGCGCTGTGGCTTGAGAACCGCAGAGGGGTCGCCACCCTTGTTGAGCTCTTAGTGGGCCCTCTACGCGACATGATCCCAAAGCGCGACGCGGCTTTACAGCGCTTAGAGAGCTTCATTACAGCTCAAAACCTAGAGGCGTTCTGTGAGGTGCTCGTCACAGAGGACTTTGATCAAGGGGTGAGCGCCTTACTCCAGTGTCACGCGGTGGGTCCGCTTAAACCCAACCTCGTGATGTTTGGCTGGCCCTCAAGCGGTGAGGGGAGCG
>Ga0181588_10003487_pt1 | contig 13192 bp, 14 predicted proteins | sample 071ome_26_FD_148607 | JGI IMG/M metagenome (GOLD analysis project Ga0181588, IMG submission 148607) | Coastal salt marsh microbial communities from the Groves Creek Marsh, Skidaway Island, Georgia - 071409BT metaG (spades assembly) | ecosystem: Environmental > Aquatic > Marine > Intertidal zone...
CGCACACGCTCGACCGTCTCCGCCGAGCGGAAGCGCTCGTTCAGCTTCGTGCCGTCGCGAATGTCCTTCAGTTCCACCTGCAGGAACGCGCCGCCCTTGCCCGGCTTGACGTGCTGGGTCTTCACCGCGCGCCACAGCCGGCCCTGATGCTCAATGACATTGCCCGGCCGGATTTCGTTGCCGTCGATCTTCATTTTCTGGTCGCCTTTGAGGAAGCCGATATTTCGGCGCGGTCTCTAGCAGTTAGGCGCGGGGGAGGGAAGGGGGGGTGGTAGTGCGGCTATTCATCAAAAAAGTCTTCATCGACCTTTTTCAAGTGAAGCACTTGCTCATCCCTGCAACCGATGCCGTAACGGATCATCAAGCGCGCCAATTCATCGCTATCGATCAACACAATTCTTGTTCCAAGATTCTGAGCCGTCTCAACAGCGGAAGGGCTGAAGTGTGAAGTTGTGACAAATATCCCCTTGTGGGCCTTCTTAAGACTTAGAGCGCCAAAAAAATCTCGGATGGCGCCGGAACCAATCCCATTGCCTTCGGCATATCGTTTCGCCTGAACGTAGATTTGATCTACGCCTAAAGGATCTTGGTCGATGACACCGTCGACCCCATCATCCCCACTTTTGCCAAGTGCTCGTCCGGCGTCTTCGGAAGTGCCTCCATATCCCATCGCCAACAGCAATTGGACGATCAGGTTCTCGAAGAATGCGGGTGTGGCTTCCCGCACACGGTCTAGGAGATCTTCGGCTAGAGCCGCATTTATTTGACGGTGGGCATTGCGCAAAACTTCGTCTGGCGTGGCGTCGTTATCCACGCTCGGTTCCGAAGTAGTGCTTCCAGTGCTGGAAGTTGGTTTGGTTCTGGCTTTGAAGTCCTGAAATTCCTCGAACTTTTCTAGGTAAGAATTGTTTATGACCAGAGCAGGGTCTTCTAGCGCTTTCTGGCCTCGTTCGGTGATCTGGTAGTGCGCGCGACGAGTTGCCTTCACAAGTCCCGCCTGGTTCAAATAGCTCTTGGCCCAATGAACGCGATTTGAGAATCGGGTTTGTTTGCCGCTGGGAAGCAGTTCTTCTCGTTCAGCTTCCGAGAGGCCGCATGAGTGTTTGATGATCTGGAATCAAAAAAATTCCTCCTTGCTGACGCGCTGGCAGTAAGCGAGCGAAGGACAGAATTAGTATGGGTGATCAGCGGTGTTAAACCAACGGCGCGTTCCCACAAACCGCATTAAACGCCCGCACCGCCGCCGCCGGTCCTTCCGGGTGGTTCCACACGCCTGCCGAGACGGCGAGGAAGTCCGCGCCCGCGGCGACGAGGGGTGCAGCGTTGTCCGCCATGATGCCGCCAATGGCGACGCAGGGCACTTCCATCACTTCCGACCACCATTGCAGCAGGTCCGGGCGCGCCCGGAACTTCGGCGTCTTGGTCTCGGTCGGGTAGAACGCGCCGAACGCCACGTAGTCCGCGCCCGCCTCGGCGGCTTCCATCGCCAGGTGGCGGGAATCGTGGCAGGTGACGCCGACGATACGGTCGTCGCCCAGCAGGCGGCGCGCCTCCTTATAGGGCGTGTCCTCCTGGCCCACATGCACGCCGTCGCAGTCGAGTTCGGCGGCCAGGTCGGCCCGGTCGTTCATCAGGAAGGCCACGTCATGGGCCCGTGTGATGGGCAGCAGGCGCTCAGCCGCGCGGCGGATGGTGTCGTCCGTTGCGTGGGTCTCGACATCGTCGATCACCGGCCCCTTGAGGCGCAACTGCAGGCAGGCGACATCGCCCGCGCCGAGCGCGGCCTCCAGCGCACCGGCGAACGCATCGAGGCGCTCGCCGTCGAGGTTGGACGGGGTGATCAGGTAGAGCCGGCAGCCCGGCGTATCGCCGTTGCCGCCGGTCTCGTTATTCCCGGTAATCAGAACTTGCCCTGATAGATCTTGATGACGTTGGAGAGCAGCTCCAGTGCGTCCTCGCGGGACCGCTGGAAGGAGTTGCGGCCGATGATCGAGCCGTTGGCGCCGCCGTCGCGGAGCGCGCGGATTTCCTCATAGACCGCGTCGGTCCCCTTGGCCGCGCCGCCGGAGAAGACCACCAGGCGCTTGCCGGCGAAGGAGGATTCCATCACATGGGCGATGCGCGCGGGCAGCGACGAGATGTCGATCTTCTGCGCGTCATAGACCTTCCTGGCGTCCTTGCTCTCGATGAAGTCCGTCGGCGGCTTCACCTTGATGATGTTGGCGCCGAGCTGGGCGGCCATGTGTGCGGCGTAGGCCGTCACGTCGATGGCGGTCTCGCCGTCCTTCGACAGGTCGCCGCCGCGCGGGTAGGACCACAGCACCACGGCGAGGCCGACCGACTTGGCCTCCTCGGTGATCTCGCGGATTTCCTCGATCATCTCGAAGGCCTGGTCGGAGCCCGGATAAATGGTGAAGCCCACCGCCGTGCAGCCGAGGCGCAGCGCGTCGCTGATCGACGCGGTGATCGCCTGGTCCTTGGTCGTCGCGTGGGAGTTCGACGAGTTCATCTTCAGGATCAGCGGGATGGAGCCGGCATAGCTGTCCGCTGCGGCCTCGATCTGGCCGAGCGGGGCGGCATAGGCGTTCAGCCCGGCATCGACGGCCAGCTGCGGGAAATAGTGCGGGTCATAGGCCGGCGGGTTCGGCGCGAAGGAGCGCGCGGGGCCGTGTTCCCAGCCCTGATCGACGGGAAGGATGACCATCTTGCCGGTGCCGGCCAGCTTGCCGGTCATCAGGATGCGGGCGAGGTTGGTCTTGGTGCCCGGGTTGTCGCTTTCGTACCACGACAGGATTTTGCGGACGCGCTGCGTGACTTTCATGATCGTGTTCCCGTGTTCGGAGCTGCCCGTATTTCGGAGCCGCCTGTATTTCGGTGCCGGATATCGCGCCGCGGGGCCAGGTCGCGGACGGGTGAATGTGTGCCGTCTGAATTAGCCGAGGGCGCGGGGTTTTGCAACGCCGCGGGCCCGGATTTCCAACAGGTTCTCGCAGTCCGCGACGGGGTTTTCAGAGCATGCGAGGTCGAGATCGGCCCGAGCCGGTGCGCGCAGCGCGACGCCGGATTGGCGGGCGATGTCGCCGACGCGGCGCAGCGTATCCGCATTGCCGGTGAGCGTGACGGCCTCCACGCCTTCGCGGATGGCGGCGAGCGCCATGCCCGGTTCGTCCGCGCAGTCGAGCAGGCTGTCGGCGACGGCGTCCGGCACCTGCGCGCGGGCCTGGGCGATCAGTTCACGCCACCAGCCCGCACCGCCCGTGCGCACGGCGCCCGGCGCGCTGACCAGAGTCACCGGCGCGCCATGCCACTGCGCGGCCTCCAGCGCGGCCACCGCGTGGGCCAGTTCGTGAATCATGATGGCCGGGCGAATTCCCATCTGCCCACAATACGCGTTTATCTTGTGCGCTATGCGAATTTTGGGCATGGAAATGCGGATTCTCGTGTTGATAGTTCGTCACAGGTGAGCTACCTCCTTGTGCCGAATTGGAAAAAGCGAGGGACACATGGATACGCTTACCTCGATGGAGTTGTTTGTCAGCGCCGTCGAATCCGGGAGTTTCTCGGCCACCGCGCGATCCATGAACCTGACCCCCTCGGCCGTCAGCAAACAGATTTCCCGTCTTGAAGACCGGCTCGGCGTGCGGCTGTTCAACCGCACCACCCGCCAGCTCGCGCCCACCGAGGAGGGCCGCGCCTATTACGAGCGGTGCCAGCGCATCCTCGCCGATGTGGCCGAGGCGGAAGCGGCGGTGACCGAACTCAACGCCGACCCGCGCGGCGTGTTGCGGGTGAACATGCCGGTGGTGTTCGGTCGAAGGCATATCGTGCCGCTGATCGGCGGGTTCCTGGAGCGCTTCCCCGAAGTCTCGATGGACCTGTCCATGTCGGACCAGTTCGTCGATCCCATCGCGGAAGGCGTGGACATGCTGATCCGCGTGGGCGAGCTGAAGGATTCCAGCCTGATCGCCCGCAAGCTGGCCGAGGCGCGGCGTGTCGTCGCCGCGACGCCGGGCTACTGGGACAAGCGCGGGCGGCCGGAAAAACCCGAGGACCTGAAGGCCCACAACTGTCTGGCCTATTCCTACCTGTCGAGCGGCAATACCTGGCGGATGACCGACAAGTCCGCCAAGGAGCATGTGGTGATGGCGAGCGGCAACCTCGCCTCTAACAACGGCGAAGCGCTGCTCGAAGGTGCGCTGGAGGGGCTGGGTGTCGTGAACCTGCCCACCTGGATGGTTGGGCCGGATCTGGAATCGGGCCGGCTGGAAGAGGTGCTGTCCGACTACGCCCAGCCCGAGCCGTCGGTCCATGCGATCTACCCGCCCGGCCGTCACCTGTCGGCCAAGGTGCGCGCCTTCGTTGATTACCTGGCGGGCCACTTCAAGGAACGCCCGCTCGGCAAGGCGGCCTGAAACAAGAAAAGCCCGGGACGGATCCCGGGCTTTCTTTCTTCTGATGTGTGGCCTGCCGCCTAGTGGCGGAAGGCCTTGCGGATGGCTTCCGCCGAGCGCGTGAAGAAGCGGGCAGTTGCCTCACCCTGCAGCGCCCGGGCGCGGGCCTCGATCTGCTGCTGTTCGGACAGGAAGTCCGTGAAACGGTGGTCGATGGGATGATGGGTCATGGTCTTTTTCCTTCAATTCAGGTGCGGTCGGTGCCGCGTTGAGAAGGAAATAGGTCGCGCCCGTTAAGAAAAAATAAGACGAAAATAAAACTAATTTATTCCAATAATGCATATCCATGCAGATAGAAAAAGGGCCGGCGCGCGAACGCCGGCCCCATTTTTACGTTCCGGAACCGTGGGTTAGCCGAGCTTGGCCATCTGCACGGCGGTGTCGCTCATCCGGTTGGAGAAGCCCCACTCGTTGTCGTACCAGCTGAGCACGCGGACGAGGCGGCCGTCGGTGACCTGCGTCTGGGTGGCGTCGAACGCGGAGCTGGCCGGGTCGTGGTTGAAGTCGATGGAGACCAGCGGGGCCTCGTTGTAGGTCAGGATGCCCTTGAGCGCGCCGCTCGAGGCCGCCTTCTTCATGGCCGCGTTGACCTCCTCGACCGAGGTGTTCTTCTTGGCCTCGAACACGAGATCGATCATGGAGACGTTCGGCGTCGGCACGCGGACGGAGGTGCCGTCCAGCTTGCCCGCCAGTTCCGGCAGCACCAGGCCGACGGCGCGCGCCGCGCCGGTCGAGGTCGGGATGATCGAGCAGGCCGCCGCGCGGGCCCGGCGCAGATCCTTGTGGAGTGTGTCCACCGAGGGCTGGTCGCCGGTGTAGCTGTGCACCGTGGTCATGAAGCCGTGCTTGATGCCGACCGCCTTGTCGAGGACGGCGGCCACAGGGGCCAGGCAGTTGGTCGTGCACGACGCGTTGGAGACGATCTTGTGCGACTTGCGCAGCTTGCTGTCGTTGACACCCTGGACCACCGTGATGTCGGCGCCCGTCGCCGGAGCGGAGATCAGCACCTTCTTGGCACCGGCTTCCATATGCTTCCCGGCGGCTTCCTTCGAGGTGAAGATACCGGTGCATTCCAGCACCACGTCGATGCCCAGATCGCCCCACGGAAGGGCGGCCGGATCGCGCTCGGACAGGACCTTGATCGAGCGGCCGATGGTGGATTTCGCACCGAGGTTGATCGATGACTTCGACGAGGTGACCTTGGCCGGGAAGCGGCCATGCACCGTGTCGTAGCTCAGCATGTGCGCGTTCGCGTCCACCGAGCCCAGGTCGTTGATGGCGACGAACTCGATGTCCTTGCGGCCCGATTCATAGGCCGCGCGCATCACCAGCCGGCCAATTCGTCCAAATCCGTTGATCGCAACGCGAACAGCCATGGTTATCTCCTCGTTCTTTATTGCGTGTCGTGAGGCCGGCTATGCGGTGGCCGCCTTCACGCGTTCGACCACGGCGTCGGCCGTGATCCCGAAATGTTCGTACAACTCTTCCGCCGGCGCTGACGCACCGAAGCCCGGCATGCCGATCATGTTCGCCTCATCGACGCCGTAGCGCGACCAGCCGAACGTAACACCGGCCTCGATCGAAACGCGCGGTGCGCTCCCGAGCGTGGCCGCCTTGTAACCCTCGTCCTGGGCATCGAACAACTCCCAGCACGGCATGGAGACGACGGCCACGGGGATACCATCCGCCGCCAGCTTCTCCTGCGCCGCCATCGCGATCTCGATTTCCGAGCCGGTGGCGAGGATCGTCGCCGCGCGCGTGCCGTCGGCCTCGCGCAGGACATAGGCGCCCTTGGCGCAGAGGTTCTCGTCGGTGTGTTCGGTACGCACCGTCGGCACGCCCTGGCGGGTCAGCGCCAGGATCGACGGCGTCGCACTGGTGCGCAGCGCCATCTCCCAGCACTCCGCCGTCTCCACCGCGTCCGCGGGGCGATAGACATTGACGTTGGGCATCGCGCGCAGGCTGGCGACATGTTCGACCGGCTGATGGGTCGGTCCGTCCTCGCCCAGGCCGATGGAGTCGTGGGTCATCACATAGATGACACGCAGGCCCATCAGCGCCGACAGCCGGATCGACGGGCGGCAGTAATCGGTGAAGGTCAGGAAGGTGCCGGAGTAAGGAATGAACCCGCCATGCAGCGCCATGCCGTTCATGGCGGCGGCCATGCCGTGCTCGCGCACGCCGTAATAGATGTAGCGGCCCGCATAGTCGCCCGGCTTCACCGGGTCCATGCAGGCGGCCTTGGTGTTGTTGGAGCCGGTCAGATCCGCCGAGCCGCCGATCATGGTCTCGACCACGGGCGTGATGACCTCCAGCGCTTCCTGGCTGGACTTGCGGGTCGCCCATTTCGGCTTGTCGGCGCTGAGCGCCTTCTTGTGGGCGTTGACCGTGTCGGCCAGCGCGGCGGGAAGCTCGCCCGCCACGGCGGCGTTGAAGGTGTCGCGGGTCGCCGCGTCCAGCCCGGCCAGACGTCCGGCCCAGGCCTCGCGCGCGCCAGCGCCGCGCGAGCCGGCCGCGCGCCAGGCGCCCAGCACGTCTTCGGGAATCTCGAACGGGGCGGAGGTCCAGCCCAGCGCCTCGCGGGTGGCGGCGATCTCGTCGTCGCCCAGCGGCGAACCGTGGGTGGCCGAGGTGCCCTGCTTGTTGGGCGAGCCATAGCCGATCACCGTGCGGCAGGCGATGAGCGACGGCGTGTCGGTTTTCTTGGCCGCCGCGATGGCTGCGTCGATGGCGTCGGCGTCATGGCCGTCCACACGGGTCACGTCCCAGTTGCTGGCAGCGAAGCGCGCGAGCTGGTCATCGGATACGGAAAGGTCCGTGCCGCCGTCGATGGAAATGTCGTTGTCGTCGAACAGGACGATCAGCCGGCCCAGTTTCAGGTGGCCGGCCAGCGAGATCGCCTCATGGCTGATGCCTTCCATCAGGCAGCCGTCGCCCGCGAAGACATAGGTGTAATGGTCCACCACATCGTCGCCGTACCGCGCGTTCATCATGCGCTCCGACAGCGCCATGCCGACGGCCGTGGCGATGCCCTGGCCCAGCGGGCCGGTCGTGGTCTCGACGCCCATGGCGTGGCCGTATTCCGGATGGCCCGGCGTGCGGCTTCCGAGTTGACGGAAGTTTTTCACCTCGTCGAGCGTCATATCCGGAGAGCCGCACAGATAGAGCAGCGAATACATCAGCATCGACGCGTGACCGTTCGACAGGACGAAGCGGTCGCGGTCCGGCCAGTCGGGATTGGCCGCATCGAATTTGAGGTGTCGGGTGAACAGCACGGTTGCCATGTCCGCCATGCCCATCGGCGCGCCGGGATGTCCGGAATTGGCCTTCTGGACCGCGTCCATCGAGAGGGCGCGGATGGCGTTCGCCATCCGGTTGTGGTCGGCTTTGGGGGCGGGTGCGTTCATGGGGCGTGCGATGCCTTTCGGCGGGACGATTGTGTGGCGGGGCGAGAAATCGCGCGGGTGGTCACGCGGCGGCAACATGCCGTCCGCTCCGCAGGGCGTCAATGTCTGTTTCGGCAGGTTTTCCACCGCAGAAACCCGGGCGTTGCCGCCCGCCATCCGGTTGACCCGACGACTCGCGCCCGCGTACGATGCGCGCCGTGCGGAGGCTTTTCTTATGACCAAACTCAGCGACGCGAACACGCGGCTCGATGCCGCGATGGAACGCCTCGGCGCGGCAGTCGCCGATCACCGCGCGCCCGCCGGACAGGCGAACGGCTCCGCGGAAGAAAACGAAGCGCTTCGCGCCCAGCTCGACAAGCTGAAATCCGATTTCGACACGCTGCGCGAGACCTCGGGCACGGTGTCCAGCCGCCTCGATGCGGCCATCGGCCGTCTGCGCAACATGCTGGACGAATAGCGCCATGGCCCAGGTCGAGATCAAGATCAACGGACGCGACTATCGCATCGCCTGCGAGGACGGTCAGGAATCCCACCTGTCTAACCTCGCCAAGTACCTCGACGGCAAAGTCGGGGAACTGGTCGATGAGGTCGGCCAGATCGGCGACACCAGCCTGATGGTGATGGCCGGACTGCTGGTCACGGACGAGTTGTCCGATACCCGCGACGAGCTGGAGGCGACCCGCAACCAGGCTGCCCGCGACACCCAGTCGGCCATCGACGACACCGAGGACAAGATCGCCTCACAGATCGAGGCGCTGGCCGCGCGCATCGAACAATTGGCGGAAGCGCTTGCCGCGGACACGCAGGCTACCTAGTTTGAAGGCGGACGGTTTGCTGGGCGCCGCGTCAGGCGGCAACTAGTCCTGGAGACCTTACTAATCCACTAGGGAGCTGTCCCTGTCGGGATCGAGGTTTCGGCACTACGGCGCCCACCTGCTTTTAGCAGGTCTCGGTGGACTTCCCGCTCGCCGACCTTCGCTTGGCGCCGTCCACCTTTTCTATCCGCTCATGCGCAAGGTCGAGCCCCGGCGTGTCCGCTTCCGATATCGATGCTGAAAAGGCGAAGCTGCGGGCCGACGCGCGCGCGAACCGCGATGCGTTGTCTTCCGGTCTCGGCGCTGCCGCGGCGGCGGGGGTCGCCGCCCGGTTTATGTCCGAACCGGCGCTCGCGGAACGCACGGGCATCGGCACGGTGATCTCGGGCTATATGGCCATCGGCAGCGAACTCGACCCTGCCACGCTGATACAGCGGATCGCCGCGCGCGGCTCGCGCCTGTGCCTGCCGGTGGTCGCCGCGCCCGGGACGCCGCTGTTGTTTCGCCGCTGGGGAGAGGGCGACCGGCTGGAGGCCGGGGTGTTCACCGTTCCGGTGCCCGCTGAAGACGCCGAGGAACTGGTGCCGGACCTTCTGCTGGTCCCGCTGCTGGCGTTCGACCGGCAGGGGCGGCGGCTCGGCTATGGAGGCGGGTACTACGACCGCACCATCGCGGCCCTTCGTGCGGAGAAAGAAATTCTCGCCGTGGGGCTTGCGTTTTCAGGCCAGCTTCGCGACGACATGCCGGTCGGTCCCCACGATGCGCCGCTCGACTGGATCGTCACGGAATCGGCGGCGCTGCGGGTCACGACGGGACGCGATAGATGAAGCTTCTTTTTTGCGGAGACCTTGTGGGTCGTGCGGGCCGGGATGTGGTGCTGGAGCACCTGCCGGGCCTGCGCGAAGAGCTCGCGCTCGATTTCATTGTGGTGAACGCTGAGAACGCAGCCCATGGCTTTGGACTGACCGGCAAGATCTGTGACGAACTGTTCGCCGCCGGGGCGGACGCCATCACCACCGGCAATCATGTCTGGGACCAGAAGGAAATCGTCGCCTATATCGATTCCGATCCCCGGGTGCTGCGGCCGATCAACTACACGCCGGGAACGCCAGGCAGCGGTGCGTCGATTGTCCGCGCGCGCGACGGACGCAAGGTTCTGGTGGTCAACGTGATGTGCCGGCTGTTCATGGAACTGCTCGACGATCCGTTCACGGCGCTCGACAGGACGCTGCAGGCCAACCCCATGGGGACGGCTGTCGATGCGGTGCTGATCGACGTTCACGGGGAGGCGACGTCGGAGAAGATGGCGCTGGCCCACGTCTGCGACGGGCGCGCGAGCCTGGTTGTGGGCACCCACACCCATGTTCCCACCGCCGACACCCGGGTGCTGGAGGGCGGCACGGCCTACCAGTCCGATGCCGGGATGTGTGGCGACTACGACTCCGTCATCGGTATGAAGAAGGACACGGCCATCGCCCGGTTCCGCAGCAAGCTGGTCTCCGAGCGGCTGTCGCCCGCGACCGGCCCGGCGAGCCTGTGCGGGGTCTATGTGGAGACGGACGACAAGACCGGGCTGGCCCTGCGCGCCGCGCCCGTCGTGATCGGCGGACGGCTTCGCCCGGCCTGGCCCGATTTCCTGCCGCCGCGCGCGGAGGCGGCGAAGTAAAAATCCGCCGACCGGCCGGGAACGCCCACCCAAATCGGGGGTTCTCGACGCGGGCGGGAATCCGCTAAACGATTGCGGTTGGACATTTTGCGTATCGCGCCGGTTCCGGCGCGGGCGCGGTTTGCGCGCGATCGGCGCGTGTCACCTGTGTTTGCAACGAATTCGGAGTACCCGGGACATGGCTGGCCATTCCCAATTCAAGAACATCATGCACCGGAAAGGTGCGCAGGACGCCAAGCGGGCAAAGGTGTTCGCCAAGCTGGCGCGCGAGATCGAGGTCGCGGCACGCTCGAGCCCGGACCCGGACCAGAACCCGCGCCTGCGCACGGCGATTGCGGCCGCGCGCGGCCAGAACATGCCGAATGACCGCATCAAGCGTGCGATCGACAAGGCGAGCGGCGGCGGCGAGGCCGACAACTATGAGGAAGTCCGCTACGAGGGCTATGGCCCCGGCGGTGTCGCGGTGATCGTGGAAGCGCTGACCGACAACCGGAACCGCACGGCCTCGGAAGTGCGTGCGGCGTTCTCCAAGCATGGCGGGAATATGGGAGAGACCAACTCGGTCTCGTTCATGTTCGACCAGGTGGGCGAGGTGGTCTATCCGGCCGACACGGCGAGCGCCGACGACATGTTCGAAGCGGCGCTGGAAGCCGGCGCGTCGGATGTGGCCAGCAGCAGCGAGACCCATGAGATCATCTGCGCGCCGGAGGATTTCGGCCAGGTTGTCGAGACATTGACCGAAAAGTTCGGCCAGCCGGAATCGGCGGGCCTGACCTGGAAGCCCCAGACGACGGTCGATCTCAACGCGGATTCCGCGCGGACCGTGCTCAAGCTCATCGACGTGCTCGACGAAAGCGACGACGTGCAGCGAGTCGCGACCAATTTCGAGGTCAGCGACGAGGTCATGGCGGAGCTGACAGGCTGACCATGCGGCTTCTTGGCGTCGATCCGGGCCTGCGCTTTACGGGGTGGGGCATCGTCGATGCCGAGAACAACCGGCTGCGGCATGTGGCCAACGGGGTCGTCAAATCCGGCACCGGGGAACTGTCCGGGCGGCTGCGCCGTCTGCATGACGGGCTGCGCGACGTGATCGCGGCCTTCGAGCCCGACGGCGCGGCAATCGAGGAGACCTTCGTCAACCGCGATGGCCAATCGACCCTGAAACTGGGCCAGGCGCGCGGGGTCGCGCTGCTGGTGCCCGCGCTGGCGGGCATTCCCGTCGCGGAGTACGCGGCCAACACCGTCAAGAAGTCTATTGTCGGCTACGGCCATGCCGACAAGACCCAGATGATGCACATGATCGGCGTGCTGCTGCCCGGCGCGCCGGTGGAATCTCCCGACGCGGCTGACGCGCTCGCCATCGCCATCTGCCACGCGCATCACATTTCCACCCGCCAGCTTGTGGAGGCGGCCCAGTGATCGCGCGCCTGAAAGGCATTCTGGAGGAAGTGGGCGAGGACTGGATCGTGATCGACGTCTCCGGCGTCGGCTATCTCGTCTTCTGTCCGGGCCGGGTGATCTCGAACCTGCCGGCTGTGGGCGCCCCGCTGTCGCTGCACATCGAGACCCATGTCCGTGAGGACCACATTCACCTTTACGGCTTCGCCACCGCCAAGGAGCGCGCCGCCTTCCGCATGCTGACGACGGTCCAGGGCGTGGGGGCGAAGGTCGGCCTCGCGATTCTCGGCACGCTGTCGGTCGATGAGCTGACCACCGCGATCATCGCTCAGGACAAGGCGATGCTGTCGCGCCCCGACGGGGTCGGCCCGCGCCTTGCCGCGCGGCTGATGACCGAGCTCAAGGACAAGATTGTCTCGCTGGGCGGAGCGTTTTCGCCGGCTGCGCGGCCGGTGCCCGCCGGTGATGCATCCACGGGGGCGGCCGCGGCCGATACGGATGACGGCGTGGCGGGCGATGCCGTCTCGGCGCTGGTCAATCTGGGTTACGGCCGCGCAGAAGCCTTCACGGCTGTCACCCGCGCCATGCAGAACGGCGGCGGTGAGGCCGGGCTCGGCGCGCTGATTCCCGCCGCGCTGAAGGAACTTTCGCAATGAGCGGTGCGAGATGAGCGACATGGCCGCCGGAGACCGTCTCGTCGATCCTGCCGATCACGGCGACGACCGGGTCGATGTGGCGTTGCGCCCGGTCGCGCTGGACGCCTTCATCGGCCAGCCTTCGGTGCGGGAAAATCTTGCCGTGTTCATCGCGGCCGCGCGCGCGCGCGGCGAGGCCATCGACCATGTGCTGTTCCACGGGCCGCCGGGACTCGGCAAGACGACGCTGGCGCGCATCGTGGCGCAGGAACTGGGTGTCGGTTTCCGTGCGACCTCCGGCCCGGTCATCACCAAGGCGGGCGATCTTGCCGCCGTGCTGACCAATTTGCAGCCGCGCGATGTCCTGTTCATCGACGAGATTCACCGGCTCAATCCGGCGGTCGAGGAGGTCCTCTACCCGGCGATGGAGGACGGGGAACTCGACCTCATCATCGGCGAAGGGCCGGCGGCGCGTTCGGTGCGCATCGAGCTGCCGCCGTTCACGCTGGTCGGCGCGACCACACGCCTCGGCCTGCTGACGACCCCCTTGCGTGAACGCTTCGGGATCAACCTGCGCCTGGAATTCTACGGCCCTGAGGATCTGGCCACCATCGTGCGCCGGGGCGCGGGGTTGCTCGATCTGGCCATGACCGATGAAGGCGCGGTGGAGATCGCCCGGCGCGCGCGGGGCACGCCGCGCATCGCCGGTCGCCTGCTGCGCCGGGTGCGCGACTTCGCGCTGGTCGAGGACAGCCTGCCAGTCGATCGCGCCATCGCCGACCGGGCGCTGTCGCGCCTCGATGTCGATGACCGGGGGCTC
>Ga0181588_10003499_pt1 | contig 13163 bp, 2 predicted proteins | sample 071ome_26_FD_148607 | JGI IMG/M metagenome (GOLD analysis project Ga0181588, IMG submission 148607) | Coastal salt marsh microbial communities from the Groves Creek Marsh, Skidaway Island, Georgia - 071409BT metaG (spades assembly) | ecosystem: Environmental > Aquatic > Marine > Intertidal zone...
CTCCCGTGTCGGAGGTCTTGATGCGGTAGAGTTCGTTCTTCGTCAACTGCATGGCGCTGACGTTGAAGGCGATCTGGGCCACGGGCTCGTTCACCGTCAGGAAGACGATGCTCGTGTTCGAACCAACAAGGTTCTCGGCCTTCACCGTGAACTGCGTCATGGACATGTTCGTGCTTGGTGTACCACAGAAGTCGCCCGTGCTCGACGAGAAGGTCATGCCCGTCGGCAGCGTGTTGTCGATGGACCACGTCAGGTTCTCCGCACCGGCCGATTCGTCGGAGCGCCAGCAACCGCCGTCCACGCCGCGCGTGAGCACCTTGGAGGTCGGGTTGTAACTGATGACGCTCGGGTCGTCGAGGACCACGAGGTTGACCACGGTGGAGACGGTTCCCGCCGGTCCCGTCGCGGTGATGGTCACGTTGATCGGCGGCCAAAACTGCGTCGTCGGCGTGCCCTGGATGGTGCACTCGGACGTGAGGCTGAGGCCCGCGGGCAGGTTGCTTGAGGCGCTGCACGACTGCACATCACCGGACAGGAAGAGCGGCTTGACCGTGTTCGACGAGTCGTTCTCAAAGCCGATGGTGCTGTTCTGGAAAGTCAGGTTCCCCGGGGCCTCCACATAGGCCAGCCGGTAGGAACTGTCGAGCACGAAGGGCACGCTGCTGAAGGTCAGCAGGTCACCGCTGCGCGTCCCGACCCCACCAAACAGGCCGTAGCCGCTGCCGTTGTCGATGAGCAAGCGGACCTCGTCCTGCACCGTGCTGTCGAGACCCATCGCTTCGAGGTCGAAGCGCAACCGAACCGTCGTGTTCGTGGTGCCGGCGGCGGTGAACTCCTCCTCGTGCAGGTCGTCGAAGGCGATGCCACCGCTGGTGTACCGGTGCGTCGGGGTGTCGACGTCAACAACGGTGTCGCCGGCCTCGTACTCAAGCCACATGCCAAGGTCGTCGTCGGAGGTCAGCGCGACCAAGCGTCCCTCGCCCACGGGAATGGGCGTGGCGACCTCGACCGCGTTGGTGCTCGGACCAAAGGAGGTCCCGACCGTGCGGTAGGTGAACGCGGCATCGTTTGCGTCGCGCAGGTTGCCGGGGGCAAAGGGCGCGAACGGCGCGGTGCTGCGTTGGTTGTAGACGTTCGCGGTTTCGTCGGTCGTCATGGAGAGGTGGAAGTTCCCGGTGAGGTCCGTGACGTACTCGTTGCCTTCGGTGAAGTCGTAGGCAAAGATGGCGTCGTCGTCCACCGGCATCGACCACATGCGATCGCGAATCTCGTCCGCGGTGAAGGCCTGCGGGTGCATGCGGATGCTGCCGATTTGACCGTCGTACCGGTCTTCGCTGCTCCCATCGCATCGGTAGTTGTTCTCGCCAAGCACGACCACGTCCATGGCACCCGTCCACGAATACCCAGAATTCAGGACGTTCGTCGTGACGTGTACGCCGTTCACGTAGCCCTTCATCCAGCGCTGGCTGGCGGTGGAGGAGGAGACGTCAATGACCCAGGCCACGTGGTTCCACTCGCCGTTCACCACCACTTCGTTGTTGGAGGTGTAGAAGTTTGAGTTGTAGTGGTAGGAGTTGCTGTTCCGCTGGCCTTGAATGAGCGACGGAGCGCTGTCGTAGAAACCAAAGGAGAGGGTCCGCCAACCTTCGTAGGCGTGACCGTACCCGTCGGCCGTGTCGAAATTCCTGCAGGACTTCATCGTCAGGATGAGGTTCCAGTCGTTGCCACGCAGGCTCTCCGGACGGAACCATCCTTCAAGCGTCATTGTTGAAGGGTGGTCCTGCGAGGTTCGTGCCCAGCCCACAGCATCGCTGTACAATTCAGAGCCCCAACTCGATTCGAGGTCGAGCACGCCCCAGTTGGTGCCGTGGTCGGCCTGTTCCGGCCCGTCGATGAAGGACATGTTGCCCTGCTCCGTGTCAAGCGTGAGGTGGAAGGGGTCGACGTCCGTGACCGTTGCGCTGGACAACGAATACGAGGGCGTCACGGCCATGACGCGGGCCGAGGAGGGGGCGATGCCGTACTCCACGGTGATGTCGTCGATGAAGATGTAGTCGTAGTAGTTCGCGTAGTAGCGGAAGCGGAATTGGACCCCGTCGTACAGCGCCTCGGCGGGTAGCCGGACGGTGTTCGGCACCATCGTGTTGTACCACTTGCGCTGACGCGGGTAATCGGAAATCTCCTGCCACGAGCCTTGGTCGTCCAAGTACTCCAAGTACAGCACGTCGTTCGAATCCTGCGCATCCCAGCAGCGCGTCCACGAGTTGTAGCCGAACTTGATCTGGGCAAATTCTGCGTCGCCCATGTCGTAGGAGGGCGAGGTCAAGGCCGGGCCTTCGTTGCTCGTGCCGTTGCCGCTCGCGAGGACGACGGAGTAGCCATGCCTGTTCCACGCGTTGCAGTAGTACCGGGCTCGGGTGGTGCCCCAGCGGTAGGCCAGGTTCCAGCCTTGGAGGCCGTCTTCAAAGTCGTAGGAAAAACGCTCGCCGACGAAGGGGTTGGCCTGCATCCGCGTTCCATCAAAGGTCCAGGAGGCCAGCAAGTCTGGGTGGCTTGAAGGCGGCACGAGGTCCCACGTGTCGCCGATGGCCTGTGCTTCAAGGGCCACCGACCAGAGGTGAATGGCGTCGATGGCGCCCGAGAAGGTGCGGCTCGCGTTGCCCGATTCGATGTGGGTGCCGACCCGCACCACGCCAAGGCCGCCGGGGTCGTTGCGGTTCAGCGGCCGCCAACTGTCGACGTAGGTGCCGTTCGTGTACACGTGCAGGGTGGTCTCGTCGAAGACGACCGCGACGCTCACCCATGCATCGGCGTTCACGAGGTCGCTGTCGATGCGGTGGAGCACGTCGCCCCATGCGAGGTCCACACCGCCGTCGCCGTTGCTGTCGAGGCTGACGCCCACCGCAAAGCCGCCGTCCTCGGCGTCCACGGTCGAGAAGACCGTCGGTTCGGATGAGGTTTGGTCGGTGAAGGGCATCACGTTGGTCTGGAGGGTGAAGGCCCCGAGGAGGCGCACGTCGAGGATCGGCTCGCTGATGAGGCCGATGCCGTCGATCACGGCCGCCTGCGACGGCGCGTCGATGCCGTAGACGGGAGCGCCGTCGGCATACCCGCGGCCAAGTCGACTCCACGTCGTCTCGCCATAGACCATGGTTTGCCGGCGGGTGTCGAAGGAATCGTCCTTCACTTCCTTGCCGGCCGCTCCGTCGAAGGTGTAGTAGAGCAGCAGGCCGGACTCGTCCCCTCGAACGGTGGTGGTCATGCGGCGGGCCACGTCCTCGGGCGAGAGGGCGTGGTCCCAGACGCGGAACTCGTCCATGTCGCCGGCGTACTGCACTTCGGTGCCGTAGGCCGCGTAACTGCCGCCCACCGTGACGCGGGCGCTGCCGTCGGTGGTGCCGGTCCCACCTGCACAGCGGCTTGCTTCGAGCACGCCGTCCACGAACACGTAGAGGCAGTTGCGGTTCTTGGTGAACGCCACGTGGTGCCACAGTCCGTCCGCCACGAACAGGTCCGGATCCGAACTTGATTGCCCGGCGGTTCCGATGTTCGTTTCGTAGACGCCGAAGTAGCCATAGGACATCTTCAGTTCCCATCGGGTGCCGCCGTTGCGGTCCTCGGAGGCGATGAAGGTGAGGCTGTCCGTGTCCGTTGTTCGGACCCACGCTTCTACAGAGTAGTCAACGCCGGTGGTGATGCGCGTCAGGGTCTGGATTTCGTCGGACTTGCCGTTGAAGGAGTAGTAATGGCCCGCGCCGACAGGGTCGCGCAGGGGCGCGCTGGAGACGTGAATGCTTCCTTCGCGCACGAAGGCAGGGCTGAGGCGGTCGAGCCGGTCCACTGTGTAGCCCTCCTCCAGGGACTCAAATCCAAACACGGCGACAAGGTCGTCGCCCTCCTCAATGAGTCGGTTGAATTCGCCGTGCATCTGATGTTCGCTCAGGGTCGCGTTCCACCAGCGGAATTCGTCGATCCATCCGAGGAAGGGTTCGTCGTGCTGGGGGTTGCTCGCCTTGTCCTCACCTCCGAGGATGGGGCGCTGGCGGTCGTTGATGGTCAGCGGGACGCTGCTCCAGGTGTTGACGATAGAGCCGCCGTCGGTGAGCATTTTCAGGTCGCCATCATTGAACACGACCGAAATGTGGGTCCACGTGCCTTCGTAGGCCGTGTTGCTGTTCATCCAGTAGGTTTTGCACTCCGTCGTGCTCGTCCCGAACCCGTTCTGCAACTCAACCCCAAAGCGGTTGTTGCTGCTGTCGAAGACGATGGCGTAGCCTTCGCTCGCCGTGTCGCAGAACTCACCGTCGAGGTCAGAATACACCGTAGCGTACTGACCGACTTGGTCCGCAATGGTCGCGTTGGGGAGCACCCACATCTGCACCGTGTGGTCCTCGAAGTCCATCTCCGGGCTGTCTGGCAATTGCACGACACCCGGCGTGTCGAACTCCAACGCGTGGCCCTGCCAGTCGGCCTTCCCCGCCGAGCGTGGGTCATCGTCCACGTCATCGTTGATCCCGTCGCCGTCCGAGTCGAGTTCGAACAAGTCGAGCCAACCGTCGCCGTCGGTGTCCCACGTTTCTTCGCTGTCGAGGAAGCCGTCGTCGTCGGAATCGTCGTCGTAGTAATTCAGCACGCCGTCACCGTCCGAGTCAACACGGCAGTAGGACGTGAAGACGAGGCCGTCGACGTAGTGACCCTCGTCCCAACTCCGCCGGTTGACGTCCCGCAGGTTGAGGGCGGCGGAATCGCCAAAGGACGCGGGAACAACGTACGTGCCGGTGCTGTACCGCCATTCGTCCACGGTGGCGTACGAATCCATCAGGTGGGTGCCAACATCGTAGCCCCACGTGTCGCCGATTCGGATGCGCAGCGTGTCCCATGTCAAGCTGTGGCCGTCGTAGTGTCCACGGTGGCCAAGGCCCCACAGGAGCAAGTCACCGGGCGACGTCGTGATGTAATAGGAGATGTCGTTGTCGGAGTTCCAACCGTTCCATTGCAGGGACATGTACTGGTCGCCGTCGTACGCGGGAGGATACGCATCGGTGGTGGACTGCGACCCGTTGTGGAATTCGACGTGCTGCTGCACCCAGTGGACGCCACCGACGGAATAGGTGTACGCGCTGTTGGCGAGCCGGTTGCCCGTCCCGATGTACTCGGCCGCGCCCTCGTAGGAGCCCTCTTCGACCCAGTAGAGTTCGGTGAGGCTCGCTGAACTGAACTGCCGGTCGACGGTCGGCGACCCGGTTCCCTGATCGTTGTAGCACTCGCGGGCGTTGTACACGCCGTCGCCGTCGATGTCAAGGTCCTGCCAATCCGTGATGCCGTCGCCGTCGTAGTCGTCGCCGTCGTCAAGCGGGTTGGTGTCGAACCAGTGGATTTCGTACCCGTCGGGCATCATGTCGCCGTCGCTGTCCCTCGAGGTGGGGTCTGTGCCGAGGAGGCGTTCGTCCTCGTCCAGGAGGGTGTCGCCGTCGGAATCGAGGTCCCTCAGGTCAATGATCCCGTCGTGGTCCGAATCAAAGTCGCCGTCGTACAGGCCATCGCCGATGCTGATGTTGTCAATCCAGAAGTCGTTGCCGTTCGTGAGGGTGGTTCCTCCGTTGGTGTAGGCCCCCCAGGTCAGCGTGTGGCTGCCCGATGCGATGGTTTCGGTGTGGCGCCCTTCCACGCTCCCACTCCACCGTTCGGTGTAGCCTTGGTTTTGCCATGCGCACTGCGTGAAGTCAACACAGAACACCAACCAGTCGTAGTTGTTTTCGCTGTTCACGTAGTAGTCAAAGGCGACATCCGTTTCATCGTCAAACTCAACCGACATGGTCACGGAGTTGTAGTCGCTGTTCCCCAAGCCCCGGAAGGACATGCTTCCTTGGTAATCGTCGCCGTCCTCGTAGATGGTGTGCCAGTTGTTGAAACGGAAGTCATCGATGGAGTTTCCGAAGTACATCCACTCACCATGGGGACGGTATTGGTTGAACTCGTCGGCGACGGCCACCTCAGGCGTGCTGTCGAAATCCAAGTCCCAACCGTATTCGTCGCTGTTGAGGATGCCGTCGCCGTCCACGTCGTCGTCGTAGGCGTCGGTGATGCCGTCGCCGTCGAGGTCCGAAATGCACGAGGCGATGGCGATGACGTTGTCGAGGTAGTTTCCTTCGCCGCTGGTGTACGCACTCACGTAGTCAAACGTGAGGAGGTCATCGTTTTCTCCTTCGACAATGAAGGAACCTCGGTCGGTGACCCAGTCAACGTCGGTGTTCACCAACGTTCCAATGACGTCGTACAGAGCACTGTTGGTTGATGAAGAGCCCCATCGCACCTGTGAAACGTCAGAGGTGGTGGGATGGCTTCCGAGGAAATCCGCACTCCAGGTCACCAAATCGCCAGGGTTGGTGGTGACGATGGTCGAGACCTCAGGGAAAGACGGCGAGGACAGAGAAGCCAGGTGCGTTCCTTCACTGGCGTTGTCGGGCCACCGGTCGTTGTTTTGCAGCACGGCGTTGCTGGCGTTGAAAATCTCAAGATTGCTTGTGGTTTCAAGGGACCAATCGTACAACCAGTATTCACCGAGACTTTGCCATGAATTTCCTGTATTTCCGTTGTAGATGCCCGGGAACTCAAAGCCACCGTTCTGCACCCAGTCGGCGTCCTGCCCGTAGCACTGGTAGGGGTCGGGCACGCCGTCGCCGTTGCGGTCGAGGTCGTACCAGTCGGGGATGAGGTCACCGTCGGTGTCGTCGGGGCCGAGCGGGTCCGTGTCGAAGTAGATGACCTCGTGGCCGTCCCACGCCTCGTCGCCGTCGGTGTCCACGTTGGTGCGGTTGGTGCCAAGGAGGTATTCATCGGCGTCAAGCAGCCAATCGTTGTCGCTGTCGGTGTCAACGATGTCGAGGAGCCCGTCGTCGTCGGTGTCGGCGTAGCGCAGGCTGTGGAGGTACACGTCATCGAACTGGATGTAGGACCAACCGGCGTCCCGGCCCGTGGGGAAGTCGATGATGATCTGCGTTTGGGAGTGGATGGCTTCCGGTGGTAGTTCGATCTCAAAGGTGTACCCATGGTTGTACACGTCGGGGGTCCCGGTCGAGCCGTCGTTGGCCAGAAGGTACCCGGCGGGGCGGTAGTCCTCGTCGTAGGCCACGCTGTTGGCACTGTTTCGGAGCCACTGCACGGGTACGGGCGGGGCTTCCGCCCCATTCGTAACGCTGCCATCGGCCAATCGGTATCGAATTTCGGCGTATTCGAATTCGTCGGCGGGGTCCCGGCACGAACCGTCAATCGAGAACCAGACGTTCAACGTGGCTGCCCCAAGCCCTGTGAGGTTGATGTACGGCGAGCGCATGTGTCCAGAGCCAGAGCCGAAAAACGGCGCACCGCCGTAGCCAGACGAGGTGTTGTCGCAATGGGCATGGGTCCCGCCCCACACCCCCGCGTAGGACGTGGTGGTGGTGGCCCAGCCGTTCCAGTTCGCACCTGTTCCGGCAGCGTTCGTGAAGTTGTACAGGAAGGTGTCGTCCAAACCGTCGATGCTCGAGGGGAGGGAGGTCGGTTGAATCTCCACGCTGTTGGCATAGCCGTCTCCGTCGATGTCCTGGTCGATGGTGTCGCGAAGGCCGTCCCCGTCGAGGTCGCGCATGCAGGTGCGGTTCATCTGCACGTTGTCGACCCAGTTCCCTGCACCGTCGGCGGGCTCGACCGGGTCGAGCACGAACTGCTTGGCGTCGATCGGCGCAATGACGATGCCGGAACGCTCGGCCCACACCGGGCTCGTCGTGACCATGGTCGCGATTTCAACAGCGTTGTTCGGAACGCCAGAGGTGATGCTCACGTCCCCGCTCGCGTTGTCAAGCATCAGCCGGAGTTCGGTGTATTCGGACACCACCCGCGCCCTGTGCTGGAGGGACCAACGGATGAGGTCGCCCTCCCAGAAGGGCATGTCCTGCCAGACCACCGTGTTGGCGTAGCGCTCCACTTCGAGGTACTGCTCGCCGTGTTGGGCGTTGTTGATGTTGTGGAAAATTTCCACGTAACCGTCGTTGGACTCCCACACCGCTTCGCCTTCGTAGACGCTCGTGTCTTCGTACGGGAACTCAAAGGACGGGTCGTAGACGGCGTTGCGCGAACCGGGCCCGTAGCACACGTCGTTGTCGGGCACGCCGTCGTTGTCGTCGTCGTCGTCGAGCCAGTCCGACACATTGTCGTTGTCGTAGTCCTCAAACACGTTCACGTCGGCAAGGTCGCTGTACACGAGGATCTCCAGCCAGTCCTCCAGGCCGTCCCCGTCCGTGTCGGCCGAGGTCGGGTCGCTGCCGGCCAAAAATTCGGTGGAGTCGTTGGCGAGGTCGTTGTCGCTGTCAAGGTCCCACAGGTCAGGGATGCCGTCACCGTCGCTGTCCACAGGGAGGGAGCCGTTGCCAAACTCCGCGTCGTTCGACATCCCGTCGCCGTCCACGTCGTCGTCCAGCGTGTCGCGCACGCCGTCGCCGTCGAAATCACGGAAGCATTGGTAGACGAACTCGACGTTGTCCACGAGGTTGACGCCCGTGGTGCCCGAAGGAGCGTTGGAGCGCACACCGATGGTGCTGGTGGCCTGCTCCACGAAGCCGTCACCGGAGGCCACCTGCCAGCCGGTGGTGCTGCCGAGGTGGGTGTCAAGGATGTACATGGAGGTGCTTGAATTGCCGACCACGACACCGATCTGCTCGGCCATGGATTGGCTGCCGCTCGCTCGGTGGCTGACGTTCCACGCCACGTAGTCGCCGGCCCACAAGGTGCGGTTTTGCCAAATGACCTGGTTGCCTCCGTTGATGTTCAGCAGGAGGTACTGGTCGCCTTCGTCCGCGGCCACCGCGGAGTTGTTTCCAGACACGACCGTGAAGCCGGAACTCGCGTCGGTCTGCCAGCCCACCATCGTGGACGCGTTGACCGTGGCGCTCGTGTCGCTGGAGCCGCTGAACAGGCCGGGCGCTTCGAACCCGAGGTTCGAAATGGGGCGGTCGGTGGCCACACCGCACACCATCCAGTCCGGCGTGCCGTCGTTGTCGTCGTCCTCGTCGAACCAGTCGTAGATGCCGTCGTTGTCGCTGTCGTCGGCCACCGCGGGGTCCGTGCCCGTGCTCTGCACTTCCCGGCCGTCCGACATGCCGTCGCCGTCCGAGTCGGTGTCGTTCGGGTCCGTGCCAAAGACGTTGATCTCGTACATGTCGGGCAGCCCGTCGCCGTCCGTGTCCGTCGTCAGCACGGGGCAGGCTGCAAGGTCCTGCCCAAGGCCTTCGTCGGAGGGCGTGCCGGCGATGAGCGCCGCCACGAGGGAGCCACCCGCCACACCTTGCCGGGTCAGTCGGGCGCCGTTGCTGGCGATGACGGTGCCGTTGGGAAGGGCCACCGCACCGTCGGCCTTCGGCGCGTCGGTGCCGAGCGTCCACGTGGTCTGGTAGTCGGCGCTGATGCGGTACCACGCGCCTTCTGGGCCGACAACGACGACCGAGCCGTTGCCCTCGCCGTACAGGTCGCCCACCTCGCCCCATGCGCTGGGCAAGGCGGCGAGCACGGTCGTCGAGCCGTCGGTCGTGTTGACCTCCAGCAGGTCGCCGTCGAGGGTGGCAAGGAGCGACCCTGTGGCGTTGAAGCCAAGCCGCTCCACGGTGCCGTTGATGCTGGTGGCGGTCACGAAGGACGTGCCGTCCACCTGGTTCCAGGAAAACAGGTCGCCGCCGCTGATCCAATACAGCAGTCCGTCCTCAAAGGAACGTGCGAGCGACGAGGAATCGTTGTACCGCACGGTGCTGAGGTTCTCCAGCGTGTAGTCGGTCCAGTCGAGCAGGGCGAGTTGCAGGTGGTTTCCGACGGGCCGAGCCAGCACAACGGCTTCGCAGTTGAACAGCGTGGCGTCGAGGTAGTCTGCGATGCCAAAGGTCGTCGGGCAGGTTCCGTTGGCAGCATCGGGGCACTCAAAGGAGGTCAACCAGCCGTCACCGTCGTCGTCGGTGTCGTTGTAGTTTGGAAGGCCGTCGCCGTCCGTGTCGTCGTCCTCAAGGTTCCCGTTGCGGTTGAGGTCCTCCATGTAGTCGGGGATGCCGTCGTCGTCGAAGTCCGTGACGTTGGCAGCGAGGTCGACAGGTGAAAAGGCGTAACCCTCCTCGGCCCCCACGGCGGACGAGGCGTCCGAACCGTCCACGATCACGCCTGCTGAAGGGCCGAGGTCGTCCAGCCAATCCCCGCTTGTCAACATCGGGACAGCCGTGGTTTGGAGAAGCATCAGCATGGACAGGAGGAGGACCTTGCTCGTTCCGTTGGTCGACTTCAACGAAGCATCCGCAGCAGCCATGTTTTACCGGTTCGTAGTCAATTAATCAAGGTTGGTGGGATATATCCCACATCCTGTTCAGGTGGTTGTCAACAAAGATGGACATACAGCGCCTCAGACGTCGATTTACGGTGTTTTTCGAGATGTCGAGTTGAAGGGCGATGTCGGCCACCGTCGTTCGTCGTGGGGTGTCAAAATACCCCATGCTCGCCGCGACCGCCAAGGTGAGGGTATCCTCCTCAGCGAACGTCGTGGACTTGGTTCGGCTGGAGAAGATGCTTGGTCTGTTGAGGTTTGCGTCCACCTCAAAGGGCTCGAGCATCTCAAGCATGTTCCACCCAGATGCCGTGTCTGTGTTCTCGAGCATGCTTATGAAAAGGCCCTCACCACGATGCCATCGCACGTTGAGAACGGCGAAGTCGTCCGCGGCCCCGGATGGTGGGGGTTGTTCCTGATGAACGAGCGACATGAATTGAGCGGTGAAATGGGCGGTCCCCTCAGCATCCGTCCAGGTTTGTCGAACGAAGGGCATCGCTGCATAGGAATCCATTCGTGCTCCTTCGCTCAAGCGACCTGTGACGCAGACGCACATGTTTACGGGTTCGACCCACACCGATTCACTCACGTAACCTTGGCACGTGGAGTAGAACTCAAAGAATTCCGATTTGAATTTCTTGAGGCGCGACAAATACACGGCCGATGGCAGATGAAAAAACCTGACGCGAGGGAGGGCGCTCGCTGAATCAGGCTGAAGCGTCCCAGTGAAGGAGGACTGATGTGCGTCGTCCTCCATGTCGATACGTCACGCTCTCACTCAACATGAGTGTTCCGCAGTGCCTCTCAAGCGCCCGCATCTTGATCGTGCTGAAGGAAGACTGTCCCATACACCCCGGACCGATGCACCTGCGACCTTTCATGCCGCCGCGTGTGAAGTGGGGAACACGCGTTCACCGGTCGGACGGGAGGGCGAGGAACACGGGAATGCTGATCTGAACGCCCATCAGCACGTGGACCAGGGCTTCCAGCAGGCCTGATGTTTCCTCAATGTTGGTCGCCCGATGGCAGAACCAATCGACGAGCCCGGCGACGCCCCACAGGGGCAGCAGCACGTACAGCAGGATGTTGAGGACGATGCTCGCGCTGTCCAAATCCGGATTCACGAGCCCAGCAAGGCCACATTCACCTTCAAGTTCACCCCGTATCGAGGCAAGTGCAGCCGTTCGTACGGCCCGCTTTGGAACATGGAACCGGCCGTCAGCGCTCGGAACGCCCACCGCCACCACCACGGTGTCCGCCACCACGGTAGCCTCCACCGCCGCCAGAGCGACCGCCGCCGCCGCCACTGCTACGGTTTCCGCCACCACGGTAGCCTCCACCGCCGCCAGAGCGACCACCGCCGCTGCCACCGCCACGGTTTCCGCCACCACGGTGTCCGCCACCACGGTTTCCGCCACCACGGTTTCCGCCACCACGGTAGCCTCTACCGCCACCAGAGCGACCGCCGCCGCCGCCACCGCCACGGTGTCCGCCACCGGAGCGGCCTCCGCCGCCACCGGCGCCCTTCACGCGCCCTGGTTTCTGCCCGGGCTTGGGGATGGCCTCGGGGTGGTGGTACGCGTGGTCTTCGATGACCGGCACGTCCTCACCAAGGAGGTTCTGAATGCCCACAAGGTACCCCGATTCGGTCTCGTCACAGAAGGAGTACGCCACACCGGTTCGACCCGCGCGTGCCGTGCGCCCGATGCGGTGCACGTAGATCTCCGGCTCGTTCGGGAGTTCGTAGTTGAACACGTGCGTGATGCCTTCAACGTCAATGCCGCGGCTGGCGATGTCGGTCGCGACGAGGATGGGCACGTCGCCATCTCGGAAGCCCTCAAGGGCGCGGACCCGAGCGGTTTGGCTCTTGTTGCCATGGATGGCTTCGGCCACGATGCCTTCCCGTGAGAGTTGCTGCACCAAGCGGTTTGCGCCGTGCTTGGTGCGGGTGAAGACGATACCGCAATCCACCATTTCGGCGTGGATGATGTCGGCGAGCAGGCGCCGCTTGTCCGCCTTCTTCACGAACATGACGTGCTGCTCGATGCGGTCCGTCGTGGGCTCCTCTGGGCTCACGTCCACACGAACGGGGTCGGTGAGCATCTTGGCGACGAGGTCGCGGATGCCGTCGGGCATGGTGGCGCTGAACAGCAGGTTCTGGCGCTGCCGGGGCAGGAGCCGGAGGATCTTCCGAACGTCGTGGATGAAGCCCATGTCGAGCATCCGGTCCGCCTCGTCCAGCACCAAGTGGCTGACGTGCGAGAGGTCGACGTAGCCCTGTTCCTCAAGGTCGAGCAGGCGCCCGGGGGTGGCAACCAGCACGTCGACCCCGCGGTCAAGGGCGCGCACCTGCGGCATGTGACCGACGCCGCCGAAAATGACGAAGGAGTGCAGGGGCAGGTTGCGGCCGTAGACCTCGAGCCGGTCGCCGATCTGCGCCGCCAATTCACGCGTTGGGGTGAGGATCAGCGCACGAATCGGGCGTCCACGTTCCGGACGTTCCGCAGCGAGGTGGTGCAGGATGGGGAGGGCGAAGGCCGCGGTCTTGCCGGTGCCCGTTTGGGCCACGCCAAGCACGTCGCGGCCGTCGAGCAGGGCAGGGATGGTCCGTTCCTGAACGGGGGTGGGCGTGGTGTAGCCCTCGGCGCGCACGGCGCGCTGGATGCGGTCGTCGAGGGCAAGGTCGGAAAACTCGGTCATGTGAGGTGGCCTCAGGCGGAGGAGGACCCCGGAGCCGAGGCCCTCAGGACCTTCCGGTCCACCCCTCCCTCAGCGCACCCCCTTTCAACCCCACAGGTCGAAGTTGACCGCAAACGGGACGGTTGCAGCC
>Ga0181588_10003501_pt1 | contig 13148 bp, 12 predicted proteins | sample 071ome_26_FD_148607 | JGI IMG/M metagenome (GOLD analysis project Ga0181588, IMG submission 148607) | Coastal salt marsh microbial communities from the Groves Creek Marsh, Skidaway Island, Georgia - 071409BT metaG (spades assembly) | ecosystem: Environmental > Aquatic > Marine > Intertidal zone...
GTGGCGATGAGAGTCTGCTTGCGTCCCAGCGGTGGGCGATCCGGGTGGGGATCGCAGCGGTGCTTGTTTCAATTCCGCTTGGCGTTGTTGTGCCGGTCGTCGTGCTGTGGGTGATTCCTGCTCGCCTAACGTTCTTGTACCTCGGAGTTTTCTTTGCCTGGCTCCCGCATTACCCCTACGAGCACACCGACCGTTTCCGCAATACCCGTATCACGCTTTTTCCTGGCTCGACCTGGCTTCTCCTTCAGCAGGACCGCCATCTCATCCATCACCTCTACCCCTCGATCCCGTGGTACCGCTACCGGGTTGCACATCAAGAGCTTGCTTGGCTTCTCGACGAACGCGGCTCGGTGGTGGCGGGACCGTCGAGTAAGCCGCGTCAGCGGGTGCAGCTCCGCTGAAGCTGCGGCAGGCTTGCGGGCTCGCCCGAAGCTGGACCTCCTCCAGGACAATGAGTAGTGCGGCAACCGGTAGCCGCGTTCGTGGTCATGTGCGCGGGTGCAGTAGCCCTAGAAGACGGTCGGCCCGTCATGCCGCCGTTTGGCGATGGGCGAACGTGGGATCGGAGATAGGGTGCGGGCTCGCGGACGAGTCGGCTTGCCTGCGTGACCTGAGATGTTCGGTGGTTGCGATTGGCCGACGCCTCGACCAACGACTGTCGAGGAGCACGCAGATGTCCGATCCGTGGTACAGCGACCCCTGGACGACTCGCCGGGGCGGCCGATGACCTTCGACGTCGGTTCACGTGTGATGTATCCAGTCCATGGGGTCGCCGACGTCGTTGGGCGCGAGACTCGTGAGGTGGGCGAGCACAAGCGCTCGTATCTGGTTCTGGAGGTCGAAGGCGAGCTCAGGTCCGAGTCGATGACGTTGCGTGTCCCCGAGGACCGGTTGGCGGAGCTTGGTGTGCGCGCAGCGGTGTCGGTCGAGGATGCTCGTGCGGTCATTGATGTGCTGGCGGTTCGGGACCCGAGGGTCGCAACCAACTGGTCGCGTCGATTCAAGAACCATCAGGAGAAGCTGCGGACCGGTGATGCGTACGCCGTCGCCGAGGTGGTCCGCAACCTGGCTCTTCGCCTTGCTGGCACCAAGCTGGGGCCAGCCGAGTCGACGATGTATCGCCAGGCTCGCCATGCGCTCGTGGCCGAGCTCGCGGTGTCGTTCGGGATCTCTGATGAGGCGGCGTCGGCTCGGGTCGACCGTGCGCTCGAACGATCAGCGTGAGCCGCGGTGGGATCCACCTCTGCGGCCAGTAGGGTTCGGACCAGCAGCAGGACGTCTGCCTGATGTGTTCGCAGGCCGGTCTGGTTCTTCGAGTCACGTGAACCACCCCGATTCCCTGTCGTTCTCCGCAACCGTTGCCGAGGCGTTCTGAACCCTGATTCGCCCGCATCAGTTTCGTCGCGGGCGAGGAGACCCATGGCCATCACGTTCGCCCAAATGGGCGTCCCGGCACCGATAGTTGGCGCCCTCGAAGCGCGTGGCATCACCAGCCCGTTCGAGATCCAAGTCGCCACGATCACCGACTCACTCGCCGGGAAGGACGTCTGCGGACGTGCCCCGACCGGATCGGGCAAGACGCTTGCCTTCGGTATCCCGCTCGTCGCTCTTGCCGAGCGCGCCGAGCCCCGGCGCCCTGCCAGCCTGGTCCTCGCGCCCACCCGCGAGTTGGCCCACCAGATCGCGACCGAACTGCGCACCTTCGCCGGCCGGACCCGGGTTGCCGTCGTCTACGGCGGTGTCGGCCACGGCAAGCAACGAGACGCGCTCCGGCGAGGCGTCGACATTCTGGTCGCCTGCCCGGGCCGGCTCGAAGATCTCATCCAGATGGGTGATGTGAGCCTTGTTGACGTCGGCCGGGTCGTGCTCGACGAAGCCGATCGCATGGCCGACATGGGATTTATCCCTGCGGTGCGCCGGATCCTCGATCAGACCAAACCGACCCGCCAGACGATTCTTTTTTCCGCGACCCTCGACGGCGACGTTGCACAACTGACCCGCGCCTACCAGCGCAATCCGGTCCGCCACGAGGTGGGGGAGGACACGCCGGATGTGACCGCGGCCGACCACCACTTCTGGGACGTCGAACGTGCCGATCGGGCACGGATCACTGCAGACACGATCGCAGCGGTTTCGCCCAGCATCGTATTCTGCCGAACTCGGCACGGCGCCGACCGGCTCAAGAAGCAGCTCGTCCGCGCCGGGGTTGAGGCGGCTGCCATCCACGGCGGGCGCAGCCAGAGCCAGCGCACCCGGGCCCTCGCCTCGTTCGCCTCGGGCCAAACCCAGGCACTCGTCGCAACTGACGTCGCTGCGCGCGGCATCCACATCGACGAGGTGGCCTCCGTTATCCATTACGACGTTGCCGCCGACCACAAGGACTATGTCCATCGATCCGGACGCACAGCCCGAGGCGGGAGCAGCGGCGTGGTCGTGTCGCTTGTGCAACCTGACCAGGCCAAAGACGTCCGCCGAATCCAGAAGGCTGTGGGGATCACCGGCTCGATCACCGAACCTGACACGGGATCACTCACGGTCGTCATCGACGGCCGGCCTGTCACCAAGAACTCAACACGGACCCGACACGTTGTCAGGCCCAACGAGGAAGGAAACACAATGCAAGGAACTGTGAAGTTTTTCAACAACGAGAAGGGCTTCGGCTTCATCTCCCGCGACGGCGGAAGTGACGTCTTCGTCCACTTTTCCAACATCGCCGGTGACGGCTTTAAGTCACTCGAGGAGGGGGACACCGTCGAGTTCGAGGTCGGCCCAGGCAAGAAGGGCGACGAAGCCCGCGACGTGCGGGTCGTCTGACACTTCAGGTCGTGGCCCTCACGCCACGACGGATACCGGAACCTAATCGCGCCGATAGCGGCGTTTGGGGTTTCATTCGCCACTCCGACACATCAACCCCGGGCTCGTTAGCCCGGGGTTTGTTGGGTTTAAGGGCGTGGCAAATGCCGAAGTCCGGTCAGTTCGATGGACGACCTCACGATCGGTGCTCAAGGCTGCGAATAGCTCGCGCTTGCGGCCGGCTGGAACGTTTGCCCACGGCGCACTCTCGTCAGCCGAACTCGATGCAGTCCAAACGTCCAGCTCAACGTTCTGCCAGAGCCTCCAGCGGTGAAGATTTCCGAGAACGTCGCACCACCTCTCGCTGAGGGTTGGTGCTCTGCACTGCGCAGCGGAACGTCACTTGTCCAAGTTCGCCACCATCGCGTGAGCAGGGATGCGCGCTCAGCCGCGGCGGACTGTAGCTAGGACCGCTCGCTCCCGGTGTAGTGAGAACAACCCGGTCGCACCGACGATCCCGGATCCGATCAGACTCATTGCGTCGGGGACTTCACCGAAGACGATGATCTGCAGGACGATCGCGAAGAGCAGGATCGAGTAGCGGAATGATGCGGTGAAACTCATGTCCCCGACGCGAACAGCGTTCACGCTTGCGACATAGCCGACGCTCAGAAATCCCGCCGCAGCAGCGAGGAGCAGCAGATGCTCCGCTTCAATCGATCCCCACCCCTCAAAGATCGACACGACGCCACCCATTACCGTGATCACCAGGCCAGTGCCGAGGGCGATGACCAACGATGGGATCTCGGCTGAGATCTTCTTGGTCACCAACTCCCTGATCGTCACCAAGACCACCACCGCAAAGGCGGCGAGGAACCACGGACTCGACCCTTCGGAGCCCGGCCGCACCACGAACAAGACCCCGACGAAGCCGGCAAGGACGGTTGCAACCCGAATCCAGTCGACCTGCTCGCGCAGTAGTCGAGCGGCGGCGAAGGTGACCGCAAGCGGGACGAGTTGGAGCACTGCGGTCATGTCGGCAAGGGCGAGATTGCTGAGCGCAAGCAGAAAGAAGCAGGTGCCGATGGCTTCGATAGCGATGCGGGCGCCAACGCGACGGTCACGCAGCATCCGGAGTCGGTGATGGTCACCCCGTGCTCGCGCCAGGAGGGTGAGGAGCGCGACGAGGATCAGGCCACGAATGAAGATCGTTTGGAACAGGTCGAGGTCCTCAACCGTCTTCTTCACGAAGGCGTCGTTCACGACGTAGCCGAGCATGCCGAGCGTCATCCACGCTGCGCCCCGAAGGTTCTGCTCGCTACTCACCTCGGGAGCCTAACCATGTGCGCTCGAGGCAGGTAGGAGACTGCCAGTCGCTCCGCTTGCGACTGCGAAGGACGGAGCCGCTCGTCCGATCCAGCGAGCGTGGGCAGTGAGCCCGTTGGGTCGGTGGCGCCCGCACGACCCAAGGCCTAACGGTACGTTGTGCGAAGTGCGCAGCTCGGGACGATGTCGTGGAGGTACATGGGCGGCGCGCATTCGGCCCGCGCTTGTCGTAGTCGCCCTGTCGATGTCGGCAACTGCACCAGTGGCGGGTATCGCTGGCTTTGGCGATGTCGAGGAGGGTCGATACTTCAGCGCGCCGGTCCAATGGCTGGTTGAGGAATCAATCACCACCGGGACTTCGCCATCGTGCTTCTCGCCATGGAACCCTGTGACGCGCGGCGAGGCAGCCGTGCTCATTTGGCGCATGGAAGGAGAGCCCTCTGCGCCGCTCCACCCATTTACGGATGTCGTTCTTGAGTGGCAGCAAGGCGCGATTTCCTGGCTCTTCGCAGAAGGCATCACGACGGGCACCTCCTCCGAGACGTATTCGCCGGGTGACACGCTCACTCGCGGGCAGTTCGCCGCGCTTCTCCACCGCCTCGACGGGGAACTGCTCGGAGCACCCGCCCACCCGTTCGGCGATGTCGTTCGGCCCTGGCAGCAAGCCCCTGTGTCGTGGCTGTTCGACGAAGGCATCACGACCGGCACGAGCCCGACCGAGTTCTCGCCCGATGATCCCGTCACCCGGGGTCAGATCGCGACGTTTCTCTACCGCTACCGCGATTCGCCGCCGGTCACGATTGACCCGGCGAGCCCGCCATGCAGTGGATCTCATCCTGGCGATGGGTTCGAGTCGCTGTTTATCGGCCACAGCTTTTTTAGACCGATGGCTACAAGCATGGATGACCTTGCCCCAGCAGCGGGATTCGAGGGGCACACACAAACCGTGGTGTTCTCTGGCGGGGCGACAGGTGCACCGCAGGGGCTCTGGGAACAGAACGGCAAGCGAAGCACGATCCAGGCGGTGCTCGACACCGGCACCATCGAACTTTTCGGGATGACCTACCACCCGGACCATCCGACACTCGAGGGCTACACGAACTGGATCGACTACGCCCTGCTGGCTAACCCCGATGTCGTCGTGTTCATCGCCATGCCGTGGCTCACCAAGCCCGGCACCTATACCGCCGCTACGTACCGCTCAACATCGGAGGTCGTCTACCCGGCTATCGCTCAGGGGCTGGTCGACGACCTCCGCCAGCAGTACCCGAGCACAACGATCTTCGCGATTCCGTACGGGTTCGCAGCTGTTGAACTCTTCGAGCGTTGGGAGGACGGTGTACTCAACGACGTGAACGAGTTCGTCGGCGGAGGCGGCTCAGGCATCTTCCGAGACGCCTTCGGCCACGCCGATGAGATTCTCGAGGATCTCGCCAGCCTGGTGTGGCTCCGAGCCATCTACGGCACTGACCTAGCGACCTTCGATGCTGGGTACCCGTGGGCCACCGATCTCAACACCATCGCAACTGACCTGCTCGACGCTCACAACCCTGCCTACGACGCGCCGTGGCGATGGTGAGCGGCCGCGCCTCAGGTGTGCGAGCGCTCGGGAGGGCCGCGGTGGCTCTGCGCTTGCGGGGGCAAGGTTCGTAATCCGACCGGGCCCTGCTGGTTCAAAAGACGCCACTCCGGCCCTAGGCTTGACGGGAACTTGAGATTCTCTAGGACCAAGCATGACCTCCCCCAACCCCTTACCTTCAGCCCAGCTTCCTCGGTTCCGGCATGCCGGCGCCATCGGTGGGCTCACAGCTGCGGCAACCTTCGTGTTCGGCATCGCGCTCTTTGTCAGCAGCCTGAGCGACTACACGACTGGTGACCCGACCCCTGCAGAGTCTGTGGCGTTCCTCCTTGGCCGCCAGACCACCTTCTACGCCTGGTACCTCGTCATCTTCATCGTGTTCGGCGTCGCCATCATCCCGCTCGCCCGGGAACTCCGAACCCGTCTCGTGGATGTGCAGCCGCTGCTGGCAGACGTTGCAACGGTGTTTGCTTATGTGTGGGCAGGCTTGATGTTCGCCACGGGCATGATCTCGAACATCGGCATTGCGGCGGTCGCAGACTTGGACGAAACCGATACCGCTGCTGCAGAGCACCTGTGGTCGGCGATTGATGCCGTGACCGAAGGTCTCGGTGGCGGCAACGAACTCGTTGGTGGGATGTGGCTCCTCCTCATCAGCCTCGCGGCCTGGGGGAGTAGCCGCTTGCCCAACGCCGTGAACATCCTCGGCGCCGTGTGTGGCATCGCTGGTCTCGTGACACTCGTCCCCGGCCTCAGTGATGTCGGAATGATTTTCGGTCTTGGCTCGATCGTGTGGTTTGCGTGGATCGGAACCGTTCTCCTGCGTCCCGCCAACGCCACCGATGGCGCCGCCTGACGGCGCGCGCGTTGCCCACCAACTGACGCCACCCCAACCCGTATTCCGACGCCAAGGCCAGGGTGTGCGCAGGTTTCGGGGCTAGCGTCATCGCATGGATGACGAAGGCCTGATGCGTCGGGCGCTGGCCGAAGCCGAGCATGCGGCCTCGCACGGCGATGTGCCGGTTGGAGCCCTCGTTGTCGTTGAGGGCGAGGTCATCGCAGCCCGCCACAACGAACGGCAACGAACAACCGATCCAACCGCACACGCCGAAATTCTCGCGATGCGAGATGCCTGCGAGCACTTGGGCACCTGGCGACTCGACAACGCAACGCTGGTGACCACGCTCGAGCCATGCGTGATGTGCGCAGGCGCACTCGTGAACGCCCGAATCCAGCGAGTGGTCTTCGGCGCACCGGATCTCGAGGCCGGCGCGCTTGGCTCTGTCTACAACTTCGGCGCCGATCCGAGACTGCGCCACAACTTCGAGATCAGCCACAACGTCCTCGGAGACGAGTGCGCCCAACGACTCAAGGCATTCTTCGCCTCGCTTCGTGACCGTTGAGTTCGCCCCCTCAGGCGCCGGAGAGATGGCAAGGATCCACCTCGCCCGGATCAAGGACTCAAGGCCTCCGGCCTTGCGCCGATAGCTCCGACGTGCGCTACAGAACGCTACAACTGGCCATGTGTCCAGCATGAAGAGGTCAGCGCTTGCGATTGGGATCACCGTTTCCCTCGTCCTGTCGGGGCTGAGTTCGCCCGCTGCGGGCGTTGCCGGTTTCGGTGACGTGGCATCGGATCGGTTCTTCGCCGAGCCCATCCAGTGGATGGTCGACCACGAGATTACGAACGGTGTCTCGCCCTCGTGCTTCGCTCCCGACGACCCCGTAACCCGAGGTCAGGCGGCCGCGTTCATGTGGCGGATGGAGGAGCGCCCAGCACCGACCCAACAACACCCCTTCCAGGACGTGGTTTCGACCTGGCAGCAAGACGCCGTCTCGTGGCTCTTTTCCGCTGGGATTACCAAGGGGACATCCTCGACGACCTACTCGCCCGACCGTCATCTCACTCGAGGTGAATTGGCAGCACTGTTGCACCGGCTCGAAGGGTCCCCGGTGGCACCGTCGCCCGCCGCATTTGGGGATGTCATCCGGCCCTGGCAGGCGGCACCAGTCGGTTGGATGTTGCAGCACGGCATCACGAAAGGCACCTCGCCGACAACGTTTTCCCCGGACGTCGAAGTCACCCGAGGCGAGTTGGCCACCTTTTTCTACCGCTATCAGGGCACGCCACCTGTTGACCTCGATCCCGACTCGCAGGGCTGTGAGACCTACAGGTCCCTCGCTGGCTTTCACACGGTTGGTGACGTCGGCCGGTTGGGGGGAGCGGCCAGGTCGGCGTGGGCATCGGCGGTGCCAGGGATCCAAGACGTGCGGCTCCAGTCGACTCTGGACGGGGAGCAGCAGCCGGCCTACTGGCTCCCCCCAAGCGGCGAGGGCGAGCAGCCGTTGTTGGTGGTGCTCCACTCGTGGAGTGACGACTACACGCAACGCGCCGGCATCCCGTACGCCATGTGGGCGCAGGAAAACGGTTGGGCCGTTATCGCTCCCAACTTTCGGGGCCCTAACGACAACCCGATGGCTGCCGGTTCGGAGTTCGCTGTCCAGGACGCAGCCGATGCGATCGACTTCGCTGTCGCTCACGCAGGTGTCGATGCCGATCGTGTCTACGTCGTCGGGTACTCGGGCGGCGGCATGATGGGTCTGCTGCTCGCTGGCCGGCACAGCGATCGGGTCTCGGCAGTTGCGGCGTGGGGGCCGCCCCACGACCTCGTCGACTTTTATGCCTATGCCCGTGCCCTTCGGCGGTCCTACGCCAACCAGATCGCCGCAGCGTGTGGCGGCGACCCGCGCATCGCTGGCCCGGCTCGCGAGGAATGCGTTCGCCGCAGTCCGCTGACCTACCTCGAGGCGGCGCGGGCGAACCATGTCCCGATCCTGATTGCCCAGGGGATCGAAGATCCGTTCGTCCATCCGAGCGGTGCCGCTGACGTGTTCAACGCCCTCGCCGATCCGGCGGATCGCTTCCGACCCGATCAGCTCGAGGCGTTTGGAAACAGCACCATTCCCACTGATCTTCCCGAGTGGCGAGCCACAACAACGCACTTCGGCCCACACGATCCAGCGCCGGTGTACGCCCAACGCTCTGGGGCCGCGCTCCTCGTGTACTTCGAGGGTGGGCACGACATGGCCTACAACGCCAGCGCACGCTGGTTCGCAAGCGAGCCCGGCTGAGCTGAGTGCACGGCGCCACGTGCGCCGTGTGCTCAGATGGCGAGGTCGTGGACCGGATAGTCGCGCAGGACCCGCTCGATGGTGTCGCCCTCGTAGCGATACTCGTTCTGCATGCCGTCGAACGGCGCATAGCGGAAGGCTGACTCGCCTGGAAACCGTTGCTGGCGCGCATCGATCGCCAGTTGGATGACGGCCGCTCGGCGCTGGATCCGCTCGTCGTTGTAGACAGGATCTGGCGTGGCCGATGCCGTGAGACGGAGCTTCCCCGCAACTCCCAGCACGGACGCCCTCGGATGAAAGCCGAACGTGATGGAGATTCTCGGCTTGGGAGAACTGTTTGCGAACGAGCCGTGAACGATCTGGCGGTTCGCAATCGTGACGTCCCCTGCCGCACACACCAGTGGCACGGCATCAGGTAAGCGGTCGCTGCCGCCATTGTTCGCAACCATCGCCTTGATGTCGGCTTTCCCATGATGGTGGCTACCGGGCACGACCCACAACGCGTTCGCCGCGGTCGTGGGATGGAGCTGAACCTGGAAATTGAAGCCGTGGATATCGGGGTGCCACGCAGGATTGTCCCAGTGGGTCGCGCCGTCCTGGTGCCAGCCGACCGAGGCGCCGAGCCCAGGTTTTTTGACGAAGATTGCGTCGTTGTACGGCACGAAGTCGGGCCCGTTGATCGATGCCGCCGCCGCGAGGAGTTGTGGGTGCCCGTACAGCCGCAGGGCGGCGGGCATCAGCAAACACATGCCGAAGATCAGGTGGACCACATAGTCAGGTGTGGCCGGGTCAGCCGTTGGCTCCGCCATCTTGGTCGGGTGGCGGCCTGCCAAAAGGTTGGTGCCTCCCCACGGATCGGAGAGGGGTTTTGCGAGAAGGAATGGCTCGACCGCATGTTCTCGGCCAATGGCGGGGCGACCGTGAGCATCCTTGGTCGCGCCGGGTGCCGCAGGCGCTCGATCGATGACGTCTTCGACCGCAGCCCGAAGTTCGGCGACCTCGTCGTGACCGATGACACCCTCGAAGACGTAGAACCCATGCGTTCGGTAGGCATCAACGATCTGTGGGTGGAGGCGACCGTGAGCGTCGAGCCGTAACGGTCCACGGACCCCCAACTCGGCAACAGCTGCTGCTCGAGCCGACGCGTAGGAGGCCATCGCGGCGGCGTGGCCCTCTCGTGTCAGTGGCTGCGTCACGTCAATCCCCTCATGCCCCGAGGAGGCATCATCTCACGGAGGACTACCCAAAACACAGAACTCATTGCCGTCCGGGTCTGCCAGCACCGTCCACGGGACGTCGTCGCCCTGGCCGACATCGATGCGCTCCGCGCCGTGTGAGAGCAGCCGGGCCACTTCGGCGTCGTGGTCGTCAGGGCGAAAGTCGAGGTGTAAGCGATTCTTCGCCTGCTTGGGCGTAGGCGACGCCAGAAATAGAATGCCCGGCAGAGCATCGACCGTCGGTCGGATCTCGACGACCTCGGTGTCCTGATCGACGATCACCCACTCGAGTGCTTTCGCCCACCAGTGGCCGAGCACCGCCGGGTCGTCGGTCTCGACGACCACCTGTTCCCACAGCAGAGCCATACGGGCGATCCTAGAACGCGTACTGACTAGCTGTTGTCGGGTGCCCGGTAGCCAAAGGGCAACGCCAGCCGATGGGTTGCGAGCAGGTCAGGGTCTCGAAGAAGTCGGTCCGTCGCGAGATCGGCGCAGATGGTCCCTCCATCAAGAATCAACGCTCGCGGGCACGTCGCAAGGGCGAAGGGAAGGTCGTGGGTCACGATGAGTTGTGTCTGGGGGAGGCTCACCAGAAGATCGGCGAGTTCATGCCGGCCCACGGGGTCGAGGCCGGACGTCGGTTCATCGAGAACAAGAACCTTTGGTTCCATTGCCAGCGCAGTGGCAATTGCGCTCCGCCGCTTCTCACCGCCACTCAGGTGGTGCGGTGCAATGTCCGCAATCTTGCTGGCGTCCACCGCCAGGAGCGCGGCATTCACCCGTTCTTCGATTTCACCCGAATCCAGCCCAAGATTGGCTGGCCCAAACGCCACGTCGTCGCGAACGGAATGCATGAACAATTGGTCGTTCGGATCTTGGAAGACAAGGCCAACCTGTTGACGGAGACTCCGGAGTGTGTCGTCCGTGAGCAGGACGTCATCGACCGTCACCGTTCCGCGCTGATGGCGCAGGAGCCCGTTGAGCTGGAGAGCGAATGTGGTCTTTCCGGAGCCGTTGGGTCCAAGGATCGCCACCCGTTCACCCCGATCAATGTCGAGATTGATGCCGGTAAGCACGGAGTTGCCACCCGGGTACGAAAACTCCAGGTCGCGTACGGAGACCGTCGCACCCGCAGTCATGTCCAACCACCTCCGGTAGCTGACACCGCAGCAAGCAGGGCTGGGGTCATGGCGCTCACCCAGTCGCGAGTTGTACCCACCTTTGAGCTGTCGAGCATCGGCATCGAGCCTTCGAAACCTCGCGCCACCATGGCGCGATGAATCCGTTCCCCGCGTTCGAAGGTCCGCGCGAAAAGGGCGCCGAGTGAGGCGGCCGTGGGACCGAGCTGCCACGGCCGACGCGGTTCATATGCCCGCGCTGCCATCGCCCGACGCATGCGGCTCAGATCATCCATGATGAGGTCGAGGTAGCGGAACATGAAGGCGACAATCCCGACAAGGACGGCAGGGACACGGAGTCGGCTAAGCCCAGTGAGCACGTCGGGAATCGGCGTGGTCGCGGTGAGGACAATGCTCGCGGCGGCGCCGAGCGTTGCCTTGGCAACGATGTTCCAAGCGCTCCACAAGCCTTCCCTCGACATCTCGAGGGGCCCGAGATCGGCCGTGGGTGGCCCGCTGAAGAAGGGAAGGAGCAGGGCAAAGAGAAGGAAGGGGATGATGGCCGTAAGTCGGCGAAGCATGAGGGGTACCCGCAGGCCAGCGAGGGTCGCGACACCGATCGCGATGAGCAGGTAGCCCACAAAGGCCAGCACCCACGTCCTCGGGGTTAACGCAACGACGAGCACGAAGGCCAAGAGGCCAGCGAGTTTTGCCTCGGGTACAAGGCGATGGACGGCGCTCGTTCCGTGCACATGCAGGTGGATATGAGTGAATCCGTGGTGAGGACTCATGAGGTCGTACGAGCGGCCCAGCGCCGGGGCCCGTCGGCAATACCCCATCCCACGACGAGGGTCAGAATTGCCCCGCTCGCTCCGGCAATCGCGAGGCTGGCCGTCTCGTTGGCGATGCCCTGCGTTGCGTAGTCGGCGAAAATGCTTCCGGCTAACGGGTGCGGCTCGGCTTGGCTTGAAAGTCCCTCGGTCTCGGCGACCCGCTCGAGCCCGTCAGGGCTCCCAGCAGAGAATTGGCTGAGCACCATCGCAACGGTCAACGCGACGAGCGTCCCGGCGATCGCAAACGTTCGGGCGGTGACGTGGCGGCCACTGCCCAGCTCGCTCGGATTTAGGTCGGCGGCGCCAGCGACGACATCGGGTCGCGTCGTTAGGACTGCGGCAACGACCAGACCAGTGATCAGGCCCTCGCCGATACCGATCAAGATGTGCACCCCAACCACGGCGCCAAAGACCGTATCGAACGCAACCGGACTGCTCGCCCCGAACAGCCACTGAAGCGAAAACGCCATCGCGCCCAGCACGACAGAGACACCGCTGGCCAGCGACGCGGCGCCGGTGACGCCGGTGCGTGAGCGAGGAAAGAGTCGCTGGAAGCCGCGAAACGCCGCCCATCCACCGAAGGCGGGCACGATCGCCATATTGATGGTGTTGTAGCCAAGTGCCGTCAGTCCACCGTCAGCGAAGAGAAGCGCCTGGACGGCGACCACAATGGCTACAACGATGGCACCCATCCGAGGGCCGAGGAGGATGGCGGCTAGGGCGCCGCCCATGAGATGCCCGGTGGTTCCTGCGGCAACGGGGAAATTGACCATTTGCGCGGCGAAGACAAACGCTGCGGACACACCAGCGAGAGGAATGCTTCGGTCGTCGTATGAGTTGGTGCTGGATCGAAGGGCAAAGCCAAGGATCGCCATAGCGAGAAGGGCGGTTGCTCCGGCAACGGGCGGTTCGAGGAAGCCGTCGGGGGCGTGCATCGCAAGAACCATCTCTGCCTCCCTCCCTGCCTCCAGACAACAACGAAGGACGGTATGGCCCCTCGTTGCTGCTCGCAAACATGGACGCTTCTCGCTCCGTTCGCGCATGGAGGTTGACGCCGTTCGCGCGACAAGAACGGATGCAGTGGCTGGAATGTCCTTTCGTGGTGCCTGCTGGAGTGCGACGATAGGGGCCAGTCGAGGGGAACCATGAG
>Ga0181588_10003504_pt1 | contig 13137 bp, 14 predicted proteins | sample 071ome_26_FD_148607 | JGI IMG/M metagenome (GOLD analysis project Ga0181588, IMG submission 148607) | Coastal salt marsh microbial communities from the Groves Creek Marsh, Skidaway Island, Georgia - 071409BT metaG (spades assembly) | ecosystem: Environmental > Aquatic > Marine > Intertidal zone...
CCCGATGTATACATTCGGGTGTTTCCAGGCAACGGAGATCATCTCCTCGTACCAGGGATAGCCGATATGAATGCCGATCAGCTTGAGGTCGGGGAAGTCCATGGCAATCCGGTCCAGGCAGATCGGCCGGCCGACGCTTGGCAGACGGCGGTGCGGATTGTAGACAAGACAATGGCCGACCTGCATCTGGATCGGTACGCCAAGCTCACAGCATTTTGCATAGAAAGGATAGTATTTGGCGGCATCCGGCGCTTCGTCGAACCAGTGCGGATACAGATGCGCGCCGACGAAACCGAGATCCCGCACCGCGTGTTCGACCTCCGCCAGGCTCTCCATGATCTTCGAGGGATCCACACCGATCAGGCCGGAAAACCGGTCCGGATGGGCCTGGATCAGCCCGGCGATATAATCGGTCGGCATATGAGCCGATCCCTGGATGCGGATATCGCCGGATCGCTGGGCGATCAGGAAGGACCGTTCGATACCGCAGCGGTCCATCATGACGATGTAGTCTTGCGGGGGGACTCCGTCGCGGTATTCGGGTTTTACCCGCACTTTCCTGCGGAATTCCGGATCGACCGACATCCAGCCGTTATCCACAGCTTCCGGCGTGAAGGCGTTGCAGACAATATCGACGGCGCCATAGTTTTCACCCGCGACCTGGGTCATATTTTATCCTCCCTGATATCGCCAGAAATAGTCGGAAATAGCCTTTTTGCATAGGGAAGGGCGCATAAAGGTCCGCCCCCGATGTGTCATCCTGCCCGAGGTCGACATCGGAGCGGAACCGGAGGGCCGTTGGGTCGACCGCTCGCGCTATAGCTAACAACACGTCGGGTGGCAGAATCATCCGTCGGCGATTGTAATTTATTGCTTCAGGCTCGGGACTGGCGCTGCATCGCCGCGATGTACTGGTCCATGGTGTCTCTCGGCGTTTTCCCGACATAGACATAGGCGATACCGCCTTGTCGTAAGGTTGCGACGTTCACGGGACGGACGTCCGGAAAAATTCAGACCAAACCGAAGAAGACGTGGCATCCGTCAGCATCGACTTCAAGTTCAGTCACCTCGACGGCTTCTTCGCATCGCAGCGGCCGGTAGAGATGAGGAAACAGGGCGCCATCGCGGGAATGTTCCCATTTCAGATCATCGGCGACCGATCTTGCCGGCACTTTAAGCAACACGAGGCCGGAGATGCCACTCAGATGCAGGGCCGCTGTCCGCTCGACCTGCTCTGCGGTGGAGAAATGGATGAAACCGTCTTTCAGGTCGAGCGCGGACCCGGCGTATTCGCCGGATTGCAGAGCCTGCTGCCATGCCGTTTTCCGGCACATATGATAGATGTAGTCGACGTTCATGGTGACAGGATAACGGCCGGGCTACTGCATTGCCACACTCATGGCGTGTATCGACCGGTTAGGTTTCGTTTACACCTTCCGCATAGAATTTCCTTTAGTTTTCAATGCGAAAGGTGCGCAGGCTTATGCGCCTCAAACTGATCATACCGGTTTTCGTCATCATCGGGCTCGGTGCGGGGACCTGGCTGTTTCTCGAAAGCTCGGGCAATTCCGAACAGGCAGGCAAGGCGGCCAATGCCGTGATGGACGCGGCGGATCGAGCGATCGATGCCGCGACGAAAGAACGGCGTTACCGGGAAGAGGTAGAGCCCAACTACGTCAATGTCGGAGCGATTTACACCAATCATGGAAACGTCAGCGCGACCCTGGTCGTGAAAGGCACAAACGGCGTCGACGCGGTCTGCAACCGGATCGCCTATGTCCGCGATTTCCTCGTCGTGTTGCTGTCCGATCATCCGCCCGAAGAACGCAATCTCGCGGCAGGCCCGACAGGCTATAACGGCTCGGTGCCGGACGAAATCAACGACCTGCTCGAAGACAAGGCCGTGCAAAGCGTTCGTTTCGACCCCTTCAGCTTGGGCCAGACAGGTGGTTCGGCGAGTTGCTGAGAGGAAAACCTTGCTGACGATGTATCTGTCGTCCTAAAACCCGGTGGAACAGTCCAACCGGGTTTTTTCATGAAGTATCCACCTCCGCCGCATCCGTCGCCCAGCAAACCTGTCTTCACACCGCCGCCGGGCGCCTGCGATGCACATGTCCACGTTTTCGGACCGTCCGACACGTTTCCGTACCATCCGAAGACGACCTATATGCCGGTGGATGCGCCCAAGGAGAAACTACAGGGCCTGCACGGTTTGCTCGGTTTCGACCGGTCGGTGATTGTCCAGGCGACCTGTCACGGGACCGACAATTCGGCAACCCTGGATGCCATCGCGACTTCGAACGGTCGTTGGAAAGGCGTCGCGATCGTGGACGAAGATTTCACCGAGAAGGATTTTGAAGCACTTCACGACGGCGGCATCCGGGGGATACGCTTCAGCTTCGCACGTCATCTCAGCGGGCCGCCCAACTTCGATCGTGTTCACCGCATCGCGGAGAAGATCGAGGGCCTGGGCTGGCACCTCGTGATTTATATCGAAGCCGAAGACATCGTCGAATTCAATGCCGACCTGCGTACATTCAGGCTGCCGGTGGTGTTCGATCACATGGTACGGGTCAAGGTAGCGGACGGTCTGGAATCCGAACCGTTCCGCCTGCTCCTCGATTTCATGCGCAACGAGGACGTCTGGGTGAAGATTTCCTGCGCGGAACGTCTGTCGCAGACGGGTGCGCCGTATGACGATGTCGTGCCTTTCGCGCAGGCCGTTATCGATACCAATCCCGACCGCGTGCTCTGGGGCACCGACTGGCCACACCCCAATCTTTGGGAGGGCATGCCCGATGACGGCGCCCTCGTGGACTTGATCCCGCGCTATGCGCCCGATCCTGCCATACGTGAGAAGCTTTTGGTCGACAATCCGGCGGCGCTTTACGGTTTCCAAAACTAAAGAAGGGCCGCTCCGGGGAGGCGAGGCGTCAGACCGGCATCGACTGCGTGCCGCCCACCCGGGTTGGCACACCGTTGTCGAATTCCATATAGCGCCAGCGCCACGCGTCGCCGTCGGTATCCACGTATCCGGCGGTCTGGCCGGGGAAATGAGCCGGGACGACGATGGTGTTGCTGTCGGCCACGCTGGCAAGAATGCGTTTCCGGCTCGTGGCGGCTTCTTCCGGCGCGGGGCAGAAACAGGTGCTCCAGTCTGGCTCCACGCATTGCAGCGCATGATGCATCATGTCGCCGGTGAAGATGGCGTGGCCGTCCTTCGATCTGAAATTGACGCAGACCTGGCCCGGCGAATGCCCGAACGCGGGCGTCAGCCAGATGCCGTCTTCCAGTTCGAAATCGGCATGGACCAGCCTCGCCTGGCCTGCCTCGACGATCGGCAGGCAGCTGTCTTCCCAAACGGCCGAGCGGCGCTCGTCGCGTTCCACTTCGTTGGCCGCCGCTTCCCATGCCTCGTATTCGACCTTGCCGAAAATGTAGGTCGCGTTGGGAAAGGTCGGCACCCATTTGCCGTTGATCAACCGCGTGTTCCATCCGCAGTGATCGACATGCAGATGAGTGCAGAAAACGTAGTCGATATCTTCGAAGCGAAGCCCGTGCGCGGCGAAGCCGTCGAGCCATGGCTGCTTCGGAAAATCCAGCGCTGGGCCGCGCAGCGGTTTGTGTTCGCCCACGCAGGTATCGATCAGAATATTGTGTTTTGGCGTGCGCACCACGAAGGTCTGATAAGTGATGACCAGCAGGTCCTGTTTGGCGTCGTAGACTTCCGGCGCCATGGTTTTCAGGTGGGCGAGGGCGGTAGCCTGGTCGGCGCTCGGGAACATGATCGACGGCGCACGCCAGGGACCGTTGCGTTCGATGAAGCTGGATACGAGGATATCGCCTACGTGAAAGGGCCGCATGAACTGAACTCCCAATTGTTTCCGGCAGGATAGCGTCGTCGATGCGGTCTGGCGATATGCTGGCGGGGCGGGTAGCATGATCGCAATCACGGAGGAAAGATCATGGACACAGGCCTTGAACCCACCCGCGAAATTCCGGTCAAGGAAATCACCACCCAGACCGACACGCGCGATATTCTCGCCCACTGCAAGTTCCAGGGGGAGAAGAACAATTTCGACCAGATGGTCATCGTCGATACCGACGCGCATCACATGGAGATCGAGTCCTGGCGCGACATCTGCGAATACATAGAAGACGAGGTCCAGCGACAGATGGCGCTGGATCACCTGGTCAACCGGACCGGGAGCCCGCCCTACGGTCTGAACGGCGATCTTGCGTTGCGGTATCAGGATATCGGGGGCCGCGTGCCACACCAGGCGAAGCTGGGCGAACCGGTCGACGATACGTCGGTCCATCGAGACGTGACGCTTATCCGACGGGCGATCGACTCCTTTCACCTAGATTACATGGTCGTCTTCCCGACTCCTATGCTTAACCTCGGCATGCATCCGCAGTTCGACATGGAGGCGCTGCTGGGCCGCGCCTACGACATGTGGTTCTGCGAGAACATTCTGCCGATGGATCCGAAGATGAAGACGATGCTCTTCCTGCCGTTCAACGATCCCAAGGCGGCGTTGCAGACGGTGCTGGATCTGGGCGACCATCCCGACGTTGTGGGCTTCATGATCACGTCCGTCCGCCACAAGCCGATTCATCATAACGACTACATGCCGCTCTACCGCGCGATCGAGGAAACCGGCAAGCCGCTCGGCTTCCACGCGGGTTACAACTGGGCTGACCCGTCCATGGCGCAGATCAACCGCTTCGGCACCATGCATGCGTTGTCTTTCGTGTGGTGCAACGTGGTTCATATGAGCAACTGGGTCATGAACGGGCTTCCGGAACGTTTCCCCGGCCTTGACGTTATCTGGATCGAGTCCGGACTCGCCTGGGTCACCTGGCTGATGCAGCGGCTCGACCACACCTATCTGATGCGCTCGTCCGAAGCGCCGATGCTGAAGAAGCCGCCGAGCGAGTACATGTCCGAGATGTTCTACACCTGTCAGCCGATGGAGACCGATCATCGCGAAGCGCTGGAAGTGACTCTCAAGATGATCAACGCCAAGGATCGGTTGCTCTATGCGTCCGACTGGCCCCACTGGGACTTCGATGCGCCGAGCGTCATCTGGGACCTGCCCATGCTGGACGACGAGGCCAAGAAAAATATCCTCGGCGAGAACGCGCTGAAGCTGTTCGGTCTGGAGCGCCCCGCAGGGAAATAGTCAGCCGGAGCCGTCGTCGGGTGCCTCTTTCCGTTTCCGGTTCTCCGTATGGGCGATCCACAGGCCCGAGGCGAAGATCATGGCGCCGCCGATCCAGACGAAGACGTCGGGCACTTCGCCGAACAGGAAATAGCCGAAGATCGCGACCCAGATCAGCCGGACGAAGTCGATCGGCATCACCACGTTGGTCGGTGCCTGCTTCAGGGCGTGGTTCAGCAGCAGATGGCCCGCCGACCCGCAGATGCCGACCAGCAGCAGCCATCCTAGCTGCTCCCAGGTCGGCCATTCCCACACGAACAGCGCCGGCACAAGCGAGATCGGGATCAGCAGCAGCACCATGTAGGTGGTGATCGTCAACGCGGAATCGGTCCGACCCAGATCCTTGATGATCATGACCGCGCTGCCCCATAGCAGAGCCGCGCCGACCGCCAGCAGGGCGCCGACATTGACGGCTTCGAACCCGGGGCGGAGGATGACCACCGTACCGGCAAAACCGATTGAGATCGCCACCCAGCGCGACATGCCGACCCCCTCCTTGAAGATGAAGATCGCCAGCACGGTGGCAAAGATCGGCGCCGAGAACGTCAGCGCCGCGACCTCGGCCAGCGGCGTGATCGACAGCGCGTAGAAAAACATCGCCATCGACGCAAAGTTGATGGTGACGCGCAGCGCATGGGTACCGATCCGGGTCGTTTTCAGCGGCGCCAGCCCGTGCCGCAGGAACAGCGGCATCAGCGCGACGAGCCCGAACAGGTTGCGGAAGAACACGATGATGAACGTATCGACGTCGCCGCTGACATGCTTGATCGTGGTGTGCATGCCGGAGAAGGCGAGGGTGGATGCGATCATCAGCGCGATGCCGCGCAGCCGTCCGTAGTTCGGATCGTGGAGGAACGCCTGAAAGGCCAAGCGCGTCAGCCGTACTGGTTCAGCACGTGGCGCTGCAACGCATGTTTCAGGATTTCCTCGGGACCTTCGGTGATCATGAACGACCGCGCGTCGCGCCACAGTTTTTCGATCGGGAAGTCGGTGGTCAGCCCGACGCCGCCATGCATCTGCATGCAGCGGTCCGTCGCTTCAAACGCCTTGCGGTCGCCGATGTATTTGCACATGTAGGATTCCCAGCGGATGTCCTCGCCGGCGTCGTATTTGGACGCCGCGGAATAGATCATCAATCTCATCTGGTGCAGGTCGGCGAAGGTGTCGACCAGCATCCACTGAATGGCCTGGCGGTCGGCCAGCGGCTTGCCGAACGTCACCCGGTCCTTGGCGTAGGAGGCGCCGAGTTCGAGGCAGCGCTCCATGGTGCCGATACCGATCGCGCCGTGACGGATGCGGCCCATGGTGATCCAGGTCTGCGCCATGCGGAAGCCGTCGCCCTCCTTGCCGACCAGATTGGAGACCGGCACGCGGACATCGTCGAAGGCCATCTCGCAGGGCTGGTCGTCCATCATGGTCTGCTGCTTGCGCAGGATCTTTACGCCGGGCGTGTCGGCGTCCACGATGATGCAGGAAATGCCGCCGCGCGTGCCTTTCTCGGGATCGGTGACGCAGATCACCTGGAAGAAATCGGCGGTATCGGCGCCGGTGATGAAACGCTTGTTGCCGTTGATCACATATTCGTCGCCGTCGCGCACGGCGGTGGTTTTCATGCCCGCCGGGTCGCCGCCCGCGTCCGGTTCGGTCTGGGCGAAGCCGGGTTTGAGTTTTCCCTCGATGCAGGGCTTCAGATATTTTTCAGTCTGTTCCTCGTTGGCATAGCCGGCAAGGAGGGGGCTGACATCGGGCCCGAAGATCCATTTCTTGCGCCGGGGAAAGGCGATGGTGCGGCCCGTTTCTTCCCAGATGATGGCGCGGGCCAGCAGTCCCATGCCGAGCCCGCCGAGGCTTTCCGGCACGTCGACGCCCCAGATTCCGAGCTCCTGCGCGCGGGCTTCCAGTTTCTCGCGGATCTCCGGCACCATCTCGGGACCGTCATAGGCTTCGCGCTCGATCGGAATGACCTCGTTGTCGATAAACCGCCGAAGGGTTTCCTTCAGCATGCGCAGTTCCTCGGGGAGCTGGTAGTCCATGGGTATCCTCATCCCTTGTTCGATGCGAATGATGGCCGATCGTCAATTGGCTGTCCATCGCACCACCGTGTTTTGCCATGCTTTCAAAACACCCTATTATGACGCCACGCATTTTTCACACGAGGAACGGCATCATGGGGATGGTCATCGACGGCGAATGGATCGACGACGACGCGAAGTATCGCAATCCGACCGGCGGCGCATTCGTCCGCGCCGAATCTCTCTGGCGCGATACGATCACAGCCGACGGTTCGTCCGGCTTCAAGGCCGAACCGGGACGGTACCACCTGTTCCTGGCACCGTCCTGCCCATGGGCCCACCGTACCCAGATCGTCCGCCGCCTGAAAGGGCTGGAAAACGTCATCTCCGCCACGCTTTCCGACAAACCGCGGATACGCAGCTGGGCCTACACGCAGGGCATCGACGATATCCAGCCGGGCGAGAGCGGCATCCTCGAACTGCACGAGGTCTATATCAGGGCCGATCCCAAATATACCGGACGCGTTACCGTGCCGACCCTGTGGGACCGCGAGAAAAAGACCATCGTCAACAACGAATCCTCCGAAATCATTCGTATGCTCAATACCGAGTTCGACGAGTGGGCGGAAAACGACCTGCCGGATCTCTATCCGGAAGCGCATCGTGCCCGCATAGACGAGCTCAACGACCGCATCTACGAGACGGTCAACAACGGCGTCTACCGCTGCGGGTTCGCCAAGACCCAGGAAGCCTACGAGGAATATATCGGCCCCATGTTCGAGACCTTCGATTTCCTCGAAGAGCTCCTCTCAAAGCAGCGCTATCTGGTCGCCGACTATCCGACCGAGGCGGACTGGCGGCTGTTCGCGACGCTGATCCGTTTCGACTTCGTCTATTTCAGCCACTTCAAATGCAACATCCGGCGCATCCAGGACTATCCCAATCTCTGGAACTACACGCTCGACCTCTACCAGACCCCGGGCGTGGCCGACGTGGTCGACATCGCCGGCATCAAGAAGGGGTATTACGGCGGCATGTCCGACGTGAACCCGTCAGGCGTGGTGCCGGCCGGCCCGATCATTGACCTGATGGCGGCTCATAATCGGGATCGTATAGCTCGGGCGGCCTGAACCGGGGCAGGGTACTGTCGCGGTACGTCAGCTCCTCGAATCTCGCAATCATGTTGCGGATGAATGCGTTCATCGCTCGTCGGCGGGCTTTCGCTTTTGCCCGGTAGAAACCGTCCTTTAAGGCGTTCCGGTTGCCGGCAGGCGCTCCCGACCCGCCCCCGCCATGCATCCGGCAGCGACCGGTTTGTCTGACCGCAAGGCCCTGGCACGGTATACCCACCCGCGTTCGCGCGCCGCATCGGACGGTACCCGCGAACGGGTTTGGATTCTTAGGCATGACTCAATTACTCCTTTCCACCCCCCGCGCGACGACTTTTCAGGCCCCGCCGGGGACACGAATTTCAAAGCACGAAAAACAACCCCATGCACAGGACGCTCCGTATTACGCGTTCCGGGATACCCGGGGTATTGGTTGTGAGCCGGTTTTCATGTAGGCGAGCGTTAAACCGCGCTCGATTCTAGTCGGCTCCTGTAATTGCTTCAGGTCGGCAATTACCCATATCACGGGAAAGAACAAAAAGAGAACTTTTGGGCGAAATAGTTACAGGATTTTTGGAAGCGATCCGTCGAGAAACCGCTATCGCGGATCATCGGGATGAGGAGTATGTATATAAACCTCGTCCTGATGAGGGGCGTTGAAAGCGCGTCTCAAACGATGCTTGTCTGGCTTTACCCTGGAAAACCCGCATACCACGCGGAATGATCCCCGCCGTGGTTGTCCATCCCCGGCTTTGTCAGGCATCCCCTTGGCGCGATGAAACTGTCGATCCGCCGCCGCGGGCGTTCGTGCCACTGGATATTGACGGCACACAGCTTCGGGAAAAATTGCAAATGGGAATAGGGCAGGTGGTCGTGGATCCACCATGCCAGCGCCCGCCAGTCGGCGCCGGCGGCGTAGCGGTCGGCGAACCACGGGACGACCACGCAGGCGGTGGCGCCCATGCAGCCGTCGACGTCGCGTCGGTCCCAGATGTGGCCGGCGTAATCCTTTTCGTTGGCGGCGCAGTTCAGCTTGTTTCTGTTGCCGAAATCGTTCAGTGCGGCGGACCGAAAGCCGGAGCGGATGTTGAGCCCGCCGAAGGCATTGCGCAGGGGTTCCAACAGTTCTTCGCACAGTTTCCGTCCGGCCTCGACGGCAAGGAGCGGATCGTCGGGGATATTGGGGATGCCGTGGATCGCCGAAATTTCACTGTAGAGAAAATCGCGCAGGTAGAACGACGGCGACAGCCGCACTCGGCCGAGATCTTCCAGCCCTTTAACCGAGGCGGGCTTTCTCACGGGTGGGCCACCGGGTCATCTATGGCGACGGCCTTGACCATGGCGAACACCTTTTTGCCGGGCGCGATCTCCAGCTCCGACAGGGATTTGCGCGTGATCTGCGACCAGATGATGGCACCGCCTACGTCGATTGAGACATCGGTCTGCGGGCGCCCGCTGTTTGACACCGAGGTGACCGTGCCTTCGAAGATGTTCAGCACGCTGACGTCCTCCGGCTTTTTCAGGGCCAGGCTGACGTCGCGGGCGCGGACGCGGAGGCGAAGGCGCCGGCCGGTCTCCAGCCCAGCCGCCGGCACCCGGAAATCGCCCCCCGCGAAGGTCAACGTCGCGATGCCGAATTCCGCATCCGTATCGGTGACGCGCGCCGGGATGACCGTGCCGGCATCGCCGGTGCCGGTGATGCGGACGAGGTCCGGCCGGTTCATCACGTCTTCAACCGGGCCGACGGCGGCCACCCCGCCATCGGCCAGCAGTACCATGGTGTCGGCGAGCTGCAACACCTCGTCGACCGAATGGCTGACATAGACGATGGGCAGACGGAACTGGTCCTGAATGCGGGCGATGAAGGGAATGATTTCAGCCTTGCGACCGGCGTCGAGCGAGGCGAGCGGCTCGTCCATCAGCAGGATCCGGGGCGCCGACAACAGCGCCCGGCCGATCGCGACCCGCTGGCGTTCGCCGCCCGACAGCAGATGCGTCCGCCGGTCGAGCAGGGTGCCGATGCCCAGCACGTCGATCACGTCGTCGAACGCCGGCGAGGAGCCTGTCCCGTCGCCGCGGCGCCGACGGCCGTAATCGAGATTGCGGCGTACGCTCATATGCGGAAACAGGCGGGCATCCTGGAAAACGTATCCGACGCGGCGCTGGTGGACGGGAATGTCGATGTTCTTCGCGCTGTCGAACACGGTCTCCCCCCCGATTTCGATGCGGCCGTTCTGCGGCCGGATCAGGCCCGCCATCATCTGGACAATGCTTGTCTTGCCGGCGCCTGACTTGCCGAACAGGGCGGTAATGCCGCCGGCGCAGGCGAACCGGGCATCGACCGTGAACGCGCCGAGGTTTTTGCGGATGTCGACCGAGAGGCTCATGTTCCGGCGATCCGTTTGCGGACCCGCCGCGCGATGATTTCTGCGGCGAACATGGCGCCGAAGGCAACGATCAGCGACAGGACGACGAGGCGGATGGCGCCGGATTCCTCGCCCGGAATCTGCGCCAGTGTATAGAGCGAGACGGGCAGGGTGGTGGTCTCGCCCGGGATGGCGGAAACGAAGGTGATGGTCGCGCCGAATTCGCCCAGCGCGCGGGCGAACGCCAGTATGACGCCGACCACAATGCCGCTGCCGGTCAGCGGGAGGGTGATCGAGAAAAAGACGTCTATCGGCCGCGCGCCCAGGGTGCGGGCCGCCTGTTCCAGCCGCGTGTCGATCGCCTCGATCGAGAGCCGGATGGCGCGCACCATCAGCGGAAAGGCCATCACCGCCGCGGCCACCGCCGCGCCCTGCCACGAAAACGCGACCGTGATGCCGAACGTCTCGTATAGCCAGCCGCCGACATACCCGTTGCGCCCGAGCAGCAGCAGAAGCAGATAGCCGACCACCACCGGCGGCACCACCAGCGGCACATGAATCAGCGCGTCCAGCAGCGTCTTGCCGGGAAATTCCAGCCGGGCGAGTACCCAGGCCGTGGCGATGCCGAGCGGCAGGCTGACCCCGACGGCCCATAACGACACCTTCAGGCTGAGCAGCACGGCCTCGAATTCGGCGGGGGAGAGATCGAACATGGTCGGCTATTCCGGCACCACGAAGCCGGCGGCGCGATACAGAGCCAAGGCGTCGTCAGAAGTCAGGAATGCGAGGAATGCGTCACTATCCGGGTGGCGGGTTGCGGTGCCCACGACCTGATATTCGACCGGCGAATGGAGGTCTCCCGGCAGAATGTCGAGAATGCGGACCAGCGGGTCGCCAAGTGCATCGGTACGGTAAACGATGCTGAGCGGAACCTCACCCCGCTGGACCAGCGCGAGGGCCAGGCGCACGTTTCGCGTGCGGGCGGTTGTCGCCGCGACGGCAGACCAGATACCGAGCGAGGTGAGCGCTTCCTTCGCGTAGTGACCGGCGGGGACGTGGCGCGGATCGCCCATGGCGAGGCGACCGCCGTCTTTCAGAAGCCGGGGAACGTCGCGGGCCAGGCTTGCGATGGAAATGCCCTTCGCGGAGGCCGGGGCGATCAGCGCCAGACGGTTTTCCATGACCGTTTTGCGGCTTTCCGGCCGAGCCAATTTTTCGTCGACGAGATAGTCGACCCATATCCGGTTGGCAGAGAAATACACGTGGGCCGGCGCGCCGGCAGATATCTGTCGCGCCAGAGCGCCGCTGGAGCCGTAGACCACGCGAAGATTTCGTTTGCCCGTTTCCGACCAGAGCTTCTCAATCGGTTTCATCGCACTGACCGTGCTGGCTGCCGCGTAGACCGTCAGCGACGCGGCGATCGCGGACATCGTTTGCGTAAAACACAGCAGAAATAGCGATATATGGATCAAACGCATGGCCGTTATATATCACTGGATATAACGGGTGGACAGATCGACGCGTCGGGCGGCGGGGTGCCCGGCACGCCTTTGTTCTACCTGCAGCCGTTATGCTGGCGCCACATTTTCGGGTCGTGCCCCGGCGGAATATTTTCGCAGGGGTCGGGGGAAGAATAGCCGCGCAGGGAGTTGTAGCGGGCGATCTGTCGTTTGCTCAGAATAGCGGGGGTTTCGAGGTGAGCCGCCAGATGCGTATAGCGTAAAGCTTCGCGGACTTGTGCGATCTTTCCCAGCTGGTCGCGCAGGATAACATCGGTGATGGTGTGTTTTCGGAAATGCTCTTCGAGCTTTTCTTCAAGGGCGATCAGGCGTTTGCCATGGATGATTGCGCTTTCTTTCATGCGATCGTACAGCTTCTCGATACGCGAAATCTGGTCCGCGCTTAAATGGATCTCGTCCTTGAGTTCCAGCAGGTGAGCCGGTCCCGGTACGCCGTTCAGCTCGGCGGCCTTGGCCAGCCCCCACCCGCCGCCACGCTTCAGTTCGGCAATATCGTCCGGCGAAAGGCTTTTGATTGTCCGGCTTTCCTGGCCGGCATATTTCGATACAGACGGATGATGATGTTTCTCCGCTGCCTGGCTTGCGACACTGGTCGTAAAGGTAAGCATAACGATACTTAGTAAAACGGTTCTCATGGCGATCCCTGAATTTGTCGATCCCATACCCGGCGAAGTCTACAAAAGGACGCGTGCTTCCGCCCGTGAAAACGATCGGGGAGCCGATGTCACCTGTCGAGCGCCGCCGCCTGTTCCGTCAGGCTGTCGAGCTTATCCTCAATGACACTGCGGTCGAGATCGCGGGTGATGAATACGATCCGCGACCGGCGATCGTCGTCGGGCCATTCGGCCAGTTCGGCGGGATCGTGGAACATGTGCTGTACGCCGTGCACCGCGATGGGTTTGTCG
>Ga0181588_10003515_pt1 | contig 13112 bp, 13 predicted proteins | sample 071ome_26_FD_148607 | JGI IMG/M metagenome (GOLD analysis project Ga0181588, IMG submission 148607) | Coastal salt marsh microbial communities from the Groves Creek Marsh, Skidaway Island, Georgia - 071409BT metaG (spades assembly) | ecosystem: Environmental > Aquatic > Marine > Intertidal zone...
CGACTCCAGTAAAAAACTGTAGCGCCCACCGTCTTCCACTTGCGCCAGCTTGAGGTAGAGCGACAGCGGGGTATCCAAATCGGCAAACGCCGTGGTCATCAGGGCAACACGGTTGTAGCCCTGCTCGGCGTGGGCCAGAAAGTCTGGCTCGCCGAGCATCATGCTTGGGCCAGCGCGGCACGCATGGCGGCGACCACCTGGGCGTAATCGGGCTGACCAAAAATGGCACTGCCAGCCACAAAGGTATCGGCCCCGGCGCTGGCCACAGCGGCAATGTTGTCGGCCTTGATGCCGCCGTCCACCTCAAGCTGAATGTCTTTGCCGCAGGCGTCGATACGGGTCCGGGCCTGCGCCACCTTGCGCAAGGCGCTGTCGATAAAGCTTTGCCCGCCAAAACCCGGGTTCACGCTCATGATGAGGATCAGGTCAATGTCTTCGATCAACCAATCCAGCGCGTCCAGTGGCTGCCCCGGGTTGAACACCACACCCACTTGGCACCCCGCAGCCTTGATGGCCTGCACGCTTCGGTGCGCATGGGCGCTGGCATCGGGGTGAAAACTGATGAGGTCGGCGCCGGCTTGCGCAAAAGCCTGCGCCAGGGCGTCCACTGGCTGCACCATGAGGTGCACATCGATGGGTACCGCAGTGCCGTCATCGCGCACCGCGTGCGGTTTGAGCGCCTGGCAGACCATGGGACCAAAGGTCAGGTTGGGCACGTAGTGGTTGTCCATGACGTCAAAGTGAATCCAGTCCGCGCCGGCGGCGATGACATCGGTCACCTCTGAGCCAAGCCGCGCAAAGTCGGCCGACAAAATGGACGGGGCGATACGGTAGGTACGGCTCATGACAACTCCCTTAAACGTGATAAACCCTGTCTATTGTCGCAGGCTGAGGGGCGTTACCATGGCGGTTATGGAGCCTTATCGCTTTCAAGTTCAAGTCGAACCCGGCTACTTGCCGGAGCAGTCGGCCCCGAGTCGCGGGCGCTACACGTTTTCGTACACCATCACCATTCGCAACACCGGTGAGGTGGCCGCGCAGCTGGTGTCGCGCCACTGGGACATCGAAGACGCCGACGGCGGCACCCAAACCGTGGACGGTTTGGGCGTGGTGGGGCACCAGCCGCTGTTGCAGCCAGGCGAGTCTTTTGAATACACCAGTGGTGCGCAGCTGCACACGGCGCACGGCATGATGAGCGGCCACTTTTTTTGCGTGGCGGTGGATGGCACCCGTTTTGAGGTGGAGGTGCCGCCCTTTGTGTTGAGCGCCACACGCGCCTCCGACGCCGATTTGCACTGAAGCGGCGCGGTGGACGAGTTTGCACTGATCGCCAAGCACTTCACGCGGCCCACACGACAGGCCTTGCTTGGCGTTGGCGACGACGCCGCGCTGTGGCCGCTTGATGCGCAGCGCGCCTTGGCCATCACCAGCGACATGTTGCTGCAAGGGCGCCACTTTTTGCCCAACACCGACCCGCACGCCCTGGGGCACAAGGCACTGGCGGTGAATGTGTCCGACTTGGCCGCCATGGGCGCGCAACCGCGCGGCTACACCTTGGCGCTGGCGCTGCCTGAAGCCGATGACCCATGGCTGCACGCGTTCGCACAGGGCCTGCACCGCTTGGCCGATCAAGTGGGCTGCGAATTGGTAGGCGGCGACACCACACGCGGTCCACGCACCTTTGCCATTACCGCCTGGGGCGAGGTGCCAACCGCGCTGGCGCTGCGGCGCAACGGGGCTCAGGTGGGCGACGACTTATGGGTCAGCGGTGACCTTGGCCTGGCGGCGCTGGGGCTGGCCCAGGCCCTGGGCAGCGATTGGTTGACCAACAGTGACGCGCCCACGCTGTGCCCCAATTTGCTCGCCCGCGCGCAGGCCGCGCACCACACCCCAACGCCACGCGTGGCGCTGGGCTTGGCGCTCAGGGGCTTGGCCAGTGCGGCCATGGATGTCAGCGACGGCCTGAGCAGCGATTTGTTGCATCTCACACGGGCCAGCCAAGTGGGCGCCACGGTTTGGGTGGACGCACTGCCTGGGCATACCGCCCTTGCCGGGCTCCCTGTGGCGCGCCGACGCGCCATGCAGCTGGCCGGCGGCGACGACTACGAGTTGCTGTTTACCGCGCCGGCGAGCGAGCGGGATCGGCTGCAGCGGCTTGAGCAAACGCTGACGCTGTCACTGACGCGCATTGGCACGATCACCGCGGCACCCAAGGTGCAATGGCTGGACCACCAAGGGCAGCCGTTGACTGAGGTACCCTGTGGCTTCAACCATTTCGCAACGCCATGAATGAGCAAGCAGCCCCGGGCGCCGCAGCGCCGACCCGCCCAACGTGGCGTTTCGCTGGAGCGCATCCGGCGCGTGCCATTGCCTTTGGTTTCGGTGCGGGTCTGGGCCGTATCGCACCTGGCACAGCGGGTACGCTTTGGGCATGGGCCACTTTTTTGTTGCTCGATCGGGCCTTGGGGGACTCTGGGTGGGCCATTTTTCTCGGTATCTCAATGGCACTGGGGTGGTGGGCGGCCACGCTGACCAGCCAGCACCTGCAGGTGACCGATTCAAGCCACATCGTGTGCGACGAGGTGGTGGCGTTTTGGCTGATCTTGTGGCTGCTGTCACCGGCACCGTTTTGGGAGCAATTGGCCGCTTTTGGTCTGTTTCGACTGTTTGATGCCGTCAAGTGGGGGCCGGTTCGCTGGGCCGATACACACTTTAAGGGCTTGGGCTGGCGCGGCGGCATGGGCATCATGCTCGACGACTTGGTTGCCGCCGGCCTGACGCTGCTGGTGCTGGCATGGTTGCGCGCCAGCGACTTGGCGCCTTGGTGGTAACGCCATGCTGCAACCCTTGGCCACCGATTTACAAACGCTCAGCGCACTGGCGCACGCGTTGCGCGCTCGCAGCGCACTGATGGCGTGCGCCGAGAGCTGCACGGGCGGCCTGATTGCCGCCTTGTGCACCCACATGGCGGGCTCCAGCGAGTGGTTTGACCGCGGCTGGGTGACCTACAGCAACGCCGCCAAGCACGAGCTGCTGGGGGTGCCCGAAGCCACTTTGGCGGCGCACGGTGCAGTCAGTCAAGCGGTGGTGTTGGCCATGGCCAAGGGCGCCGCGCAGCGTGCCGGGGTAGCGGCCAGTGTGGCCGTGACCGGTGTGGCTGGCCCATCCGGCGGCAGCCCCGACAAACCGGTGGGCACCGTTTGGCTGGGCTGGTCGGTGGACGGCGTATGCAGCGCCGAGCGGGTGCAGCTGCCGGGCGACCGCGCCTTGGTGCGTCAAGCAACCGCTAGCTTGGCACTGCAGGGCTTGCTGCAGCGTCTGCAGCCCGCCACGCGCTGAGGTCGAAGCGCCACAGTCGGCACTCGATGTCGCCGTTGAACAGCGGCATGCGCCGGCTCTCTCGCATGCGCAACTGTCCGGGTAAACCGCGGTCAGGGCTTAACACCCAAGCGGTCCAACCGGCGTAGTGATTTTTCCAGTGACGCCCGAGCTCTGGAAAAAATTCCGGTGCCACCGCGGTGCTACCGGCCACCCCCGCGGTTTGCACACGCGTGCCGTAAGGCGGGTTAAGCAACAACACACCGGGCTGCTGGCTCGGCGGCATGCGCTGCAAGGCGTCGCCGGCACGCACCAACAACACCTGCGACACCCCGGCGCGGCGCGCGTTGGCTTGCGCAAAATCGGCCATACGATGCGAGACATCGCTGCCAAACACCGAAACCTCTGCCACGCGTTTGGCGCGGTCACTGGCGGCGTCTTGCGCTTGCGCGCACAACGACTGCCACAGCCGGCGATCGTGGGGCTTAAGCACCTCGAACGCAAAACGCCTTTGTCGCCCTGGCGCCAAGTCTAGGCGCATGGCGGCCGCCTCAATGGCAATGGTGCCGCTGCCACAGCATGGGTCGTACAGCGGCGCCTCACCGCCAGGGTCCCAGCCACTGGCGGCAATCATGGCCGCGGCCAATGTTTCTTTTAACGGCGCGTCGCCGGTGCTTTGCCGCCACCCTCGCTTAAACAGTGGCTCGCCTGAGGTGTCTAGGTACAGGGTGGCATGGGTGGCCTCTAGGTGCACGGCGATACGCACCGCCGGCGCGCGGGTATCCACGCTGGGGCGCTGACCCAAACGCTGGCGAAAGCGATCGGCCACACCGTCTTTGACGCGCAACCCGACAAAATTCAGGCTCTTGACTGGGCTGCGGTGCGCGGTGACGTCAACCCTAAAGGTTTGGCCCACAGCGAACCACTCTTCCCAAGGCACCGCATGCGCCGCGTCGTAAATCTCTTGCTCGCTGCGGTACGGCGCGTGCGCCACTTGCAGCAACACACGTTGCGCCAAGCGACTGTACAAGTTGGCGCCCGCCACCACCGACCAATCACCACGCCAACGAACCCCGCCGCGTGCCTCCTCAACCGGTTGGTCAGACATAGGACGCAACTCGTTGGCAAGCAACGCCTCCACCCCAAAAGGGCAGGTTACAAATAAGGGCCACATAGAGGTTAAATCGCCTTACGTAAGTTGGCCGGTGCAATGCGCATGGCCTCACGGTACTTGGCAACGGTGCGCCTGGCGCAGTCAATGCCTTGTTCTTTGAGCATGGCCGACAATTGATTGTCAGACAACGGTCGCTGCGCCGATTCAGCCGCAATGAACTGCCGAATCAATGCCCGCACCGCGGTGCTGGAGGCGCTGTGCCCGCTTTCGGTGCCCAAGCCTGAGCCAAAGAAAAACTTCAATTCATAGGTGCCTTGCGGCGTGGCCATGTACTTGCCGCTGGTCACCCGGCTGATGGTGGACTCATGCAGCTCCAGTTGCTCCGCGACCTCGCGCAGCACCATGGGACGCATGGCCAATTCGCCGTGCTGAAAAAACCCGTGCTGGCGCTGCACAATCGTGGCGCTGACGCGTAAGATGGTGTCAAAGCGCTGTTGCAGGTTTTTAATAAACCACCTGGCCTCTTGCAAATGCTGGCTCAGGCCCTCGGCTTGCGCTTTGTGTCCCTTCATGGCCGAGGCATAGACGTCGTGCACGCGCAAGCGCGGCATCACCTGGGGGTTCAGTGACACTTTAAAGTCGTCACCCTCGCGCACCACCAACACATCGGGCACCACCACCAAACGGTCGGTTTGGGCAAAGCGCCGCCCGGGCTTGGGCTCGAGTCGAACCACAACCGTCAAGGCTTGGCGCACCAATTCGTCGGGCAGCTCAACCGCACGCGCCAAGCGTTTCACGTCGCGCTTGGCCAGCAGTTCCATGGGCTCTTGCAACAAACGCCATGCCGCTTGGGTTGCAGGGTTGCTGGGCAAGGCCTGCACCTGGAGTTGCAGACATTCGGCCAAACTGCGTGCCCCCACCCCCAACGGCTCCATATCGTGCAACTCTTCCAGGGCGTCTTGCAGGCTTTGGGCAAAACGCTGCTCGGCCTCGATGTCGTCGTCGGCCCAGGCGCGCGCCAACGCGTCGATGTCGTCCTCGAGGTAGCCGTCGTCGTTGAGCGACTCGATCAGGGCGTATAGCGCGGCGGCGGTCTCGGGCGGCAGCCGCAAACCGCGCGCTTGCTGGTGCAGGTGCTCGGCCAAAGACACAGCCTCGGCAGCCAAGTCGGTGGCGCTGGCGGTGTCTTCGCCGCTTTGTCGTGGCGCGGCCTCCACGCCCCACTCGGTGTCGTCAGGGGCAATCTCCACCGTGCCGTCACCGTCCCAAGGGGTCTCCTCGGCTTGCTCGGCGTTGGGGCTTTCGGCTTCGGTTGGCACCACCGCCTCAGCCGACTCGGTGGGGATCTTGTCTTGCACCTCGGCCCATTCACTGAGCTGGTCGCCCTGGCTGACAGGCGTGTCGTCTTGCGCCACGCCAAAGGCTTCACGCAAGGCCTCTTCGTCGTCGCGCTCTAGAAACGGGTTTTCATCGAGCAAGCGCTCGATTTCTTGTGACAACTCCAGCGTGGACAACTGCAACAGACGTATCGACTGCTGCAGCTGTGGCGTCAGCGCCAGCTGCTGCGAGACACGAAGCGCCAGGCCTTGTTTCATGTGCCTTGCCCGTGCGCTTACATGCGAAAGTGTTCGCCCAAGTACACCCGGCGCACTTCGGCGTTGTCAACGATGTCGGCCGGGCTGCCCTCGGCCAGCACAGCGCCGTCGCTGATGATGTAGGCGCGGTCGCAGATGCCCAGGGTTTCGCGCACGTTGTGGTCGGTGATCAATACGCCAATGCCGCGGCCTTTAAGGTATTCAATGATGCGCTGAATTTCGATCACCGCAATGGGATCGATGCCAGCAAAGGGTTCGTCCAGCAAAATAAAGCGCGGCGCCGACGCCAACGTGCGCGCGATTTCAACGCGACGGCGCTCGCCGCCGGAGAGCGCGGTGGCGGCGGCGTCGCGCAAGTGCGTGATGCGCAACTCCTCGAGCAACTCGTCCAAACGGTGGGCAATCACGTGGCCGGGCAACGGCTGACCGCGTGGGTCGGTTTGCAGCTCAAGAATCGCACGAATGTTCTCTTGCACATTGAGCTTGCGAAAAATCGACGCTTCTTGCGGCAAGTAGCCCAAACCCATGCGCGCCCGCACGTGCATGGGCTGGCTGTGGACCGCGGCGCCATCGAGGTTGATGGCGCCACCGTCGCAACGCACCAAGCCCACCAGCATGTAAAACGACGTGGTTTTGCCCGCACCATTGGGGCCCAACAGGCCCACCACTTGACCCTCGGTGACATCCAATGACACGTCACGCACCACCCGACGCCCGGCATAACTCTTACGCAAATGACGGGCACTTAGCCCCACGCCCGCAACGGGCGTTTGATCAGCCATCAACGGGCCGGCTCCGAGGCTTGATCGCGCGGTGTCAGTGTGGCCCTGACGCGGTCTTGCGCGCCACCCTTGACGCTTTGCACTTGAAAGGTGCTGGTTTTGCCGTCGTACACAATCAACGGCCCTTTGGCTTCATCGCTGGGCGCACCGGCGCGGATACGGCGCAGCGTGGCCTTGCCGGTTAATATCATTTGGTCGGTGGCCGAGCGGTATTCAATGCGGTCGGCTTGACCTTCAATAACCTCATCGGTTGCCGCATTTGCAGCATCGTCGGCTTGGCGCACCTGCTTGAAAAACGCTTGTTGCTGAGTGGATCCGGTGGCCACCCCAACTTGCTCGCCCTTGTCGTTGTCGCGCACCCGAACTTGGTCGGCGCGTATCACGATGCTGCCTTTGGTGATCACCACCCGCCCGGTGAAGTGGCTGACGCGGTCTTGTTCTTCGTACCGTAATTTATCGGCTTCCACCTGCATGGGCTGCTCGCTGTCGCCCTTGGCCGCCCACGCCACCGAACCGCCGCCAAACACCCAACCGAGCGCGGCAAGAAACAACAGCAGTTGACGGGCGGTTAAAGACATGATGACAGGTTGGGCACGAATTTTGCTGCCGATTCTATACGCCGCCCGCCCCGGCTTACACGCCGCGCAATTGCTTGATCAACTGGTTGGCGATTTGTAAGGTGCGCTCACCTTGACCCGGAACCAAGTAGCGTCCGCCCACGCCCAGCGCCGGCGTGCCTTCCACCTGATAACTGTTGGTCAATTGCACCGCGCGCGTGGCCTTACCGGCCACACCAAATGAATCGTACAAGTCGTTGAAGCGTGTCATGTCCACGCCTTGCGCTTGCACCCAGCGTTTGATGGCGGCGTCGCTGAGCAAGCGCTGGCGCTGCTCGTGTATGGCCACAAACACCTTGGGGTGCAGGGTGTCCAGGGCATCCATGCCCTCGAGGGTGTAGTACAACTTTTGCAAGCCAAGCATGGCCGGAGCGAACTGCACCGGCACACGCTGCACCACCACCGAGGAGGGTTGCTGCTTGGCCCAACGCGTTAAGGCCGCCTCCAACCGATAGCAATGGATGCAGGTGTAGGCAAAAAACTCCAACACCAACACCTGTCCGGGTTCCACCGAGGGCGCCACGGGCTGCGACAACTTAACGTAATCGCTGCCTTCTTGAAAAGGCTGGGCCCAAGCCTGCGCCATGGGCCAGGCGCAGCCGGCCGCAGCGGCCTGAAGCCAGGTTCTTCGGTTCAATTGAATGGTTTGCATGTTTGACTCCTTGACCAATTCGCCGGGCGCGTCAGCGCACCACGGCCACTGACACCACCGCACCCTCGATACGCTGTTGCTCGAGCTGATTACGCACCGCGTCGGCGTCGGTACGCGTGCGATACGGGCCGCTGCGCACACGATACAACGTACGCTCGTTGCTCAGCGTGGTGCTCACGCGCGCATCAATGCCCATCATGGCAACCCGCGCGCGTTGGGCCTCGGCGTCGTCTGCCACGGCAAACGCGCCAATCTGCACAAAAAACACCACATTGGCGGGGCGCTCACCCCGCACCGCCGGGGCTTGTTCAGACAAACCAGCGCCCACCGCGTTGGTTGGCGGCAAAGTGACCACAGGGGCACTGGCTGTGGCGAGCTTTTGTTTGGCCAAATCACCCAATGGGTCGGAGCCCACCGCCGGCGCAACCAAAGCGTCAGCCGCAGGCGCCGCAGACGGTGGCGCCGCACTGGCCTCGGGTTGGCCGGCGGGCGGCACATTCTGCACCACGCTGGCGTTGGGGTTCCAATCGCTGGTGGCTTGACCACTGGCCTGCTCGGTGGCGTCGCCGGTTAAACCACGATCAACAAAAGGCAGCTCAGACCGGGTGACATAAACCGCCACCGCCAACGCCACCGACAGCCCCAACAACAGGCCCAAGGTTAAGCCCAACAAGGTGCCGCCGTGTTGGCGGGTGCGGTGTGTTTGAGACCTGGATGTGCTCATGTTTTCACTACATCGATTGCGGCGCGCTGACGCCCAAAATAGTTAACGCGTTGGCCAAGACCTGCGCCACCGCCGCCACCAATGCCACGCGTGCATCGCGGATGGCGGGCTCAGGCACCAACACCCGCTCAGCATCGTAATAGCGGTGGTAAGCCGCCGCCAAGTCGCGCACATAAAACGTGATGTCATGCGGCGCCAAATCACGCGCCGCCAAAGCCAGCGTATCTGGGTAAGCTTCAAGCGCGCGCATCAGGGCCTGCGCCGGCGCGGTGTCCAACGGCTGCAAATCAACCGTTGCCAGCCGTGATCGATCGCCTTGGAACTGGCTTTGCCACTGGGTTAACACCGACTGGATGCGCGCGTGCGCGTACTGCACATAAAAAACCGGGTTGTCGTTGTTTTGCGCCAATGCCAAGTCGATGTCAAACACGTATTCGGTGTCGGGTTTGCGCGAGAGCAAAAAAAACCGAACCGCGTCGGCGCTGGTCCAGCCAATGAGGTCTCGAAGCGTCACGTAGCTGCCGGCGCGCTTGGAGATCTTGACTTCTTCGCCACCGCGCACCACCCGCACCATGGTGTGCAACACGTAGCTGGGATAGTCTTTGGTCACGCCCTCGTCGGCCGCCTGCAAGCCCGCGCGCACCCGCGCCACGGTGCCATGGTGGTCGCTGCCTTGAATGTTGATCGCCTGCGTAAACCCCCGCCGCCACTTGGTGAGGTGGTAGGCAACATCCGGCACGAAGTAGGTGTACTGGCCGTCCGACTTACGCATCACGCGGTCTTTGTCGTCACCAAAATCGGTGCTGCGCAGCCACAGCGCGCCCTCGCTTTCGTAGGTATGTCCAGCTTGTTGTAGCTTGCTTACCGTTTGCTCAACCAAACCGTCGGCATACAGGCTGGATTCGAGGTAGTAACGGTTGAAGGCCACGCCAAAAGCGCGCAAATCAAGGTCTTGCTCGTGGCGCAGGTAGGCCACGGCAAAGCGCCGAATGCTGTCGAGGTCGTTGCCGTCGCCGCTGGCGGTTTCGCTGCGGTCGTCGGCTTGCACCGTGTGTTGCGCCAAAAACGCCTGCGCGATGTCGGCAATGTACTCGCCGTTGTAGGCGCCCTCGGGCCATTCGGCGTGCCCCGGGGCCAAACCGCGCGCGCGCGCCTGCACCGACAACGCCAGTTGCTGAATTTGTACCCCGGCGTCGTTGTAATAAAACTCACGCCACACCTGCCACCCCTGGCTTTGCAGCAGGTTGCACATGGCGTCACCAAGTGCGGCTTGCCGGCCGTGCCCCACGTGCAGCGGGCCGGTGGGGTTGGCCGACACAAATTCAACCACCACCCGCTGCCCCTGATCGGGCCTTTGCCCAAAGCCCGCCCCTTGCTGCAACACCTCGCGCACCACTTGCTGGCGCGCCGCATGGGTGAGCGTGAGGTTAAGAAACCCAGGCCCGGCAATGGCAATGTCTTGCACCCAAGGCTGCAAATCGGTTTGGGCCAACAGCGCCTCACGCAGTCGCTCGGCCAGCACCCGCGGCGGTTGCTTGAGCTGCCGCGCCAACGCCATGGCCGCGGTGCAGGCGTAATCGCCATGGGCAGCCACCTTGGGCCGCTCAAAGGCGACCAGCTCGGCCGGGGGGTTGGGACACAACGACTGCAACGCCTGCGCCAGCGCTTGCCGCATGGTCTGTTGGACTGACATGGGCGCCAATTGTAGGGTGCCCGCCCGCCGGCATTTTTATTTTCCCTGTGTATTTATTCATTTCTTGGGGTAATACACTTACGTCATGAACACCGATGCGCTGCCCCCACCCCAAGCCGTGCTGTTTGACGCCTACGGCACGCTGTTTGACGTCTACAGCGTGTCGGCGCTGGCCGAGCAGCTGTTTGCCGGGCACGGCCAAGCACTCAGCGTGGCGTGGCGCGACAAGCAAATTGAATACACGCGCTTGGTCAGCATGAGCCAAACCGCTGACCGCGCAGGCGAGACCCCGTTTTACAAACCGTTTTGGGCTATTACCCGTGACGCGCTGCGCCATGCCTGCGCGCGCTTGCAGCTGCCGCTGTCGGATGACCACGAAGCGCAGCTGATGAACCAATACCGGGCGCTTTCAGCCTACCCAGAAAATCACGCGGTGCTCAGCCAGCTGCGGCAACAAGGCATTCGCACGGGGACATTGTCCAACGGCGACCCCGACATGCTGGCCGATGCGTTGCGCAGCGCCGGTCTTGACACCCTGCTCGACCCGGTGCTAAGCGCCGACAGCGTGCGCCGATACAAAACCGACCCGGCGGTGTACGACCTTGGCCCACAGGCCTTGGGTTTGCCCGCGGCCTCGATTTTGTTTGTGAGCAGCAACGCCTGGGACGCGCTTGGCGCCACCTGGTATGGCTACCAAACGCTATGGCTCAACCGCACCAACCAGCCGTTCGAAACATTGGGCGGCGCACCGCATCACGTCGCCAGTTCACTGCAAGATGTACTGGCGCTTTTTCATCTGCATGGCTAAGCAAGGAGACCCATCATGACGCCCACGACCCGCATCGCCGAACACGGCTTGCAAGTCGCACCCGAGCTACACGGCTTTATTCAGCGCGAGGTGCTGCCTGCGGTGGGCCTGACACCGACGGTTTTTTGGCAAGGGTTTGCGCGTTTGGTGCACGATTTGGCGCCACGTAACGCCGCCTTGCTGGCCGAGCGCGAACGACTGCAAAGCGCACTTGACCAATGGCATGCGCGCCACCCTGGGCCGATTAAAAAGACCAAGGCTTACCGCGACTACTTGGAGTCGATTGGCTACCTCAAGCCCTACCCCGCAAAGGTTCGCGCCAACACACGCAACGTGGACGACGAACTGGCACGCCAAGCCGGGCCACAGCTGGTGGTGCCGATATTGAATGCCCGCTACGCTTTAAACGCAGCCAACGCGCGTTGGGGTTCGCTGTACGACGCCCTATACGGCACCGACGCCATCAGCGAAGCCCACGGCGCCGAACGCGGCCCTGGCTACAACGAGGTGCGCGGGGCCAAGGTCATTGAATACGCCCGCCACGTGTTGGATCGCACCGTGCCGCTCAAGCGCGGATCGCATGTCAACTCAACTGGCTACCGCATCAGCCAAGGCAAGTTGCACGTTACCTTGGCCGATGGCAGCCAGACCACGTTGGCGCAGGCCAAGCAGCTGGTGGGCTATCAGGGTCAAGCTGAGGCGCCATCGGCAGTACTGCTGCAGCACCACGGCATTCACCTGGATCTGCGCATCGACCGCCGCACGCCGATTGGCGCCAGCGACCCAGCCGGCGTTTGCGATGTGGTGCTGGAGTCGGCGCTTTCCACCATCCTTGACTTGGAAGACTCGATTGCCGCGGTCGATGCCCAAGACAAAACCCTGGCCTATCGCAACTGGCTGGGTATTTTGCGTGGCGACCTCACCGAAGAAGTCAGCAAAGGCGGGCGCAGCTTCACCCGCGGCCTCAACCCCGACCGGGTGTACACCAGCCCCAACGGGCAGCCGGTCACCATGCATGGCCGCTCGCTGCTGTTTGTGCGCAACGTTGGCCACCTCATGACCAACCCCGCCATTTTGTGGGGCGCACAAGGCGAAGAAATTCCAGAAGGCATCATGGATGCCATGGTCACCATCACCATTGCCATGGTCGACCTGCTTGGCAAGGGGCAAAACGGCATACGCAACTCGCGCAAGGGTTCGGTGTACATCGTCAAACCCAAAATGCACGGCCCAGACGAGGTGGCTTTTGCGTGTGAGCTGTTCGAGCGCGTGGAGCAGGTACTCGGCCTGCCCAAGCACACGGTCAAAATTGGCATCATGGATGAGGAGCGCCGCACCAGCGTGAACCTAAAGTCCTGCATCGCGGCGGCACGCGATCGCGTGGCCTTTATCAACACCGGCTTTCTGGACCGCACCGGCGACGAAATGCACACCGCCATGCAAGCCGGAGCCATGATGCGAAAAGGCGACATGAAAAGCAGCGCCTGGATACAAGCCTACGAGCGAAACAACGTGCTGGTGGGCTTGGCCTGCGGGCTGCGCGGTCGCGCCCAGATTGGCAAGGGCATGTGGGCCATGCCCGACTTAATGGCCGATATGTTGCGCCAAAAAGTGGCGCATCCGCTGGCCGGGGCCAACACCGCTTGGGTGCCCAGCCCCACCGCGGCCACCTTGCATGCGCTGCACTACCACCAAATCGACGTGGCCCAAGTGCAGCGCGAGCTGGAGCAAGTCAGCGACCTCAGCGAACGTGAGTCGCTGCTGGGCGGGCTGCTCACGGTGCCGGTGGTGGCCAAGCCCCAGTTGAAG
>Ga0181588_10003523_pt1 | contig 13099 bp, 9 predicted proteins | sample 071ome_26_FD_148607 | JGI IMG/M metagenome (GOLD analysis project Ga0181588, IMG submission 148607) | Coastal salt marsh microbial communities from the Groves Creek Marsh, Skidaway Island, Georgia - 071409BT metaG (spades assembly) | ecosystem: Environmental > Aquatic > Marine > Intertidal zone...
TCGTTGTCGTCGGGGACACCAACGGCCACATTGGTTTGGGCGTGAAGGCGTGCAAGGAAGTCGCGCACTCTATTCAAGGGTCTATGATTTTGGCCAAGTTGAACATGGTTCCGGTGAGAAGAGGCTATTGGGGCGCCGCGCTCGGCGCGCCGCACACCGTGCCGACTAAGGTGCACGGCAAGTGCGGTTCCGTTCACATCCGTTTGATTCCGGCGCCGAAGGGTACCGGTGTCGTTGCTGCGCAAACGCCGAAGAAGGTTTTAGTCATGGCGGGTATTCACGACGTGTTTACGTGCTCCAGAGGCCACACGAGAACGTTGGGTAACTTTGTCAAGGCGACGTACTTCGCCTTGAGATCTACGTACGAGTTCTTGACTCCGGACTTGTGGGCGGAGAACAAGTGGCAAAAAGCGCCGGCGCAAGAATACACCGACTTCTTGTCCGCGCCGCCGAAGAAGGTTCGCCATTACGACGACTATTAAATTGCAAACGGTCTCGTCGGCGATTTGAAAAACTAGCAAATAAATATATTAGCTCTTATAATATAAACATTTCGTAATTAAAGGTTTCCCTACATATACGCTACACTAATTCTATCGCTACGCTAAACTACCAGATGTCCTGACGACAGCGAGGGATTTTTTCTAGTTTCCAAATCGAGCTCGTATTCGTTCTCGATTTTCCTCCCTCTCGATTTCCTCCAACAAGCGCGCTTTCTGTTTCATCAACGCCTCTCGCAATCTCTCCCGTCTCTTATGCGAGAACTTCTCGTCTTCTTCTTTACTATTGCGTTCGCACGCATTCTCTTTCTCGCCCTCTAAATCTTTCACCGCGGCTATCCTCAACGTCTCCAACGCGTACTGGCACGCGCGCGTCCTCCTCGCCTCCGACTTCCACCTCGCTTTCGTTTCTCTCGCTTTCGCCGCGATAAACTTCTCCCGAACTTCCAGTTTGATGAATTCTTTCTCCCGTTCGTTCCGTCTCCTCGTCAGCGCGGACGCGTGCCATCGATGAAACATCCTTCGCGCGAGTAAACTGTTTCTCTCTTTTTCCTTTTCTTTCTCGCAGTCTTCTTCTTCTTCCTTCTCTCTTCTCCTTTCCTCCTTTTTACCGTTATCTGCTTCTTCTTCTGCATCATCATCGCTTCCTCTCCTATTTCTCGCTCTCACCCGCGCCAACCACGCCCGAAACGCCGTCCTCACCAACCTCCTCCTCTCTTCTCTCTCTTTGCGCTCTCTCATCGCCACCACGCGCCACGCCCAGAGCAGTCTTTTCCTTTCCCGCGCTTCCCTTTTGCGCTGAAATCGCGAGACTCTTTGCACTAACCGCACTCGTTTCTTCCACGCGTCGAACGCCGTTCCAGTCATCGCGCGTGCGCGCTTCAGAATCGCCCTGTCGCCGAGGATTTTGCGACGCAGCGCTCGTTGTTGTTGTTCTTGTTGTTGCGATTGTTCTGATTGTTGCCGCTCGGAGGACATCTTGTTTTACGTGAACGATAACACGAGCGCTCTTTTTGTTTCGAATTTCCCGTGCGTGAGTTCTTCACATTTACGCGCGAATCCGCGAAAACACCCCGCACAGAGAGCATCACGCATGTCTCCTCCAGCGCGTGCTGCTCTCTCGATACCCGCGACGACGCCATCGTCGATTCGAGGAGGAAGACGAAGCGGTGGTGGCAGAACGAGAGCGTCTCTCGAGTCCTCCTCCTCTTCTTCTTCTCTTCCGTATCTTAAAACGAGAGACGGGGAAAACATTCCGATATCCGAAATCGGATTGGGCACCATCGCCTGGGGCGACGAAAAGTACGGATTTAACGAATCCTACCGCGAAACAGATTTAATAGCGGCGTATTCGCGCGCGAGACGAGCCGGAATAAACTTTTTCGACACCGCGGAGGTGTACGGATATAAGAGCTTGAAATATGAACAAAGCTCGGAATACATTCTTTCGAGGTGCGCTTTGGCGGACGAAGGAGACGACGACGACGTCGTCGTCGGAAGCAAAGTGTTCACGATACCGTGGACGAACGCGCTGTTAGGAGGCGGGTTTCGACTCGGGAAAGACGCGTTGGTGCAAGCCGGGAAGGACAGCGTGAAACGAATGAATCGGCCGATGGACTTGTGGTCGATTCACTTTCCGTTCCCTTCCTTCTCGCAAGAAGTGTTGATGAGCGCACTCGAGGAGAGTTTAGATTTAGGTTTGACGAAAGCGGTCGGCGTGAGTAACTATAATAAGGAGCAGTTGGAGAAAGCGTACGATATTTTAGATAAAAGAGGCATTCCGTTGGCGAGCAATCAAATTGAATATTCAATTTTGAACCGCAAACCGGAAAAGGATGGATTGTTGCAGAGCTGTAAAGATCGAGACGTGAAAGTTGTCGCGTATTCGCCTTTGAAGGCGTTGAAGACGACTGAAATCGAAGAGAAATACGTCATCATGAATAAACTGTGCGATTTCATCGGTCAAGTGAACAGCGGAGGGAAATCGAGCGTATCCGTGATGTTGAATTATTGCATCGCGAAAGGCACGATTCCAATCCCGGGTGCGAAGAATGCCGAACAGATTAAGGATTTTGAAGACGCCATGGGTTGGACACTGGACGAAGAAAGCTTATTGACGATTGACGAGAAGATGGATTACTTAGATAGCCTCAAGTAGAGAATTTGTACGCACACGTACCCGTAGTTTGTTCTAGTAGTATCTATAAATCGCAATTTCTATTTCTAAAGTTCTAAAGCCGTCTAAAGTCGTCTATCATTGTTTCTCTCTATCTCTCTATTTTAGAGCACGTGTCTGTCTATTCCTTGAGCTCGCCTTCTTCTTCTTCTTCTTCTTCTTCCTCCTCCTCCTCCTTCTCATCTTCATTTTCTTCGTTCTTTTTCTTCTTTTTCTTCTTCTCCTCTTCCTCCTTTGCTCGTTCTTGCTTTAATACGTCTTGGTACGTCATATCTTTCGTCTCGCTGTCCTTGTAATACTCCGGTAAATACCGTTTAGGCACCTCCACTCCGCACGTCCTCGGATCCGCTTGCATTTCTCCGTCGCCGTTCGCATTCTTCGCCGCTTGACTCGTCGCGTGAAAATCTTCAAACCATTCTAACAACATCGCCAACGCCATCACCGCCGCTCCTTTCTTCCCGTCTTCGCCGCAATACTTTTTTATGTTTTCCTTCGCTCTTTCCCTGGCCATTTCCGTGAACTTTTCGAACGCTTTCTCGTCGTTCGTTTCGTTCATCATTTCAGCCACGCTCTTTTTCCGCAACGACACTTTCGCGAACTCCGATATCATCGAAGAAGAAGCGTCCTCGTCCTTTTTCTTCGCATCGTCCGGACCATCCGTCCAGCTCTTCTTCGCAACCGTCTTCGCTCTCTTCTTCGTCCGCTCTCCTTCGTCTTCGTCTTCGTCTTTCTCCTCTTCTCTCTCCTCTTCCTCTCTCTTCTTCCAGTCGTCCGGCCCAATCTCCAGCCCTAAAATACTCTCGATGTTCCATCCGTCCCACGGCACCCGACACTCAAAGTTCCCGCTCGATACCGCCTTCACGACGCGACATCGCTCGTTCACCTCCGCGGCGTTGAACCCGACGCGCTTCCCGCGTTCGTCCACCGCGTACACGACCAACGCCCCATCGTACGGCGTCGGCCCACCGATCAACTGTTTCATCTTCTTCTCGATTGTTTTCGTTCTCATCCTCGACTTCTTCAAGTCTTCGTTCTCAAAACCTCTCGACGACGCCAGACGAAACTTCCCCTCGTAGTGCGACAACAAATTCCCCAGCGAAGCGCCAAAAAACACGCTCCTTTCCTTCACCTCTTTCGGCGAAAGAGCGTGCGGCGGCCTCGATTTCCTCGCCTCTCTCAACAGCGGCTCTAAAAAAGTATCCCTTTTCACCTCCTCGTACGTTCGCTCGACGTGTTCGATCGACGCTTGCAGCTTTTCTCGCGCCACTTCGCATCGCTTCGAGTCGAAAACCGTTGTCGTTCCTTCTTCCGATTCTTTCCCGGGAAAGGCGATGTTTCTGGCGTTTCCGAGGACTTCGGAGTACTCTTTCCAGGCGAGTTTACAGTGCGCGACGGCGTTTCGCGCGTGGAAGAGATTGGTTTTGGCGGCTTCGTCGAACAACGACGGCATTTCATTCGGGGAGTCGGACATTTTATGCGCGCGTATCTTCTCCGCGCGGCGCTTAAGTTTTGGAGCGTTTTGAATTTTTGTGCTGTGTTTTGTGTTTCTGAAAATCTGAAAAATTCTATATCGCCGTGCCCTTATCACATGCTACGCTACTTTTACTCCACGCGTTCTACGCGCAGCGCCGCCGCCTCTTCGTGTTCTCGACGTCGTCGTCGCCTTCTACTCCGATATTCTTCCGATATTTTCTCCGCGCTCGTCCGCTTAAAAGAATCGTACTTTGTCTTTGCGGAATCGCGAATGTCTCGGACGCTCGCTCGGAGGTGTTCGCGTCGCGCGTCTCTTCGCTCGGCGCGTATCTTTGCGCTCTCTTTCCATCCGGGGTGCGAGAAGTACGCTTTGGTGTACTGCGCGGTGGCATAGGACGTGGCGGCGAAGGTGAAGTAGCCGAAGTTTTCGGTTAAAGAGGAGATGGCGTGTTTTTGCGCCTCGTGGGTCTCGAAGAGGAGCGGGATGTGGTCGAGCGTTTGCCCGCACGCGATGGCGAGGAGACCCATTTGTAACGCCGTGGCGACTTTACCGACGTAAAGTGGTTCCCATTTTTCCGTGGAATTGAACGCTTCCCAATCGCTTCGTCGCTTTTGTATCGCGCCTCCCTCGCCGGAGATGCCGCCGCCGCCGCTGCTACTATTACTGCTACTACTACCGCTGCTGCTGCTGCTGCTGCTGCTCATGTTACTACTCCTTCTCTCATCATCTTCCTTCGCTAATCTGTTCTCGCGTTCGTCCTCTCTCCTCACCGCGTCGATGGCGAAATACTGTCGCCACGTGACGTTTTCAAACTTGAGCGCGTTCGCGCGCCGCCAAAAACCGCTCGCCAAAAAACCGCAGTCCCTAAAAACGAACAACCCAATCATCCACGCGGGCAATTGTCCACTCGCCGCCATTCCGACGCCGACGGAGCTGACAAAAATCTTATCCGCCGCCGCGTCGAAGAAAGAACCAAAGTTGCTCGTTTGATTCCACCGACGAGCGAGGTACCCGTCCAAGTAATCCGAGACGCCCGCCGCGGCTATCGACGCCAACACGAGCTCGGTCGAATACGTCTCCGGACCTCGCACGATCATGTGCGCTATGATTGGCCCAGAAAGAGCTCGTCCAACGGACAGGGCGTTCGGGATGTTTACGATGCCGTTATTTTTATCATCGTTTTTGTTATTAATGCTGTTCGTGCCGTTCGTGGTATTCTCGGACGTTCGTTCTTCCTTCTCTCTTCTCTCAATGCCATCTTCTCCGAACGAAATCTTCTTCTCCTCCTCTTTCTCGTCGTCTTCGGTCGTCGAGCCGTCGTCGTCGCCGTTCCCCCTTTTCGAAGAGACAGAGGAAAGAACAGAAGAGGCAGAAAACTGTCCGTTGTTCCTCCTCCCCGTAGCAATCGTCGTCGTCGTCGCCGCCGCCGCGAACCCTCTCGTCGCCGCTTCTCCTCCTCCGTCGTTCCATTTTCCCGCCGCTCTTCTTTGCCGTTCCATCGTCCCCGTGGTCGACGCTTCTTTGACCGCCGTCCCTACTACCGCGTAAAAACGAAGCGTTCTCGTTCGTCGAGAGCGTCGTTCCCCATCGCTCGGTGTCGAAGAAGACGCCGCCGCCACCGCCAAACGGCGCGAAGAACGCAGCAGCCGCAGAGAAGAAGACGAGCGCAAAGACATTCGTATCTTTTTGTGTGGGGAAAAAGAGTTTTCTCGTCAGAAGAACGCGTAAATAAGAGAGAGAGAGAGAAAGAGATGCGACAAAATCGACGACGCGACGAAGACGGAGATGATCTCGTCGAAAGCGTCGTCGTCGTGGTCGTCCGGTGCTGGGGATGCTCGGCGAAGTTGCAACCTCCTCCCGCCGGCTCTTCTTCTTCTTCTTCTTCTTCTTCGTTCCGTGAGAACAACAAAAGCGCATCGCGTAAAAATCTTCGTTCAAAGTTTTTGTGCGGGCACTGCGGCGCGATAAACTCGGTGGCGCAGGCGCGCGAGTTCGGAGAGAGGAAGGCGAATGCGAACGGGAAGAAGAAGAACGGGTGCAGCTGCGAAAAATATTGCCTCGTGCTGCCGGCGCGGTGCTGCGCGAGAACGATGGGACGGATTTTAATACCAACCGTGGTCTCTTTGGTGTACTTTTTAGTCTCGAAGACGTATTTCGTGTCGATTCCGAAGCTGACGACGGAACGAGAGGTGATTTTGAACGGGGAGATGGAACGAACCGCGGCGGATTGGGCGATGTGTTTCGCGCTGAGAGGCGCGCTGATGTTGGCGTGCGCGAATATTTATTGGAACTACGCGTCGTCGATTTTTTCGCCGCCGAAGAGCATTCGCCGGTTGCGAGAGGACGGGGAAGGGAGCGAAGGCGAAAGCGATGGAGAAGACGTGGAGAGTGGTAGAAGTAGAAATGCGAGTAGTAGTAGTAGTAGTAATGATAATAATATGAATAATAGGAATGGGATCATGCCGTTGCCGTGGTGTCAGCAACAGCAGCAGTACGAAAATCTAGAGGTTGACGCGCAGGAAACAGACGTGGAAACCGGCGGAACGGAGACGAGACATCCGACGACTGTCGTGCCGCGAGACTCGTTCAGAAATTGCGCGTATTGCATCAAATGCGACGATGTTAAACCGTTCGGGACCTCGCATTGCTCCACGTGTAATAAGTGCATAGTCGATTTAGACCACCACTGTCCGTTTTTGCAAAATTGCGTCGGCAAACACAACGTGAGAGCGTTTACGTGCTTTTGCTTGTGGTGTTCGTTGGGATGCGCGTTGGCGTTTGTCGTTGCCATTTTGTTGCCGTTCACGTCGCAAAGAGCGACGTTTATGAAACCGTACGTAAAAATCATGAGTGGCACGGATAAATATTCCAACTATGGCAAGAACGCGTACGATCACATCGGACATTTTCCAACCTCGACGGGAGCGCTCATACAGTATTGCAGCTTCGCCCTGAAATACGTGAGCGCGTGCGAAGACACGTGGATTGGCACGTGGAGTATAGTCGTCGTAGCCACCGCGACCATCGCTCCTCTCACGTTTGGTTTATTTTACCAAACGTACATGGCGGTAAAACGAGGGGAATTTTACGTCGCGTCTTTGAAAGCGAAGCGGGAAAGAGAGGAGCGGGGCGGGAGTTTTAGTCCGAAGTCGATGGCGAGAGACGCGGCGGGATTGAGTACGCACGTAGAAGAAGCGAGGGTGAGAGCGGTGTTTGAACGAACGAAAGGCGAACACTGGGTATTTTGGTTTCTCTTTCCGAGATTCTCTCGAACCGGAAGGCTTGGCAGAAGAAAGGGAGGCTCGCACAAAGTGCAATAAAGTGTCAAAGCAATAATCATGTGCATTTACTAAAGTAGTTTTTAAAAATTTCTAGCCTTCTGCGAGCGCGAATTTTACAATCATCGGTCACTTTTTCTCAGTCCCACCTGCCGCACGATCTGATATCATCGAACAAGCCAACCGTCGCTTCGACGTTGATACCCGTCTCTATTTCGTCTTCGCACCATAAATAGCGCGGTTTTACGCCTGGAACCGTTCGTAAGTGTTTCAAAACTCCCTCGGTAATCGACGAAGAAGCGGCGAAAACGCCCGATGGAATGCGAACGTTCGATTCGGATTCTACTATTTCTTTCAATAAACTCCCATCCGTGGCAGCTTTGGTTAACGCTCGAGCAAACGTATCCACTTCATTTTCATCGTCGTCTTTGGCCGATACCAACACGCTTTCGTTGAGTTCGACGCCGAGCGAGCGAAACCACGTTTTAACTCTCATCGCGCCTTCTCTGATTTCCTTTACGTTTTCTAAACTTCTAAAATCTCGAACACGCAACGCCTCGAGCTTTCTGTTATTTTTATCATCATTACTACTACTGCTGCTAAAAACACCGGTCTGTTTTAAATCTCTTCCGCCTTCGCGCACTATTGCGGGCATCGCCGCCGGTGGTGCGCTCGCGCTCACCGGCGTCCCCGCTCTCTCCATCGCTCGATGAATAGCTCTCTCCAAAGCGTCTTCCTTTCCCTCGGAATCCGCGCTCAGCGCCAAAGTCCTCCTCTCTAAATCCGTCATCGGATAACTTCCAATCGGTTTCGCCTCTGGAAGAATCAACGGTTTCTCGTCGCGCGAGGAAGAAGGAAAAGGAGAAGAAGAAAGCGACGCCACCGCCCGTCGCGGATTCTTTCGCATGTACAAAGTCTCCTCTTCCACCTTCAACCCGTCCAACCGCTTCGCCGCGCTTTCGCTCGCGTCTTCTCCTCTCGGCGTCGCGAAATATTCCTCGTCGATTTTCCTCGCCGTCTCCTCTAAACTTATTCCTCCTCCTCCTCTTCCTGGCGTTGTTGTGGTCGTTGCAGTCGACGTCGATGTCGTCGCGCTCGGCGGCGTCAGCACTTCCGCTCTCTTTCTCAGACTCGTCGAGTTGTTCTCGTTGTTCTCGGTGTTGCCTGGAGGAGAGAACAAGGAAGAAAACCGCGCCGGCGTCGGCGGTAACCGCCGCCGCGGCATCCCCAGCTCCTCGTTTTCATCGTCGTCGTCGTGCTCTTCTTCTTCTTCTTCGAGCTTCGCGTCCTCCTTCGCGGACATCCACGCCAGCAGCGACGCCGCGTCTTCCTCTTCTTCTTCTTCTTCTCCGTCGCCGATGATGATGTCAGACATCATGACTTGCTTTTAAATAAAGAGAGACTTTTGCTGATGATATAACCACACCGCAACGCCAGAAATATAAAGAGAGCGAGAAGAAGAAGAGAGAGACGTGTTTCTTTCTCTCTCTCTCTCTCTTACTTTTCAAAGCGCGCGCGCGCGTTTTTGCTGCGTCTCGAGAGTCGCGTAAATTCGAAATTTTTTCCCCACAGCAGAGAGTTTTGCTTTTTTGCAAAACGATACGTTTAGGGTTTGGGGTTTAGGGTTCACATCTTGAGGACCAAACTGATTGATTAGCGCAGAGCTGCACACTTTCGCGACCGCGACGTTTTGATTCTCTCGACGACGAACAAGAAGAACGAAGACGCGTAAAAGCATGTCGGAATCCTTCGCCTACGGCGCCTCGGAAGACCCGACCCAGTTCGAAGGCAACCCACTCGCGAAACTTCGCATCCAATCCTCGCAGCGACTGCAACGCGTGCTCGATCGAAGCGTTCCGTTTACCGGGAAACGTTGGGCGGTGTGGTGTTTCCTCTGCCTGGCGTATTTCCTCCGCGCGTATTTCGTGCACGGGTATTACATCGTCACGTACGGCCTCGGGATTTATAACTTGAACTTGGTGATTGGGTTTTTGAGCCCGGCGAGAGATCCAGCCGGAGGGGACGGGCCGACTTTGCCGAGCAGCAACAACGAAGAGTACAGGTAAAATATAAAGTAGTAGTTTCAACTTTTAAAAGTATATTTGTTTTGCGCGCGAGAGAGAGAGAGAGAGAGAGAGAGAGAGAAAGAAAGAAACTCGCGCTCGAGAGCGCCCGCTCTCTCTCTCTCTCTCTCTCTCTCTCCATCCGCCTTTCTAATGCGACTTTGTTCTTTCGCGCTGACCTTTTACCCTCTCTTTTTCCTTTCTTTCGTTGCGTTTTCGTCAGACCGTTCGTCCGAAAACTTCCAGAGTTTAAGTTTTGGGTGAAATCCGCGAAGAGTTTGCTCGTTTCCTTCTCCATGACCTTCTTCCCGGTGTTTGACGTGCCCGTGTTTTGGCCGATATTGTTGATGTATTTTATAATGTTGTTCACGATGACGATGAAACAGCAGTTGAGACATATGATTAAGCATAAATACGTTCCGTTTTCGTGGGGGAAGCAAACGTACGGGAAAGGTAGCGGGGGAGGTAAAGAGAAGAGCGGAGGGAGCGATTAGAAAGTAGACTTTCTATCTCTCCCTCGCAACGCGCACACACAAACATTGTATTAGCTCTCGAAATCTAGCCGCCTCGCTTCGTTTGAATAATAAATAACTTTTTAGGATTCTTTCTAACATTAAATAAACTACATGTGAGACACTTTACGCGAAACTACTCGTGCACTTTGGACAGATATTCCCACAACCCGTCGCCTAAGTGGTGACACAATTCCACCCCGATGCCTTTGTTTTCCGTCCGCATCGCTTCCGTGCTCATGACGCACGTTCCTACCGCTAACGCGTGCTCCTTCCCTTCCGCGAATATCGCCACCGGTTCGTCCTCCTCCACCTCGTCGTGCATGGTCGCCCCTTCGCTCGTCAACCCGGGACACATGATGTTCGATCCTTTAAACACAAATTTAATCGCTCCTTTATCCGTTCTCAAGCGTTTCATGATCGTTGGAAATCGATGAAGGACTTTCAAAGTCGGGTAATACGGACCGTCTTTCACGACTTGGAAAAACAAAGGTTCGTTTTCAACCAAAACGACCGTGACTTTGTTCTCGAGTTTACCGACTCTGATTTCTGCGTTCTTTTTCGGCATCAGAAGGTCCAGCGGCGTCGGTTGGTCGTCGTCATCGGAGTCTGACTCCGAGGAAGAAGAGGAGGCATCCGAATCTGAATCCGAGGTTGGTTTTTTCTCCCGGTGTTGATGGTTGCTGCAGAGCTGCGGGAACTGCTCGGCGATTTTCGAACGAATCGCGCGCTGAACGGAAGATTTGATCTGCGTCGAGCCGTGGAAGTCGTCCAAAGAGAACTTTTTGAACATGGGGCGGCACGTTTGGTATTTTGTGGCGCGCGCTCGCGTGAAAGAAGAAAGAAGAAGGAGAAGAAGAAGAGTGCGGAGTCGTGTGGAGCCTCAGAATGAGGTGTGGAGGCGAAAAAAACGTGACGAGAGTAAAGTATTAACAACGCGCATACGCGCTGCGTGTGATAACATGCCAGAATAATAATACTGGTAATATAACAATATAATAAAATCATTGATAGCCGAGTCTTCTTCTCCTTTCTTCTTCTTCTCTGCTCTTTTATTTTCCGACGTCCTTCTCGCGGAAAGACATCGAGGAGATTTTGAACGACTTCTTCTCTCGCTCCGGCAACGAATGGATGAAGGTACCAGCCTCAATGAACTCGTCAAAATCCAAGGTATCTTGCTTCTCTTTGTCAAACTTGGAAAAGATTAAATCGCAGATGTCATCGCTATCGTTCTTTTTCAAATCCCGGAGGAGCATTTTTAGCTCGTCTCGGTCCATGTCGCCAGACATGTCGCTGTCGTATTTTGTAAAGTCGTGTCGATCTCTGTCTGAAACGAAAGCAAGCAACACGCCACTCGCGACGCAGGTGAGAACTACTGATATCACTGCGAAGAGCACGAGACCGTTGACTACTTTTTCAGAGCCGAGACTATCTGCTCCCGCTTTAATCGCGATTGCAATTAACGCGATAAATCCCAATTCCATGTTTACGATTTGGGCAATCACGTTGTCGTCTTCGACGCGATATGGTTTCAACATGCCCAACAATACGAGAAAAGCCATGGTTACAAACACAATGACGTAAAGCTGCAAGTCAGACTCGTTATCGCCGACAAAAATAATGACAGCCCCAAGAAAAAGCTTTCGAAGCATATCGATAATCTCAAAGTACCAGTGTTGGGCTTTATAATCTTTCAACAGAATACGGAAATATTGAGATTTCGAATCGGATGACATAAAAGCCAAAAAAAGAACTGGTATGCTAATCACGTACACAACGAGCATGATGTACACGAGAGGAGCGAAATTGTCGTACTTTTCAGTATCGCAGGACGTTTCGATGCTGAATCGTAAATAACGCACTCCGCCGCCAATATCACGGCAAGGGAAGTATTGCAAAATCGTACCCGATACCGAAGGATAGATAATGAACAAGAGCATGACGCACGTTTTCACACCATATCCGATATATCTTCGCGATGAATCCACTTTTCCAATTTGGGAAAATACGAACGAGGCGAAGCCAAAACACGACATTATAAATGCACATCCGACAAAAGGCGAAATCGTCGCCGCGAGGAATTTTGCATAATAATCTCTTTGAACGACGCAATCAATCGGCAAGAGCTCAAAATCCAACGCGAATACTTTCAGTGCCTGAACAAACTTATTGAAACCATTTGGCCAACTCACAAAATATAAAGTTTCTGGCCACAACATTATCACTTGCATGAAACCGATGAGCATTTTCATTTTCGGCGCGAGATCTTCGAGGAAATCGTAAATCTTTCGTCCTAATCGATAGCGGAACGAGGATGGCATGGTTGGACCCGATGCAAGTCGCTCCTTGAGAGTCTGGCCATCCGTTATGAATTGAACTTGCTTTTTCCCACTAGAAACATCGTTTCTGAATATGCCAAAACGCGTCCGAAATTCAGCTCGGACTGCCGCGCGGAATATTTCGATTTCATCAAGTTTGTCTCGAATGGGAACGATAAGCATAGCTACCCCGATGAAAATAGAAATCGCGATTATGATAACCGCGATAAACTCTGAAGAGAAATATCCATCTGGATTAAGAGAGCATTTTTCACACTGCTCGTCATCTTGGTGCCAGTAGTAGTCCTTCTGACAAACAGAGCACAAAGGCCCCTCGCTCCCGCTTTTGCAACCGCTCGATGCTACGCCCGTAGCGTTATATTCGCAAGTGGCGCCGGTGCAAGATAAAACGGGAACCAACGGCGTCAGTAGGAGTAATTCGGCATCAGTCAACTCAATCGTCGCGGTTTCAGAACCTGGAATAACGAGGTCCCAACCTTCGTATTTATATCGATAATAATCTTGAATAACTCCAACCGGTTTCCCTTCGAGAAATTCAACGCACTGTTTATACGTTCCGAGAGTTTCATCAATTTCACGATTTTCACAATATAACGAAGCCGACGCGCACGGGTAGGCATCCAGTGCAACTGTGTATGTATCCGGTAAGATACCTTGCACGCGAACATCGACCGTACCTGCGGGACAAATGCAATCCAGTAAAGAGTCAGCAGAAGTTTTGGCCGTTGTTCCGGTCGGACACGCAACACACTTTTTC
>Ga0181588_10003525_pt1 | contig 13095 bp, 10 predicted proteins | sample 071ome_26_FD_148607 | JGI IMG/M metagenome (GOLD analysis project Ga0181588, IMG submission 148607) | Coastal salt marsh microbial communities from the Groves Creek Marsh, Skidaway Island, Georgia - 071409BT metaG (spades assembly) | ecosystem: Environmental > Aquatic > Marine > Intertidal zone...
GGACTCCCCCATCGATCAAAACCTGAAGTCCATCTGCGAACGGGAAGAAGGCATCTGAAGCGGCCACCGAGCCGTCCGCGCGGTCCCCTGCTCGATCGACAGCAAGACGTGCAGAGTCGACACGGTTGACCTGACCCATGCCGATGCCAACTGCCGCTCCTCCATGGGCCAGGAGGATGGCATTCGATTTCACCGATCGACACGCGGTCCAGGCAAACTCGAGATCTCGAAGGGTTGCCGCGTCGCCTGGCTCACCGGCGACGAGGGTCCACGTCTGGGGGTCATCACCATCGGCAGCGACGTCATCGATCGACTGCATCAACATGCCGCCGGAGATCGTCCGACCTTCGCGGCGGCGACCCGGGTGCGGCCCGGCGACCCGGAGGATCCGAAGGTTCTTCTTTTCGGTCAGCACCTTGAGAGCATCGTCATCGAAATCCGGAGCGATGATGACCTCAGTGAAGACTTCCGACATGGCTTCGGCAAGTTCCTTGGAGACCGCACGGTTGACGGCGACCACGCCGCCAAATGCAGAGACAGGGTCGGTCGTAAACGCCTTGCGGTAGGCCTCCTCAGGATCAATCCCTGTGGCGATTCCGCACGGATTCGCGTGCTTGATGATCGCCACCGCCGGGTCCAGGAAGTCGAACGCAGCGCGTCGAGCTGCATCAGCGTCGACGAAATTGTTGTAGCTCATCTGCTTGCCGTGCAGCTGCTCTGCAGTCGCGACACCGGGCTCGTGGGCATGGGCCTCGTATACAGCGGCGCTCTGGTGAGGGTTCTCTCCGTAGCGAAGGACATCTCGCCTCGACCACGATGCGCCGATCCACGCCGGGAACTCGTGATCATCATCGACGACTTCACTGGCCATCCACGTAGCCACCGCGATGTCATACGACGCCGTGTGCGAGAACGCCTCTGCGGAGAGTTCTGCCCTTTCGGCGAGGGTGAAGCCACCGTTGTTGACCGACGCCAGAACGTTGGCGTAGCGGCTGGGCGATACGACCACGGCTACGTTTGCATAGTTCTTCGCCGATGCTCGCACCATGGCTGGGCCGCCGATGTCGATCTGCTCAACGCATTCGTCCACGTTCGCACCCGAAGCCACGGTCTGGGTGAACGGATAGAGGTTGACCACCACGAGTTCGAATGGCTCGATATCGAGCTCTTCGAGCTGCTCGCGATGCTCATCCTTGCGAAGGTCGGCGAGCAACCCCCCGTGAACCTTGGGGTGCAACGTCTTGACGCGCCCATCGAGACATTCCGGAAAGCCGGTGACCTCCCCGACTGGTGTTACGGGAACGCCCGCGTCTGCGATTACCCCCGCAGTGCTTCCGGTGGAGACGATTTCCACACCAGCGTCGTGCAGACCACGTGCCAGATCGGGTAACCCCCTTTTGTCGTACACCGACACCAGCGCGCGTCGAACCACCCTGCGCCCCTGCTCATCGCTCACCGAACGTCACCGACCTTCCCCTCACCGATATCCCTTCGTGGACTGCGCGCGTCAGCACATCCACCAGAAGGACTCGTTCGATTTCCTTGATCCGTTCATGTAAAGACTCTTCGGTGTCGTCCGACTCGATGGTCACCGGTTGTTGGGCGATGATCGGTCCGGTATCAACGCCTGCATCGACCAGGTGGACGGTGCATCCGGCGACCTTTGCTCCGTAGGCCATCGCATCCCGGACAGCGTGTGCACCGGGGAAGGCCGGCAGCAAAGCCGGATGCGAGTTGATGATCCGGCTGGAGAATTCGGTAACCGTCCGGTTGCCGAGGACCCGCATGAATCCCGCGGTCACGATTAAGTCCGGCATCCATTCGCGAAGGCGCTCGTGCAGTGCGATGTCCCACGCCGCACGGTCCGCAGACATGGGAACGACGAAAGTCGGAATACCCACTGCCTCGGCCCTCAATAACGCCGGAGCGTCGTCGACATCCGACCCCACGGCTACCAGACATTCACGCAGCTGTGAATCGATGATGGCTTGAAGCAAACTGCCGGTGCCCGAAGCTAGGACGACGATGCGCGAATCAGGCACGAACCGAGCCTAGTGCTCGGCCTAGGTGCCTAGCCGATCACCGGCTCGTTGTTGAAGCGACGGTAGAGATAGGCGGTGAAGAGAGTGGCGATCGGCAGTGTGACGAGGGTCAGGATGCCGAAGAACAAGCCACCGAGTAGCAGAACGAGCGCGTTCAGCACCGTCATCAAGAAGGCGGCCGCAAGGTTTTGGCGGATGAGTCGAGCGCTGGCGACGAACGCCTCACCAATCCGCATTCCCCTGTCGAGGACGAAGTACGGTCCGAGTTGAAAGAAGAAGATCACCAGGAGCCCGGGGAGAATGCACAGCAAGATGCCGAAGCCGGCCATCAGGGCATAGAGGAGTTGGAACAGCAGGTAGCGACCCAGATTGTGCCCATCAAGGAGCGCGTCGAAGCCTGGCTCTTGCCCGCTGGTCGCACGAAGCGCAGCGCGGATCACCCCGACCGTCACGATGATGGTCAAGATCGCAAATCCCAACGTCAGCAACCCGGACGTCAACGCGCCCGTAGCGAGCGCGCTGGCGCACGCCTCCTGCTGCCCAGGGGTTTGCGGGTCGGAACATTCTTCGACGACGTTGTTGAGTGGCCCGAGGCTTCGCTGCTGGAGGAACTGAACCGCCGTCACCACAGCCGCGAGCGCTATGAAGGCAAGAAGATTGCGACGGAATGTGCCAAGCGCCCACCCAGCGGCTTCGCGGACCAGTGCCCTGGGGTCCTCTCCCTCGGTCACGACTCGGTGCTGTGCTGGACGCTGTGCTGATCGGAGTCTTGTGACGGCGGCACCGCCGCGAGCTTGCGTGGACGACGGCGGGCACGCAGCACACTGGTCGGGAGTGCACCGATGACAAGTCCGACCGACGCCAGGAGCGCACCAAGGCCAGGGTCGGGTCCAATTCCGGCCAATCTGCCGTCGCCGAGTGACCCGGTGCCCATGGCCAGGAAGGCGTACACCCATACAGCCGACAGGGCCGAAGCCAAGAAGGCGATCGCTAAGCGCACCAGCGGGCCTTCACGAGCCGCCAGACGACTCACGAGTAGGCCGATAAAGGCGCCCGAGATGACGACCAGCACGGGAAGCCCCCAACTCCCTGGGCCCGCGGCCTCCGGCAGCGCGGCGAGCGGAGGAAAGGCAGGCAGCGGCGTCGGTGGAATCACCGGCACAAACGGTGACACCAATACATCCGGTCCGAGCGAGACTCCGGCGCCGACGAGGTAGCCCAGCGCCCAACTCACCAAAACCGGGACGTATCCCAGGCTAAGAACGAGCAGGACCAAAGTGTCGAAAGCAGTGGGGTCGAGAGCCGTGAAAACTTCGGTCACCTCTCCGAACGACGATGCGGCGGCGATGGTCGCCGCGATCGCGGCCATCCCGATCAGAGACAAAGCACCGGCCAGCGAGGACCTCACCACTACTCGGGCCACGACGGGAATTCGCTCTACTGCAGCGCGCACGAGATCGCTCGCGCGCCACAATCCCGAGCCAACGGAGATGAAGGTGACCAACCCAGCCATTGCCAAGGCACGTCGAGCACTCGTCTGAACATCAGGGACATCCGAAACGACCGAAACGGCAGCAACGATCACTGCTGTGATGATCGTGGTCAGGATCCAACTCGCTACCAGTGACCGAAGGCGCGACGGGCGGACGACTTTGACGATCCATCGTCCGGCTTGGTGACCGAGCCACGAAGGAATGAGCACCAGTCCCCAGGGGATCAGCGAGTAGTCCACACCCAGGAGTCGGACGGGAACGCCGAAGGTAAGTGCCCAGGCGCTGCCGGTGATCGACATCGCTTCCTGCCAGGAGCCCGCTGGCTCGACTCCACCCCACCAACCGCTCGCGACCACCAGGCCCACGGCGCTAAGGCCAACGGCGGCCATCGATGCGGCCGCCAGCAGGGACGCGACCAAAGGTGAACGTCCAATGCGGGAAAAGGTTCGGCCGGTACCGCGAAGAAAGTGTCGAAAGAATCTCCTGACTCGAAGGAGAATCCGGCCAATGGCCGAAAGAAGGCGTACGTGCCACGTCAGCCGCTGCTCTTCCACCGCTGAGGATGGACGCTCGAGGGTGGGGGCACTCACGCACCAAGGTTGCCAGCCAATTCAGTAGTGAAGGGGCAACGCCACGCTGCGGCCGGTGCCAAAGAAACGTGCCAAAACCTAGCCGTGGATGACTAGCCATGTGCTCGCAGCTGCGCTGAGAGCCAATGCGATCCGCTCGAACCAGATCTGATTCATTCGCCTAAACGCGGTGATGCCCAGCAGCGCACCTACGACAAGGGCCGGGATGAACCACAGGCCAGTGAGTAGAGACTCTCTCGTGATCAGGCCGAGTGGAATCACGAAAGGCAGCTTGATCACGTTGAGAATGAAGAAGAACCACACGCTCGTGCCCATGAAGGTCAGCATCGGAACCCGCATCTTGACCAGATACAGGGTCATTGCCGCTCCGCCGGCATTCGCGGCCATCGTGGTCACGCCCGTCAAGGTCCCGTAGAACCCCGCTTCTAACCGGCGCACGCTCGAGTCTTGATCAAGGCGCTCCAGTGCCGGACTGCGCCGGCGATAGATCTCCAGGCCGACCGACACGAGTAGCAAAACGCCAATGACTCGTGCTACCACGCTCGTCGACGCAAAGGCGAATAACAACACGGTGATCACGATGCCGGCAATCACACCGGGCACCACCTTGGCGATGAGTCGCCAATTCGCATGCTGTCGGAAATAGAGCAGTCCGATGAGGTCGCCGAGGATCAACAGCGGTAGCGCAAATCCAGCGGCAACCGTCGGCCCTAGGGCCGCCGCAAGCATGGGTCCTCCAACCACAGCGGCGACGGGCATCGCCGTTTTCGAAAACCCGTACAGGACGATCGCGACGCCAACAACTCCAATGAGGAGCGGGGTCCAGACTTCAGGCATGGATCACCCGCAAGCCGGGTGCTGGCTACTTCTAGCCACCCATCACCTCGCGCATGAGCCGAGCTGTGGCGCTTGGCGTACGCCCGACCTTGACTCCGACCGCCTCGAGCGCTTCCTGCTTGGCCGCTGCAGTTCCTGCGGAACCCGACACGATCGCTCCCGCGTGCCCCATCGTCTTGCCTTCGGGAGCAGTGAATCCCGCAACGTATCCGACCACCGGCTTGGTGACGTTTTCCGCGATGAAAGCAGCAGCCCGCTCCTCGGCATCGCCACCGATCTCACCGATCATCACGATTGCGTCGGTATCGGCATCTTCTTGGAACGCAGCCAGGCAATCGATATGCGTTGTCCCGATAATCGGGTCTCCACCGATTCCTACGCAGGTGGAAAAGCCAATGTCCCGGAGTTCGTACATCATCTGGTAGGTCAGCGTTCCCGACTTCGACACCAGGCCGATGCGACCGGGCTTGGTGATGTCCGCAGGGATGATCCCGGCATTGGACTGACCCGGGCTGATGATGCCCGGACAGTTCGGTCCGATGACGCGGGTGGAACCGGAATTCTGCGAGTACTGGAAGAACTGCGCGGTGTCGTGGACCGGAATGCCCTCGGTAATGACGACGCACAGCGGGATCGACGAATCGACGGCCTCTTCCACCGCTCCCTTGGCGAACCGAGGAGGCACGAAGACCACCGAGACATTGGCCCCGGTGTCCGCCATCGCGGATGCGACGTCGTTGAAGATTGGGATGCCGTCGACGTCTTGACCCGCCTTGCCGGGGGTGACGCCGGCAACCACCCGCGCACCGCTGGCCACCATCCGGCGGGTGTGCTTGGTCCCTTCCGAACCCGTCATCCCCTGAACGAGGATCTTGCTGTCTGAATCGAGCCAGATGGCCATTGGTCCACTACCTACTTTCCTGCTGCACCGGCAGCCGCGAGTTCGGCGACGCGGCGAGCCGCGTCGTCCATGGTCTCTACGAGTTCGATGAGGTCGTGCTCGGCTTCATCGAGGATGCGCCGGCCTTCTTGTGCGTTGTTGCCGTCGATGCGGCACACGATCGGCTTCGTCACGGACTCACCACGTTCCTCCAACATGGTCAGCGCCTGCACGATGCCGTTGGCCACGGCATCGCAGGCCGTGATGCCACCGAAGACGTTCACGAACACCGCCTGCACATCGGGGTCGTTCACGACGATGTCCAAAGCATTCGCCATCACCTCAGCAGAAGCCCCGCCGCCGATGTCGAGGAAGTTCGCCGGCTCGATACCACCGAATTCCTCGCCCGCGTAGGAAACAACATCCAAAGTGCTCATCACGAGGCCGGCACCGTTGCCGATGATCCCGACCGAGCCGTCGAGCTTGACGTAGTTCAAATCCAACGCACGGGCCCGGAGTTCGATCGGGTCGGTGCCTTCCTTGTCGATGAAGGCTTCGTGATGGGGTCGACGGAAGGAAGCATTCTCATCAAGCGTCACTTTTCCGTCGAGGGCCAAGACGCGTCCGTCTGGAGTCTTCACGAGCGGATTGACTTCAACGAGTGTGGCGTCTTCATCCACGATCGTCTGCCAAAGGGTGACGAGGATGTCTGCTACCTGTGAACGCACGTCTTCGGGAAAGTTCGCGGCTTCTGCAATCTCGCGGGCTAGCGAGGGGCCGACGCCATCGAGCGCATCGACGCGAATCTTGGCCAGCGCGTCGGGATTGGTGGCCGCCACTTCTTCGATCTCGACGCCGCCCTCGACACTCGCCATCGCCAGGAAAGCTCGATTGGCCCGGTCGAGTAGGAAGGAGACGTAGTACTCCTCGGCGATATCCGATGCCTCGGCGACCAGTACCCGGTGCACGGTGTGGCCCTTGATGTCCATGCCGAGGATCGCTTCGGCCTTGGCCCGAGCGTCGGACGGGTCGTCGGCGAGCTTCACACCGCCGGCCTTACCGCGGCCACCGGTCTTCACCTGAGCCTTGACGACCACCGGGCCACCGACGTTCGTGGCTACCGCCTCGGCTTCAGCGGGCGTAGTGCAGACGTCACCGCTTGTGGTGGGAACGTCGTGTCGGACGAACAGTTCCTTGGCCTGATACTCGTATAGATCCACAGTTCTCCTCGGCGCTACTTGGTGGTGGATGAGTCTGTTGCGGGCGCGTGTTCGTTAACCCAGTCAACTACCTCGTGGGTGGGCGTTCCCGGCGTGAATATCCGTGCGACACCCATCGCCTCGAGATCGGGAATATCGCCCTCTGGGATGATTCCTCCGCCGAACACCACGATGTCAGTGGCGTCGTTGGCCTTGAGAAGTTCCATAACCTCGGCGAACAACGTCATGTGGGCGCCGGACAGGATGCTCATTCCGATGAAGTCGGCATCCTCGGAAAGGGCCGCATCCACTACTTGCTCGGGAGTTTGGTGAAGGCCCGTGTAAATGACCTCGAATCCGGCGTCTCGAAGTGCACGCGCGATGACCTTGGCTCCACGGTCGTGCCCATCGAGCCCCGGCTTGGCGACCACTACCCGGATCGGGCGAGCCATCGACCATCCTCCTCGGTTGCTTCTGCGCCTGATTTCGACTGCGCGACGAACACTACTCCCCCAAAACCGTACGCTTTCCGGCGTAGTGGGTCGTGTGCTCCACATCACGCTCATTGGCACAATCATCTTCAGCACAGCGCAGATCCAGACCTCGATCTGAAAGAGACCATGGCATCGACACACAAAGCGACGACCGTTCCGATCCGGATCGTCGCAATCGGCGGCAGCACCCGGTCGGGTTCCTCGACGGAGATGGCATTGAGATGCGCGGGTGCTGCAGCGCAAGCCCAGGGCGCCGACGTCACGTACATCGTCGGACGCGAACTTCTGCTGCCGATCTATGACGTTGAAAGCCAGGAGCGCAGCGATACCGCAAAGCTCCTGATCGACTCCATTCGCCAAGCGGACGGGCTCTTGATCGCAAGCCCCGGCTATCACGGAGGCATCAGCGGCATGGTCAAGAACGCTTTGGACTACGTCGAGGACCTTGGCCGAGAGGACCCGGCGTACCTTCACGGCCGGGCTGTCGGTTGCATCTCGGTCGCCTACGGCTGGCAGGCAACCGTCGGCACCCTTGCGCAAATCCGACAAACGGTGCACGCGCTTCGTGGCTGGCCCACCCCGCTAGGCGGGACGGTGAACACGAGCGTCACCACGTTCGACGCGAATGCCACGCCGGATGACCCTGCAGTGGCCGAGCACCTGGGCACCGTCGGTGAGCAAGTCGTCGAGTTTGCCCGTATGCGCCGGGCGGCCGGGGAGTTCCCCTCAACGGTCCACGGCGAGTGAGACGGCTCACAGCCCCCCAACGCAGAGTGCGGCTGGCACATGCTCGGGTCTAACCTGCGCTCATGACCGCAGGGCCTGGATATTCGAACGTCTTTCGCATCGTCGCTACCCCGGAACTCCACGCATCGGGCGCCATCATCAGCGCCGTTGCGATGTCGGGTGCGGTGATCACCGGCCTTGACGTCGTCGATCCTGGACACGAGTCGGTGGTTCTCGACCTCTCATGCACCACTCGCGATGCAGGTCACGTGGAGCTCGTTCGAGCTGCGCTCGATCGGCTCGATGGCTGCCGAGTAGAGAAGGTCAGCGACTCCACGTTCCTCATCCACCTTGGCGGCAAGATCCAGGTCGAACTCAAAACCCCGCTGCGCAATCGCACCGACCTTGCTCGCGCCTACACACCTGGGGTCGCCCGAGTGTGCTTGGCGATCGCCGAGAACCCGGCCGATGCGCGGAACCTCACCATCAAGCGCAACTCGGTTGCCGTAGTGACCGACGGCACCGCCGTCCTCGGGCTGGGCGACATCGGGCCTAAAGCAGCCATGCCAGTGATGGAAGGCAAGGCTGCCTTGTTCAAGCGCTTCGCCAACGTTGATGCCTGGCCGATCTGCCTGGACTCCAAGGACACAGACGAAATCGTCCGAGCTGTAGAAATGATTGCCCCCGGATTCGGAGGCATCAACTTAGAAGACATCGCAGCACCCCGATGCTTCGAAATCGAACGACGTCTGCGTGAGCGCCTCGATATCCCCGTCTTCCACGACGATCAGCACGGCACTGCCGTCGTCGTCCTCGCAGCCTTGATCAACGCCTTGCGTTTGGTCGAAAAGAAGATGGAAGATCTCAAGGTCGTCATGATCGGGGCCGGAGCCGCTGGCGCGGCGGTCGCCCGCTTGCTGATGGACTCAGGGGTCAAGGACATCATCCTGTTCGACTCCAAGGGTCCGATTTATAAGGACCGCCCCGGACTCGACGAGGATCGTGCGGCGTTGGCCGAAATCACCAATCCGCGCGGTCACACGGGCAGCATCCCCGAGGCCATGGAAGGCGCCGATGTATTCATCGGTGTCAGCCAACCCAACCTCATCGCAGGAGCCGATGTCGAGCGTATGGCGGACAAGGCCATCGTCTTCGCTCTCGCCAACCCCGATCCCGAAATCGATCCGGTGATCGCAGCGAAATACGCCGCCGTCGTTGCTACGGGTCGAAGCGACTACCCGAATCAGATCAACAACGTCCTCGCTTTCCCCGGCCTGTTCCGCGGACTACTCGATGCCGGCGCCCACAAGATCACAAACGAGGCTCTGGTAGCCGCGGCGTCCGCGATCGCGGGCGTCGTGTCGGACGACGCCCTATCCCCGATCTACATCGTCCCCAGCGTGTTCGACGAGGCCGTGGCACCAGCGGTCGCCGACGCTGTCACCAAGACGATCGCGGCGGAAGCCGCTGCGAAGCAGGCGCAGGAAGCCTAGAGCTTTTCCACCGGCGCATACCGAAGCAGCAACCGTTTGGTGCCCGCTGAGCCGAAGTCGATGGTGGCATCGGCCTTGTCACCGACTCCGGACGTGGACACGACGGTGCCGAGTCCGAACTTGCTGTGGGTAACGCGGTCGCCCGCCTCGAGTGACACCACCGGTCCCTTGCCGACAACACGGTCACCGAGTTTCACCGCTGCACTACTCGAAGAGGGCGCCGATCCGAAGCCACCGGAACCGATGGGTCTGGAGACCGGTTCCTCGCGGCGCCAGTCCATGAGCTCCTCGGGAATCTCCGAGAGGAACCGGGACGGTGGGTTGTAGGCCGGCGTCCCCCAGGCGGACCTGCTCACGGCGCGCGTCAAGTAGAGGCGCTGTCGAGCACGGGTGAGCCCCACGTACGCGAGCCGACGCTCCTCGGCGAGTTCACCTGAGTCTCCGAGAGAGCGAATATGCGGAAAGATCCCGTCCTCCATGCCCGTGAGAAAGACGATGGGGAACTCCAGGCCTTTAGCCGTGTGAAGGGTCATCAGGGTGACGACTCCCCCGTGATCGTCGTCGTCAGGGATCTCGTCGGAATCGGCGACCAAGGCGATTTGTTCGAGAAATTGCACCAGTGTCGAGTCTTCGTTTGCTGTGGCGAACTCCTGGGCCACCGATTCGAGTTCCGCGAGGTTCTCGATCCGTGTTTCGTCCTGCGGATCGTGCGACTGCTGAAGTTCGAGAACGTATCCAGTCTGCTCAAGGACCGCCTGAAGGACGGTGGGCGCATCAGCCCCCGACTCACTCAAGGTGCGCAGCGCATCCATGATCTCCACGAACCCCTTAATGGAGTTCAGCGACCGGGTTGCCAATCCGGGAGCTTCCTCGGCGCGATGCAGAGCCTCATCGAACGTGATGCGCTCACGTTCGGCCAGCATCTCAATCGCAGACTCAGCGCGATCGCCGATGCCTCGCTTGGGCACGTTCAGAATTCGGCGCAGCGACACCTCATCGCTTGGATTGGCGATGGATCGCAGATACGCGAGAGCGTCGCGAACTTCGCGCCTTTCGTAGAAGCGAACACCACCCACAACTTTGTAGGGCATGCCCATGCGGATGAAAATCTCCTCGACGGACCGGGACTGAGCATTGGTTCGATAGAACACCGCGACATCACCGGAACGGTATCCGTGTTGGTCCACAAGTCGGTCGATCTCCTCGCTAACGAACGAGGCTTCATCGTGCTCGTCGTCGCCGACGTAACCGACGATGGGCTCACCCGACCCCTCGTCAGTCCACAATCGCTTCTCGCGTCGTGCAGAGTTGTGGGAAATCACTGTGTTCGCGGCGCTGAGGATGTTTTGAGTCGAGCGATAGTTCTGCTCGAGAAGGATCGTCGTGGCGCTCGGAAAGTCCCGCTCGAACTCCTCGATATTTCGGATTGTTGCGCCACGGAAGGCGTAGATGGATTGATCTGCATCGCCGACGACGCACAGGCTTGCCGGAGGCAGCCCGGGATCGCCCTCCGGTCCGACGAGTTCACGAATCAGGACGTACTGGGCGTGATTGGTGTCCTGGTATTCGTCTACGAGAACGTGTCGGAAGCGTCGTCGGTAGTGCTCGGCGACATCGGGGAAGAGTTGTAGCAGCGCGACAGTCGATCCGATCAGATCGTCGAAATCGAATGCGCCACCCCGGGCGAGCCGACGCTGGTATTCGCCGTACGCCTCAGCGACGGTCTGCTCCATGTGGTTGCTGGCCTGGGCGGCGTAGGTTTCGTGGTCGATTAATTCATTTTTGGCGGATGACACCTGGCTTAAGAAGGACCGCGGCGGGTACCGCTTGGGGTCTAGGTCGAGGTCGCGAATAATCATCTGCATCAGCCGAAGCGAATCGGTTTGGTCGTAGATGCTGAAGGACGTGGACATGCCGAGCCGCCCGGCCTCCTTGCGCAGAATGCGGACGCAGGCGCTATGGAAGGTAGAGACCGTCATCGCGCGCGCGGCCGGCCCGACTAGTTCCGCAACGCGTTCGCGCATCTCGGCGGCGGCCTTGTTGGTGAAAGTGATCGCGAGGATCTGACCGGGGTTCGCGTCCCCGGTCGCGAGCAGATGCGCGACGCGCCGGGTGAGTACTCGCGTTTTCCCGGACCCGGCTCCGGCGACGATCAACAACGGCCCACCGCGATGCTCGACGGCAGCCTGCTGCGAAGGGTTGAGATCGCTGACCAGGGAGTGGGGATCCATCACCGCACGATCCTAGGCAGGAGGTGCGACGGCACCGGATTGCTACTCGTGAGTCGTCAGCGCCGGATGTAGCCGACGATCTTGATATTCGCCTTCGTCTTCGCCGATGCCGCGAGTGCGATCAGGCCCTTGTCGCCGATGTCGGCGACAAGCAGGGATGAATGCTTGCCTTCGGCCGGTATGAGCGCTGACGTGGTTCCGCGGTCCACTCCCCCGACGGCGTAGGCAGCGAACCGACCCGGCTCGCCCTTGCCCTTGGTTGTGACCTGGAGGATGACCGCCGTCACCTTTTTCTTCTTCTTGGGAACCCGGCCAACGCCCCGCGCCTTGACGACTTTGACCTCGCCGGCTTGGAAGCGACCCTTGTGCAAACCGGTCGGTGGTAGCCCTCGCGCCTTGGTCGGCTCGGCTCCGACCGTGTAGCCGAGAACATCAACGCGAACCTGCACCGGCGACTTCTTCGGTGCCTTGATTTGCACGGCTCCCCCGGACACCGGTACCACGCGCATGGTTGTCCGAGCACCCCGCTTGGGGACCTTGACGGCCGCGCTATTGGTCTTGTCCGTGCCGACACCGATGCGCAGGCGGCCCTTGCGGTCGGCCTCACGTGTTGTCACGGCAACCAGGGCACTGGTCGCCTGCGGGATCACACCATTGAGGGAGACGGTTCGGACCTCGCCCGGTTGAAGCGCACCGAGCGTGGATGACTCGTAGCCGAGTTCGGAGCCGATTCCGTAGAAGCCCTCTTCCGCCGCCTCGGGTGGTGCCGGTTGCTCGGGCATGGGCTGTTCGGGTGCCGGTTGGTCCGGTGCCGGCTGCACGGGTGCCGGCTGCACGGGAACAGGTGCGGCGCCCGGGACCTCCCCGCGAGCACCCGCCCACGTCAAGGAGATGTGAATGTGATTGCGGTGGCAGTAGTTGTCGTATTTCTCCTGGGTCTTGGAGAAGCAGCCTTTGAGTTCGGTCCACCCGCGATCCATCGCATAGCCACGCCAAAAGCGGTCGTGCCAGCCGATGTACATGATCCCGAGCTGCAGGGCGTTTCCATAGGGTCGGCCCGCAGCATCGGGGCCCAGCAGCCAACCCAAGAACGCCTCTGCGTTGGCTCGC
>Ga0181588_10003528_pt1 | contig 13085 bp, 10 predicted proteins | sample 071ome_26_FD_148607 | JGI IMG/M metagenome (GOLD analysis project Ga0181588, IMG submission 148607) | Coastal salt marsh microbial communities from the Groves Creek Marsh, Skidaway Island, Georgia - 071409BT metaG (spades assembly) | ecosystem: Environmental > Aquatic > Marine > Intertidal zone...
GGTTTTGCCGCACGAGCGCGCGATTTCAATACAATCGGTTAGGTAATATTCGCCTGACGCGTTTTCGTTTCCTGTGGCGTCAATCCAATCAAACATATCCACCGCGCGTGCGGCCATTACACCGCTGTTGCATAATGTTATGGCGCGTTCTTCTTCGCTTGCATCCTTATATTCAACAATCTTTTCGAACGCATCGCCATCGGTAACCAATCGGCCATAGCGGCCCGGGTCCGCCGCATGAAATCCCAGAACAACCAAATCTGCTTTGGCGCGGGCTGTGGCGATGTCGGCGATGGTTTGATCGCTGATGAATGGGGTGTCGCCGTATAGAACCAAAATATCGCCGTCATAATCCCCCAATACCGCTTTTGCCTGTGCGACGGCGTGGCCTGTGCCCAACTGTTCTTCTTGTAAAACAACTTGTGCATCGGGGGCATAATCTGCGGTTGCTTTGCGCACAGCTTCGGCGCCATGTCCAGCGACAACAACAATGTGATCTGGGTCTGTGGCCTGCGCTGATTTGATCGCATGCGCCAGCATTGGAACCTGCGCAATAGGGTGTAGCACCTTGGGCAGGTCCGAATTCATCCGCGTTCCTTTTCCTGCCGCTAAAATGACGACTGCAATGCCCATCCTGTGTTCCTTAATACCATTTGATGCCGTTTTAACCATTGTGCCCCTCGGCGCAAGGGGGCGTGGTTTCAACTTCGGTTGCGTTTTATTTCAGTGCATGGCAAAAATTCGCCGATCAAAAGAGGGATACCGCCAATGCGCACAATCGTTTTTGACTTGGATGGAACGCTGGCAGACACCAGTGGAGATTTGATTGCTGCGGCGAATTTGTGTTTTGCCGACATGGGGATTGCAGGCCTGTCGCAAGCGGAGGATCAAGCCACGGCTCTGCGCGGGGGGCGGGCCATGCTGCGCCTTGGCCTGTCGCGTCAAGGGGAAGTGGATGAGGCGTTGGTTGATATATACTATCCGATACTGCTTGAGGCCTATGGCGCTAACCTCTCCGCCCAAACCGTGTTTTTTAAGGGCGCGTTAGAGGCGGTTCACACGCTGCGTGATCGTGGGGACCGTGTCGCGATTTGCACGAATAAACCTGCCGGATTAGCGGAACAATTGATGCGCGATCTAAAGGCGCGCGATCTATTCCATGCGTTGATTGGGGCCGATACGCTACCCGTGCGTAAACCCGATCCTGCGCCCTATATCGCGGCAGTTGAACGGGCAGGGGGGGATGTGTCACATTCCTGCATGATCGGCGATACGCTGACGGATCACAGCACCGCGCGCGCTGTGGGGGTACCCAGCATCCTTGTGGATTTCGGCCCAGGGGACGAGGATGTGAACGCCCTGAACCCCGAAGCGATCCTATCCCACTTCGCCGACCTGCCCGATTTGGTGGAAAAACTGCTGCCATAGGATGTATCAAGGGATGTTATGTCCGCCCTAGGATTAATGCATGCTTCAAGCCGATGCAGAAACCACGTCTATGGTGTCAAACCAGCGGCTAGAGCTGATTTTAGAAAGCAATAAAAACGACAATCAAACCCCAATTCTGAGATATTGAATGTGAAAATAATAAACATAAAAATCCCAATTTCATTGGCCATGATTTTGACCCCAGTAATATGCGCCTTCGCGGGATTTGAAACTAGAATCGCAAGTTCGATTGCACTATTTTTTTACATAGGCGGGTGTTATTTTTGGGTGACCTTTCTTTGCGTCGTTGGGTCGTCATCCCAGTTTTAATTGGAATGGTGTCAGTAATATATTTAGCTACTCAAGTAGCAATTTTTGTTAGCTCACCCGCTAACAATATGCTTAATAAGGTTCCTCACAAATCAACAGTGCGAAGAGCGCCTCCTTCAATAGCGCAAACATCCCGCGCCTAGTGACAGGGAATACCAAGTTATCAAGTTAACCGTTTGGTTTTTCTCTTCGATCATGCGCGGTCTGAGCTCAAGCGAAGACTAATCGCGCGTGATCCAGCCCTCGCCCGTCCTGAAGGGCGGGGGCTTCGTTGCCTCAGCCCGGTTAACCGCCCACGGGCGTGTGCTTAATCGTTGATATGTATAAAATTGCCGAAAATGATTTCGACTTTGGGACGTTTCATGGTCATGGCTTGGGTCGACAATACATATTGATTGAAACACACGGAGTACGATTTAATGTCGAGCGTCAGTGTTGGTCCGTTGGTTTCAATAGTTGGTTTGTCAATTCGCTGAACTCGATATGCTCTAATCCATCCACCGCGGTTTCGATGCCAGTTGCGCGGTCGGGGCCTAGTACGGGGTGGGCCAATGCGCGGAATTTATCGGTCAACTCGTCGGCTGTGGCGGGATTGCGGTGATCCCATTTTGGTTCCATCCAATCGCTTTCCAAAAACCGTCCATCGCGCAGTGTGATTTTTGCACGCGCATAGCGGCGGGTGGGAAAATGGGTGTTGGCATGGTCCTGTTCCCGCATCACCAACATCTGTGACAGGCGCATTACACCAGGATCCCCCAATGCGTCATCCGCGATTGAGGCAGGCGTCACATCCCCATGCACCAGCGCAACAGCCACAGGGTAGGATGTCGAATATTGCGCCTGTTCGGTAGTGTCAGGTGCGCTGGTTGCAAGGCGGATCGCCTCATGAAATGTTTCGATTTCCAAGCCCGTCACGTCGTGATGGGTAAAGCCATGAGTGCGTTGCAAATCCAACGCGGCCTCAATCGGGGCCTGCGCCCAACGACAGACGGGATAGGGTTTATAGTATTGTTCCAACACATACCACCGTTCGCCCAGATCCTGCCAAAACTCAGACGCCTCTTCCACGATCAGGGCAGGGGCACCCGTGAACCCGGCTTGGGCCAGTTTTGCTGCCGAAACACCCGCCATTGATCCCCAACCCGCGCCATCCTTTAGCATGGTGGGGTGATCAATGCAGCGCATCATCTGACTGCGTGGTCCGTGATATTCGGCAATCCCAAGGGCGTGGCGCGTTTGATCCATATTTAGTTGCAGGATGAAGGCCCCTGCCGCCGCCGCCGTCACGGCGCCCCAACTGCCCGATGTGTGATAATCTGGTGCCGTTGCATGTTGCGCCATCGCAGCGCGGGCGCCAAATTCATAGCCCAGAATGGTTGCCAACAAAACCTCACGCCCTGATATCTGTTGTTCATATCCTAGTGCAAGGATTGCGGGGAACAGTGGCGCACCAATGTGTCCCTTGGCCATATTAAACCCGTCATGCCCATCAAGACTATCGATCGTCATGCCCGCGGCCAATGCGGCCCCCTGCGCACTGGCGGTGCGGCCATCAAACAGCATGGGGATCGTTCCGCCAAATTCCTGTGCTGCATGTTTGCGAATGATCGCTGACAATCCCGTGCCCACCCCACCTGCGCCAATCCCAATCAGATCGAGGATTGACAGCTTGGCCTGTTCTTTCACTGCATCGGGAATGTCGTTCAGGTTCAATTTATGGATCAGGTCAATCGGGGTCATGTGGGTTCCTTTCCACGTCAGCTTTCCGAAATTGATTTGCACATTCCCATGAAATTGCGACCTTTTATTTGCACAAATGTCGCGCATTGGATTAGATCAGTAAAAATCATGGCCTAGGTATGCGACATGAGCGAAAGATTTGACGGAAACTTTACCCAACAAGAACCGCTAAGTGCGGAGGCCATTGATGCGGCCGTGCGTGTGATGCAATCGGGGCGTTTGCATCGTTATAATGTGTTACCAGGTGAGATTGGCGAAGTAGGCGAATTGGAATTGGAATTCGCTAAATATGTCGGCGTGCGCTATTGCCTTGCCGTGGCCTCGGGTGGCTATGCCATGGCAACGGCGCTGCGGGCGTTGGGGATTGGGCATGGGGATCGTGTTTTAACAAATGCCTTTACGCTGGCCCCTGTACCCGGCGCAATTGCTGCGGTTGGGGCTGATCCAGTGTTTGTGGATGTAACCGAAAACCTGACGATTGATCTAAACGATCTGCGTGCCAAAGCGGATCAGGCCAATGTTTTGATGCTAAGCCACATGCGGGGGCACCTGTGCGATATGGATGCATTGTTGGCGATTTGTGAGGCGCATGGGATCAAGGTGATCGAAGATTGTGCGCATACAATGGGCGCAAAATGGAAGGGCCGTCCGTCAGGCTGTGACGGTGTCATTGGATGTTATTCCACGCAGACCTACAAACATATGAATTCGGGCGAGGGTGGTTTGTTTGTCACTAATGACCCCGAAATCGCGGCACGTGCGGTGATGCTGTCGGGGTCTTATATGTTATATGGAAAACATCCCGCTGCACCGGATCCTGCGCAGTTCGAAACCATTCGCTATGAAACCCCCAATGTCTCGGGTCGGATGGATCATTTGCGTGCCGCGATCTTGCGCCCGCAGTTGAAAACATTGGATCAGCAGATTGAGCGCTGGAACGAACGGTATGTTGCCGTTGAAAAGGGTTTGCGCGATACGCCCGGATTGACAGTGGTCGAACGCCCAGAGGACGAATTTTACGTGGGATCCTCAATCCAATTTCTGTTGCTGGATTGGAGTGCAGCCAAGGTTGAACGCGTATTGAAAACCTGCTTTGAGCGCGGGGTCGAATTGAAATGGTTTGGTGCAACAGAGCCGCAAGGGTTCACATCACGCTATGACAGTTGGCGTTATGCCAGCCCACAGTCGCTGCCACAAAGTGATCGCATTTTGGGGGCGATTATGGACATGCGTTTGCCCCTAACGTTTTCAGTGGACGATTGCAAATTGATCGCCCGCATCATTCGTGATGTGGTTTCACAGATGCATCAATCGCCCGAGTGATCGGGGATCGTATCAATCTCAATGGCCTTTTTATGGGCTTTGTGTTCGGGTTCAAGATGAATGTGGATTTGCATATGTGCGAATTCAATTTTCAATGCCGCCTCGATACGGTCGCAGAGTTCATGGGCGTCAAAGACGGTCATGTCGCTGGGCACGACAAGATGAAAATCAATGAACTTGGCCTGACCTGCCTGTCGTGTGCGCAGATCATGTGCCTGAACTGCGCCTGCACCATGTTCGGCGATGATGGATTTTATGGTGGCCTGATCTGCTTCGCTTAACGCCTCATCCATTAATCCGCCGAGCGAGGATTGAACAACATGATACCCCGACCACAGGATACTGGCCGCAACCAAAATCGCCAATGCCCCATCAAGCCACCAAATTCCCAACCAGGCCGCAAGCGCGATCCCCACAATCACTCCAAGCGATGAATAAACATCCGTCAACAGGTGTTTGCCATCCGCCACAAGCGCGGGGGAATGCAATTTCCGCCCTTCACGCAGCAAATAATAACACCACAGACCATTGATGACGCCCGCGATTAGGTTGATCGCCAACCCCTCGCGCACGGCCAGCAAGGGGCGGGGGGTTAGTAGGGCCAAATAGGCCTGCCACAAAATCACAAAGGCCGCGATTATAATCAGCGCGCCTTCTAATGTCGCGCTCATCAACTCGGCTTTGTGATGGCCATAGGGGTGGTTTTCATCTTCTGGGATTGCGGCAACCCGAATTGCGATAAAGGCAACCAAGGCGGTTGCAACATTCACCGTGCTTTCCAGCGCATCGGAAAAAAGGGCCACAGACCCCGTGATCCAATAGGCCCAATATTTCAGAGCAAAAACCAAGATGCCGATTGCGATACTGATCAGCGCAATGTTCAGTGTTTTGTTCATCTTGGTTCCTTTCTATCCCCCTTGTAGCATCCGCATTCCCATATGTGTATGCCAATATGACGGGACGTTCTTTGAAAGGGTCTTGACCCATTTCGGCACATCTTTCACAATAATGAACAAGTGTTCAATAAAATGGGAATTCCCACATGTTTTTACATTCGATGACGTTCGATTTGGGTGAAGATGTCCATGCATTGCAGGAAACTGTGCATCGTTGGGCGCAAGAACGGGTCAAACCCATGGCCGCCGAGATTGATCGCACCAATGAATTTCCGAATGAACTTTGGCGTGAAATGGGGGATTTGGGCCTGTTGGGCGTGACAGTGGATGAAGCCTATGGCGGGGCAAATATGTCCTATCTGGCCCATACCATTGTGGTCGAAGAAATTGCCCGCGCCAGTGCATCTGTCAGCCTGTCCTATGGTGCGCATTCAAACCTATGCGTGAACCAGATCAAATTGAACGGAACAGAAGAACAGAAACAAAACTACCTGCCCAAGTTGATTTCGGGGGAACATATTGGCGCATTGGCGATGTCCGAACCTTCTGCTGGATCAGATGTTGTGTCGATGAAGCTGCGTGCGGAAAAACGCAATGGCTATTACGTTTTGAACGGGAACAAATATTGGATCACCAATGGACCCGATGCGGATACATTGGTGGTCTATGCCAAAACCGACCCCGATGCAGGGTCCAAGGGGATCACCGCCTTTATCGTGGAAAAGGAAATGACAGGTTTTTCAACCTCGCGTCATTTTGACAAACTGGGCATGCGCGGATCAAACACCGCCGAATTGGTGTTTGAAAATGTCGAAGTCCCCTTTGAAAATGTTCTGGGGGAAGAGGGCAAAGGCGCACGTGTGTTGATGTCAGGATTGGATTATGAACGCGTGGTTCTGTCAGGGATTGGTACAGGGATTATGGCCGCCTGCTTGGATGAGGTTATGCCCTATATGGTAGAGCGCAAACAATTTGGTCAAAGCATTGGGGATTTCCAACTGATGCAAGGTAAAATCGCCGATATGTATACGGCAATGAACACATCCCGCGCGTATGTTTATGAGGTGGCCAAAGCCTGTGATCGCGGTCAAGTAACGCGTCAGGACGCAGCGGCCTGTGTGCTTTATGCCTCAGAGGAGGCGATGAAAGTGTCCCATCAGGCGGTGCAGGCAATGGGCGGCGCGGGGTTTCTAACCGACAGCGCCGTTAGCCGCATTTTCCGCGATGCTAAACTGATGGAAATTGGTGCGGGCACATCGGAAATTCGCCGCATGTTGATTGGCCGCGAATTGATGGGATTGCAGCGCTAAGATGTCTGTTTCCCCCACATGGGCTGGCGTGATTGCATTGGCGGTCTTTCTTATTTTTGTTGGTCTGCGCCTTGGGTACAAGGTCACCACAACGACCGAGACGGACATCATTGATCATTATGCTGGGGAATTCCTGTCGGAAATGGCCGCGAATAATCACGTCACCGATAGCAGTGCGTGCCATGGCGAAGTGGGTCAAACATTTTGGGAACGCATCATTGTGAAATGTGCGCATCCTGATGGGGGAACCGTGTCCTATCGTGCGGGCCATTGGGGGCATTTGATTGGTGGACGCGCAGAATGGGTGATGCATGATTGATCCCTTTCAGGACTATGATCAGGCTTACGATGATTTTCGCTGGAATGTGCCGCAGAATCTGAACATGGCGACGCAAGTCTGTGATCTCTGGTGTGAACGTGATCCAGATAAAACCGCCATTATTGATGCAACCGATCTGGGGAATATCAAACATTACACCTACGCTGATCTGTCGCGCGCGACGGATACGCTGGCGCATCATCTGAAACACTTAGGGATCGTTTCAGGGGATCGGATCGGTGTGCTGCGCAGTCAGGACCTGTGGACCGCCGCCGCGCATATCGCGATTTGGAAACTGGGTGCCATTTCGATCCCGCTGTTCAAACTGTTCGGACCCGAAGCCTTGTCATCACGCCTGTTGGATGCAGGCGCGACATGCGTGATTGTGGATGAAGAGGGGCATTTAGAGTTGAATGCATTGAACGTGACGCAGGTCCTGCCAGAGGAGCTAACGTTATCAGATCAACCATTCACATGTACAAATACATCCGCGGAAACACCCTCCGTTTTGATCTATACCTCTGGCACCACGGGAAAATCCAAAGGTGCGCTTCATGCGCATCGCGTTTTGATGGGACACCTACCTGGGGTTGAGGTGAGCCATGATTTTCTGGGCCAAAATGGCGATATGATTTGGACCCCGGCGGATTGGGCCTGGATCGGCGGGCTGTTTGACGTGTTGATGCCGGGTCTTGCGCTGGGCGTGCCTGTGGTGGCGGCGCGATTGGCGAAATTCACACCTGATGCGGCGAAAGCGATTATTGAAACATTAGGCGTCAAAAACGTCTTTTTCCCGCCGACTGCGCTGCGCATGATTAAGGCTGCGGATTGCAATATTGCGGGCCTGCGTTCGGTTGCCAGCGGGGGCGAACCGCTGGGTGCAGAAATGTTGGAATGGGCGCGGGATGCGCTGGGCGTTACGATCAATGAATTTTACGGACAAACCGAATGCAACATGGTGGTGTCCAGTTGTCGGGCAGCGTTCCCCGTAAAACACGGGGCAATCGGGAAACCCGTGCCCGGATTTGATGTAAATGTGATTGATTATGCGGGTTTCCCCACAGAGGCAGAGGGCGATATCGCCATCCGCCGCGGGGCGGTTAGCATGATGATTGAATATTGGAATAATCCCGCAGCCACGCAGGAAAAATTCCGCGGCGATTGGATGCTGACAGGGGATCGGGGCATTGTTGATCAGGGGTATATCCGCTTTGTAGGACGGGATGATGATGTAATCACTTCAGCAGGATATCGCATTGGCCCTGCTGAGATTGAAGATTGTCTGCTCACCCATCCCGCCGTGGCCACTGTTGGGGTTGTTGGCAAACCTGATCCGATGCGCACCGAAATCGTAAGGGCCTACGTGGTTTTGAAGCCTGAATTTACAGCATCTGATGAATTGCGTGATGCGTTAAAAATGTACGTGAAAGAGCTGTTGGCGAAACACGCTTATCCCCGAGAAATTAGTTTTTTGGATGAATTGCCCATGACCGTCACAGGAAAAGTTATCCGCAAGGAATTGCGTGCCCGTGCGCGTGCAGAAAATGAAGGAGCCGAACAATGAAGCTGAAATCAAATATATCTTCGGCCTCAGAAAATTTTCGTCAAAATCAAGATGCCAATTTGGCGGCCCTAGAAGAGGTGCGCGCCGCTGCAGAACTTGCTCAATTGGGGGGTGGCGCAAAATCGCGTGAGCGCCATGTGGCGCGTGGCAAAATGTTGCCCCGTGATCGTGTGGCAAACCTGTTGGATCATGGATCCGCATTTCTTGAGGTTGGGGCCACGGCCGCGCATGGCCTTTACGATGGGGCGGCCCCCGCTGCAGGGATGATTGCAGGCATCGGCACGGTTTCGGGCGTCACCTGCATGATCCTGTGCAATGATGCGACGGTAAAGGGTGGCACCTATTATCCCATGTCCGTCAAAAAACACCTCCGCGCTCAGGAAGTCGCCGAAGAATGTAATCTGCCCTGTATTTATATGGTCGATAGCGGTGGCGCCAATTTGCCCAATCAGGATGAGGTGTTTCCAGACCGCGATCATTTTGGACGCATTTTTTACAATCAAGCACGGATGAGCGCCAAGGGCATTCCACAAGTAGCGATCGTTATGGGGTCCTGCACTGCGGGTGGTGCCTATGTCCCTGCGATGTCGGATGTCACCATCATCGTGAAAGAGCAGGGAACAATTTTCTTGGCGGGTCCTCCCTTGGTCAAGGCTGCAACGGGCGAAATTGTCAGCGCCGAAGCATTGGGTGGGGGCGATGTGCACACACGTCTTTCGGGCGTTGCGGATTATCTGGCCGAGGATGATGCCCATGCAATCGCATTGGCGCGTCAGGCGGTGTCAAACCTGAATCGCTCCTCGCTTAATACGAACAACTGGGCCACCCCAGAAGATCCCGCCTATGACCCCGCTGAGTTGTTAGGTGTGGTGCCAAATGATCTGCGCCAACCCTATGATATTCGCGAAGTGATTGCCCGACTGGTTGATGGATCGCGGTTTGATGAATTTAAGGCGCGCTTTGGCGAAACATTGGTCACGGGGTTTGCTCATGTTATGGGGTGTCCTGTTGGGATCATTGCCAATAACGGTGTTCTATTCTCAGAGGCCGCGCAAAAGGGCGCGCATTTCGTTGAACTGTGTTCACAACGCAAAATCCCGCTGGTCTTTTTGCAAAATATCACGGGCTTTATGGTTGGGCAAAAATATGAAAACGAAGGGATCGCACGCCACGGTGCAAAAATGGTGACGGCCGTTGCCACAACCTCTGTTCCTAAAATCACGATGTTGGTGGGGGGCAGTTTTGGGGCAGGCAACTATGGAATGGCAGGACGCGCCTATCAACCACGGTTTTTATGGACATGGCCCAACAGTCGCATTTCTGTGATGGGCGGTGCGCAGGCGGCGGGCGTTTTGGCCACCGTAAAACGCGACGGGATTGATCGCGCGGGTGGCACATGGAGTGCTGAGGAAGAAGCCGCATTCAAACAGCCCACGATTGATATGTTTGAGCGTCAAAGCCACCCGCTCTATGCCTCGGCTCGGCTCTGGGACGATGGGATCATTGATCCCCGCCATTCGCGCCAAGTCCTTTATCAATCTTTGCATGCTGCGCTGCATGCGCCGATTGAGGATACCAAATTCGGCGTCTTTAGAATGTAGGTAGACCTCATGAACCTGACACAAAACACCGCCCAAACCAAGGCTCAAAACTGGATAGATGCGTTGGACAATCGCGAGTTGGATGCCGTGATGATGCATTATGCAGATGACGTGTCTCTGTGTTCCCCTTTGGTCAAACGCCGATTGAATAAATCAGACGCATGGTTGCACGGTAAATCGGCACTGCGGGATAATTTCGCCGTTAGCATGGGAAATCCTGATCTGCAATTTACGCTCAAATCCGTTCACGTCAGTGTGAAATCTATGTCGATGTTCTATGCGCGTGAAAACGGAATTCAGGTTGTTGATACGATGGAGCTGAATGCCGATGGGCTAACGACGCGCATGGTTGCGTGCTATTCAGGAGGAGACACGCTTGTTTAAAAAAATTCTGATCGCCAATCGTGGGGAAATCGCCTGTCGGATTGCGCGCACGGCGCGGGATATGGGTGTTCTAACTGTAGCCGTTTATTCGGATGCAGATGCCAATGCCTTGCATGTGGCCTGCGCGGATGAGGCGGTGCATATTGGGGGTGCCCAACCCAGCGAAAGTTATCTGCGCATTGATGTGATCATTCGGGCAGCACTTGATCGCGGGGCTGAGGCGATCCACCCTGGTTACGGCTTCCTCTCAGAAAACCCAGATTTTGTTAAGGCGGTTGAGGCCGCTGGGCTAACCTTCATTGGGCCATCCAGTGAAGCAATCCGCGCCATGGGGTTAAAGGATGCGGCCAAAGCATTGATGGAACAGGCGGGTGTCCCTGTCGTTCCAGGCTATCACGGAGCGGATCAGGGGGATGATCATCTGCGTGCTGCGGCATCCGATATCGGCTATCCTGTGTTGATCAAAGCTGTCGCAGGGGGCGGGGGCAAGGGGATGCGCCGCGTCGACGATCCCCGCAACTTTGATCAGGCACTCGCCTCTGCGCGGGCCGAGGCGCAATCCGCCTTTGGTAATGCGGATGTTTTGATCGAAAAATACATCCTATCCCCCCGTCATATCGAGGTACAGGTTTTTGGTGATGGCAGCGATGCAATCCACCTGTTTGAACGCGACTGTTCGCTGCAACGTCGCCATCAAAAAGTGATTGAAGAAGCCCCAGCCCCCGGTATGACCCAAGACGTGCGTGCCGCAATGGGGCAGGCAGCCGTTCAGGCGGCCAAGGCTATTGGGTATAAGGGAGCAGGGACGGTTGAATTCATCGTGGATGGATCAACTGGCCTGCGTACAGATGGGTTTTGGTTCATGGAAATGAACACCCGCCTACAGGTTGAACACCCTGTGAGTGAGGCGATTACGGGTGTTGATCTGGTTGAGTGGCAATTGCGTGTGGCGGCGGGTGCTGTGCTTCCTGCACGACAAGAGGACCTGCGCATCAACGGTCATGCCTTTGAGGCGCGTCTTTATGCCGAGGATGTGCCTGCGGGGTTTTTGCCAGCGACGGGCCATATTGACCACTTGGTCTTTTCAGAGGCTGCAAGGAATGACACAGGCGTTCGTCCGTTGGACGATATTTCTCCGTTCTATGATCCGATGATTGCCAAGGTTATTACCCATGGCAAAACGCGGGATGAGGCGTTGAGCAAATTGCACCACGCTTTGGTGCAGACTGAAATCGTGGGTGTCACGACGAATATCGGATTTTTGATCGCGCTGTGTCGTCATAATGATTTTGCACAAGGTCGCGTTGATACGGGATTGATCGAACGGGACATAACCGCATTGATCGGACCTGATGAACCGCCAATCGCGGTTGTGTTGTCGGCCCTTATGGCCACGTATGATCCTATTGATGTTTCCTTTGCAGGGTATTCCCAATGGGGCAGTATTGCCCAGACCGTATCCATGAAACGCGCGGATCGGACATATGAGGCGCGGATCAGCTATCGTTCGGATCAGACCCAAATTGAATATGCTGATCAAATCCATACGCTTGTCCCAAGCCCCAGTGGATTTGAACTTGATGGTGTCCCGCTTCCATCTGCGCGCAAGATCGGCGGGCATGTCAGTTGCTTTGGTTCGACGCCCTATCATTTTCAACTGATTGATCCGCTGGATCGCAAAAGCGATACAGGGGCATCGCAAACGGGTATTCAATCCCCCATGCCCGGATTGGTCAAACAGGTTGCGGTTACGGCAGGCCAAAAGGTGCAAGAAGGCGATGCATTGTTAATGTTGGAAGCGATGAAGATGGAACACATCCTTTGTGCGCCACGCGATTGTGTGATCGAAGAGGTGCTGTGCAATCCCGAACAGCAGGTGCAGGCAGGTGATTTATTGATTCAATTTGCATCGCAGGACGCAGAATAAGCGCACTTTCGGAAACCAAAAATCGAATTTTTTGCATTTTTCTTTGTGACAAGATGTCGTGCAATATCGGCTTTGGAATTGGGGCCTGCATAAAATAATGACCGCAGACTTAAATAACATGGGGTTTTGCCGCTATTATTCAATGTGAGAACCAACAACCCATTCACAAAAATGAATGTTTTGCGTATCTGTTGACCCCATGCAGCGGCAGGAGTAAACCACGCGCAAGCCAACATGATTTGCAATCGTCTTCGATTGTAGCA
>Ga0181588_10003530_pt1 | contig 13081 bp, 7 predicted proteins | sample 071ome_26_FD_148607 | JGI IMG/M metagenome (GOLD analysis project Ga0181588, IMG submission 148607) | Coastal salt marsh microbial communities from the Groves Creek Marsh, Skidaway Island, Georgia - 071409BT metaG (spades assembly) | ecosystem: Environmental > Aquatic > Marine > Intertidal zone...
CGTGCGCCAGGAAAGACACGCCACCAATTATGCTTTCATTACATGTTCGATCCGTTTCACAATACTAGAATGACTTTTCAACGGGTATACGTACATCACGGATAACACCGATTATAAACTGTAAAATTAATACAATTCACGCGAATGGTGGTTCGTGAACCATGAATAACAATAGGGGGTCACATTCCGTGGGGGGGTCGAAATTCGGACATATGGCACGCAAAGATTTCATTACATTTTCGATCGCGTCGCAACACCATGCATGACTCGGCCGCGCTCGAACCCGCCCCGACGACGCGGCGAACGAACGATGTCGACGAGCGAACCGCCGCGGGACGCGTCGCCGTCGACGTCGTCGCGTGACGATCGCGGCGACGACGCCGACGACGCGGGGAAGGAGGAAACGCGACGCCAATACGAACGGTTCACGCCGAGCGTGTTCGATTCGAGAGAGGATGGACGACGCGAGGCGTACCTGGATAACGCCAAGTGTTTGCTCATGGCGGTGGTGGTGTGGAATCACTCGATGCAAGAGTTTTTGACGAGCGTGGATGCGCACGAGCGCAGAGGGTGGTGCGGGGCGGACACGGTGAACGTGTTGACGCACAAGTACGCGCGGACGTTTTATTTGGTGTTGAACGTGATTGGGATGCCGGCGTTTACGATGATTAGCGGGTATCTGTCGAGAGGGTGGATGCGGGCGGCGAGAGAGGATGAGGCGAGCGCGGCGAATACGTTGCATCGGATCAGGGAGGCGGGGACGCAGTTGCTCGGGACGTATTGCGTTTGGCAGCTGGTGTACATGCTCATCAACTATTACGACGTGACGCCGGTGCAGTGGTGGTCGCCGATCGGCGTGACGTGGTATTTGTTGGCGTTGTACTTGTGGAGAAATAGTATTTTGGTGTACGCGGCGCTGAAGGATAGGGTGGTGATCGCGGTGGCGCTCGCGATGGGTTTGTTTGTTGGGTTTACGGAGACGGCGACGACGAAGAACGGGTACGCGTTTTTCGATTGGCAGAGGCTCTTCGTGTACTCGCTGTATTTTTACTTTGGCCTCACCGCGATCCAACCCAAACACATCAAGCAAATTTACGCCACCCCGTACGCGAAACGCGCCGTTCCGGGCGTGTGCGCGCTCGTCGGTGTCTTTGTGGCGCTCTTTGCGACGCTCTACGTCTTTGGCCAGTGCTTCGACGAACTCCAATGGAACATCTGGGCCATCAAACCCTACGACTCTAGTTCCATCAGAGCAATGTTCGTCGGTATGCTTCATCGTTTGGTGCTGTACGTCTTCACCTTCATCGCAGCCTTCGCCTTTATGGCGGTCGTTCCGAGCAATCGAAGCTTTATCACCGATTTCGGCACGCGAACCCTCTACTGCTATTTGCTTCACATTCTCCTCGTTCGAGGATTCTCCAAACTCATCAATCTCACTTGGGGCGACGCCCCATTATCCTTTAGGCTTTCCGCCGGCGCGCTGTGGCTTCCGCTCATCGTTTCCGTCGCCCTCATGAGTCCAGCGGTGACGATTTTTAGACCAATCGTTCAGCCAAATTTCAACGCGCTCTGGCGCGTCGAGCCGCGCGTCGGCGCCAACGTTCTCTAGCGAGCGAGTGAACGCAACGAAATCACCAAGTAGTAGACACACAATCTGTAGTATCCCTTGAAATTCGAATTCGAAATCGAAACTTCGTGCGAGGTTCATTTCATTTTGCTTCTTCGTCTCTGAAACAGTTTCAACTGTTTTTTTTCAAAATAAAAAAAAGATGGAACCGTGACGAAACCTCAGACGCGCTCGCGCGCGCGCACACGCTTCCATGACGTCCTTCGCCCTCGCCCGCGACGCGAAACTCTCAACCCCGGCGACCGCGATCGCGTGGTGTCCAACCATGGACGTCCTCGTCGTCGCGTGCGCGCGAGGTGGTGGGACGCTCACCGCACACAGATTATCATGGCAAAAAATCTGGACGCAAACCCTCGACGCGTCGCTCGACGCACCGACGGTGGTGAGCTTTCGCCCCGATGGGAAAGTCTTCGCCGTCGGGTACGCGTCGGGAGCGGTGACGACGCACGCGACGGAGGATGGGGAGACGTTGAGGACGATGGGAGAGGCGGACGGGTTTGGGCGCGCCGACGGCGGGGCGACTACGAGTTTGTTATGGCGGGAAGCGACGGTCGGTGCGACGCACGCGGATGAGAGTAAAGCGGCGAAGTTCATCGCAAAGACGACGGTTGGTAGCGCGACGACGCGTGGACAGCATCAGCGTGGATCGAGGGAACGACGAGGGGATGGCGCGGCGTCGCGTTTGGACGCCGCGGCGGAACGAGCGCGGCCGATTTCGGAACGGTTCGAATCAAACGGAAGACTCGACGCTCTCTTCGCAACGAATGCGGCGGGCGCAGTGGCGATGCACGCGTTTGGAATGTTTCGAATCGGGCTTTGGGACACACACGATGTCGTCGGTGGACGTTTGCTGCCGTTGACGACGAGCGAGGATTTCAGTCGAGTGGAAGCTGTAGCGACGGCGAGCGGCGCGGCGGCTTTCGCGCACTTGGATGCGTCATACGTATCGGACCACGCGCGAGAGGTGTACTTGGCGTCGGTTCACGCGTCGCATCTCATGACGACCCTAGAGAGCATGCGCGCGACGCTCGAGGATGCGCGTGGTAAGTTTGAGTCGGGATACAGGGAGCCGTTTGCAAAGGCGCTTTCAAAGTTTAACGACACCCTGAGTTTAATGTTTACTTCGGTGGATGCGTCGATGGATCCTGCGAATGAATTGCGCAAACATCTCGAAATCACGCTCGTGACGGGGACTTTCGACGAACCGCTCGAGCATTTCTTCACCACATCGCTCAAGATGGGTCAGGTGAAGCGATTGGCCAAGGATATCGACGCGGCGCTTTCGTCCATTCACGAGACGCTCGTGGCGGCGATGTCCCCGCTCATGGATGCTGTGGTTTTGAGACTCGGGTCTCTGCTCACGCTCGCGAGAATGAGTTACGGCGATGAAGGCATCGGGTTACGAGAGGCTACGATTGAAACCGCCATCGCGTTGGTGGAACAGTTTATGTATGACTTGATTTCGACGGCGCGCGCGGTGACGACGCGCGCTTGTCAATTACGAGCCTTCTTCGTCTTCATCGTCAGAGCGCAGATGATTAGCGAAGGGTTACCAGCGCACGGTACGAATCTACCGGCTCCACGTCTCGATCTCGTGAGAGATTTCATGAGCTTTGCATTCACAAAGAATGGCCTCGTGGAGCCTTTGGACGCCGCGCTCGGACGAAGCGAAACCGGCGTACCAACTATGGACGACGTCGTCGACAAACTCGGCCGTCTCATGAACTTCGGTCAAAAGCGCGCGCCGAAGTCTTCGTTTTCGCTCGCACAGACGATGCGCGCCATCGAAGACGTCGTGTCGAGGGTGATCAACGCACCGGCAGAGCTCATTCAATCGAAATGTCGTTGGATGGTGGATGCGCCGATTGCAGAACCCGCCGTCGCTTCAATGTTTTCCAACGCCAGGACGCTCGAAAAGAGGGACTGCTTTCGTATAGACGCCTCTCGCGAGTGCGTGCACGTCTACCGCGTTGTGGACGGATCGCGCGTGCGCGTGGCGACGGTATCCACGCCGAATGAACACGTCGTCGACGCGCAACCGTACAAGAAAGGTCAGCTCGTCGCGCTTCTCAAGCCCAGAGACGCGACGAGTGGACAAAAGGCGAGATTGGTACTCTTGGATGACGACGTCATGACCGCCCTCCCGCTCGACGGCTCGGTCGTCGAAGTGAACTCACTCGAGCTCAGACAACGCGCTCTGCCGAGCGTCGAACCTCTAGCGCCGTTAGCCGTGAGTCATAAACGCGGACTCGGCGCAGTGCTCGTTTCGTCGGCGCGCGTCCAATTGTACGATTTGGAAGACGACGAAGACGAAGAGGAAGAGGAATGAAGTGGATACGACTTGAAAGGGAATAGCATTGATGTAGTTATCAAATATTTAGACGCGTAGCTTTGAAGCGGGGCGTTGCCGGCGGTGTAGTCAGCATCCTAGGGGCGAAAAAGGTAGGCGAAAAGCGCGCGTACAACCACACAGCGCGCCGCGCGATCGCGAAGACCCCTCGCGCGTTCTCCGAGCGCGAACATGCACGCGACGTCGTTTCAGCGCGGCGTAGAAGCGCGCGCTTCGGCGAGAATCGCCGTCTCGCACCGTCGGCGCCCGGCGGCGGAGTTTCTAAACAACCCTCGGCGTGTGACGCATTCACGCCCTGAACGCGACCGCGTCGGCCTCTCCGCCGCGGGCGCGCACAAACACACGTACCCGGAAGATTTTCTTGACCTCGGTCCGCGCATTCGAACGGTGACGCTCGACGACGATGGGTTCGATTCGGGCAGCTTTGACTTCGTGTGCGACGCTCGCGCTCCGAGCGAATATGAAGAGGACCACGTCCCGGGAGCGATGAGCACGCCCGTGCTGAATGACGAACAACGGAAAAGGGTTGGGACGCTGTATAAACAAGTCGATCCGTTTGAGGCGAAAAAAGTTGGCGCGGCGCTCGTCGCGGCGAATTTGGGGAGCATAATTGAGGAACATTTTATCCAGTGCGAACGTGACACAAAGATTTTAATTTATTGCTGGCGCGGCGGCGAGCGTTCGCTGAGCCTGGCGCACGTTTTATCGAGGATTGGGTTTGAGGTTTACTTTGCAAAGGGTGGTTACAAGCTGTACAGGTCAGGGGTGCTGGATTGGTTGCGAAGGATGGATCAATTTACATATCACGTCGTCGCAGGCAAGACGGGATGCGCCAAGGGTAAGTTATTGGACTCGCTCGAGGCCGCCGGGGCGCAAGTGATCGATTTAGAACGCATGGCGAATCACCGAGGATCAATTCTCGGCGAGGAACCGGGGGCGAGAGAGCAACCGGGCCAGAAGATGTTTGACTCACGCATCGCTGCCAAGTCGCGAACGTTTGATCCATCGAGGCCAATCTTCGTAGAAGGAGAGAGTTCGATGATTGGCAAGGTGCAAGTTCCGAGTACGATGTGGTCGGCGATGCGTAAAGGCGCTGTAACGCAATTAGAGATTCCAATGTCGGAGCGAGTCAAGTGGATTCGTGCGGGTTACAAGCACTTTGAAACCACTGAGACAGAGCGACTTTTGGAGTGCATCGACGTCCTCGTCAAGCGCGTCGGTTACGAGCGCGTCAACGCGTGGAAAGAGTTAATCTCGGCAGGTAACTGGGACGCATTCGTGCAGGATATTTTGGAAAATCATTACGATGCCGCGTACGCGTCCGCGGCGGCTCGGTCTAGACCGCAGGAGGCTGAGAAGGCGACGCCATTATTCCTGGACGACACTTCAGACGAAACGTACGCTCGAGCGGCCATCGAACTCATGAAAAAGTACGATCCAATGGGAGTCAAGGCGCAGGTACATTAATATATTTGTAAGGAATTCGATTGTAGCTAGTAAATTAAAACTGCGGCAAATCTACGCATCGTCGTCGTCGTCCATATCGTTGGATGGTTGAACCATGCCTGGAATCGCGCTGAGTCGAGCTTGTCTTTGCGCCGCTAATCGGCTCTGCTCCTCTTCTGCGAAATCTGCGCTGCTAAATTGTTTTGTTTGCACCAAGAAATCTCTCAACGTTGACTTGAACGCGGCCAGGTCGTTCTTGCATTGGAACATACCGAGAACCAATGTTTGAACCTCCGCCGGGGGCATATTCGGGAAGGATGTACAGAGAAGTTGCGCGCAATGTTCTTGGACAAAGGCTGCGTTCGATGGGTACGCGCCGGCGCCCTTGCTTGCGACATCCCAGAGCGGCGCGCTCAATTGGTCACTTTCCGCGATCGTGAACAAGTTTTGCAGGATGAGCGCGTGCAACTTGAAACCCGGTTTGTGGAAACCATCCGTCATGACGGCGAAAATCTCACTCATGATCATCAGGTAGAAGCTCTGGTGGAACTGGTTGCAGTATTCGGAAAGCTGGAAGTACTTCATCATTTCCAAGAGCAGATTCAAGCCTTCGTCCGCGACGTTTCTCTCGGTGTGGCGGAAAGCCCATACGATGGAGTCAATGATCAACTTCAAGTGCGCCGGGCTCAATGCCACGAGCGCTCTGAAGCAGTGGTTGGTGACGGATCGCAGCAAAAGGAAAAACTTCAATCGGTGATCCGGGAAGTCTTCAAAGTTCTTCGTGATCATCGAAAGCGTGCACTCGAACACGGCGTCGAAGATCTTTGGCACCTCGTCCGTCATCGCAGCCTCAACTTTGTTGATGATGGCGGCGAAGAGCGACAACACCTCAGCATCGCGCGCATCCGGAATGTTTCTAGCGTAATCCCCGAGAATCGGATCGTACATTGCCGGAACGAGCTGTTGAGCAACGAGATGCGGGTCATCACAACGCTCGACAAATGTTTCGATCAAGCGAAGCACTTCTCGCTTGACTGATCGCAAAAGCTTCACGAATGACGACTTGCTGGCGTACGGTCCGCCCTCGGCAATGCTTTGGCTTACGAGCTCGCTGTAAAGCTTGTAGACATTCAAGACATCCGCATAAATTGAGGACATTTGGTTTTGGAACGGTTGTCCGAGGGAGATGCAGAAGTGCGTGTTCGACTTCAAGATGTTTAAGATGTTCTTGATGACGTCCTGGTTCTTCAAACCCTCGCTGTTTTGTCTCGCTTGCGCCATGATTTGCTGCCACGTGGCGTTTGGAGGCGCCATCAAACGCTGCACGTACTCTTCTCTCTTCGCCGGGTTGAGCTCGCTCGAGATCATGTGGCCGACGGCTTCGAAGAAGATGTGCACCTGGTGCGGTTCTAAGTCACGGATCGTGTCGGAAAGTCCTCGCAAAAGCTCGTCGACAAACGGCTCCTGTTCGCCCACTTGCGTGATGACAAACTTTCTCTTGCACTTGATGGCAATCTTAAGGAACGTGTCGCACGCCATGTCTTGCACACCAGGGTGGGTTTCGTGCATGAATTCAAATAACTTGTTGACGACCGTCTTCAAAAACTTCCAGTGCAGGCGAAGAAAGCGCGGGTACTGGCCGACAACGTACATGATGTTTGAGGCAATGACAGCCTTGTGATCCTTCATGCGCATGATTTCGCACAAGTTGAGCAAGTCACGAATCGCGGTGACGAGGAATCGGTTCTCCTGATCCTCCTGCATGGATCCACTGATGGAACCGATCGCCCAGCACAGAGTGTTGAGCGTGTGCCAGGTGTACTCTCGGCCGTTCAACTGCGCGTGCAACTTTTCGAGCATTTGCGTCTCCGTATCCTTGTGGTCGAGGTGCGCGAGGTAAATGAGCGTCTCGCGCATGATTTTGTATTGTACGAGAACGTCGTTATCCTTGAGCGTCTCGCGAACAATGTTTCCGTTCTCATCTTCAACGATGAGAACCTCTTCCGGCTTGGCCATGCGAGAGATCATCAACAGACGAAGCTTGCTAAAAGGAGCGGCGTAGAGCACGCGTCTGTTCACACCGGCGTTCGTCTGAGCCATGAGATCACCACCGAAGCGGAAATCACCGCCGTCTCCGCCTTCGGATTGGAAGACGTCGCACACCATAAAGTGCCAGTAATCGAGGCAAACCTTGAACACCTCTGGCTCTTCGACGTACGAAATGTTGAGCAAGTACTCCAAACCGACGAGCATCGCCTGTTGCAACTCGGCGCTCGATTCAAGCAGGACGATGTGTGCCTTGAAAAACTGCGTCAAGAAGATTCCGAGGTTTTGTACAAAAACTTGTTCGTCGTCGCTACCGTTGGCGTACGCTTGCGCGACGTTGACGCCGCGCGGCAAAATGCCTTGCAAGTGTTCAACAGCTTGCGTGTACAACTTGATAAAGTGCTGGTCGTACTTGGCCTCGACGTTCAAGCCACCAATCTCGGAGAGACACAGAAAGGCGACGTTGCGATACGCCGGATTCGGCGCGAGCGCGAGCAAGGTGTCCAAGAGGGACGACTCGAAAATGTAACCGAGCGGAATCCACGACAAGAAGGCGTTGAGCGTCGTCAGCGTAGTCTTAATCAGTTCTGGCTTTTGAGAGTGCGTGAGCACAAACTCGCACAGCTCGTGAATCTGCGTAAACTCGCTATTGAGCGAGTTCTTCAACGCTCTAATCTTATCTTGCGTCATCTCGCCCCGGCTAAAATCGAACACTTCCTCGGACAAGAGTTTCAAAATGCTCATGCAGTTTTCGCACAACGACTCGCTCGTCTTTGCCGCGCCGACCAAGTCGGGAATGAAACTCTGCCACCGATGCGGCCAATCGTGTTTCAAAATCTGCACCAACACATTATTTATCTTGTTAATGTACGCCCTATCCCGGCGAAACGCCACCTCATCCGCGCTCAGCTTGATGATGAGATTACTCACAAAGTTTTTAATCCCTTCCCGCTGGTCATTCGGCAACAATCCCCAACGGTACTTGATCACCCCGTCGAGCACCTGCAGCGCGAAAAACTTTGTGTTTGCATTCTTAGACGTTTCCAGAATCCCATCCACGCGCGTCCACGTCTGTTCGTGCTCTTGCAACTGCTGCAAAATCTGTTCCGCTTCCGTTCTCTGCGCGCGCGCCGCGGGTCAAAACAACAAACGCGCGCTCCGTCAGTCTCTCCGTCTTCTCATCTCTTCTCTTCTACTCGTCCTCCGACCCGCGTGCATCCTTCGCCTCGGGATTCCCCGCGCGTCGCATCCATCGTTTCCCCGCATCGCGCGTTCGAAACCGATCCACCCTTCCCCATCCGTCGTCGGCCGTCGGCCGTCGTCGATCGTTCGTGCCCACGAGTCGACGCGAGCGAGATCCACATCGCGCGCAATCGACACAAAACCGTACCCTCTGCGCGTCACCGGCGCCGTAAAACCCCTCGACGACGGCATCCAAGAGCGCGACGTCGCCTCCGAGCACCGTCTCCACCGGGTTCGCCCCGAACGACGTCATCCGTCCGTCCGTTCGACGCGCGCGCACTGTGCCGTTCGACCGTTCGAGGCCGTTCCGTTTCCCCTGTCTGTCTGTCTGTCCCCAGTGGAGAGTGTTTTGTATGTGTATACAGTACGCATGGCTCTGGTTTTGGTCTGTTTTTACGTATGGTACGTATGGTACTTATGGTGAGTTTAATAGTGTTGTTGTTCTCGTACTTTTGGATGTTTTTAATGTAAATAGATGCACTTTTGGAACGCTGCGATTCGGTTCTCGCGAATCGGCGATTCGGCGTCGGCGCGATGGAGCGGGCGCGATATCGACGCGATGGAGGACGCGAACGCCGGCGCCCGCGGTGGGGTTCCGATCGACGTGCTCGTCGCCGCGCGCGCCGCCGCGGGTGCGTACGAGGACGGTGGTTCGGGCGTGGATTTCGATGATGAAAAAGTGAAAAATCCCGCAGGCTCGGGTCCACCCGAGTTTGAGTTCGAGGACGACGAGGGCGGTGCGGACGCCGACGACGGCGCGAGTTCGTCGAGCGAGTGGTCTTCGTCTTCGTCGTCCGATGCGGCGTTGGACGACGGCGCCGACGACGACGAGGATTCAGACTCGGTGGAGAGCCTGGACGCGGCGGATTTACCAGAGTGGTTGAAGCGCGTCAAGGATGGACCGCCGAAGAGCGCGGATGAGTTTGACGACGCGGCGCACGTCCAACCGCCGAGAACGAGGAATGAAATCGTGAAAGAAGGTCCGAAGAGCGTGCCGGAGGTGGGTGACGGGGAAGAGATTCGTTTGATTGGAAAGGTTATGTCGCGCGTGGGCGACGTCGTCGTGGTGCAAAGCGCGCCGGGCGCAAAGCAAAAGCGCTCTGCCGGCGGCGGTCACGACGGCGGCGGTGGCGGCGACGACGACGAAGATGAACCGCTGGATGAAGATAGTGTGTTGTGTTTACGTGATCGTCGCGGTTTAGGGGCGATCGAGGAAGTTTTTGGACCGGTATCGTCGCCGTTGTATTCGTTGCGGTTGCCGAGCAAGGCGGATTGCGCGTCGACGCCAGACGTTCGAGTGGACGACGAAGTGTTCGTCGTCGTCGGTCGATCGAGACGTATCCCCACCAAGGGACTTTACAAGAAGGGATACGACGCGAGCGGGAAGGATGACGAAGAAGTGGGCGAGGATGAAGAGTTTAGCGACGATGAGGTTGAGGCGGCGGTCAAGGCGGCGAAGAAACAGGGAAACAAAAAGCGACCCGCCGGCGGCGGCGCGCGCGCGAATCGAGCGCCCGCGCCGTCACCCATGGGTGGTGGAGGCATGTTCGGCATGCGTGGGTTGCCCCGCCCGCCGCCGCCGCCGCACGCCGCCATGGGCGCGATGGGTCTCGGAGGAGGGGCGCAAATGTACGCGCCGCCTGGCGGACAACCGATGATGTACGTTCCGGTGCAAATGAACGCGCAGGGTCAACCCGTCATCATGATGCCTCCGTACGGCGGGCAGCCGCCGCCACCGCCGCCACCGCCGCCGCCAAAGTGAGTCAACGGTCAAGCGAGCGAGACGAAAGACTATGTAGCGTTTGAAATATATCTCTTCTTTTTTTGACGATTAACAAACAAACGAGTCGAACTCACATGTAAAGCGACGCGACGTAATCCTTCGGGTTGGCGTCCGACGCCGTCCGTAACCTTCCCACCGCATCGCCATCAAAACCGCGCAAACCAAACGCACTCGTTTCAATTGCACGTCCGATCGCTCGAGCGACCGCGATGGCGCCTTGTTCAGCCTCTGGATCGTTTCTTCTCGTGGAAAACGCGTGCGCGTACACCACTCGCGTCTTGACGCCCGCGCACGTCAACGCGTGCCAAACCGTCGTCAAGACTCCATCTTTCACACCCAACCCGTCCGCGCACCTCACGACAATATTTTCGCTCTCTGACGGCGTCGCGTCGTTCCGCACGTCTTCGTACACGACGCACCCGCCGCCGCTCGAGCGCGCTTCGAGCGCCTCGTCCCTCGCCGCGCACGCGAAACACGCCTCATCGATCGGTCCCTTTTCGCGCAAAAACTCCAAAATCGCCCGCGCCACGCCCCCGCACGCTTCGCCAGTGACCACGGCGTTGATCGCGATCACCCCAAACTCACCATCCGGCGTGAACGACGTCGACACGGCGGCGTTTCCGTCACCAACCGCGGCTCCATCTGCATCGACCACACACCGAGAAACCGCGCGCGTCGACGCCTCGTCGCCGTCTCTGACGTCCACACCGACATCCAACGGCGAGTACGCGCCTTTGAAAACGCTGGGGAACCCAGAGAGGGCGATTCGCGCGCCCGCGCGCGCGCAATCCGCGCCGCCGATGAGCACGCGGACCATCAGTGGTGCGTTCGGTTCTGGCGGTTTCGTACGCTATATGGACGGAACACGCGCTTCTTTACGGGGTTTGGGTCGTGTTAGCGTTCTTAAACCCTAGCTCGATAAAAAGTCAACGTCGTCACGAACGTGCGTTACTCTGAGGACTCTGAAGGCGTTACTCGCGCACGCGTCGGACGACGCCGCCCGCGCGTTAGACCGAAGCCGATCGCCGCGGTCGATGTACGCGTTTGAACGATCGTCGTACGCGCGCGAACGCCGCGCGGCGACGGCGGCGGAGGAACGACGCGACGCAGAGCGCGTGGTGAGAGACGCGGCGGCGTTGCGAAGACGCCTGGAAGAGGTTGGATTCGATGATGACGACGACGACGACGACGACGACGACGACGGCGCGCATGGTTTGGATGGGGTGATGATGAAGGCGAGCGCGCGAGGTATTTTATCCTCGCTCGATGCGCTCGAGGCGGAACTGAAGGCGGATGCGGAGGAACGCGCGAACGCGAGGATGAAGCAAGAGGAAAAGGACGCGAGGACGAATCGAATGGCTGCGGACGCCGAGGCGCGCGAACGCGATCCAGCGGTTAAGAAACTCGTCGAGGACGCGCAGAACGCGGTCGTGACCCCAGACGGGGTCGCTCCGAGTGCGCGGGCGGTGGAGACGTTCGTGGTGAAGATGGAGGAGGCGTTGGCGCTCGAGCCAGAGTATTACCAGGTTTCGGTGCAATTGGCCGTGTTGTACTACGCGCGAGGGTGCATCTCGAACGCCATCGAGCACGCGCGACGGACGTACGAGCTCAACCCGGCGGTCGTCGCCGCGTACTCACTTTCGGCGCAAATGTTAGAAAACATCGGGTTGTACAATCACGCCGAGGAGGCGTACGCCAAAGGTATCAGCGTCGCGTTCGATCATCCAGATCACTGGGCCGGGCTCGCGAAACTCTCGTGCTCGAAATTCGGCGCGTTGAAGAATGGAATCAATCTTCTTCGCGTCGCGCTCTCTGGCGGTCCAGAGGCAAAGTTTAAAAAGCCTGGCAAGCACCCGCTCGTGTTGTTTCATTTAGCCCACGCGCTTCACGTGCAAGGGTACTCTGCCGAGCCGAGCAGTCTTTACATGCGCGCCGCGCGGGCGGGTGCCGGAATCATGACGTTATTTCCGCTCGCGCGCATAGCGCGCGACTGCGTCGATGATGAAAACCTCGGGCAGTACATCGACACGTGGAATGAGATGCGAACGCAAACGAAGAGCGATGACGTGGAGACGGTCACTCACGTCTTCGCATCGCTCGATGTCTTCAACCAAGCGTGCGTGAGTCCGCAATTCTACGAGCTTTTGCATTCAAAGACGCTCGCCCGCGACGTCATTGAACATTTTGATTCGACTCGAACCGTCGCGCTTCCGAAAATGGTGCGTTCGGAAGACCTGGACGAGACGGAGGATGACGACGCCGTGTACGTTTTGAAAGGGGCGCACGAGAAATTCCCCGGGGTTTACAAGGATGTGACGCCGCGCGTCGGGAGACTGGGCGAGTTTCGGTCGCTCATCGGCGACGCCGCGTCCAAGCGCTCGAGAGGTGAAATCATCGCGGAGGAACGCGTCGGTGACGTTCTCGTCGACGAATTCGGAAGAAAGTGTAGCGTGCGCGTACGCGTTGCGTACGTTCCAGCGGCTGACGCTTCGTGTGACGTCGCGTACGTCTCGAATTGCGTCTCTGTAAATTCCGCCGCGAGTGAATACGCCGTCGCCGCTGAGGGCGAAATTGAAAGCGCGGATGA
>Ga0181588_10003533_pt1 | contig 13076 bp, 12 predicted proteins | sample 071ome_26_FD_148607 | JGI IMG/M metagenome (GOLD analysis project Ga0181588, IMG submission 148607) | Coastal salt marsh microbial communities from the Groves Creek Marsh, Skidaway Island, Georgia - 071409BT metaG (spades assembly) | ecosystem: Environmental > Aquatic > Marine > Intertidal zone...
CAAGAGGCCGGCAGGGACGCCAAGGGACAGCACGTTGCAAACCTCTTAGCCCTGCAGCCAGACGAGCGAGTGGTCGAGGTCTTGGATCTCAAGGACTACCAGCAGTCACCATATTTGGTGCTCGCTACCCGCAGCGGACTGGTCAAAAAGACCTCGCTTGAGCTCTATGACACCGCCCGCACGGGAGGCATCATCGCAATCAAGCTTCGTGACGGTGATGAGCTTGTAAATGCCATGCTCGTAAACGAAGAGAACTTCTTGTTGCTTGTCAGCCGCAAGGGCATGTCCATCTGCTTCAAGGCTGACAATGCGACGCTCAGGCCGATGGGGCGCGACACTTCAGGTGTAGTGGGTATGAAGTTCCGCAAAGACGATGAGCTGCTATCGGCAAGCGTCATCGGCAGTGCCGGCTTCGTCTTTGTTGTCACCGAGGGCGGCTACGCCAAGCGCACAGCATCCGAACAGTACCGAGTTCAGAACCGTGGCGGTCTGGGCATCAAGGTCGCAAAGCTTGACGAAAAGCGTGGCGATCTAGTCGGCTCACTGATCGTGGACGAAAACGATGAGGTGCTAGTTGTCCTAGCCTCTGGCAAGGTAATTAGAACCAACGCCAGCGAGGTCCCCGCTAAGGGCAGGGACACGATGGGTGTAGTGTTTGCTAGATTCGAAGAAGGAGACTCGGTGCTCTCGCTAGCTAAAAACAGCGAGCGAAACCTAGAGTCAAATGAAGAAGGAGCCGATGTTGGCGAGCCTGTTCAACCGGAGCAATAAGCCCAAAGAGGCGAGAAAGCAAATCCGCCTTAAGCTCAGGGTTATCGACGTCTGGTCAGCCACCAAAGTCGGCTTCTTTGTAGCGATAGCTGCCGGAATCGCGATTGTCGTGGGTGCCTGGCTAATTTGGTCGGTGCTTGCAAACTCCGGAGTCTTCTCCGCTGTTGGCGGGCTGCTGTCCTCTGTCCTGGGTGAGGCGAATGCCTTCAACCTCGAAGACGAGTTCTCTTTTGACAACGTCATGTCGACGGCAGTAACCCTTGCGCTTTTGAACCTGGTTATTACCACCGCACTTGCAGCCATCTACGCGCTTATCTTCAATCTGATCTCAAAGCTTGTTGGTGGCATCTCACTAACCTTCACAAACAACTAATCTTTTCGGGGGTTTGTTCGCTAGGGAAATCTCTAGTAATGTTGTGATGCTCTACGGGCCTATAGCTCAGGTGGTTAGAGCGCTTCACTGATAATGAAGAGGTCGGAGGTTCAAGTCCTCCTAGGCCCACGGTGAGCACTCTCCACAAGGGGAGGCTCGCTTTGGGGACTTAGCTCAGTTGGTAGAGCACCTGCTTTGCAAGCAGGGGGTCAGGGGTTCGACCCCCCTAGTCTCCACCAAGTAAAAAACTCTCTCTAGAAATAGGGGGAGTTTTTTATTTCCCAGTCAATTACTTTTGTTCAAAGCTATTGCTTGTTTGATGAGAGCCTTGATTGCTGCACCGTTCACCTTTTGCCCTTCAGAAAAGTCAATCGCCCGAACTGTCTTACTATCCAACCGTGAATTGAAAAGACCCTTCGGATCATCGATTGCAGCACCTTTGGGGAAAGTTAGACGCACAGAATTCTTTAGGTAATCAGCCACACAGAGAATTCCGTCTACCTCCCAAGTCGGTGATCCCAAGGGTTTAGAAGGCATTTTCCATTTCACATTCTCTTGGATCTCCCTAGAGGAGGCTAGTATCACAGCACGAAGATCGGCCAACATATTGCCCTTCCAATTCGACTGGGATTTAATTATTGATCTGATTTGTTGATCGGCAGACTGCTCTTTAGTCACGAATACACTTTCCTCACAATACTGGGCGCACTAATCCTTGAACCTGCGAACTTCTTGAGGCCAGCCACAAGCTCTAGCAATTTCTGCTCCCCAGAAATTTGCCTCATCCTCAGACGGAACATCAATAATTGTCATTCCCCCTAGGAACTCACCCTTGGTTGTGATAGGAGCAGTCAAATTTCCAGTCTCATCAAACCCTTTGGCTTGATCAATTTCCTCCTCTAGGCCACCAGCAAAAACTACTACCCCCGCATCTTCCATTTGCTTCACGACCTGGTTGGCAAGTGGACCCCTAGATTCAAACCATTCCTCACTGTGATCCCCAACCCATTGCTGGTTGAAGTAAATTATGTATTTAGCCATGAAAGCCCTTTTTCCCAATTCCTCTGCCAACCATTCTCTAGCACTCCTTGCATCTTGAAAGGAAACAGGCCTTGGAAATTGGGTTTGATTTGGGTTTAGGCCCAATTAATTAGCGAAAGCCAGCCAAAAAATAGTCTGATCTATAGTCTGAAAATACAAATCAAACCCCTACAACCCCCATCATTACTGGGCACGTGATTACCCCTAGTCTCCACAAAGTAAAACCCCTCCTTCGGGAGGGGTTTTCTTATGTCAGTAGAGCCAACCCAACCATCACAACAGTCACAATTAGCCCCGATACCTGGAGGAAAAGGTGGGCCTTGTCTTTCCAGAGCATCGATGCTCTGGCGTGAACGAGTCGATACGGCATCGCCGTGCTTTTAATCGCTCCGCCCCAAACCATGTAGAGGGCCAACGACCGCCCCAATCCAGAACCAGCTCATGGTGGACACTCTAGTTCTGGTCAGACTCCATGGGTTGCGCCAGCAGCTCGTCCATTGGAAGCCTCTCGGCCTCCCAAGAATTGATCGGGTGTTCGGAAGGATAACCAAGGCTCATGCCACACACGAGCGCATATTCTTCTGGCACCTCAAACTCGCTCTTGATTATGTCGGGATAGTTACCCAAGTAGCCCTGGGCGCAAGTGCCAAGACCTCTTGATTTGGCAGATAGCATCGCCGCCTCCATAAATAGCCCCAGATCTAGAGTGCCGAAGTGAGCGAGCCCTCTGTGGCTAAAGAAAAATAGCGCTACGGGAGCTCCGAAGAACTCATAGTTGCGCTCCATGAATCTAAACCTTGACTCTTTGTCGGCACGATCGATGCCAAGAGTGTCATAGATACCCTTACCAACTCGTTGGCTGCGCTCAATTAGGCCTGGTGGGTAGGGGATCTCGTGCGTGTAGTCAGGATTCATGCCCATGCCGGGGGCCTCCGCATTCTCGCGAAGTCTGGCAACAAGGGCTCGGCTAATTCGGTCTCTCTGCTCGTCTCTGGCGACAGCGACCATGAATGGCCTGGTGTTGGACCAGCTTGGAGCGCTCATGCCGTCGGCAAGAATCGCATCGATATCGCTCCCAGGAACCCGTTCCGGGCGAAAATCCCGGGTTGAGCGTCTGGAATGGGCAAGTTTGGAGAATTCGTCGTTGTTCATAACTTGTGAATGCTAACCCAGCCACCGACTGACAGGCCCAAAAGGGCCCAAGCGTGCGGAAACAAGATGGAAATCAATCAAAACTAGACTCTGAATATGGTCGAGAGCTCCTTTGTTTCAGTCGCGCTAATTTTGGCGCTCGCCGTCGCTGGCGGAGCTATCGCAAAGCTTCTCCGTCAGCCGGTTGTGGTGTCGTTTATAGTCGTGGGCATTTTGGCTGGCCCTACTGCCTTTAACCTCGTCGAAGGGGCCGATGAGATAAGGCTCTTCGCCAAGTTCGGGATCGCAATCCTGCTTTTCTTGGTGGGGCTCAAGCTTGACTTCCACATGATTCGAAGCACTGGCAAGGTTGCACTTATTGCTGGTCTTTCTCAGGTTGCCTTCACGGCGGCCGTTGGTTTTGGACTGGCTGTTCTCTTTGGCTTTGAAACCACAACCGCCCTCTACATCGCAGTCGCCCTTACTTTCTCCTCGACAATCATCATCATCAAGTTAATTGGAGATAAGCGGGAGCTAGACACTCTCTATGGCCGCATTGCCGTGGGCATCCTCATAGTTCAGGACATATTGGTTGTTGCGGCCATGGTTGTCATCGTCACGATTGGAACCCCAGGCGAGGGTTCGGTGGTGACAGATTTGGTGGTCACCCTCGCATCGAGTGCCGTATTTCTCGGGGTTGCGGCGTTTGCGTCCAGATTTGTGCTTGAGAAGGTTTTGGACTGGATCTCGAAGAGCCCCGAGCTCACCTTATTATTTGGTGTTGCGTGGGCGATTGTCTTGGCGGCAATCAGCACCCTGATCGGACTCAGTATGGAGATCGGTGCCTTCGTCGCTGGCGTGTCGCTGGCATCAACTGCCTACAGGGAAAGCCTGGGAGCCCGCATGGTCTCGCTACGCGATGTCATGCTGCTGTTTTTCTTTATTGAGCTTGGCGCTTCCTTGACCTTCGCCGATGCTCTCGGACAGCTTTGGCCAGCAATCGTGCTTTCAGTTTTTGTCCTTGTTGGAAAGCCGCTAATAGTTTTTGCGATTATGGGTTGGATGGGTTACCGGTCGATAACCTCCTTCCGAACGGGCGTTGCGCTTGCCCAGATTTCGGAGTTTTCGTTGATTCTGATTGCCCTGGGCTTCTCGCTCGGACAGGTGGATTCGGCGGTGCTAAGTCTGGTCACGCTTGTGGCGGTATTTACGATTACCGTTTCCAGCTACTTCATTCTCTACACCGACAAGCTCTACTCGATGATGCAGGGATTTATGCACCTGTTCGAGCGCGGTAAGGCCGAGGCTGTAGATGAGGAAAGCCAGTCACTAAGTTTTGACGCGATTGTCGTTGGCTCGGGGAGGTTTGGCACCGAAGTTATCTCAGGACTTATTTCATCCGGATCTTCCGTGCTTGCAGTTGATCTTGATCCAGATGCCTTGGCAAGGGCCAGGGAAATCGGAGCCGAAACCCTATTTGGTGACGTTGGAGACCCAGATTTTGCCAAGATGCTGCCGATGCACCAAAGCGACACCTTGATCTGCACGGCTCCCGACCGATCGACCAACACACTCCTACTCGGCAGCATCAAGTCACTTGGTTATGAAGGCAAAATCTACTTGACCGCTCTTGATAACCAGACCGCTGAAATGTTTGCCAAGGACCCGCAGGTCACGACAATTAGGCCACTGAAGATGGCAGCAAACCGCATCGTTAAGCAACTAAGGGGCGAATAGTTGGAAGAGCTAGCTACCTTCATTGCCTATTTGTTTGCCGCACTTGGGGTCATATCGGTTATCAACATAGTTTTTGCGGTGCTTGCTCGAAGGAAGAGGGTCCGGCTTTGGGTAGGCCACGTTTCCAACACAATTACCGGACTGATTGCGATTTGGTGCATTTCGGTGGCTTGGGCGCTGGCGCTATTTCCAATAATCTCGGTAGCCGTAGCGTCGATTGTGCTTACCTTTCCAAGAAAGGCTCAGTAGCGCTCGTCCCGAACTACCTCTACCTGGCTAACCCAGCAGCTGATTGGGTAAAACGGGAAGTAGTCCTTCTCTAGTTTTTCAAGGATGACTTCTAGTACCTCTTTCTAGTTATTTCATGAATTTGCTGTCAAGGGCATCTAGACAATTTTGAAGATATTCAAGGGCACTGGCCCTATTCTTGGAGTCATGGAGATTGCTGCCGAGTGCGAGCGTAAGGCTGGGCTCTGGGAAGTTAGGGTTCCCCAGTTAGGTGACCTGGTCTTCTCTTCGAGAAGGCTCGATAGCGCTGCCGAGCAGATAAAGGACCTGGTCCATGAGAACCAAGGCGTCGAGCGGTGCGATGTAATCGTCAAGATTGAGACTTCGCTCCCCGGCATTGTTTGCGATCTAGAGGCAGCTCAGGAAAAGATGCTGGAGTCCAGACGTTTGCAGGAAGAGGCCTCTCGAGAGATCCGAGATATTGTTGCAAGGCTTAGAACCGAGGGACTGAGCATGCGAGACATTGGGGTTTTGCTACAAATCTCGCCGCAGCGGGTGGCGCAGCTCACCGAGACCGTTTAGCCTCTTGGTTGTGTCTCAAAAGATAACAACGGAACAGCGCGGCCATCTGTTTTTGATTGGGCTCAATCGCCCTGAAAAGATGAACGCTGCGGACGAGCAGCTACTCCACGAACTTTCGCTTGCCTACGGCGAACTTGACCGAAATAAAGAGTTACGAGTCGGAGTCGTCTTTGCCCACGGCGATCACTTCACAGCAGGCCTTGACCTTTTTGATGTTGGACCCAAGATGCAAAAAGGAAAGCTCCAGATGGTGCCAGAGGGTGGTCTAGATCCCTGGGGCATCTCCACAAAACAGGTCAGTAAACCGGTTGTTATGGCAACCCGAGGCACCTGCTACACCTTAGGAGTTGAGCTTGCGCTCGCAAGCGATGTAGTGATTGCCGCCAGCGACTCTAAATTCGGGCAGCTCGAGGTCTCAAGGGCCATCCTTCCTTTTGGAGGCGGAACCATTAGATTGCCCCAGGTTGCAGGTCACGCTCGTGCCATGCGCTACCTCCTAACCGGAGATCGCTGGGGTGCCCAAGAGGCACTCGAGATGAACATGATTAACGAGATTGTCGAGCCTGGCGAGGAGCTTGAAAGAGCTCTGGAGCTTGCTCAGTCAATCGCTGACCAGGCACCGCTTGCGGTTCAAGCGACCTTGGAATCCGCGCGAGCCGCAGACAAAGAAGCAGAGAAGGCCAACCTCTTCCCACGGCTTGCTGGGCTTATGGGGACCAAGGACGTAGCCCGGGGAATGAAGGCTTTCGTCACTAAGAAGCAAGCAAAATTCAAGGGTGACTAATTAGTCAAACCATCTAATTATTAAGTTCTAATTTGTAGGATATCTACATACATGACAGCATCAAATTAGTCCCTTTTGTCGCCCGTCACGAATTTATCTCAGGTTGCTATTCCAGCTTGAAATTGGGGAGTTGACTAGGGTCGGAGGTCAACCATGAATCTCAACGAAGACATTCAATTAGACGTAGCTGAAGTGGGCGAGAAAATCCTTGGCCGGTGGGCAGAGATCAGACGCCACACCCGCAGCGTCATCGAAGATAAAGAGCTTTTCAAGCCAGAGGGCGCCTCGATGGAGAAGCATCGAGAGTGGGCGTTGAAGTCGCTCAAGACTCTTGTGAAGGAAAACGCAACGCAGTACGGATTTCCGGAAGAGCTCGGAGGCCAGCGTAATCCGGGAGGCTCACTATCCAGCTTTGAGGAGCTCATTCTTGGTGATGCCTCACTGCAAATAAAGTTCGGTGTCCAGTGGGGGCTGTTTGGATCGGCAATCCTTAACCTGGGCACCGATTACCATCACAAGACATTCCTTCCAGGGGTCACCAGGCTAGACACACCTGGCTGCTTCGCGATGACTGAGACCGGCCATGGCTCAGATGTAGCATCCATCGGCACCACTGCCACCTACGACCCTGCAACCCAGGAGTTTGTGGTTCACACTCCTGACCGCCACAGCTACAAGGACTACATCGGTAATGCGGCGCTTCACGGCGAGGCTGCAGTTGTCTTTGCTCAGCTCTACACCGAGGGGGAGAACCAGGGGGTTCATGCTTTCTATGTTCCGCTGCGTAAGCGCGGCAAGCTCCTTCCGGGGGTGGGCGCTGAGGACGATGGACTAAAGGGCGGCCTGAACGGCATCGACAATGGACGGCTTCTCTTCGACCAGGTTCGGATTCCAAGAGCGAATTTGCTAAACCGCTACGCAGATGTCGAACCAGACGGAACCTACACGTCGATTATCGAGAACAAGGGCCGCAGGTTCTTCACACAGCTTGGAGCTTTGGTGCAGGGACGAGTGTCCCTGACGGGCGCGGTTACAAACGCTCAAAAGCTGGCTCTGGATATTGCTGTCCGCTACTCACTTGCCCGCAAGCAGTTCCACGGAAGCGATGGTGAAGAGACCACTTTGCTCGACTATGGTCGCCACCAGCGCAGGCTGATACCGCTGATTGCCCGCACCTATGCTCAGATCTTCACTCACCAAGAAATGCTGAACCAATATCACGCGGTCTTCACTGGCGAGAATGACACCGACGAGGCTCGCTCAGATCTTGAGACGGTCTCAGCCGCCGCCAAGGCGCTGAGTTCTTGGTATTCGCTGAACACGGTGCAGGAGTGCCGAGAGGCCTGTGGCGGACAGGGCTTCATGGCTGAGCACCGCCTCACCGGGCTCAGGGCAGATCTTGATGTTTATGTCACCTTTGAGGGAGATAACAACGTCATGCTGCAGCTGGTTGCCAAGCGCCTTCTGGGCGACTACGCGAAGGCCTTCAAGTCACCCGACTTTGGAACTCTCGCGCAGTATGTCGCCGGACAGGTTGGAGAGGCGACTATCAACCGTGGAGGGCTGAGGGGCTTAGCTCAAAACATCGTGGACTTCGGCTCTACCGCTCGCTCGGTTGGCTATGTGAAGGACGAGGAGCACCAGCACCAGCTTCTAACCGACCGCGTTCACACCATGGTTGCGAACATTGCCAACAAGCTAAAGGCCGCCGGTAGTGACAAGAGTAAGCAGGCCGAGCTCTTCAACCGCCACCAAAACGACCTCATCAAGGCAGCAAAGGCACACGCCGAGCTGATTATGTGGGAGGCCTTCACCTCAGCGCTAAAGACAATCAAGGACGAAGATTCTCTGAAGATCCTGACTTGGCTCAGGGACCTGTACGGCTTCGGGCTGCTTGAGGAAAACCTTGATTGGTACCTGATCAACGGCCGACTCTCAGCAGCAAGAGCCGAGGCGATCACCGAATACATCGACACCAGGCTGCTTCCAAGACTCAAGCCTCATGCTGAGAGCTTGGTAGATGCATTTGAGCTTTCGCCTGGACTAGTCAGAACCACTCTTGCCCGCGATGAGGCAGCCAGGCAGGCTAGTCGCAAGAACCTAGTGAGGAACTAAATGCAGACCCAAGACGTCTACTTCATAGATGGTGTCAGAACACCCTTTGGCAAGGCGGGTGAGAAGGGTGTCTACTGGAAGACCAGGGCCGACGACCTCGTAGTTAAGGCAATGATCGGTCTTCTCGAGCGTCACCCAGACCTACCCAAAGAGGCCATCGATGACGTCGCCATTGCGGCGGCGACTCAATACGGTGACCAGGGCTTGCAGATCGGAAGGTCCGCGAGCATCCTTGCCGGATTGCCGCTGACGGTGCCCGGATATTCAATTGACCGCTGGTGCGCAGGAGCTATGACCTCTGTGACCACAACCGCGAGCGCAATCGGTATTGGTGCCTACGACATCGCTCTTGCCGGGGGTGTCGAGCACATGGGCCACCACCCCATGGGTGAGGGTGCGGACCCAAACCCAAGATTCCTGGCGGAAAAGCTCGTTGACCCAAGCGCCATGAACATGGGTAACACCGCTGAGAAGATCCACGATCGTTTCCCACACCTCACCAAAGAGCGAAGCGACGCTTTCGCCGTGGGGAGCCAGCAGAAAGCGGCCAAGGCCTATCAAGAGGGCAAGATTCAAAAAGACCTGATACCGGTATCGGCAGCAAGTGACTCCGGTTGGAACCTGGTCACCACAGACGAACTTCTCAGACCAGAGTCAACCCTTGAGGGCATGAAGGACCTAAAGACCCCATTCAGACCCCACGGCAAGGTAACCGCTGGCAATGCATCACCACTGACCGACGGCGCCACCATGTCGTTAATTGCCGGCGAAGGCGCAGTTAAGAAGTACGGCCTAAAGCCAAAGATGAAGATGGTTAGCTTTGCTTTCGCGGGAGTAGAGCCAGAGATCATGGGAATCGGCCCAATACCGGCAACCGAAAAGGCACTAGATAAGGCTGGCCTGAAGATGGACGACATCGGGCTCATCGAGATAAACGAAGCATTTGCAATCCAGGTGTTGAGTTTTGTCGATCACTTTGGACTTGCGGACGATGACCCAAAGATCAACCCGTGGGGTGGAGCGATAGCGATGGGGCATCCCCTTGCATCCTCAGGAGTCAGGCTGATGAATCAGCTGGCAAGGCACTTCCAAGAAAACCCCAAGGTCCGCTATGGAATGACGACGATGTGCATCGGCCTAGGTATGGGCGGCACGGTCATCTGGGAAAACTCAAACTACAAAGGCTGAATAAATGGAAAAGTACGCGCCACTTTTGGAGGCGGATGACGAAGTCGTCACGCACTCCTACGTCTCGGATATAAAGATGTCGTCGGGCAGGACTATCGCCCTGATAACTCTCGACAACGGCAAGGACCACACCAGGCCCAACACCCTTGGCCCTCACACACTCCTGCAGTTCGCCCAGAAGCTGGACGAGCTCAAGGAGCGTGCCAAGAAGAAGGAAATCCATGGTGTGGCGGTAACAGGGAAGCCTTACTTCCTTGCAGCCGGAGCCGACCTCTCTCACGTCCAGGACATCAAAGAGCGCAAGATCGGCAGACTCATAGCCGAGCTCGGTCACTACTCTCTTGAAAAACTGGATCAGCTTGGAGTACCAAGCTTTGTTTTCATTAACGGACTGGCCTTAGGCGGTGGTCTGGAGATTGCGCTTAATGCCAACTACCGAACCATCAACGAGACCGCTCCAGCGGTTGCATTGCCGGAGGTCTTCATTGGCCTGATTCCGGGTTGGGGTGGCGCATACCTGCTCCCAAACCTGATCGGAATTCGTAACTCACTCAAGGTCATACTCGAAAACCCGCTTAAGCAAAACAGGATGCTAAAGCCCCAGGAGGTTTTGGAGCTGGGTATTGCCGACAAGATGTTTGGCTCTGCAAGGTTCCTAGAGGAGTCTCTTGCTTGGGCTGACGAAGTAATCGGAGGCAAGAAGGTAAAGCGCAAGCATGAGCCTGGCGCCGTTGAAAAGGCAACTATGTGGGGACCGGCCATATCTATCGCCCGCTCGACGGTTGAGGAGAAGCTCGGCAAGGTGCCGCTTTCTCCATACTTAGCTCTTGATCTAATCGCCGCCGCCAAGAGTGGAAGCAAAGAAGCTGCTTTTAGGCGTGAGGACGACGCAATTGAGGAGCTCATTGCCTCGGATCAGTTCCGCGCATCTATCTATGCATTCAACCTTGTTCAAAAGCATGCGAAAAAGCCAAGCGGAGCTCCCGACAAGGCACTAGCAAGAAAAGTGAGCAAGGTTGGTGTGCTGGGGGCAGGCCTCATGGCTTCTCAGTTCGCACTGTTGTTCCTTCGCAGGCTCGAGGTTCCGGTTGTAATAACCGACGTCTCTCAAGAGCGCATCGACAAGGGCATCGAATACATCACCTCAGAGCTAGACAAGCTCGTGGAGAAAGGTCGCCTTAGCCAGGACAACCGCAACCGCTACGTCGGTAACCTCTCCGGCTCCCTCGATTACGCGGCATTTGCCGATTGCGACTGGGTGATCGAGGCGGTCTTTGAGGAGCTAAAGATCAAGCAGGAAGTCTTCGCCAAGATCGAGGAGGTTGTGAGCGAGGAGTGCATCTTGGCCACCAACACCTCCTCGCTATCAGTTGATGCAATGGCAAAGAGCCTCAAGCACCCAGGGCGTCTAGTCGGCTTCCACTTCTTCAACCCTGTCGCGGTTATGCCGCTAGTTGAGGTGGTCAGAGCCAAGAAGAGCTCTGACGAGGCCGTTGCCACGGCCATGGAGGTGGCGAAGAACCTACGAAAGACCGCGGTTATCACTTCTGATTCTGCGGGCTTTGTTGTCAACCGCCTGCTGGGCTACCTCCTTGGCGAGGCAATGCGAGCCGTTGACGAAGGGGCCAGCTTTGAAGAGGTCGCTTCTGCGATCGCCCCGCTGGGATTGCCAATGAACCCATTCGACTTACTGGAGCTGGTGGGTCTCAAGGTAGGGGCCCACGTGCTGGACTCGATGCACGCGTTCAACAAAGAGCGCTTCTATGCGAGCGAGAACCTTCACAAGCTAGCAGAGCACGGCAAGCTGCTGGAGCGCGATGCAAAGGGCAAGATAAAGGGCTACGACAAGAAGGCTATGGAAATTGTCGCCGGCGGAAAAAATGCCAGAAGCGCCGCCGAGATCTTTGAGTCGGTGCAGGTCGGCCTCGCGAAAGAGGTAAAACTCATGCTGGAGGAGAAGGTTGTCCAGACTCCACAGGATATTGACCTATGCATGATCATGGGTGCTGCGTGGCCGTTCCATCTAGGAGGCATAACGCCATACCTAGATAGAAGTGGTGCGAGTGAGAAGGCCTTTGGGGGTTCATTCCACGAGCCAATGATTATTGGGGTTAGGGACTAGAGCGGCTCAGCGCCTATTTGCTTGCAGATCTCTGCTGCAATCTCAATTCCGGCGATAACTTCACTTGCTGTGTGAACCTCAGACTCGACCCTGCCTTCTGACACATACTTTGCAAACCAGGTTGCCTGGTAGCTGAGCCCATCGTGCCCCCTTACAGTCGTTTCGTCACGCCAGACTTGCTCCTCGAAGTAGAGCTCCTTGTCGCGCAGCCTGATACCTGAGGGCACGAAAAACGGCTCATCAACCACGACCACGCCGTTTTCGAAGGAGCAGCTGGCGGTCGTGGGAAGGGTGGCAATACCTGATGCGGTTATTTGGGCCCTGGCACCGGACTCGTAGTGGAGAACCGAGTGGCTCTCCTCGTCAAGGCCGTTATTGTGAAGCTTTCCTGTGGCCGTGAGGCTGGTGGGATTACCCAAAAACTGCTGTGACATTGCAATTGGGTAGATGCCCATGTCATAGATGATGCTTCCCCCGCCCTTTTGCCACAGCCTTTCGATGTGGCGATTATCAACTGAGAAGTTGGCTGCAAAGAGCTGGGGCTTGCCAAGCTCGCCAGAGGCCAGAAGCTTTCGGATTATTGTGCTCTGAGGTAAATACCTTGTCCACATAGCCTCCATTGCCAGGAGACCTTTTTCTTTGGCGAGAGCAAAGATCTCCTTTGCATGCTCAGGCAATACGGTGATGGGTTTTTCAACAAGAACATGCTTACCCGCGTTTAGCGCGAGCATCGCGTGCTCGTAGTGCTCAGATTGCCAGCTTGAGATGTAGACGGCTTCTATTTCGTCATCGGCTACGAGCGTCTCGTAGCTATCGTGCACTTTTGGGATTTGAAACTTCTTGGCAAACTCAGCCCCTCTACCGGGGGTTCTAGATGCCACGGCGTGGAAAGACTGTGCTGTGTGTTTTTGGCATGCAGAGACGAAGACCTCGGCGATGCCTCCCGGGCCGATGATTCCCCATTTGAGGCTGGGAACGCTTGCTGGGTCAATAATCTCGGGCTC
>Ga0181588_10003545_pt1 | contig 13048 bp, 16 predicted proteins | sample 071ome_26_FD_148607 | JGI IMG/M metagenome (GOLD analysis project Ga0181588, IMG submission 148607) | Coastal salt marsh microbial communities from the Groves Creek Marsh, Skidaway Island, Georgia - 071409BT metaG (spades assembly) | ecosystem: Environmental > Aquatic > Marine > Intertidal zone...
TGCTACGGCCTGGCTGCCCTCTCGATCGCTTGGATTCGCGTCGAGGAAACGCCGCAGCGCAGCCACGACGAGAACATCTGGCGCGAGATCTCCGAAGGCCTGGAGGTGCTTAAGCAGCGTCCAACCGTCCGCAGCGCGATGCTCCAGCTGGTGCTGCTCTACAGCCTTCTGGCGGCGCTTTATGTCTTGGCGATCAGCCTGGCCTCCGCCATCCGTCAGCTGGGACCCACCCAATTCGGAACCCTGCTGGCCATGAGTGGCATCGGCCTCGCCCTGGGGGCCGTCGCTGTCGCCCAGATCGGCCATCGCTTCAACCGCCGCCGTCTGGCCTCCGCGGGCCTGGGAACGATCGCCTGGAGCCTGGTGCTGCTCGGCCAACTGCGCGGCAGCCTCGGCTTCACCCTCGCCCTCTGCACGGTGCTCGGTGTGGGGGCCGCCCTGCTGGCCATCCCCGCCCAAACCACCATCCAAGAGGACACCCCGGAATCGATGCGGGGCAAGGTCTTTGGCCTGCAGAACAACCTGATCAACATCGCCTTGAGCCTGCCGCTGGTGCTCGCCGGCGCAATCGTCAGCCGCTACGGGCTACTGCCGGTCCTCTGGGTCTTGGCGGGGCTGGCGGTGGCCGCTGCGCTGCTCGAGCAGCCGTGGAAACGCTGCTAGTTTCGGCACTTGGTCGAGTAGCCGCTGCGTGGCCCACATCGCCTGGTTGGGCAAGAAGTCACCCTTCTGCGGCAACGTCACCTACGGCCTGACCACCACCGAGGCCCTACGGGATCGGGGCCACGAGATCAGCTTTATCCACTTCGACAGCCCAGGAACGGCGAGCCCGGACGTGGCCCTGCCCTATCTGGTCAAGTCGCAGGTTTACACGATTCCCTCGCCAGGAGCCCAGCGGGAACTGCGGGAGTCGCTGGAGCGGCTGAAACCGGATCTGGTGCACGCCAGCTTGACCCTCTCCCCCCTGGATTTCCGGCTGCCGGATCTCTGCCAGCAGCTGGGCCTGCCGCTGGTGGCGACCTTCCACCCCCCCTTTGACGCAAGCCTGCGCAACCTGAGCGCCGGCACCCAGCAGCTGACCTATCAGCTCTACGCCCCATCCCTGGCCAAGTACGACCGGGTGGTGGTCTTCTCGGAACTGCAGGCGGATGTGTTGATGCGACTCGGGGTCCCCAGGGATCGCCTGGCGGTGATCCCCAACGGGGTCGACCCCCAGCGCTGGAGTCCCAGCAACCCAACCGCACCCTCAGAACGGCTGCAGGAGCTGCGCCAACGCTTCAGTGGCCAGCGGGTCTTTCTCTACATGGGGCGAATCGCCACGGAGAAGAACGTCGAAGCGCTGCTGCGGGCCTGGAAGTTGGTCCAGCCCAGCGGCTGCAAGCTCGTGGTGGTGGGCGATGGTCCGATGCGCCAATCGCTGATGCAGAACTACGGCGAGGACGCCGGCATCCTCTGGTGGGGCCATGAACCGGAGCAGGCCGTGCGGCTGGCGCTCCTGCAGCTGGCGGAGGTCTTTCTCCTTCCCTCCCTGGTGGAGGGGCTCTCCCTGGCACTGCTGGAGGCCATGGCCAGTGGCACCGCCTGTGTCGCCACCGATGCCGGGGCCGATGGGGAGGTGCTCGAGGGCGGGGCCGGCATCGTCATCAGCACCCAAGGGGTCACCACCCAACTGCGCACCCTGCTGCCGGTGCTGCGGGACCAGCCCGTCCTTAGTGCAGAACTGGGCCGGCGTGCCCGCCAGCGGGCGCTGGAGCGCTACACCCTCACCCGCAACATCGACCAGCTGGAGCGGCTCTACGGCGAGCTCAGCCCGGCGGCGCAGGCAGTGGCCTAGGCCAGCTCGGCGCAGCAGGCGGCAAAAGCCAGGGTGGGGTCCTCAGCCTTGGTGATCGGGCGGCCGATCACCAGCTGGGAGGCTCCAGCGGCGATGGCCTCAGCGGGACCCAGCACCCGGGCCTGATCGCCCGCGGCGCTGCCCTTCGGGCGAATCCCCGGGGTCACCAGCGCGAAGGGTTCTGGGTGCTGGGCCCGCAGGCTGGCGGCCTCCAGCGGAGAACAGACGCAACCGCCAATTCCCGCCCCTGCGGCCAGGGCCGCCAAGGCCGGAACCCGTTCAGCGATGTCCTGACGGATGGCCAGTTCCCGCTGCAGCCGCTGCTCCTCCCAACTGGTCAGCACCGTCACCGCCAGCAGGGTCGGAGCGGCCAGTCCAGCGACTTGGGCGCCCTCAGCAGCGGCGGCCTGGGCCGCCTGCAGGGCTTCACTACCGGCGCAGGCATGGACCGTGATCAGCTCCGCACCCAGGCCAGCCGCCCGCCGGCAGGCACCGGCCATGGTGGCGGGGATGTCGTGGAACTTCAGGTCGAGGAAGACCCGCAGGCCCTGCTCCCGCAACTGGGCCACCACCTCAGGGCCCGCCTGAACAAAGAGCTCCAGGCCGACCTTGACCCAGCGCAGGCCCTCGACCCCGCGGCTGAAGGCCAGGGCCTGATCCGGGGCCATGCCATCGAGGGCAACGATGATCCGCTCAGCGGCAGGCCTGGTCACGGGGAGGCAGCTCTCGATGAAGATCTCAGGCTACGAATTGTCCTGGCGCGTTCTCCAGGAGCCACCCAGCATGGGATCAGCACCTTGCCTCGCCCATGGGTCCGCGGATCCTGCATCCCGAGCAACTCCAGGGGTTTCGGCTGGGCAGCAATGACCACTGCCGGCTGGCCCTGCTCAGCAAGCCGGAAGCCGGCGGCTGCACGCAGTTCCTAGAGGTGCATGACCCCTGCGATCGGGTCCCCGCCCACAGCCATCACCAGGCCGCCGAGCTGTTCTTCGTTCTGCGGGGGAACGTGGTGTTCCACGTCGGTGAATCCAGCATCACCGCCAGTGGTGGGGACTTTGTCAGCGTCCCCGGCGATGCGATCCACGACCTGGAGAACCCAGGCCCAGGCAGGGTTTACCTGATCACAGTGCTCAGCCGCGATGGTGGCTTCGCTGACCTGCTGGAGCACGGGATCCCGACGCCGTTGGATGCGGAAGATCTGGCTGTGCTGCGCAGCCTCTAGGTCACAAAAGCCAACCAAATCAAGCCAAGGGGGCCCGGGCTCCACAGGTTGTGGGCAGACGCCCGCGCTCGAATGCCCCTCAGCCGTCGCCATGCCCTGCAGGCCCTGGGTCTCGCCGCCGCCGGCAGCACCGCCATCGGTAAGGGCTGGAGCAAAGAAGCCCAGCAGCTGCGCCAGGAGCTCGAGGTCTGCAGCCCCAGTGGCGACACCTTCACCTGGATGCTCGAGCGCAACAAGGTGTTCAGCAAGGCCTGGCAACGCAGCATCCAAGCCAGCAATCCCCAGGAGCGGATTCAGATCAAGCAGGCCATCTTTGATGCCAGCTGCCACATCGATCCTCAGGCCTTAGCCCAAGGCCAGCGGCCCTGGGCAGCGCTACTGAGCTGCGCCGATGCACGGGTGGCGCCCGAGTGGATGTTTGGCGTCGGCTCAGGCGAGCTCTTCCAGGTGCGGGTGGCCGGCAACAGCGCCTTCAACGACGGCATCGCCAGCCTGGAATTTGCCGTGGCCGCCCTTGAGGTGCCCTTGATCGTCGTCATGGGCCACAGCGGCTGCGGTGCCGTCGCCGCCGCCATGGGCTCGGAACCGCTCACACCGCTGCTGGAGGACCTGGTGCAGCCGATCCGCGCATCACTGCAACCCAACGACGACCTCACCCAAGCGATTCAGGGCAACGCCCGCTACGCCGCCGGGCAGCTGGTGAAGCGCAGCCAGGTCCTGGCGGACGCCCAGGCCAGCGGCAAGGTCAAGATCCAGCCAGCCTTCTTTGACATCCAATCGGGCCGGGTCAGCGCGGTTTAACCCGCCACCAGGCGCCGGAAGGTCTTCTTGCCCAGCTGCAACACCTTGCCGGCCAACTGATCGGGCCCTGCAAATTCCTGGTTGGGATCTGCCAGCTTCTCGCCATCGAGCTTGACCCCACCGCCTTGGATTTGGCGGCGTGCCTCGCTGCTGCTGGCGCAGATACCGACGGCGCTGAGCAAATAGAAGGCCTTCGCCGGGAAGTTCACCTCTGCCAGGGATGCCTCGGGAACCTCGGCGTCCGCCGCCCCGCTGCCCTTGGCACCGCCCACGAGCTTGCCGGCATCGGCCTGGGCCTGATCAGCCGCCGCCTGGCCGTGGCGCTGGCGCGTCACCTCCAGGGCCATCGCCTTTTGGCGCTCCCGAGGGTTATCCGGCAGGGCCGCCAGATCGAGATTGGTCAGCAGGGTGAGGTACTCCTCGACCGCCGCATCGGGCACCTTCTCGAGCTTGGAGTACATCGAGAGCGGGTCTTCGGCCAGACCGACCGTGTTCCCCAGGCTCTTGCTCATCTTCTGAACGCCGTCGAGGCCCGCCAGGATCGGCAGGAGCATCCCGAACTGCGTGCGCTGGCCGAAGTGGCGCTGCAGGTCGCGGCCCATGGCCACGTTGAACTTCTGGTCCGTCCCCCCCAGTTCCAGGTCGGCCTGCACGGCCACCGAGTCATAGCCCTGCAGCAGCGGATAGAGAAATTCGTGCAGGGAGATCGGAGTACCGGAGCCGTAGCGGTTGGCGAAGTCCTCCTTGGCCAGCATCTGGCCGACGGTGGAGATCCCCAGCAGCTCGATCACCTTGGGTAGATCGAGGGAGGCCAGCCATTCGCTGTTGCGGCGCACCTCCAGGCGGCCCGGGGTCTCGAAATCCAGCAGGGCACGCGCGGGGTCCTGGCCCTGGCCGAGCTGCTGGAGATAGGTGCGGGCGTTGGACTCGACCTCCTCGGCCGTGAGCTGAACGCGGGTGGCACTTTTGCCCGTGGGGTCACCGATGCGGGCGGTGAAGTCACCGATGATCAGCACAGCCGTGTGGCCCGCATCCTGGAAGGCCCGCAATTTGCGGAACAGGATCGAGTGGCCCAGGTGAATGTCACTGCCGGTCGGATCGATGCCGAGCTTGATCCGCAGGGGCCGGCCGGCCTTCTCGGCCTCAGCGAGGCGGGCGGCCAGCTGTTGGTCGGCATCACTGGCTTCCGTACCGGTGGGGAACAGGTCAGCGACACCGCGCTCCAACCACTGCGGCAGTCCCCACTCGCCCTTGGCCATGTCCGCCCTGCTGTCTGGGGTCGGATCGTACGCAGACGGGGATCAGCTTTCGGCGTCCAGCTCCCCCTTCATTCGATCCAGGGTGCGCTGCATCTGCTCAAACATCTGATCGGGGGTCATCCCGAACTGGCTGAGCTGGGTGCGTAGCTGCTCAACCGTGAGCTTGGCCTGGAAGTCATCGGAGAGCTCAAAGCGCTTCATGAACACGCGGTAGCGGTCCATCAGCTCCTCCATCCGCTCGATGAAGAGCTTTTTGCCTTCCCGATCGAACTTGCCGTACTCGCCGCCCAGCTGCATCAGTTGCTGGTAATCGCCAAACAGGCGCTTGGCTTCTTCTTGAACGATCTCGGATTCAAAGAAGGCCATCAGGCTGAGCCGGGCGGGCCCAACGATTGTGTCGAGCCTGAGCGGCCCTGACGAGTGCGGATAGGCGTAACGGGCTGCCAAGTTCGCGGCCCGTGCGCACAGTGAACAGTGCAGCCTGCGTCGCGATGGACTACACCCCCTCCCTGGCGGCCGTGCGGGGCAACGTGGCCGCAGGCAACGCGCTGCTCAGTCAATCCCGCGTGGTGGTCTGCAGCGGCTCACGGCTCGCCCTGACCCTCTTCATTGCCGCCCTGCAGCCGGGGCCCGAGATCGTCGGGGCGGTGACCACCCAAGACGAGGGATTGCAGAGGTTGGAGCAGGGGCAGGCGGATGTACTGATCTGCACTGACCGGCTCGAGCAGGGCAACGGCGGCAGCCTGGTGGCCCAAGCCAAAGCCCTGCCCCAGCCGCCCGCCACCTTGATGGTGGTCACCCAGCCCCGGCGCTTGATGGCCATTCACCAAGCACTGCAGGCCAACTGCGATGGGCTCTGCCTGGAGAGCAACCTGGGTTTCGGCAGCTTTCTGGCCGCGATTCGCGCCATGCAGAGCGGCGGGCTCTACCTCGACCGGAACCTGAGCAAGAGCTACTTCGAAGCCTTTGCCGAGGGCCAGGGCACCCCCTTGGCGCAGCTGACCCCCAGGGAGGTGGACATCCTTCAACTGATGGCCGGCGGGACCGAGAACCAGGGCATCGGTCAACGCCTGCACCTGTCGGTTGAGACGGTGAAAGACCACGTCCGGCACATCTTCCACAAGCTGAATGCCAACAGCCGCATTCAGGCCGCGGTCCAAGGCATTCGCCTGGGCTTGGTCGAGTGGCCAGACCCTCGTTAAGGTCGGGCGGTTCCGCCGCACCCGACACCGCCATGGGCCGAGGCCACTGGTTGGATCCTCTGGCCCGGAGACTGCTGGAGGCGGCGGGAGAATTGCCGCGGCGTGCACAACAACCTGCCGCGCCGGAACCCCAGCCCTTGGAGGAGTGCGTCGAGCAAGACCTCCTCGCCCTCAAGCTCGAGCACAACCCCAACCTGCGGCTGGCCAACGCCCAGGAGGTCCAGCACGCGGCGGCCCTGGGTTGGCGCCTCGATGTCAATCGCGCCAGCGCCAACGACTGGTTGCGGCTGCCGCAGATCACGCGCGATCAAGTCGACCTGCTCCTGCGGCTCCAGCAGGGTGGGGTGCAACTCAGCGGTCCAGACGACCTCCAGCGCCTGTTGGACCTCCCCGCTGCACTGGTGGCCAGCTGGGAACCCCTGCTGCAATTCCGCTGGTACGGCGATGGCGCCCCAACGGCCGTGACGCCCTTGCTGATCGACCTCAACCGCGCCCCGGCCCAGGCGCTCGAGCGCCAACTGCCCCAACTGAGCCCGGAGCGGCGCCAACGGCTGCTGCGCGAGCGGCAACGGGCCCCCTTCCAGGACCTTGCGGAGCTACAGGAGCGACTGCAACTGCCCGCGTCGGTGGTGGAGGAGCTGATCGGGAAGGTGCGCTTTGGCCAAGGTTCCGCCGGTCCAGAACTGCCGCGCTCGGCCTAGGCGAATGGGACGGCAAGGCGAACTGTTTGGCGCGACACCCGTCGGTGGCGGGATCAGCGGCGAGGCCCTACCCCTGCAGGAGCATCAGCTGATCGCCTGGCAGCAGCGTCTACTGGACTACCAGAGCCCACGCTTTGAGGCGGTGGCCAGCGGCAGCCAGCTGCCCCCAGGTCAGATGGATCTGTTCGGAGGCGGCAGCCTCGGTGCGGCGGCTGTGCAACGCCTCGATCCGCTGCAGCTGGCCCCACAACATCTGCAGTTCTGGCGATGGCCCGAACGCCAACCCGATGGTGCGGCCCTGTATTTCGTCGTGGACCGGCCGCCCCACCTGGAGGGGGCACTCCTCCTTTATGTGGGGGAGACCAAACAGGCCGATCGGCGCTGGAAAGGCGAACACGACTGCAAGGGCTACCTAGCGGCCTATGGCGAGGCGCTGCAGCAGGCCAACCTCCAGAGCCAGCTGAGCATCCGCTTCTGGCACGACGCCCCCAGCGAACGGCGGGCACGGCAAGCCCTGGAGCAAGCCTTGATTCGCCACTGGCTGCCTCCGTTTAACAAGGAAACCCGCGGCCGCTGGGCCACCCCCTTCACGGCCGAGCCGGGCTGATCGCCCTACCATCGCGCCCATTGAGCTCGAGATGGCCATGGAGATCCGCTGCAGCAGTGCCACCGCCCGCGATTGGACGGGGGAGGCCCTGGTGGTGGGTCTCTTCAGCGATGCCCCCGGAGAGGGCAGCCGTGAACTGCTGAAGAGCCGCTTTGGCGAAGCCCTGCTGGCGCGCATGGAGCGGCGCCGTTTCAAAGCCAAGCCGGGCGAGAGCCTGGTGGTGGAGCTGCTGGATCAACAGCCCAGCACCCTGGTGCTGGTGGGCCTTGGGGCCGCCGCGGACTTCAACCTCGAGCAGCTGCGCCACGCCGCGGCCATGGGCGCCAAAGCAGCAAATGGCAGTGGCGCCAGCAGCCTGGGGCTCGCCCTGCCGCTCGAGGGCCTGGCCCCGATCGCTGCCGCCTCAGCCATGGCTGAGGCCGTGCGGCTGAGCCTCTTTAAGGACCAGCGCTTCAAAGGCGAAGCCGAACCCGCTAAGCAACCCGCCCAGGTGGAGCTGCTGGGCCTACCCGCAGCTGAGCTGAGCGCCTGCCAAGGCGCCGCCTCGAGCAGCCAAGCGCTCTGCAGCGGCGTCGAGCTGGCCCGCGAACTGGTGGCAGCACCTCCGAATGTGGTTACCCCAGCCGCCCTCGCGCAGACCGCCACGGACATGGCCCGCGACTTCGGCCTGCAGCTCAAGGTGCTGGAGCGCAGCGACTGTGAAGCCCTGGGCATGGGCTCCTACTTGGCCGTGGCCCAGGGCTCGGACCTGCCGCCGAAGTTCATCCACCTGACCTATGTCCCCGATGGGGAGATCAAGCGGCGATTGGTGCTCGTCGGCAAGGGCCTGACCTTCGATTCCGGCGGTTACAACCTCAAAACCGCCGGCTCCCAGATCGACATGATGAAGTTCGACATGGGGGGCAGCGCTGCGGTGCTGGGCGCCATGCGAGCCATCGCGGAACTCAAACCGGCCGGCATCGAGGTCCACATGCTGGTGGCCGCCTGCGAAAACATGATCAGCGGCGGAGCGATCCACCCCGGAGCGATCGTCACCGCCTCCAACGGCAAAACGATCGAGATCAACAACACCGATGCCGAAGGTCGCCTGACCCTGGCCGACGCCCTGGTCTACGCCTGCAAGCTGGAGCCTGACGCGGTGGTGGACCTGGCCACCCTGACGGGCGCCTGCGTGATCGCCTTGGGCGACGAGATCGCCGGCCTCTGGTCCCCCAGCGACACCCTGGCCCAGGCCCTGGTGCAGGCCGGCGAAGACGGCGGCGAGAACCTCTGGCGCATGCCCCTGCGGGCCTCCTACCGCGCTGGCCTCAAGAGCGGCCTGGCCGACATGAAGAACACCGGCCCGCGCCCCGGTGGCTCGATCACGGCGGCCCTCTTCCTGCAGGACTTCGTCAACAAGGACATCCCCTGGGCCCACATGGATATCGCCGGCACGGTTTGGAGCGACAAGGGACGGGGCTTGGATCCCGCCGGTGCCACTGGATTTGGCGTTCGCACCCTGGTGAATTGGGTCCTGGCCGGGGGAGCCGCCTAGGCTCAGGCAGACCTGCAGCGTGGCGGTGCCCAAACTTCGGTGGTACGTCAAAGCCCAGCTGGGCGTCCTGCTCTTGCCGGCGGGACTCTGTCTCTTTGGCGAGGCCGTCCAGCGGCGGACACTCCAAGCCCTGGGACAGCCCCACGGCCCCTGGTTCTGGTACGGAACCCTCAGCCTGGTGGCCATCGTGGCCGCCGTCGGACTGATGGTGGAAAGCGGACTGCTGCGGGGCTACCCAGGACAGAACCAACCGCGCCGCTAGGCAGCGGCGGCGGCTGAAGCGCTGGACGCCCCAAGAAGGGAAGCCGGCTCTTCCAGGGCGTGGATTTGCCAGCGAGCCCGATCACCAAAGAGCTTCAACAGGCGATCGAGATCGTCCGAAGCCTGCTTCGGAGTGGCGTAGGGGCCGATATGACGTGTCACGAGACCATCGCGAATCGTCAGCAGATACATACAAAACCTGCAGTCGAGACAAGGTAAGGGTAATTCGGGCGGCCGGGAGGAAAAAGGCGTAAAAACCGGATCAGCACTCGAAAAAACCGAATTTTGCGCAATCGGCTCTTTAGCTTTTCCTCAGCTTTCCGGTCAGCGTCCAGTCACCCAGGGAGCATCGCTGCGGGCCTTTGATCCCCAGACCTGATCCAAGCGGCGATCCCGGCCGCAGGCCCAGCGGTAGTAGTTGTATTTGATCGCGTTGTTGACTGCGTAATTCTGGTGATAACCCTCGGCGGGCCAGAACCGCTTGAGGGGCTTGATCTGCACCTTGATCGCTGAGGCGGGCTTACCCAGCTCCTTGGCTGCAGCCTGAAGGCTGGCCTTGGCTTGACTGAGCTGCTGCTCGCCCTCGGTGAAGATCACCGGTTTGTAGGACCCGCCGCGGTCACAGAACTGCCCGCCACCATCGAGGGGGTCGATATTGCGCCAGTAGGACCGCAGCAGGGTGGGGTAGCTGATGGTCTGGGGATCAAAGCGGACGCGCACCACCTCTTGGTGCCCGGTGCCGCCAGAGCTGACCTGCCCGTAGCTGGGGTTGTCCAGATGGCCACCGCTGTAGCCGCTCTCGGCATCGATCACCCCCGGCAGGTCCTCCAGGTCGTGCTCCAGGCACCAGAAACAGCCACCAGCGAGGACCGCCTCTTCCGTGGCGGCCAGCGCGGAGGCACAGGGGCCTAGCAGCAGCAGGCCGATGGCCAAGCAGGCGGACAAGAGGCGCCGGATCATGCCGCACTCCCCCCTGGCAGGGCATCCAGGATCGCCGCGGCCGCCCGACGGGTGACGCCCGGTTCCCCAAGGAGCTCACGCAAGCGGCGATAGCCCTGCGCAACCCGCTCCCGGGCGGACGGATCCTCCAGCAGCGGCAGGGCTGCTTCCACCACAGACTCGGGGGTGAGCTCGTCCTGCAGAAGCTCCGGGACCAGGCGCTCACCCACCACCAGATTGACCGGTGAGATGTGATCGACCTTGAAGCGCAGGATCTGCTTGGCCACCCAAGCCGTTGGTCGGCTGACCCGGTAGGCCACCACCTGGGGCACCCCCCGCAGGGCCAACTCCAAGTTGACGGTGCCGGATTTATTGATGGCGAGATCCGCTGCCGCACAGAGGACCGGACGCAGGGCATCGGCTTCCGCCGCCGGAATCACGCGGGCCTGCACTCCAGCCTGGGTCAAGACCTCCTTCAGGACCGGCTCAAAACTGGCCTGACCCGCCGGCACAACTACCTGCAGTCCCGGGCAGCGCCGCTGCAACTCAGCGGCCGCCTGGGCTAAGTCCGGCAGCAGATAGCGCAACTCCTGCTGGCGCGAGGCAGGGAGCAGCAGCAACAGGCGTTGATCCGGCTTCAAGCCCAACTGAGTGCGGGCCGCCTCACGACTGGGCAGCTGGGTCAAGGTGTCGATCAGGGGATGCCCCACCCAAGTGACATCGGCCCCGCGGGAGCCGTAGAAGCGGGCCTCCTCTGGAAAGATCGCCAGGATCCGATCGGTGAAGCCGATCAGCCGGGTCGTCCCCCCCTCGCCAACGCGAAAGGCCCACTCCTGGGGAGCGATGTAATAGAGGATCGGGATCTTCGGCAGCAGCCGCTTGACCTTGAGGCCCAAGTTGACATTGGCCCCCATGTAATCGATCAGCACCAAGCCGTCGGGGGGGGACTGACGCAACCAGGCATTGACCCGGCGCTGCACCTGGAGGGTGGGCAAGACCAAGGGGAGAGCCTCCCAGAGGCCAATGGCGCCCATCGCCATCGTGTTCGCAAGGAGCGTTGCACCGGCCTGGGCCATGCGCTCACCGCCGAGGGCGAAGAGCTCCAGCTCAAGACCACGGGCCTGGGCCTCCTCCCGCAGAGCCTTGACCAACAGGCCGCCCTGCAGATCACCGGATACTTCGCCGGTGCTAATCAGCAGTCGCCTCATGAACGCCCGGCGGGCAGGGGACCTCGGCGACCGGGGCCAATCGAGGCCTCCAGGAAGCTCACCAGGGTTTCGGCGGGGGGAAACAGGCTCTGCTCACGCACGCCCTTGATCGCCTCAGCCAGCACCACATCACCGCGGTAGAGCTGGGCCCAGACCTGCTGCAGCTGCTTGGTTTGCGCGCCGCCATCCAGCTCGCTCAGACCACTGCGCTTCAAGCCAATCCGGTTCAAGCCCCGCAGGCGACCGGGGTGGCCCTCAACGATCGCGAAGGGCGGAACATCACGGTCGATCCGACTCATTCCACCCACCATCGCCATCGTGCCGATGTGGACGAACTGATGGATGCCCAGCACGCCTCCAATCACGGCGCGGTCACCGATCACCACATGGCCGGCCACGGCGACGCCGTTGGCGATCACGATGCGATTCCCCAGGTCGCAGTTGTGACCCAGGTGGCTGTAGGCCATCAGCAAATTGCCATCACCGATGCGGGTCTGCTCTCCCTCATGGGTGGCACGGTTGATGGTCACGCATTCGCGGATGGCGTTGTCATCGCCAATCACGACCTCGGTGGGTGCACCGTTGTATTTGAGGTCCTGGGGCTCGGCGCCAATCGAGGCCCCCGGGAAGATGCGGTTGCCCTTGCCGATGCTGACGCGGCCGTCGAGCACCACATGGGGGCCAATGCGCGTTCCTGAGCCGATCGACACCTCGGGACCGACCACGGCATAGGGGCCGATCTCAACGCCCGCATCGATCTGGGCCTTGGGATCCACCACGGCGGTGGGATGGATTCGGGTGCTGTCCCCGTTCATAACGGCCTGAGTCATGGGGGGAATTCAGTCGACCAGGGAGAACATCAATTCGCCGGAGCAGACCAGCTGTCCGTCCACCGTGGCCTCCGCCTTGACCTTCCCGAACCGTTGTCGCTTGAGCGACAGCAGTTCGCAAGTCATCACCAACTGATCACCCGGCACCACCGGACGGCGGAAGCGCACGCCATCGATCCCTGCGAAGACAAACAACCCCTTCGGGAGATCCGGCATCTGGGTGACGATCAAGCCCCCCACCTGGGCCATGGCCTCGACGATCAACACGCCTGGCATCAGCGGGCGACCGGGGAAATGGCCCTGGAACTGGGGCTCGTTGAAGGTGACGTTCTTGATCGCCACCGCCCGCTTGCCCGGCTCATGCTCGATCACCCGGTCCACCAGGGCGAAGGGATAGCGGTGGGGCAGCAGCCCCTGGATCTGCTCGCTGGTCAGAACTGGGGCGGAAGGGGTGGCGGATGAAGACAAGGAACTCAGCGAGAAGAAACCAGAGCGGCGGCCAAGGCGGTGTGCAGTCCGTGGGAGCCACGGAAGGCAAACACTTGGGCCAAAGGCAGTCCCGCTAAGGCGAGATCGCCCAATAGGTCAAGCAGCTTATGGCGCACGGGCTCGTCGGCAAAGCGCAGCGGGGGATTCAGCCAACCCTCCCC
>Ga0181588_10003573_pt1 | contig 12983 bp, 6 predicted proteins | sample 071ome_26_FD_148607 | JGI IMG/M metagenome (GOLD analysis project Ga0181588, IMG submission 148607) | Coastal salt marsh microbial communities from the Groves Creek Marsh, Skidaway Island, Georgia - 071409BT metaG (spades assembly) | ecosystem: Environmental > Aquatic > Marine > Intertidal zone...
CCCCCAGGGCCAGAGCCTGGTGAAAAGCGACCTTGGGATCCGCGTCCGCGCCCCGGGCCATCAGCCGTTCGGCAAGGGCCGGATCATCCTTGATTCGCGGCTCGCTCAACCGCATGCCCGCCTCGCGCACACGCGGATCCTTGTCCGAGACTGCCGCGTACAACATCGCCTCGTCCAATTGATCAAAGTTGGCCAGCAACCACAAGGCAGCCACCCGGCCGCCGGAAGTTTCCCCCTTCGCCGCCAGGCGGCGCAACGGCGCCACCGAGCCCGCATCCCGACGTTCCAGCAACAACCGCCGGGCGGTGTCGCGGCTCCAGCCATTGTCGATGTCGAGTTCCCGCACCAGCCGTTCCGCTCCCGCTTCCGCCAGGGAGTAACTCTTCCAATTGCGACGGCTGCCCGCCTCCGACACGACCCGGTAAATCCGCCCCTGCGTATTGCCGCTGATGAAGTCCGCGGTTTCCCGAACGTGCTCGGGAAGGTAGCGCGGGTGGTCCAGGGTCTTGCGGTAAAAATCCGTAAGATAGAGTCCGCCCTCGGGCCCATGATCCGCATACACGATGCGCGACCAGGTGTCCGGCGTAGCCAGGAACTCCTCGCCATCCTTGGCAATGCGCGCGTCGAAGGAGCCGCCCGTGGGCGTCATGATCCGCCGCTGCACCAGATTCTGCGCGGGTTCGCAGATGAACACGTTCCCGTAATGGGTGGCGGGCAGGCGATTGCCGCGAAACACCAGCGTCCCGCAGGCCGAGGTAAAAGAGCCCAGGTGCAGCTTGGTCAACAGCGTCGGATGAAAACCGGCGGTCGTCGTATCCCGACTCAAGGGATAGACCACCGCATCCGCGCCGTCCGTCCCCACCGTGTTCACGGTCTGGGAGAAGGCGTAACGCGGGTTGCGCTTCAGATGATGCGGCTGCAGGACCGTGTGGTCGATCGGCGTCCGGTTGTCGCAGACAAACTTGTTGCCGTAGTCGTCGAAGGTCAGGCCAAACTGCCCCTGCCCGGAGACCGTCGTGAATTCGAACGTGTCCGGGTGAAACCGCCCGTCGCTCTTGTTGTAGGAAACCTTGGCCTGTTGCTTGTTCAGCGGTGATTCGACATCACCGCCCTGCAATCCCGCCGTCACCCAGACCCAGCCGTCGAGTCCGAGCTTGGGATGACTGACGCGAAGCTGGGTCGTGCTCTTCGTGCTGAACCCGGTCAGAACCACCTTGCGCACATCCGCCTTGTTGTCGCCATCGGTGTCCTTGAGATAAAAAATGTCCGGCGCGCAGGTGACGAAGATCCCGCCGCGCCAAGGCAACAGGCCATTCGGATAGCTGAGGCCCTCGGCAAAGTTGGTCCGCTTGTCGAAGACGCCGTCGCCATCGGTGTCCTCCAACAGGGCCACGACGCCGGCCGGCGGCCTGCCCTCGCCCGGGCCGGTCGGATAACCGCGGTTCTCCGCAACAAACATGCGGCCATCCGCATCGAAGGCCGTGGCAACCGGGTCCACGACCAGGGGCTCGGCCGCGACCAATTGGAGCTGCAGGCCTTCCTCCAACCTGAAGTGTTGCAGGGACTCCCTGGGGGAAAGCGGCCCGTCGATCTCAGCGGCGTGAACGGAGGCGGCGGCGACAAGGGAAACGGCGGCAAGGACGACTGATGTCTTCATGATTTCGAAGCGGATCCGGATACTGCGATTCTTTGCATTCATCCCTTGAATTCAAGCGGCAAATTGGAATCCCGGAGCGCTTCACGGGCGGATCACGCCCAACATGGGATTGCTTCCACCTTGGGCATTCCATGGACCCTGACGCCAAAAACCGATTGCCCCCAGCGCCCGACTCACCTAGTCTGGGGACTGCGTGAACCAAAGCCGACGCCATTTCCTCTCGACCGTCGCCGGCAGCTTTGCAGGGATGGCTTTGACCGACATTCTTGCCCGCGACGGCGTCCTGCGCGCCTTGCACCATCCGCCCAAAGCCAAGCGGGTCGTCCAGTTGTTCATGGCCGGCGCGGCGAGCCACGTGGACCTGTTTGACTACAAGCCGCAACTCGAGAAGGAGCACGGCAAGCAGTGGGACCCCGGCGAGGAGGTGGAACTGTTCCAAAGTTCCCCCGGAGCCAGCGCGAAGTCTTACTGGGAGTTCAAGCCGCGCGGCCAATGCGGCAAGCCTTTGAGCGAGATTGTCGCGCCGCTCGGCGACGTCGCCGACGAATTGGCCTTTGTGCACAATGTCGTCGGCCAGACCGGGGTGCACAGCCAGGGCACACTGCTGCAGACCACGGGTTTCAACCGGCCGGGTTTCCCCAGCGCCGGCTCCTGGGTCAGCTATGCGCTGGGTTCCGCCAACGACAACCTGCCCGCTTTTGTCGTCCTGCCCGACCATCGCGGACTTGCCTCCAACGGCGTCAAGAATTGGTCCTCCATGTTTCTGCCCGCAGAGAACCAGGGCACTGTCATTCGCCCCGGCGACAAGACGCCCATCAACGACCTCTTCCCCCGCGCCGAGGACACATTCATCACCCGGTCGGCGGATCGCGACGCGCACGCCCTGATGCGCAAGCTGAACGCCAGGCACGCCCAAACGCGCTCCGGCGACGACCGGCTCCGAGCCCGCATCCACAGCTACGAACTCGCCGCGCGCATGCAACTCAGCGCCACCGAGGCCCTGGATGTCGCCCGGGAACCAAAGCACATCAAAGATCTCTACGGCCTCGCCCCGGAGGGTCCCGGCGTCGACGACTCGAAGATCAACCCCAAGGCCGAGGCGGAGTTCTTCGGCCGCAAGTGCCTCGTCGCGCGGCGACTGCTCGAGCGCGGCGTCCGCTTCATCCAGATCTGGAGCGGCAATGAGAATGGCTTCCCCCGCCGCAACTGGGACAGCCACGAGGACGTCAAACGCGACCACGGCCCGCTGGCCCACGGCATGGCGGTCGGCGCCTCAGCCCTGATCAAGGATCTCAAGCAGCGCGGCATGCTGGATGAAACGCTGATCATCTGGACCACGGAGTTCGGCCGCATGCCCTGCGCCCAACGCGGTTCCGGCCGCGACCACAACCCCTTCGTCTTCACCAACTGGCTCTGCGGCGGCGGTATCAAAGGCGGGGTCACCCAAGGCGAAAGCGACGAATGGGGATTCAAACCCGCCGACCGCAGCGACTTCACCCAGGTTCACGACATCAACGCCACCGCGCTGCATCTGCTGGGGATCGACCACGAACGCCTCACCGTCCGGCAAAACTCCATCGATCGCCGCCTCACCGACGTGCACGGGCATGTGATGGACGGGATATTGGGATAAGGGCACGAATCCCGCTTGCCACCTGAACGCAGACAGTGTAGCGCTTTCGACTCTCGTTCCTGCGAATCTTGGAACCAGTCCAAAGCCATGTCTGATCCGACCATCATCTACACGAAGACCGACGAGGCCCCCGCCCTCGCGACGCATTCCTTCCTGCCCATTGTCCGGGTGTTCACCAAACCCACCGGCGTCGCCGTGGAGACGCGCGACATTTCACTCGCAGGTCGGATCATCGCCAATTTTCCGGAGAAACTGACCGAGGAGCAACAGATCGGCGATGCGCTGGCGGAACTTGGCGCGTTGGCGAAGACGCCCGAGGCGAACATCATCAAGCTGCCCAACATCAGCGCGTCGATCCCGCAGCTCAAGGCCGCGATCGAGGAACTGCAAAGCCAGGGCTATCACTTGCCCGACTATCCGGATGAACCGCAGGACGAGGAAGAGAAGGAGGTCAAGGCGCGTTACGACAAGATCAAGGGCAGCGCGGTGAATCCCGTGCTGCGCGAGGGCAACTCGGACCGCCGCGCGCCTCAGGCCGTCAAAGCCTACGCCAGGGCCAACCCGCACTCCATGGGCGCCTGGTCCAAGGAGTCCAAGACCAACGTCGCCACCATGGGCAAGGACGACTTCCGGTCGAACGAGCAATCGGTGACCGTCGCCGAAGCCACGACCGCGAAGATCGAGTTCATCGCCGAGGACGGCGCCGCCACGACGCTCAAGGAAGCCACGCCCCTGCTCGCCGGCGAAGTCTTCGACGGCACGAAGTTGAGCAAGAGCTCCCTGATCGCCTTTCTCGAAGAACAGATCGCCCGGGCGAAGAGCGAAGGCGTTCTCTTCTCACTGCACATGAAGGCGACCATGATGAAGGTCAGCGACCCCATCATTTTCGGCGTTTGTGTCGAGGTGTTCTTCAAGGATCTGATCGCCAAACACGGCGCGACATTTGAAGAAATCGGCGTCAACTTCAACAACGGCTTCGGCGATCTGGTCGCGCGACTGGACGAACTGCCCGCCGACAAGCAGGCGGAGATCCAGGCCGACATCGACGCCGCCTTCACCGAAGGGCCGGACCTGGCCATGGTGAACTCCGACAAGGGCATCACCAATCTGCATGTGCCGAGCGACGTCATCATCGACGCCTCGATGCCGGCCATGATCCGGACCTCCGGCCAGATGTGGAACGCCAAAGGCGAACAGCAGGACACGCTCGCCGTGATTCCGGACAGCTCCTACGCCTCGGTCTACCAGGCCACGATTGACTTCTGCCGCGAGAACGGCGCCTTCGATCCCACCACCATGGGAACCGTGCCCAACGTCGGGCTCATGGCCCAGAAGGCCGAAGAGTACGGCTCGCACGACAAGACCTTCCAGATTCCAGCGAAAGGAACCGTCCGGGTCACCGACGCGGAGGGCAACACCTTGCTCGAGCACGCCGTTGAAGAAGGCGACATCTGGCGCGCCTGCCAAACCAAGGACGCCCCGATCCGCGACTGGGTGAAGCTTGCCGTGAACCGGGCCCGCGCCACCGGCTGGCCCACCATCTTCTGGCTTGATGAGTCCCGGGCCCACGACGCGCAACTCATCGCCAAGGTGAACGAGTATCTGAAAGAACACGACACCGAGGGATTGGACATCCGTGTTCTTTCGCCGCTGGAGGCGACCCGGGTTTCACTGGAGCGCATCGCCAAGGGCGAGAACACCATTTCCGTCACCGGCAATGTGCTGCGCGACTATCTCACCGACCTCTTCCCGATTCTTGAAGTCGGCACCAGCGCCAAGATGTTGTCCATCGTTCCACTGATGAACGGCGGCGGCCTCTTCGAAACCGGCGCCGGCGGTTCGGCTCCCAAGCACGTCCAACAGTTCCAGGCGGAGAACTACCTGCGCTGGGATTCCCTTGGTGAGTTCCTGGCGCTGGCCGTTTCACTGGAGCACCTCGGCGACGCCTTCGACAATCCCAAGGCCAAGGTCCTGGGCGACGCCTTGGACAAGGCCACCGAGAAACTCCTGACCGAGAACAAGTCCCCCACCCGCCGACTCGGCGGCATCGACAACCGCGGCAGTCATTTCTACATCGCGCTCTATTGGGCCGAAGCCTTGGCCGCCCAGGAAGAAGACGCCGAACTGAAAGCCCACTTCACGCCCATCGCCGAACAACTCGCCGCGAATGAGCAGACGATCGTGGACGAACTGATCGGCGTTCAGGGATCGGCGGTTGACCTTGGCGGCTACTACCAGCCCGACACCACCAAGGCCGCAACCGCCATGCGCCCAAGCGCGACCCTGAACGGCATCATCGGGTAACCCCCGCCACTTCGATCATTGCCGCGCGGGAATCCGCCTGGCCGGCAGTTTCCCGGGCGTGAGAACCGGGCGGCCGTTTTCCCAATCGACGGGCACAACGGAGAGATGCCACGTCCGGCCGTGGCTGTCGTTGCCCTGGTAGAAGAGGTAATCCTGTCCATCGTCATCCTGGAAGAGAAAGGGATGGCCGGACTCGCTGGAGTTCCAACTCCCGGGCGCCCCGTTCGGAAGCAACGGAGTATCCGACAGGCGCTTGAAGCGGACGCCGTCATCGCTCACCGCAACGCCGATCTGCTGGGGATCATTGTTGTAGCCGCCGGCATAGAACATGTAGAGGCGGCCGTCGCGCCGCGCCATGGCGGCCGCTTCAATGCATCTGGTTTCCCATCCCAGATCCAGATCCGCCGCATCCAACTCAGTCGGAGCGCCCGGCGCGAGGATAGGACCATCCGGGTTCAACTGGGTCCACTGCCCCCGGCCAAATCCGCCGCCCAACGACGCAGCGGCAACGCCCTGCATCTGTATCTTCATCTGCGGATCGCGAGTCGCCCAGTAAAGCAGCAACTTGTCGCCATGCACAACGACGTCGGCATCGATGGCTCGCCCACAGTTCCAGTCGCCGACGGGCCGAAAAACGGGGTTGGTCGGGTTGCGGGTAAAGGTCAAGCCATCCGACGACCAGGCATGACAGATGGCGTCCTTCTCCCGGTTTCCGTAGGTCTGGTAGAACAGGTGCACCCGACCCTCGAGCACGATGGCGCCCGGCGCCGTGAACCCCTTCTCTTCCGCCTTGCCGGTGTTGCGCAGTTCCCCCGCCTTCGTCCAATCCACCAGGTTGTCGCTCGTCGCCACGCCAATCGTCCATCCCCGCGTCGGCTTCCCCTTGTACGGAGGCACGGAATAGTAGAGCCAGTAACGGTCCCGAAAGCGCACCACGGCCGGATCCTTCGTGAGAGGCCTGCCGCTGACGTGATCGGCAAAATACATTCTCGGCAGACTCTTGGCGGTCTGAATCAAGGCGACGGGTTCGGCCAGGACCGCGAGCCTGAAAGCCACAATCCGAAACCCGGAACTCCCCGGATCCGCATCGATTCCGGCAAAGACCGCGGCCAACGCCTGCTCAACCTCCCCCCCGCGAACAAACAGCCCCAGCGCGGACACATCAATCATGCCGTCCGTATCGCCCCGCTGCCGCCGGCCTGCATCACGCCGGTTGACGATGTGATAGGATTCCCCATCGCCAACATAGGCAAACTGAATCCCCGTCAATTGCCAACCCAACCCGGGATCGAGGCCCGTCGCATCCAATCCCAGAACAAACCCTTCCCGCTCATTGATGCCGTTCGTCCCTCCCCGAACGCCAAGCCTGCCCGAGTTGTCGCGATCAATATCGCCATCCACTGACTTGGCTCCGAAGTCGGCTGCGGCATCCGCGCTCGCGACGGAGATCGCGTCCAAGTGGAACCCCAGAACGGAACCGCGCGCGCGCGGGTTCGCAACCGAACCAGACGCGGTGAAATCGCCTGCCACACCCGCGCTTCCATCCGACTGGATTCGCAAGGTTGTCATCCTGGCGGAAACCCCCTCCGTTCCCTTGACCGACTTCAGGATGATGGAATCTCCCGCCACGCCCGCCGCCTCCGCTCCCGGGACGCCCACGCCAATGCGGTGGAAGGCAAGCATTCCCAAGACCAGCAATGGCATCGCCCTCATACGGTTCTCCAAATCTTACTCACGCTTCGGCGGCGCTGGCTCGCCCCATCACGTCAAGCCGGTGAGAGCGCCCGTGCTGTCCCCGAAACGATCGGTCTCGACGCCCAGGGCCTGAAGCATGGTGACGAAGAGATTGCTCATCGGGACGTTCTCACTGAAGCGCAGGTACTGATTGCGCTTGAGTCCGAGACCGCCGCCGCCAGCGAGCAGCAGCGGATAGTTGCGATTCACATGTGTCCGGCTGTTCGTGCTGCCATAGAGCACCAGGGTGGTGTCGAGGAAACTGTGACCCGAATCGCCGTCCGGCGTGTCCTTCAGCCGTTGCACGAAGCGGGCCAGATTCTGCGCCAGGAACTGATCGAACTTGCCCAGCACGGTGGCTTGCCCCTTCTTGTTCGCCTTGTGCGCGAGGCTGTGCCAGTTCGGCTCCAAGCCGATGGCGGCCGGAAAGGTGCGCGCAACCGTCGGTCCGTAGCTGCCGATCTGATAGGTCGCAATCCGCGTCAGGTCCGTCTGGAATGCCAGGAACATCAGATCATAGATCGCCGCGATGTAGTCCTTCGCTCCTTCCGGATCCGCGTCGAGCGCGACGGAGCCGGCATCCACCTCCGGCAGGGGAACCTCCAACCAAGCGCGGGAACGCGCCACCCGGAGCTCCACGTCGCGAACCGACGTTTCATACTCGTCCAATTTGAGCCGGTCGGCTGACCCCAGACTGCGGCGCAGATCCTTGGACTGATCCAACACCAGATCCAGAATGCTGCCTGTGCCTTCCAGTCGCGCCCGGTCGCTGCGACTGGCGTCGTCCTGGCCAAAAAGACGATTGAAGATCTGCTTCGGATCGGCCAGGGCGGGAATCGGCTGCCCCTTGGTTGAATAGGAAAGCGTGGTCGAGCGGGTCCGCGGGCCGACGCCGCCATCCGTGGAAAGCGTCAGGGAAGGATGCCGGGTCAGATGCCCCAAATGCTCTGCGGCAACCTGGTCCAGGGAAACGGTGTTCTGGTAGACGCCATCGGTCAGGCGGCTGCCGGTCAAGAAGGTGTCGCCCGTGTCATGGCCGTTCATCGCGCGACAGTCCGGATGGGACAATCCGCCAAAGATGGAGACATCCTCCATCAGGGACTCCAACGGTTTGAGCACATTGGTCAGCTGGTAGTCGCGGCCTTCGCCGCGCGGAAACCAACCCCAGTCGCGCTCGGGATGATCGTCCTTCGGCACGGCAATGCCGTAGGGAAACATGACGGAGCACAACCGGCGCGCAGGCCGTGCTGAAGGCTTCCTTGGCGCGCCGTGAGACATGGCTTCCAGCCAGGGCAGCGCCAGCGTGACACCCGCCCCCTTGAGCGCGGTTCTTCTATCGATTCCACGAAAGTTCATCGTTACTTCGTTTGAAACGCTTCGGTCTTTACAAGCGCGAGGATCAGTTTACGCAATCGGAAGTCGGCTTCAATGAATTCATGGGTGAGTTGTTCGACGGTTTCCCGGTCGCCGAAATCGAGCGAGCGGCCCAGGGCATAGGCCAGCATCCGCTTGACCACTGCGCGGGCGAACTGTTCCTGTCTCTCGGTTTTCAAATAGCGTTTCAACGCCGCGGCGTCAGCGATCTTCGAACCGTCGGGCAGCGTCGTGGCCGAGTCCACCGGCGCCGGCTTGGCGGGCTTGACCTGCTTTTTTCCGATTCGAACGGGAGCCCGCTCACCCCATTGACCGATCGCATTGTAGCGCTGCAACGGCAGGCCCCAGGGATCAATGCCGCGATGGCAATTCGCGCAGGCCTCACGCTCGCGATGAAGCGCAAGCTGTTGCTTCACCGTAAGACCGGCCAGATCCGGGCTCTCGCTGTCGAGTTCCGGCACGTCCGGAGGCGGGGGCGGAGGCGGCGAATCCAACAGCCGATCGAGAATCCATACCGCTCGCTTGATCGGGTGCGCAAACTCGCCGCCGGATTGGCTGAGCAGGAACGAGGCCTGCCCCAGGACGCCACCGCGCCGACTGTCCGCGGGCAGCGGCGCGCGGACAAACTGATTCGAACGCGGCAATGGCTGGAGCCCGTAATGCCGCGCAAGGTCGCGATTGAGCAGCGACCAGTCGCTGTCCAACACGTCGAGACAACTCAAGTCCCGGCGCAACAACTGACCAAAGAACCCGATTGTTTCCCGCCGCATCGACTCCTTCAGGTCGTTGTCGAAGGACGGATAGAACTCCGGATTCACCGCGACCCGATCCAACGCGCCAAGATCGAACCATTGATCCGTGAAGTTTCGCACAAACTCGTCCGAACGTGAGCTCTCCAACAGGCGCGCCACCTCATCCGCCAGCGTCTTCCCTTCCTTCAACCGCCGCTGCGAGGCCAGCCTTGACAACCGTTCGTCGGGCATCGAACTCCAGAGGAAATAGGACAACCGAGAGGCCAATTCGTGATCCGTCAGCGGCTGCGGGTCATTCGAGCCGGGCTTCCGGGTTTCGACCCGGTAAAGAAAGTGCGGCGACACCAACGCGGCGGCGCAGGCCTCACGCAGCGCTGCCTCAAAGGAATGCCCCGCCTTCCGCATGCTGGCAAAAATGGCTTGAAAAGGCTTCACTTCCCGACCCTTCACCGAACGACGAAAAGCCCGCGCCAGAAAGCGCTTCAACGCCAAGCGCGCGCGTTCGCCTTCGGGAACGTCCTTGCTGATTTCGCCAACCAGACGGCGATGACTCACTGGCGGCCATTGCGCGTGATACGGCGTCTCGAACTCCAACGAATCCACCTTGACCTCCAGCCGTGATCCAAAGGTCGGCGGGTCGGGGCGGGGCTTCGGCTTTTTTCCCTTCTTCGGCTTGGCCGGCGGCCGGACATACTTGCGGTCGGGATAGCGCAACTCCTTCCCATCGGCGTCGAGGTAATCGAGGAAGAGAATCATGCCGGTGATGCCGGTGTTGCCAAAGGGCACGTCGCCCGCCTGCGGGTAATCCTCCATCCAACCGGCGAACTCAAACGTGCGCGGCTCCTCCGAGGTCAACTCCACTTCGCCAATCACCCGATGCGGCACATGAACAATGCCCGGAACATGCCCCAACGAAATGCGAATCCGTGGGAAGCCCGCGCCGGCCGGGATCGCCGCCCGCGCCGTCAGCTTCATCCGGAACGGCCCGCGCCGCGGATACTCCTTCACATCCAACGCAAACTCCGGATTCACCGGGAGGTGGCCGGCGACCTTCCTGGTCGGCAGCTTCGCAGTGACCGTGTTCGTCCTCACGTATCGATGAACCTTCGGCTGATCGCCCTCGACAATCGCAATCTCCAGCGCCCGACGCGCCGCGGCGAGGTAGGTTTCGATCTGCATGGGGGACATCTCCAGCGTCGCGCCGTTGTTCAGGAAGCCGTCCGGCGACATCGGCTCCGGGGGCAACTCCTTGGAAAAGTCGCGATCGACGCCCAGCAGATCGCGCAGGGTGTTCCGGTACTCGTAGCGGGTAAGCCGCCGCGTCAAAACCCGACCATCCGCAAAACGTTTGGCCTCGGCGGCGCGCTTCAACTCCCCCGTCATCCAATCGGCGAGGCCTTTTCGCTCGGCGCGGCTCGGCTGGTCCGCCTTCGCGGGCGGCATTTCGCCGAGGTTCAGCTGATTCAAGGCGTCGTGCCAGGTCTCCGCGTCCCGCCCTTCGACCATGTCCGGATCGAGCTGATCCATCCGCAGGCCGCCCTTCTGTTTGTCCGGTCCGTGGCAATCGAAACAATACTTGGCGAGGATGGGCCGCGCAGCCGTCGCAAACTCCGCCGCACCCAATGCTGGGGCGAAGACAGTCGCAACCAAAAGGACGAGCCACCCCGGCCTTCGGAAACGGAATCTGGACTTGGATCTCGTCATCGAACGCATCATCTCTACCAGATTGCCGCAATTTTGCAGCGTCGAATTGAGAACGGGATTCTTCAAATCTTGGACGACGCGCGCAATGGATATCCCAAGACACATTCCAGCCGGACGCCGCATGGCCTGACGATTCAGTCGTTCCAGCAAGGTCGCGCCCCGCTCCTTAGCGCGCAAACCGCAACGAATAGAGATCCGCCTCCCGCATCACAAAGCGCAGGCGAATCGCCCGACTCGCCAAACGGCTGACGTCCCCGGATTTCCTCCAAGTCACGACGTGCTTGATGGCATCGGTGTAGATCGGGTCGCAGTCAGTCGCGGCAAAACCTTCGATCGGCCGTCCCTGCTCGTCCTGGATCTCCACCTTCACCAAGCCTCCGGCCGCCGTGCTGAGGTTGAGTTGCAGTTGCTTTCCTTCGAAGTGCAGCGGCCTGGTGACCAGTTCGCCCGCCTCGACATCGGCGTTGACGGAGATGAAGCCATCCGTGCGCACGGTGTAGCGGTAGCCATTCTTGTGCCACATGGACATCTCGTGCGGACCGGTGGGATGGACATTGAGCGCAAGATAGTTCGAACGGTTTCTCCAATGCTTGGACGCCAATCCCGGCCGGATGAAGGCGCCGGGGAAGGGGCGATCGTAATGGGTCGATCCCGCGCGGGTGGTCATGAAGGCAATGTCCGTGATGTCGGATCGTTTCTTGAAGTAGCGCGTGGGCAGCGCGATGTAGATGTGCGGCGCGCGGAAGTAGGGATGCGTCTGGCTGGTGTAGAGCCGTTCGCCTTCGCGATTGGGCGGAACGAAATCCGGCTTCGTCCAGTCGCGAAAGTCGGGCGAGGTCGTGCGCGTGATCGAAGGCAGCGATCCCCACGGCGTCTTGTAGGTGCGGAAGTAGCAGACGTATTGCCCCTCGGCCTCGGACCAGAAGGAAACATTCTGGGAATCGAAGGCATGGGTTGTATCGCGGGGATAGGGAATCACCTCGCCGATCATCTTCCACCGGAAACCGTCCGGCGAAACAAACGCGTGCAAACCGCTGCCCGGAGCGCCCCGCTTCTCATAGTAGCCCGGATGACCGCCCAAGGCCTTGTAGCGCTCGCTCGCGGGCGTGGCCGGATTCGTGTCGATGAACGGGCAGAAATTTGAAAGCAGCGGCGGCATGTCTTTCAGGATGACATTGTTCTCCTTTGTCCCCGCGACCTCCACGAGTCCCAGTTGGGGAAAGGTCCAATCGTGCCCATCGCTGCTCTCCGCGTAGCGCACCACCGTCCCGGGATGACCGGCAAAGTAATCCCCCGCCCGGATCCGGTCGGCTTTCATTCCCGTCGCCTCCACGTACTTCGCCACTTGCTCCGAATGCTCGGCAAAGTATTTCTTTGCTCCCGGATAGTCCGGATCCTTGTCCCGCCAATAGGCGCGAAACGTGTCCCCATCCTTCAAGATCGTGCAGTAGAACCGATCCGGCAGCGGCGCCTTGGGCCGGGGTTGCCGGATGGGTTCATGCAGCTTGCGCGCCACCCCATCCATCCGTTCGATCAGGAAATCGTCGACAAAAAGCTCCAGGCGGGAGTCGATATTGACTGGCGCAGCAACTGGATCGGCGGTCAGTGACAGGGAAACCGCGTACACGGCCAACCAAACGGGAATCAAGCGCGTCATGGGAGCATCGTGGCAGAAGGCCAAACCGCGCGCCAGCCTCGGAACCGCGCGCCAGCCTCGGAACCGCGCGCGAAGGCATTCCAAAACACCATTGCCTGTCCCGAAGCAGCGTGACAGTCTGCCTGCCGCAACTTCAAAATCCGTTATCGTTCAATGGATCATTCTCGC
>Ga0181588_10003574_pt1 | contig 12983 bp, 10 predicted proteins | sample 071ome_26_FD_148607 | JGI IMG/M metagenome (GOLD analysis project Ga0181588, IMG submission 148607) | Coastal salt marsh microbial communities from the Groves Creek Marsh, Skidaway Island, Georgia - 071409BT metaG (spades assembly) | ecosystem: Environmental > Aquatic > Marine > Intertidal zone...
ACGCCTGTAGCGGCGTCCCGAAGAACGAGCTGGGCTTCTTCTTTACGAACAGGATGTCGCCGTCTTGGGGCGCAATATCGGCCACGATCTCCGATCCGTGGGTCCCTTCGAAATAGGCGTTCTCCCCGCGCGCGACGCCGATCTTGCGATCGAACATGCCCGCGTCCGACCCGTCCTGGGCCAGCACGAATTGCGTATAGAAGACAGGCGCGCCGTTGGCGCGACAGGCGGCGGCAATTCTTTTGATGTGTTCGACGGCGGCCCACCCGACGTCACCGCAGCTCAGCGGGTAGTCGTCGTGGTTTCCTGGTTTGCCGACCATGTAGTTTTGCGCATCGATAATGATCATAGCCGGACGCTGGCCGAAGCCGGCGCGTTGCGCCCAACTGCCTTTTTCGACGATCGCCCGGTCGGCCTCGGATAGGTTCTCGCGCCAATCGCTCATGCCGCCGTCCTTAGGTGATGCCTTGTTCTTCACGACCGCGCACCAGCTGCGATGCCGACACCGCGACGATCAGTGCGGCACCGTTGAAGATGTTCTGCACGAAGGTATCGACACCGAGAAAGTTCAAGCCGGTAATGCCGGTGACCAAGAAGAACACCGCGATCACGGAGCCGACGGGGTTGAACCGACCGGGGATGATCGCCGTGGCGCCCAAGAACGCCGCCGCAAAGGCCGGCAGCAGAAAGGTAAGGCCGGAAAGCGGGTCCGCGCCGCCAGTCGTCCCGCCGTTGATGATCCCGGCCAGCGAGGCCAGCATCGCCGAAGCCACCAAAGCGCCGGCGCGTACGCGGGTCACGCTGATCCCGCTTAAGCGGGCGACTTCGCGACCGCGTCCAACGAACAGCAGGCGCCGACCGATCGAGGTGTACTCGAAGATGTACCAAATGATCGCCGCCAGGATGATTGCGTAATAGAACGCCATCGGAATCTGCAGGAAGCGTTTGACGATCACCCATTCGATCAGGGTGTTCGACACGCCGCTCAGGGTTTGCGAGCCCGAAACCCACAAGATCAAGCCTTGGATGATCGAGGCGGTACCCAGCGTGACGATCAGCGAGTGGATACGGAAGAACAGGATGAAGAACGCGTTGATCAACCCGATCGCGAGACCCATGCCTAGGCACACCAGGAAGGCGCCCCACAGGGGCCAGCCCAATTTGGCGTTTAAGATCGCCAACAGCATCGCCGAGAAGGTTAGGACCGCAGCCACCGATAGGTCGAAGTCGCCCGCCGTCAACGGGATGATCAAGGCGAGCGTTAGGACCAGGAGGACCGCTTGCGAGCCGAAAATAATCGACGAGAACGTCGACCATGTCAGAAACGAATCCGGCGCCACTTGCGAGAAGAACAGGATCAGCAATACCCAGGCGATCAGCAGGGCATAGCGTTCGAGTTCGCGCGCCCAGTTGAAGGATTTCTTAGGGGCGTCCCCGGTCGATTGGTCGGTCATGCATTTGCTCCGGTGGCATCGGTGGCGGTGGTGGCCCCCGAAAGGCTCAAGCTCAATAGGGTCTGTTCGGCGATCCGATCTTTGGTGACATCGGCGCCGCGAAGTTCTTGGACGATTTGCCCGCGGGCAAAGATAAACACGCGGTCGCAAATCTGCGACAGCTGCTCATAGTCGGTGCTCGCGCAAATAACCGCCGAACCTTGCTCCGACGCCTGGGCAATCGCACCGAAAACCTGTTGACGCGCGCCGACGTCCACGCCCTGCGTCGGCTCGTCCAGCAACAGCAACGCCGGCTTGGTCTGCAGCCACTTGGCCAACAGCACTTTTTGCTGGTTGCCGCCGCTCAGGGACGCCAATTTCATCACCGGGGCGTTCGGTCGCACGTCGTACTCGGCGCCCAACGTTTGCGCCCGGTTTCGCATACCCGGTCGGTCGAGACCGAACCAGGCGCGCAGATCGGCCAGAACCGGCAGCGTCATATTGTCGGTGATGGTCAATTCCCCGACGCCCGCCGCGCCAAGCCGGTCGGCCGGCAAAAGGGCGAGGCCGCGATCGATCGCATCTTTGGGTCTGGTGGACACGACGTCGACGACCTCGTCGCCGATCTTGACCTGCCCGCTCGACGCCTGTCGTGCGCCGAACAGAAGGTAGGGGATCTCGTCGAACCCAGAGCCGATCAAGCCGGTGAGGCCGACAACCTCACCCTTATGAAGCCCGAGAGAGGTCGGCCCCAAAGCGCCGCCCGAGAGGTTCTCAATAGAGATGTCCGCAGCTTTTGCGCTGAAATCCTGGGGGACAGCCTGGTAGGGTTCCACCTTGCGGCCGATGATCATGGAGATGAACTCGTCCTTGGTCGCGCCGTCCGTTACGAGAGTGCCTGCCACCCGACCGTCGCGCAGCACGGTGGCTCGGGTCGTAATTTCCATCACTTCGTCGACGTCGTGCGACACGAAGATCACGCTGGCCCCTTCGCGAACGATTCCACGCACGAGCGTGAAAAGCTGTTCGACGCCTTCTTTCGGCAAGAAGGGAGTGGGTTCGTCAAGAAACAGAATGCCGGGCACGCCATGTTCTTCGTGTTCGGCGCGAATGTCCTCGAATGCGCGAACGATGGCCAGCAGGGCCCGTTCGACCTGGGGCAGCTCTGCGACTGGCTTCTGCGGATCGAGGCGGAGGTCGAAGCGCGCAAACGTCTCGAGTGCTTTGCGGCGTAGCTCCGGCCAGTTGAGAAAGGCGGATTGTTTCGTCGCGAGGTCGCCGACGACGAGGTTCTCGAGAACGGTCAAATTCGGGACCAAACCCAAGTGTTGGTGCACAAAGGACAGGCCAAGGCTACGGAACGACCTCACCGACACCGGCAGGGGAACGTCGTTGCCATAAATCTTCAGGTGGCCACCGGGGTCCGGATGATGAAACCCCGACAGGACCTTGATCAGCGTCGATTTGCCCGAGCCGTTTTGGCCCAGCAATCCGTGCACTTCGCCCGGCGCGACGCTGAACGCCACGTCGTCGAGGGCGCGTTCGCCGCCGAAGGTCTTGGAGATATGTTCCGCTAACAGCGCAGGGGCGCCGGCATGCGGCGCCCCCTTGCCGTCAGTCTGTGCGGAACTACTCAATGCCCCACAACTTGCGGAAACCGGCGACGTGCACGTCACCATAACCACGGTCGAAGTCAGCCGGGGTCCCGGCGTCTTTCGCGTTGCTGGCGTCGAAGATGTAGAACGGCACGTTCAGTTCCTTCGGCTCAGGCAATCCGCACAAGGTGCGCATATGCGAGTCGAGGATCGCGCGGCCGATCCAACCCAGGCTTTCGCCGATGTCCATCTCGACCTGACCGTTTTGGATCATGTCGATGACGAACGGGGTGCCGTTGAAGCTGGCAATTTTGACCGAGTTGGTCTTGCCGGCGATCCGAATGGCCGGAACAACGAAACCCGACATCGAGTCGTAGATCGGGATCACGTAGTTGACTTCCGGGTTGGCCAGAAGTGCGGACTGAACGCTCGGCTGGATCTTGGTTGCCCATTCCGGCACCGGCGCGTTGATGTACGCAACTTCTTTACAATCGGGGCAGTTCGCTTTCAGCGTGTCGCGAATACCCGCTACCAGCGGCGCGGTCGGAACGATTTCATCCGAACCGACGATCACGACGTTGGCTTTGCCACCGGTCTGAACGATCGCCCAGTTGGCGAGGATCTGACCGATTTTGTTGAACGACAACGGCACGAAACCGTCGAGGCTCGGGTGCGGCGTCTGGGTCAAGTCGTAGAAGTGCGATGTCTTGACTTTGATACCGGCATTCTTGGCGGCCTCGATTTGAGGCACGATCACGCCCGGGTCGATCCCGCCGAGGAGATCGATCAGGTCGAACTTCTCGTTGATCGCGAAGTTCATGCCCTGGACCCACTGGGTCGGCTGGGCCTGGTTTTCCCACTCAACAACCTCGATACCAACTTCCTTCGCTGCCGCGATCATCGCCAGGGCGATATTCTTGGTGAACGGGTTGGCGCTCGAGACCGGCATGGTCAGGATACGTTTGCCGGCGGTGCAGGACTTGGCGTCAAACGCCGGGCCCGGCGCCGAGAACACCGGTTTGTTGCGGTGATCGGCAATCATTTTCTTGGCGGCGTCCATGCCCTGCGCAGAGGCAGGGGTCACGGCACCCAGTGCAGCGGTCGCAATTGCGGCGACGGCTCCGAGTAATAGCTTCCCTTTCACGGGGGTTCCTCCCTTAAAGAAATGGTCATAGCTGTACGTAGGGCCGGCGCGTGCCGCCCCCTATGCAGCATGAATCTACATTAACTAATGTCCGGACCAACACAAAGGGGTCTACCGCATTGACAAATCGAAAAGGATGCCACCCCTAGGCAGAATGCAGCGACTAGGCTAAGGGTGCCAGAATGCCACAGCCCGACACCTTACCCGAGATTCCCGAATCTGGCGCGCCAGACGCCACAGCGGCCCTTTACAAGGCTATTCGCCAAGGCATGCAGGTGCCGATCGTCGCGCTCTTCTACCGGAACCTCGCCGGGATCGACGGCGCCTTGGAATGGATGTGGGACGTGGTCTCCCCGCTCCCGGATGACGGCCGGCTCCAGGCCACGGCCGCGCATATCGCGCAAACCGGGACCCTTCAGCCCCTGGCCCCCCTTGCCGCTGACCCGCCGGCGATCCACGTGATCGATGCCTATAACCGGGCCAATCCGCTCAACTTCACCTGCGCCGCCATTCTTGCGCACTTGCTCTCTGGCGAAATGTTGCCCTCCCGTTCGAGGCCGTTGCCCGGTGGCGCGCAGCTGTGTGATGCGCCCTCGGCGTTGCCCGAGATGGTCGCGACCCGGGATATCGCGCCTCGTCTGCAAGCCGGGATCGCCCAACTCGAAACCTCTGACACCGCCGGGGACGGCATCATTCCCAGTCTGTACCGGCACCTCGCCAACTGGCCCGATTTCTTGGAAGGCGCGGTCACCGCGCTGGTGCCGCGTTTTGCCGATGGTTCGATTCAAACCGTCGCGCGAGAAATCGCTGCCGTTGGCCGAGAAGAAACAGCAGCCCTGATTGGGGGCTTGGATGTCGCACCGCTTCCCACGGCGTTAGTGGTGCATCGCGACGCCGTGTCGACATCCGTCGGGAAATTCTCCCGTCGCATCCCGGAGATGATCGTCGTTGGCCGCTTGCTGGCCGCCGCTACCCAAAAGGAAAAATAGAAAAATGACCGGAACCGCTCATGACGCGCTTGAAGCGTGCCTGGAAAACGTTCGTCGTCACGATAAGGACGTCAACGCTTTCATCACGGTGACAGAAGAGTCGGCGCGCGAGACCGCCCATGCCGCCGATCATACCGCCGCCGAAGGTCGCTGGTTGGGTCTTCTGCACGGCATGCCGATCGCGGTAAAGGACAACATCGCCACCGCCGGCACGCGGACGACCAGCGGTTCACTGCTTTTTCAAGATCATGTCCCCAACCACGACGCCGAGGTGATGCGCCGGGTCCGTGCGGCGGGCGCGGTCATGGTCGGCAAGGTCACGATGCACGAACTTGCGTTCGGCGTTCGGTCGGACAATCCGATCATCGGAGCTTGTCACAACCCTTGGGATCTCGATCGGATTCCCGGTGGTTCGAGCGGCGGGTCCGGGGCGGCGCTGGCGGCCGACATGTGCGTCGGCGCACTTGGCACCGATACCGGTGGGTCGGTGCGCTTGCCGGGCTCGTTCAACGGCATCACGGCGCTGCGGCCAACCCACGGTCGGATTTCGAACCATGGCGTGACGCCGATCAGCATTCGGTTCGATACGGTGGGGCCGATGGCGCGCCGCGTCGAAGATGTCGCGCGGCTGTTTGCGGTGCTTGCCGGGTTCGACCCCAAAGACCCGCTTTCTGCAGACCACCCGCTAGAGAATTTCTTGCCGACCCTCGATGACGGCATCGAGGGGTTGCGGATCGGCATTCCCGAGAACTTCTTCTTCGAAGACATCCATCCCGATGTCGAAAAAGCCGTGTTGGAGGCCGCCAAACATTTCCAAAGCCTGGGTGCGTCGCTCCACAAAGTGACCGTCACCGGTGCCGAAACGGCGCACAAATGGGCGGCCACAATGATCTATTCCGACCTGTGCGCCCATTTCGGCGATGTCATCGAGAATCAGCCCGAGATGATCTCGCCCGCCGTCCTCGAACGGATGAAAGCAGGACTTGTACATACCGGCGTCGATTACGCACGCGGCATGCGGGCGCAAGAGGTTTGGAAGCGCACGCTGCAGGCGCTCTTTCAGGATGTCGATGTGATCCTCACGCCGACAACGCCGGGCGAGCCCGCGCCGATTGCCGATTCGCGCAAACTTCTGGACGCAACCCATGACGCGACCAAGTTTACCTACGGCGGCGGCCTGTCCGGCACGCCCGCGATTTCGCTTCCGTGCGGCCTGACCGGCAACAACTTGCCGATCGGTGTAATGCTGGAAGGTCCGTGGTGGAGCGAACCGATGCTGTTGCGCGCCGGGGCGGCCTACCAGCGCGAAACGGATTGGCACCTGCGCAAGGCGCCAATCCATTTCTCATAACGGGTTCCTAGACTTCGAACTCTTTGTGGTGTTCCAGCCACCAGTTCGCGATGTCGATCCGCTTGGCAAACCACACGTCGCCCTTGTCCAACGCGTATTCGATGAACTCGCGTAGACCCGAGATACGTGCGGCCTGGCCGATCATGCGCGGGTGGAGCCCGATCGACATCATGCGCGGGCGCTCGGCGCCTTCTTCCCAATAGGTATCGAAAGCGCGCTTGAGGTAGTCCGCGAAGTCCGATGGGGACGAGTAGCCCTGCGACAGAACGAACCGCGCGTCGTTATAGGTAAAGCTGTACGGCACGATGAGATGTTGCTTGCCCTTCACGTCCTGGAAGTAGGGCAGATCGTCGTTGTAGACATCGGCGTCGTAGACAAAACCGCCTTCCTCGACCAGCAGCTCGCGGGTGTGCACGGACGGTCCGTACCGGCAGTACCAGCCCTGCGGGCGCTGACCGACGGTACGCTTGAACGATTCGATCGCCCATAGCATGTGCTGTTTTTCTTCTTCGCGCGACAGCGTCCAAACCTCTTCCCAACGCCAGCCATGGCTGCACGGTTCGTGCCCGGCCTCTTTGAGCCACGCCGCAACCTCGGGGTTGCGCTCCAGCGCCGTCGCCGCGGCGAAAAACGTGATCGGAATATCTAGGCCGTCGACCAAACGCTGCACACGCCACACGCCGGCACGCGAGCCGTATTCGTAGACCGACTCGGCCGCGAGGTCGCGGTACTGCGGGTCCATCATGTAGGGAATTTCGGTTAGGCCGTCGTTTTTCTTGTCGCCGGCCGGGTGCGTGTACTCCGAACCTTCTTCGTAGTTGAGCACGATATTGACCGCGACACGCGCATTGTTGGGCCAGCGCACCTTGGGCACATGGCGACCGTAACCGACATAGTCGCGCTTGGGGCCGGGGACGTCTTGGTCGATGAACGGATTTGAAACCATCGTTTTGTATCCCTTTCGGCCTACGGGTTTAGGACCATACGCCCGAAGAACTTGCGGCTCTCCATCAGCTTGTGGGCTTCGGCGGCGTCTTTCAGGGCGAAGCGTTTGTGAATTACGGGCTTCAGTTTCTTGGCCGCGGTGAGATCAAGCACATGGGCCGCCATCGCTTTGGTCGACCGGCCGCAGCCATGCATCGAAATGTGCTTTCGGAAGAACTCGATCATATCGATATCGACTTCCTCGCCGCCGTGCGCCCCGACCGTGACGATGCGCCCGCCAGGGGCCAGCGCATCGATCGTCTGTTTCAGGGTCTCGCCGCCGACCATCTCAAGAGCAATGTCGACGCCTAAACCGCCGGTCGCCTTTTGGGCGGCCTTGCCGATGTCTTGTGTCCGGTAATTGATCCCGACGTCGGCGCCGAGTTTTTTGGCGCGCGCCAGCTTCTGGCTCGAACTGGATGTCGTCAGCACCTTGGCACCGGCCATCTTGGCGATCTGAATGCCGGCCGACCCGACGCCGCTGCTGGCGGCATTGATCAGCACGTTCTCGCCGGCGCGCAGGTTGCCGACTTCCATCAGCGCCTCCCATGCGGTGGCAAACGGCACATACGCCGACACCGCTTGGTCGTAGTCCAATTTGTCGGGGATCGACACCAAATGGTGCGCGCCGACCTTCACGTATTGGGCGTAGGTGCCCCACGCGGTGGCGCCGAGAATCCCGAAATTGAGGCAGATGTTTTCCTTTCCGGCCATACAGTTCGGGCAGGTACCACAGCTCAAAATGAAGTGCGGCGCAACGCGGTCGCCTTTCTTCCACTGATGCACGCCGTCGCCGACTTTGGCGACCTCACCGGCCGCATCGACCCCCAAGATGTGGGGGAACTGTCCGTCCATGCCGGAGAGCCCGTTGCGAATATCGATGTCGACGTGGTTCACGCCCGCGGCGTAGACCCGCACCAACACCTCGCCCGGACCCGGCTCCGGCGTTGCGATGCTCTGGTACTTCAGCGCCTCTGGGCCGCCGTTTTTCTGTAGGACGATCGCCTTCATGGGTACTCCCTAATGCGTTTGTTCGTTGCGGCGCATTTGACGGGGCGATTGATGCGGGGTCAAGGGAGGCGTTGATCCGAGTCATAACCGCGGCCACCGAATCGACCTACGATAAGGATATGGCCGAGTTGGAATCGGATGCCTCAGCGGACCCTGTAGCGCTGCCGACGTTCCGCACGCGCAACCTGACGAAGGTCTATCAGACCGGCGAAGTGGCTGTGCACGCGCTACGTGGAGTCGACCTCGATATCGGCCAATCGGAAATCGTCACCTTGCTCGGCCCGTCGGGAAGCGGCAAGTCGACCTTGCTCAACATCATCGGTGGATTGGATACCGCGACCGAGGGCGATGTGTTCTTCCGCGACGTGAATCTTTCCTCGATGGGGCCGGCCGGGCTGGCCCGATACCGGCGCGACAACGTCGGCTTCGTCTTCCAGTTCTACAATCTCATTCCCAGCTTAACGGCACGGGAAAACGTCGAACTCGTCACCGAACTCGCCAAAAACCCAATGCAGGCCGCCGACGCCCTCGCATTGGTCGACCTCTCGAATCGGCTCGATCATTTTCCGGCCCAGCTTTCGGGCGGTGAACAACAGCGTGTCGCGATCGCCCGCGCCATCGCCAAGCGGCCGGATGTCTTACTTTGCGACGAGCCCACCGGCGCGCTTGATTCGGAAACCGGCGTCTTGGTGCTGGAAGTTATCGAACGGGTCAATCGGGAGTTGGGGACGACCTGCGCGCTCATCACTCACAACGGTTCGATCGCCGAAATGGGCGACCGCGTCGTGCGCTTCTTTGACGGCCAGATTGCCTCCGATATCCGCAACGCCGCCCGCCGCCCGCCGCGCGAGATTGAGTGGTAGGCGATGCTGGATCGCAAAATGCTTCGCGACTTGCGCCGGCTCTGGAGCCAAGTCCTGGCCATTGCATTGGTGATGGCGTCCGGTATTGCGGTCTTCGTCATGGCGCTGACCACGATGCGCAATCTCGAAGAAACCCGCGACGCGTATTACGAACGCTATCGCTTCCCGCACGTTTTTGCCCACGTCAAGCGGGCCCCGGAGTCGTTGGTGGCGCGGCTCGCTGCCATTCCTGGCGTTAACGCGGTCGCGCCGCGTGTCCTTGTCGATGTCAGTGTCGACGTGCCGGGCATGTCCGAACCTGCGACCGCACGCCTGGTGTCGTTGCCCAAGCGCGGGCCTCTGTTGCTCAACGACCTGTATCTTCAACGCGGCCGCTTGCCGTCGAACCGCGCGCCTGACGAAGCGGTGGCGACCGCAGCCTTTGTCGATGCCCACGACATGCGAACCGGCGACACCGTTGCGGCGGTCATCAATGGCCGCAAACGCACCTTGACGATCGTCGGTGTCGCCCGTTCGCCGGAGTTTCTCTACACGATTCCACCAGGCTCCTTGATGCCGGACAACCGCCACTTCGGGATTCTGTGGCTTGGGCACGACGCCCTGACCTCGGCCTACGACCTCGGCGGCGCGTTCAACGACGTCAGTCTCACTGTGCAACACGGCGCGTCGGTCGACGACGTGATTGCCAGGGTCGACGATCTATTGGCGCCGTACGGCGGCATTGGCGCCTATGCCCGCAAAGACCACGTGTCGGACTTCTTCCTAACCGGTGAGATCGACGAGCTGAAACTCATGGCGCGCCAAATCCCGGCAATCTTCCTTGGGGTTGCGGCTTTTTTGCTCAACATCGTGGTCTCTCGTCTGATCGCGACCGAACGCGAGCAAATCGGCCTTCTCAAGGCCGTCGGCTACAGCAGCACGACCGTCGGGTTTCATTACCTCAAGCTCGTTTTCGTGGTCGTGCTCGCCGCCACCGTGATCGGCTCGTTGGCCGGAGTCTATTTCGCGGGCGCGATGACCGACCTCTACGGCGATCTGCTGTTCGACTTCCCGATCGTGTTGAAACAAGTGCACGGGTCGGTCTTATCCGGCGCCGTGGCTGTCGGTGTCATCGCCGGCCTGCTCGGTGGCGTCACGGCGGTGTGGAGGGCGGTGCAACTGCCGCCCGCCGAGGCAATGCGTCCGCCGGCCCCGACCAATTACCGCAAGGGTCTGCTCGACCGGCTCCATGTCGCCAAATTGTGGGGCGCGCCGGGCCGCATGGTACTGCGTCATCTGACGCGGTGGCCGGTGCGGAGCGCTTTGACCTCGCTCGGGATTGCGATGGCCGTGGCGCTCCTGGTCTCCGCCATGCATTGGCTCGACTCCATCGAAGAGCTGATCGAGGTCCAGTACGAGCAACAGGCCCGGCAGGACATCACCGTGAGCTTCGTCGAACCGCTCTCGACGGACGCCCTCACGAATATCGCGTCGATGCCCGGCGTCATCGTGGCCGAGCCCTACCGCGCGGTGCCAACGGCGTTGCGCGCCGGCCACCGCGAGCGTCGTGAAGCGATTATCGGCTTGCCGGCCACCACCGACCTCAATCGCGTTCTTGGCGCCGACCTCCGTCCGAGGACGCTGCCGAGCGAGGGATTGCTGGTCTCGACGACACTGGCCGAGGCTTTGCAAATATCTGCCGGCGACATCGTTTCGGTCGAGGTCTTAGAGGCCCGTCGTACGCACGCGGACGTACGGGTGGCCGAGGTAATCGAATCCTATATCGGCGCGCCCGCCTATATGGAAATCGGGGCGCTCAATGCGTTGCTCAAAGAGGGGCCGCGCATTAGCGGCGCCAATCTAATGGTCGATAATGCACAACTCGATGCGCTCTACGCCGACATCAAGAACACCCCGGCTATCGCCGGGACCGCGTTGCTCAGCGAAGCCGTAAGGACGATGCGCGAAACCATCGCTCAATCCATCAACATCATGGTCTCGTTCTTTGTTGGCTTCGCGTCGGTGATCGCGTTTGGGGTTGTCTACAACAGCGCGCGCATCAGCCTGTCGGAACGCGGACGAGAACTCGCAGCCATGCGCGTCTTGGGTTATTCGCGGGCCGAGGTGTCGCGCGTCTTGTTGGGCGAGGTCGCGGCACTTACCGCGGTAGCGCTACCCGTTGGTTGCGGGATCGGCTACTTCATCTCTTGGGCGTTGACTCTGGCGGTTAGCAACGAACTATTCCGATTGCCTCTCGTGATCGACCGCTCGACCTACGCCTATGCAATCCTCTTCGTCGTGGCTGCCTCGGCGGTGTCGGGATTGATCGTGCGCCGGCGGATCGACCGGCTTGATCTTGTTTCGGTTCTAAAAACGAGGGAATGACCATGCGTCTTCGCAGCGTTGTGACCATGCTGACCATCGGCGGCGTCTTCGTCGCCGTGATCGGGTTTCTGATGTGGCCCGAAACGGTCCCGGTTGATACCGCACGTGTTGCGCGCACCGACCTTGCGGTGACGGTGTCGGGCGAGGGCGAAACCCGCGTGCGCGACATGTACATGGTCTCGGCTCCCATTCCAGGTCGGGTGTTGCGGATCGACGGCCACGTCGGCGACCCGGTGGTGGCGGGCGAAACGGTCATCGCGCGCATCGAGCCGACCGATCCGGTGTTCCTCGACGCGCGCTCGCGGAGCCAAGCACAGGCGACCGTGCGGGCCGCCGAAGCAGCCAAGCGACTGGCCGAAGCGGCGGTCACGCGGGCCGAGGCCGAGCTCGAATTCAGCCGCTCCGAACTCGAACGCGCCGAGACGCTGGCCGAACGCAACACCATTTCGGAGCGCGCGTTGGAGCGTGCGCAAATCGACAATCGCACCCGCCTTGCGGTCCTTGCCGAGGCTGAGGCGGCGCTGCGCGTACGCACCTTCGAACTTGAGAACGCCCGCGCCATGTTGATCGTGCCGAACGGCGATACCGTCGGCACCAACGGGGAGTGTTGCGTGCTGTTGCGCGCGCCGGTCGATGGTCGCGTGATGCAAATCTTGCACGAAAGCGAAGGCGTGGTCGCCGCCGGCACCGCATTGGCCGAAATCGGCGACCCCGAAGACCTCGAAATTGTTGTCGATCTTCTCTCGCAAGACGCGGTGCGGATCCGCGAAGGCGCGCCAGCGACGATCGAAGAATGGGGCGGGGACACCGCCCTCAACGCGCTGGTGCGCCGCGTCGAACCCTTTGCCTTCACCAAAGTCTCCGCGCTCGGCATCGACGAGCAGCGCGTCAACGTCATCCTCGAATTGGCGGATCCGCCCGAGGTATGGCGTGCCTTAGGTCACGGCTACCGCGTCGAAGCGCGGATCGAGTTGTGGCGCGACGGTGCCGCACTTGCGGTGCCGGTCAGTGCGCTCTTCCGCAACGACGGCGACTGGTCGGTGTTCGTCGTCGAGGCGGGCCGCGCCCAACGCCGAACCATCGAGGTTGGGCGGAGCAACACTTTCGACGCGCAAGTGTTATCGGGCCTGGAAGAGGGCGATACTGTGGTGCTGCATCCCGGCGACCGCGTGCGCGATGGCGTCACGGTGGTCGACCGCGCCACACTGATCGACTAGGCGGATTTGTCGCCGCGTTTCTCGAACACTTC
>Ga0181588_10003575_pt1 | contig 12982 bp, 8 predicted proteins | sample 071ome_26_FD_148607 | JGI IMG/M metagenome (GOLD analysis project Ga0181588, IMG submission 148607) | Coastal salt marsh microbial communities from the Groves Creek Marsh, Skidaway Island, Georgia - 071409BT metaG (spades assembly) | ecosystem: Environmental > Aquatic > Marine > Intertidal zone...
CGTGCTGTGCTGTCCTCGTCTTTCGTTCGCGACGTATTCTTTTTTTTTAGAACGAATAAACCTTCACGCCATCGTCTTCCGCCGAGGAAGATGCAGAAGACGAACCACCGTCTTTAAATCTCCAATACCCGGCGAGCATCGAACCGAGACAGCTGTGCACGGTCGCGGAAATCGCGGGGACTACCGCCACCAACGGATCCTTGGCGAAATGTGCACTCGCCAAGACGACGCCCAACGCCGAATTTTGCATGCCGACTTCGATACTCGCGGTTCTCGCGTCTCGGCTCGGAAAGCCAAAGACTTTCGCTCCGACGTACCCAAACAAAAATCCAAGCGCGTGCAAACAAATAACTGCCAACAGGATGTCTTGTCCGGCGCTTAAAATCGCCCCGGAATGTTTCCCGATGACCGAAGAGCAAATCAACGCCACCGCGCCGACGGCTAACGGCGGACACACCGGAGACACAATCTTCGCGACTCTCGGAAAGATCTTCTTCAACGCAAAACCAGCGATGACTGGCAAGACCACAACTTGCGCGACAGAAGCGACCATGGCCATGGAATCAACCTCAATGATTCCAGTCGGCGCGCCTTTCGTCTTGGACGCGGCGACCAACAACGGCGCCATCAACTTACTCGTCAACAACGGCGTCGCAAACGCCGCTAAACACGTGCTCAACGTCGTCAACGCCACCGATAAAGAAACGTTCGCGTTCGCCAAAAACGCCACCACGTTCGACGCCGCGCCACCCGGGCAACACCCGACCAAAATCAAACCAAGCCTCGCGCTCTTCTCCATCCCGAACGCCTGCCCGACGAAGAAGCCGAGCAACGGCATGATGGTAAACTGCAACAACGACCCGAGAAAGACGCGCGCGGACCCTTTCACCGAGAACATTTGCTTCAGCGACCCTTCGTCCAGGGTCACGCCCATCCCGAGCATGGCAACTCCCAACGCCGGAGTCACGATTTCTGGTTTCGAGAGCGGCGCGACCAGCTCAGGCTGCAACACGCCGAGTGCAGCGCCGAGAACAATCCACACCGGGAACAAGTTGGAAATACTATTCAGAGTAGATTCGATCGAACATCGCGCCGAAAAAGCGTTCGGTATCATCGCGTCGCCTCTTTTTACCGCCATCACCGTTCTCTTTTTCGTCGTCTGAATCGTCGTCGTCGAGAGAGAGGCAGAAGAAGATTCGAATACAGTTGAAACGCATCTCTTTTCCCCACGCGAAGAAGAAGAAGAAGCCACTCTGGCGCTCTTCTGTTTTTGAACCAAACCAACGCGCGAGGAGCACGATCTCAAACAACCGCGCGAAGAAGAAGAAGAAGAAGAAGAAGAAGAAGAAGAGAGGAAAGCGCTCGATCGAGACGAAGTGCCCGCTGCGATCATCATCGACATCATCATCGACATTTTTAGTATTAGTTTTAGTAGAGGTAGTTTTGTGGAGTCACTCTCTGCTATCTATGTATGCTCTCTGTCTGCCACACGCTATTCATCAATCGCAAAGTCAAAAAACTCTGGAGTCGTCGTCGTGGGGGCTCTGACAGTGTCTGATATTGATTCCATAACGATCGATTTTTTTTCGAAAACGAGAGACGAAAACTTCTTCCTCTCTTCTCTTTCTTTTTCGAAAGTTTTTTCTTCTTCTCTGATGTGTTTTTCCCCAACAACATGACGGGGAACAACAACAACACGAATAATAATAACGGTGGTTTTGATGGTGGTCGTACTAAAAACACCGAAGAAGAAAGGAATTCTTCTCGAGAACAGTTGGAGGAGATTCGTCGTTTACACGCGGCGAGGTTCCGCGACCAGCGCGCGCTGCCTTTACCGCCGAGAAATCATCGTCGCCAAAACAACGCGCCGGTTCCAAGAAACGAATCGACGTTTTCGGACTCCTCCGGGGCCTCCAACTCCGCGCGAGGAAGAGAAGGAGGAGAAGGAGTGCGGGGACAACAAAATCAACAACAGAGAACTGGAATTACGAATTTAATACCCGGAGCGCTGAACGTTGGGATCGCGATGGCGCACGCCAGACACGCGTTGGGGAGGCATTTGCAGCAAAGGCACCACGAACAACAGCTACGAGAAGAAGAAGAAGAAGAAGAACGAAGAAGAAGAGGACGAAGAGAAGACGACGCGCCGCCGCCGCTGGAGAATGAATACGCAGACGTAGATATGGACGGAGATGATGATGAAGATTTGGAAGATGAGGAAGATTTGGAAGACGAGGAAGACGATGCGGATATTCCAGACGACGAGGACATCTTGCCGAAACCGTCGTATCTGACCGACGACCATTTGCTCGCGCTGGAGTGCGCCAAGACCGGGAAGGCGCCAGAGCAGTTAGAGAGCGAGTATAAAGACGAGTTGTTAGCGAGGAAGTGGCAGATTAAAGAGGCGAGGATGGAAGAGAGGAGGCAGAGGAGGAGAGAGGAGAGACGACTGGCGCGGCAACAGCAACAGGAACAAGAAGGGTCGAGAGTGCGAAGGAGAGACGAGGTGAACGAACGGCCGGGGGATTCGGTTCGACGAAGGCAAACGAGGATCGAGATACAAGTCGGAGGGCCGAATGGACCAGTTTTTCGATCCGTTATGGGTGGTCCGGGTATGATGGGTATGCTCGGTGGAAACGTTGGACAAGAACAACAAAGCGATCCGTTTCTAGAAATCATGCGACAAATGCTCGGACAACGCGCGCCGGGCGAGGCCAGAGAGGACGTTTTGAACGATAACGATCGATTCGAAAGGGCGTTTAGGAATATGTTTCAATCGGTAGAACAGGAAAGCGCGGCTGCGATGGGTGCTGGCGCGATGCCGGCTAGATTCGCGCCTAGATCCGTCCAAAGTTTCGGAGACTTAATACGAACCATGCAACAACTCGCGGCCCAGCACGCCAACGGAAGGGAAAATTTAGCGGAAGCGCCTTTGACGCAACAACAAATCGACGCCATGGAAACCATCACCGCTAAAGGTGATGAGAATGACGGCACGTGTGCGAGTTGCTCGGTTTGTTTGTCCGATATTGAAGGCGGAGAAAACATGAAGAGGTTATCGTGCGGTCACTGCTATCATTCGCCGTGCATTGATACTTGGTTGTTACGGTCTCGCATTTGTCCGACGTGTAGACACGACTCGACGAAACCTCCTACGGCAGCCGCATCGACTGAAGCGGGACGAAGGAGCGATATGGATTAGATAAACACAACAACTACTAGTAAAAAAAAACACAACAACCCGCGCGCAGCTTATAGAGAGATTAAATACACATATACACATGTTATTGCTTGAAAATGTATACTGATATACAGCATTAAAAATTTCTAGTTTTACAGCGGGCTGCGCTTTAGCTATATCTATTCTTTTTAGTACATCGTCCACTCAGACATTTTTCTCTTCACTTGCATCTTTTCGAGCAGTAACCGTAAATCGTTATCGTCTTCGGAATCCTGCTCTTCTTCTTCTTCTTCTTCTTTTATTTCAGATTTAACGACGGTTCCGCCCTCCGTATCGTCAGAGTCTTCTCGTTCCTCACCCTGACCGAAGAATCGAATCGTTTTCGGCTGAAGATCGGATCCATCGCCTCCTACATTATTCCTACCAGGTTGACCACGATCCTGTCCTTCCTCAACTTGGCCTTCTCGCTCCTTTTTTGCCTTTGACAACTCCTGATATTGTTTTTCCAACGCCAATCGCTCAGCTTTCTTGACGTAATAGGTCCCCGTTTTCTTCTTTTCCACGTGTGCAGGCTTGATCTTTTCGTCCGCGATGGCCTGTAGCAACTCTCCTTCATCCAACATGTGCGCAAGTTTCCATCGCGCGATTTTCCAACGCGAGTAGTCATTCCCAGTTTTCTCGAAGACCATTCTCTCGAGGACGTCTCTCGGGATTTTGAGATGAGCGGTGGCGTAAAACGTGCCCGGTGGTGCGCGTTCCATTTCTGGAAGCGTCGGTAACAGGCTTACTCGTCTAGCGCCTTTTTCTTTTGGCTCTTTCGGCTCTCGTTCATTCAAGCTCTCCTTCGCAGTCTTTCTGTTTGCGCCGCTTCGCGTTCCTGGGATGCTTCCTTGCGTTTCTCGCAGCGTTGCTCTCATCCGCGTCATTTGTTTTCTAGTCATATCGCGCCCCTTACGGAAGCTTTGAGGTTGCTGCTGTCCGGCACCGGTGGAATTGATGCGTTGTTTCTTTGGTGGAGGTTTTCCCTCTTCGTCTGTTGACTCGGAGTCCTTGTCGACCATCTCGTCCTTCACGTCATCATCGTCGTCGTCATCGCCAGAATTGCCGGCATCGTCTCGATCTTCTTCTTCTTCTTCTTCTTCATCCTCGTCATCTTCAGACGACGCATCTGAATCCGCGTACCTGAGAGGATTTAGTTTCCTGAGCTTTTTGACTTTTTTCTTTCGTTGCGGTCGCTTCTTCACCTCTGGCTTCTCTTCTTTTTCTTCTTCCCGTGCTTCTTCTTCTTCTTCTTCGCTGACATCTTCTTCTTGCTCTGTCTCCAATTCACTTTTACGCTTCAATCGATTTCGCTCTTTCGAATTGTTGCGCCTCCTTGTCGTTACTATAGTCGTGTCTTGCTCGATCGTCCTGAAGTAAATGTATTTCTGTATATTTTCTTTGTGCGCTTTTAGAGAGCATCCGAATTTCTTTTCTAGCTCTTCGCGAGTCTCCCTGGGTGATATTCGTTTGCCTCCTACCTCTTTGATTCGATCAACAATCTCGAACACGGCCTCCTTCAGCTCTTCGTCGGTCGGCGGTGATCCTGATTTGCGCACGCGATGCTGTCTTCTCCGAATTGGCATGTCGTCGTCTTCATCGTCGTTTTTATCGTCTTCATCTTCATCGCCGTTGCCACCATCGCCGCTGTTATTGTTGTTCTTGTTGTCGAGATCCTTGGCATCTCCTTTCCCTTCTTCCCCTTCTTCGTCATCATCACCATCACCACCGGCCGTATCTTCGTGAGCGTCATCTGGTGCATCATCACCACCATCGTGCTGTGCTTCGTCGTCGTTGTCCTCTGCGTCAGTGACTTTTGCAGTGATAAATGTTGTCGTGCGATCATCAACTTCTTCATTTTCTTCTTGTGACTGTTGTTGCGATGGAGTTTTCTTCTCACCACCTCTGAAGAACAACCGTTTCACCGGTGCAATGATGGAAGAAAACCATTTACTAGGACTTACGGGCGTTGCTGTCACCTCTTCTTCTTCAGTTCCATGCCCGATGGCGCCGTCAGCAGACTGTGTAGGAACAATATCATCGTCCTCGTCGTCGTCCTCCTCCTCCACGTCATCGTCTTCGACCGTTTCCTGCGATTGTTTTTGCCGCTCTCTTTCTTCTTCTTCTTCTTCTTCTTCTTCTTCTTCTCCTTCTTGTTTCTTTTCAGCATCATCGTCTTGTTCGTCATTCTCTTCGTTCTCAAAAATATTTGCGCCATCTTCGCCGTCGTTTACCTCTTTTCGCTTCTCTCTTTCTCGAAGCTCTTCCTCTCTTTGTCTCATTCGCTTTTCGAGAAATGCGTTGAGCGCATCGAACCCATCGCTTTTTTGGTTGCTCACGAGCGGTATGCGACTGGCGAGTTGTTGTTTCGATGGACCTCGCACGGACGGCTGTGATTTGAGGTTCGACTTGTTGTACAACTCTTCTTCTGAGGAATGAAGAACGACGTTGTTTTCCACGTGCGTATCGTTTTTGGTGTTGCTCCGCTGCTTTTGCGCTGTGCCGCCTCGAGTCGTTAAGCTTTTTGGCAACGGTAATCTTCTTCTGTTCGGCGGTAAAGGTGGCACAGAAAGTTCCTCTGGAGTTTCTTCTTCTTCCATCTCGTCTTCCTCCGGATTTTCTTCTTCTCGATCTTTTTCTTGTTGTTGTTGTTGTTCTTTATCAATCGGTTGTAAACGCAGCGGCAACTTCTTATTTGCGAGCGCGTATTTCGTCGCTTGCTTGATCGGTGAAACGATTCTCATCTTGTGAAGCGTTTCTTTAACGTCACCTTTAACGCCCCGGGGTGACGACGCAGAAAGCAGTCGCACGTCTGAAATTTCGTCTCGAGGCGAATCGCTCGGAAGCCTCATCCTCGCCAACAGTTTCGACGCGTTCATTTTTGTCGTTGTGGCTGCTACTCCCTCGTATCCTCTTTCTGCTTCCAACGCTGATTTTAACATCGGATTCTCTTCCGATTGCGACGATGGCCGCAAAAGTGGTTCCAGTCTTCTCACGTGTACTGAGCGAACCTCCGATAACCCTTTCCTCTCTGCCTCCTTCAACGTGTCGTCCCTCGTGTTACCTATAATTTTCCTCGGTTGGATTCTTCTCACGAACGTTTCCAGTTCGCGATAGCTACTGTGCAAAGAATACGGCACCGACCGGCGAACCCAGTCTGATTTCTCTTCGTTCGTCATTTTCTCTCGTCTCCTTGTATCCATATCTCGTCTTTCATCTTCCTCTCGCATCTGTTCGGTGACGCGCGCCCAGCCCGTTGGACTGATGACTAAAGGTCCCCACTCTTTACTGTTCTTGAGGCCAGCAACTAACGGTCCGCACACGTTCTCTTTGTTTCTTCCCATGCTCTTAGGAAGCACGCGCACTCTCGTGGTCTCGTTTTCTCCTAGTTCGCTACACACGTACTCTTTCCCGAATCCTAACTTTAACCAATCGTTGTATCGATCTTTGTGCAAGTAGACTTTCGATTTCGTCGCTTGGCTCAGCGCTATGACGATATCTTCTTTGCCTAAAGAATCTAACAGAAGAATCACAGGACGTTCCGGTTCGATTTCCGTGACTAACTTTACGATGCGTTCTAAAGCAACCGCGCGAGGTGGATGATCGTACTCTGGATTATTGTACGTGTTGTCGAGATACAAAACGTCCACCGGTGGCGTTTTTGAGTTATCGAGCACTTTCGGCAACGGCGTAGCATTCTTCAAAGCCGTCGCCTTGCTGTTGTCGTACCCAAGGTCTTGAGAACCCGTCAAACTCGCACTGCTCGAAGACCACATTCCAGCCGAAAGCGGCGTATCGTTTATCATGCCAAAAAAGTTCCTCCTGAACCCGCTGCTGCTGCCGAAGCTTCCTCGGCTCCCGGGCATCGGGAAACTCATCCTCTTACCTCTCGGCAAACTCCCGCTCCAATCTTCCCTCCGGAAATCTCCGGTGTGTAAAACTTTCCCGAACTTGCCTTCGAACACAAACATCGCAGATCCTGGGCAGTGGCCCGCATCCAACGTGTACACGTTGAATCTCATATCTTCCCCGGAATTGTTGTTTTCCCCGTCGTCTCCGTTCCTCGAACCGACTCGAACCACCTCCACGGAATCAAACTCTAAAACTTTCACTTTGGATTCTAACCTCGGATACCGTTTCACGAGCAAAACTTTCGTGATTTCCGTGCAATATATCCTCCCGTTCGCGTCGTTTTCGAACACATCCTCTCGCAATCCACGCAAGTGATCTTGGTGCGCGTGCGTTAAAAAGTAAAACGTTGTCGTTCGCGCGTTGACGTTCGTTTTCTTCTTCCAAGTGTCCACGAAAATTTCGAATCCCGCGAAGCGCAGCGCGCACTCCGAGAGCAACGCCGACGACGTCTTCGCGTTTCCCGCCGCCGGTGCCGGTAACGAAGAAGAATCTCCTCGAACGGCGAATACTCTGGCATCTTCTTCTTCGCCATCCGCGCGCGGCATGTGCTTTTTGTTAGTATTTAACACGAAGTTGTTGCGAATGTTTTCGCGCATCTCTTGTTTTGAAGAGTGCACACAATTAATAATCGTATTTTGTTCTTGCCTTTTCGCGTCCTAAACCCTAAACCCTAAACCTATTTTTTTTTTAAAGAGAGCCTCCCCGCACGCACGCGAGAGGGAAATCACGCCTCATACTACATACTCTACTTTCTTCTGTTTGAAGATATCTATCTGCGCGCGCAACGCATAGGAAGAGAAAGGGAGACTCTTTTTGCCACCACCAGTTGTTCTTCTTCCTCTCAAACTCGTCGAGAAAAAGAAGATGGATTTAGACGGCGTGTTCGACGACGACGATGGCACGACGGAAGTCCTCAACGATCTGAAAAACTCCACCACGGAAGACGTCGTCATGCGAGTGCGCTTGCTGGAGAATGAAATACGCGTTTTGAGAGACGAGAGCAATCGATTGCAACTGGACGTTTCCTCGGAGCGAGAGCGAGTGAAAGATAACCAGGAGAAGATTAAACTGAACAAACAGCTTCCGTATTTAGTGGCTTCGATTGTGGAAATTTTAGATCTCCAACCGGAAGACGAGGACGAAGAGGCGGACGCGCAAGCGGATTTGGACGCGCAGAGGAGCGGGAAAGCGGTGGTTTTGAAAACGACGACGAGACAGACAATATTCTTACCGATAGCAGGGTTAGTAGACGCGAAGGATTTGAAGCCGAGCGATTTAGTTGGCGTGAACAAAGATTCGTATTTGATTTTGGACACGCTGCCGGCGGAGTACGACTCTAGGGTGAAAGCGATGGAGGTGGACGAAAAACCGACGGAGGATTACTCCGACGTCGGCGGGTTAGATAAGCAGATTCAAGAGATGAGAGAGGCGATCGTTTTGCCGATGACGCACAGAGAACACTTCATGAAACTCGGCATACGAGCGCCGAAAGGATGTTTGTTGTACGGCCCGCCGGGGACGGGGAAGACGTTGCTGGCTCGAGCGTGCGCGGCGCAAACGAACGCGTGTTACTTGAAGTTAGCTGGCCCTCTTTTGGTGCAAATGTTTATCGGAGATGGGGCAAAATTAGTGCGAGACGCGTTCGAGTTGGCGAAAGAGAAAGCGCCGGCGATTATTTTCATCGACGAAATCGACGCCATAGGTACGAAACGTTTCGATTCCGATACCAACGGTGATCGCGAGGTGCAAAGAACCATGTTAGAATTGTTGAACCAATTAGACGGTTTTAGTTCGGACGATCGAGTCAAAATCATCGCCGCGACGAACCGAGCGGACATTTTGGATCCCGCGTTGTTGCGCTCCGGACGTTTAGACCGAAAAATTGAGTTCCCTCATCCGAACGAAGACGCTCGCTCCCACATCTTACAAATCCACGCTCGTAAAATGAACGTCTCCCCTGACGTAAACTACGACGAGTTAGCTCGAGGCACGGACGATTTCAACGGCGCGCAGTTGAAAGCCGTCTGCGTGGAAGCCGGGATGTTAGCGTTGCGAAGAGACGGAACGATGGTCAATCACGAAGACTTTGTCGAAGGAATCGTTCAAGTCCAAGCGAAGAAGAAGAGCGATTTGGCCTACTTCGCTTAATTACTTTAGTAGCAATAGCAGAGATATATAAAGTGTAAAACAACCAATTCATCCGAGATTGAAAAAAAGAAACCGGGCTTCGCCGCGTAGGTGTGACTTTCTCTTCTTTTCTTCGCTTTTCTTCGTGTTTAGGGTTCTCCTCTTCTTTTTTCCGGGGTTGGGGCTTCCAAAAACGCGCGCGTTTTCTCTCGTCGTGCGTCAGAGCCGAGGAACTACAGAGGAAGAGAAACGCACGAACAACAGACAGAAAAAGAATGGCGATCGCAGCAGAAACGAAGAAAGAAGACGACGAGATTTCGCTCGCGGATTCCGACGACATGGGCGTTGACGACGACGCGGCGTTCGCGTTACCGCCAACAAAAATCGAAATCGACCCAAACACCGGGATCAAAACCGTCACGGAATACCGCGTGAAAGAGGACGGATCGAGAGTTCGGTCGATTAAACGAGTGAAGGTGCACAAAGTGACGAAAACGGTGACGAAGGAAATGTTGGAGAGAAAAAACTGGGCGAGATTTGGCGACGCGGCGAGATATAAACCAGGGGATGAGTCGATGACGGCTGTGAGTTTAGAGGAGATTTTCTTGGAGCGCGCGCGTTTACAACCGAAATCAGAATTGGAGAAAGCGAACGATCCGTTGAAAGCGATGGCGACCAGTCAAACGTCTCTGTTAGTGTGTAGAATTTGCGGTAAGAAAGGGGATCACTGGACGACGAAGTGCCCGTACAAAGATTTGGCGGCGATGGGCGACAAACCGCCGGGAAGCGACGGACCGGGTGGGGATAAAGCGGGCGGCTCCGCCGGCTACGTGCCGCCGTCCAAAAGAGCCGGAGCGAGCGCGAGTGAAGGTGATTCTATGAACAGACGAAGAGAAGAAAATTCGGTCCGAGTTTCCAACTTGTCCGAAGACACGAGAGAGCAAGATTTACAAGAGTTGTTCAGACCTTTTGGTCCCGTGACGAGAATCTACGTCGCGTTCAACAGAGAAACCGGAGAGAGCAGAGGGTTCGCGTTCGTCAACTTCGTCAACCGAGACGACGGCCAAAGAGCCATCGACCGTTTGGACGGCTTCGGTTACGATAACTTGATTTTAAGAGTCGAATGGTCCGCGCCGAGAGAGGAAAGGCGATAAAAAAAAAGAGAGGGAAAAAGAACGCGCGGCCCACTTTATTACTATACCATTAGAGAGAGAGAAAGGAAGAGAGAAAGGAAAGGTTCATCAGTAGCACGAACAACGTTGTTTATATTATGCACACACACACACATCACGTATTAGATTTAAATTTGAAATGAAGTGAAACAAAAGAAGACTCCGCACCTTCCGCCCGCCTCGAAAGAAAAAAAGAACAGCAGCATTTTCTTGCTTAGCACACATTTTGCTTCAAGCACGATAAGGCTCTAAAACTCACGTCATTCTCCTGCTGCGTTTTTTCCCCGAACGCAGATAGAAACACACACATATCGCGTGAAATACGAAGATGGCAGCTGCCGCAACGTCTCCTTCGCTCGCGTCATCGACATCCGTCTGCGCCTCCGTCTCGAAAAATGATGCGAAACATAAAAGACACCATCGTCGTCGTCTGCAACATCATCATCGTCAGCCGTCAACGACTTGGATAACAACACCAATCCAACGAAGAAGAGGGGATTTGCAGAGGTGGAACGCGGCGCCGCCGGCGGAAGGCGGGCCGAAAAAACCACCGGCAACGCGAGAGGAAATGATTGATTTTTTGCGGTCCGGGTGCAAACCGAAAGAGAAGTGGAGGTGGGTTTGATTATTGTGTTATTACGCGTTTTGTGTTTTTCCCTTTTCCCATCTGCTCGTGATGCTTGTGTGTGTGTCTTTTCGCGCGAGGAAAATCGTTTTTACCCCGGTGGACAGAGGATGAAGATGCACTCGACGCATGCTTATTTTGTCTCTGCACCTGATTCTGTATCGTTTTTTGATCGGAGAACTAACCTCGCTTGTTTTTCTTCTCTCTCTCTCTCTCTCTCTCTCTTGCGACGTATCGCTTGCGTGCGCAGAATTGGCACCGAGCACGAAAAGTTTGGCTTTTCGTTGACGGATAACAGCAGGATGCCTTACGCGGTTATCGATTACGTGTTAACTGGATTAGTCGAGCGATACGGGTGGACGCCGTTGAATGAGAAGTGCCCGGTGATTGGTTCGTGCACGAACGCGGATGGGACCGTAAGAACGGTGAATATTATCGGCGCGACGAAGAATGGAATGAACGTGACTTTAGAGCCGGGAGGACAGTTTGAGCTTTCCGGGGCGCCGTTGGATACGTTGCACGAAACCGTAGAGGAGACTAGAGCACACATCAAGCAAGTGTGTGAACTCGCCGCGGAAAAAGGGTACGGGTTTTCCGGGATAGGATTCGACCCGAAACATTCCGTGGAGGAAGTGCCGATGATGCCGAAAGGGAGATACAACATCATGAAGAATTACATGCCTAAAGTCGGGACGACTGGATTAGACATGATGTTTCGCACGTGCACGATTCAAGTGAACGTCGATTTCTCGAGCGAAGCGGATATGGTAAAGAAATTTCAAACGTCGTTGGCGTTGCAACCGTTAGCTACGGCTTTGTTTGCCAACTCACCGTTTAAAGATGGAAAGGATGCGAACATGTGTTCGTTGCGATCCGACGTGTGGAAGGATACCGATAACGATAGATGTGGGACGTTACAGTGGGCGTTTGATGACGATTTTGGGTTTGAGAAGTACGCAGAGTACATGATGGATGTGCCCATGTATTTTATATATAGAAACGGAGGGTATATTGACGTTACCGGGTTATCTTTCCGCGATTTCATGGCTGGGACATTGAAAATTTTACCTGGCGAAAAGCCTACGATTGATGATTGGGAACAACACTTAACGACGAGTTTTCCGGAAGTGCGATTGAAAAAGTACATGGAAATGCGAGGCGCAGATGGCGGGAGCGAGGAAATGATCACCGCGTTGAGCGCATTTTGGGTTGGAATTTTATACGACGAGAAAAGTTTGGACGACGCCTGGTCTATTTGTAAAAATTGGACGAGCGAGGAGCGAGATTGGTTACGAAACGACGTCACCGCGAACGGGCTGCGATCGACGTTTACAGACGGCACGACGTGTTTAGATTTGTGTAAAAAATGCGTGCAATTAGCGGAGGACGGATTGAAGAACCGGAATTTGGGCGAAGAAAAGTACTTAGCGCCGTTGTGGAACATCGTAAACACCGGAAAATCGCAGGCGGATGTGTTGCGAGAGAAGTTACATAGCGAATGGAATGGTGACGCGACTGTGGCGTTCAAAGCGACGCGATATAAGGCGTAAGGTAGAAAGACACGATGACTGACAGTAACTACGAAAGAATTTGTATATTTTAATATGAAAAGATTATGAAAAGAACGCAGCATTGAATTTTTGGCATCACTACAGAATTACTTAAAACCGGCTAAACGCTACTCTCATTTACAGGTGCTGTAAATACACGACGAATAGTATTACTTGTACTTTCGCACCGTCTTCGCCACGTCGCGAAAGTTTTCGTGTTCGGCTCCACCCATCTCTTCGAACAGAAACATCTCCGTCGTCGTCATCGTCGCGCCTAGCTCTTTCATTTTTTCTAACGCCACCTCTCTATCCACGCTCCTTTGCGACTGCACTCCATCGCACAGCACGAAAGGCTTCAAAATATTCCGTCCCGCTT
>Ga0181588_10003583_pt1 | contig 12969 bp, 9 predicted proteins | sample 071ome_26_FD_148607 | JGI IMG/M metagenome (GOLD analysis project Ga0181588, IMG submission 148607) | Coastal salt marsh microbial communities from the Groves Creek Marsh, Skidaway Island, Georgia - 071409BT metaG (spades assembly) | ecosystem: Environmental > Aquatic > Marine > Intertidal zone...
AACATAAAAACGTGAACAGACTGGCGCAATTTGCAATTTTCAGAATTCGAATGCAAGGCGCGGCACAACATGGGTGAACGTATGTCAGGACAGTTCCCAAACATTGTGTCGCGATGGGGAAAGGATAACGGCGCAGACAAACCACCGTCCGCGCAGAATGTTCCCACACACGCCGGATTAGGTGGTTCGCGCCAGCGGTGGCGCGTTATACATTGATTTATTTTATCGCGACCTCTATCCAAGACTTAGATTTTCCATAATAGGGGGCATAGATGCGCGGCGCGGATTTATTGGTTCAATGCCTGGTTCAGGCGGGTGTCACACGCATATTTTCGCTGTCTGGTAACCAGATTATGCCTGTATATGACGCCTGTTTGACCGCTGGCATCCAGATTATTCATACCCGCCACGAAGCGGCTGCGGTCTATATGGCAGAGGCTTATGCACAGTTGACTGGCACGCTTGGCGTGGCCTTGGTCACGGCCGGTACTGGCGCGGCGAATGCCGCCGGTGCGCTGTTTACCGCATCCGAGAGCGAGACGCCCGTGTTATTATTGTCCGGTGACAGCCCAGTGTCCCAAGACGGAATGGGCGCGTTCCAAGAAATGGATCAGGTGTCCATGATGTCTGCGATTGCGAAATTATCGGTGCGTCCAACAAATGCCGCTGAATTGGGGGATGCTGTCGCACGGGCCTGTCAGGTGGCGCAATCAGGGCGACCAGGACCAGTTCACATCGCGCTGGCCGTGGATGTTTTGGAAGGCCCCGCGCAGACCGATCATGTTCCCAGCGCAAATCAATTTATGCGTGATCGTCTGCCCGCCACATCTGCGGATATTGATTTTATCGAACAGGCTATCGCCCAATCGCAGCGCCCCATTTTCATTTGTGGGCCGTCGTTGAATGCCACGCGGCACCCACGAATTACCGCATGGTGCGCTGAAATCGGTGTGCCCGTCATCCCAATGGAGAGTCCACGCGGCTTGCGCGACCCGTCCTTGGGCAATCTGGGCACGGTTCTGAAACAGGCCGACTTGGTCGTGAATTTGGGCAAACGGGTTGATTTCACGGTTGGCTTTGGCAAACCCCAATCGATTGGTGAAGGAACACGTTGGATCAACATTACTTCTGTGCAACACGAACAGGACCGTGCAAAGAAAAATCTGGGTCCGTCTTTGGTGCGTGCGATTATGGCGGATCCGCGGGACGTTGTGGGGGCCTTGTCGGCAATTGATGCATCCAAACCTGATGTCAGTGGGTGGCGGGATTTTGTCGCAACGGAATTGGCCCAGCGGTCCTTTCCCGAAATCGCGACAGATCACATCACTTCGCAAGATCTTTGCCAAGCGGTCCAAGATCAAATCGCAGATCATCACGACACCGCCGTCATTTGCGACGGAGGAGAGTTCGGCCAATGGGCCAGTGCCGTGACACAGGCGCAATCGCGTATCGTTAACGGGATTTCTGGCGCAATTGGCGGTGGGCTGTGTTATGGGTTTGCGGCACGATTGGCACGACCAGATGCCTTGATTTTTGCACTTATGGGGGATGGGTCCGCTGGGTTTCATTTCGCTGAATTTGAAACCGCGGTCCGCAACAATATGCACTGTGTTGTTGTCATCGGGAATGACAAACGCTGGAATGCAGAACATTTAATTCAGATGCGCGATTATGGGCCTGATCGGGTCTTTGGATGTGAATTATCTGATGCTCGGTATGATCTGGCCGCGCAGGCACTGGGGGCGCATGGTGAATATGTCACCCAATTATCAGAACTGGCGCCAGCGTTGCGGCGCGCAATCGATAGCAAAAAACCTGCCTGTGTGAATGTTATGATCCAAGGCATGCCTGCACCGTCGGGGACCAGCTACTAGCTGCCCAGAACAGTTATCGCCAATATGCCCAGACCCATCGCCAGACACAGAATGATCAAGGTTCTGCGGAATTGGTCATCATTGACCTGCCGAAAGGCATAGATCCCGATTTGCACACTGACCATGGCCGCCGGAAACGCGATGGCAAAGGCCAATACAGTGGTCAGTGTCAGCGCGCCATACACCAGGTTTATAACGCTCTGCGCTTTGCAACCAATGAAATGGATGCCAACGCCCCATAACCCGCATGTAGCAGGTAAATCAGTCTGAAACAGGCACCTTTCCGTGTAACAACCTATATTGAACGTAAATACGCCACATGTTAAGTGTGTTCATGACAACAGTAGCCCCCAAAGGATGTTTAAAGGTAAATGAAAAAATTCCCAATTTTCACGGCCTCGTTTGCTTCGCCGCCGTTTCTAGCCGCCTTGTAACACTGAACATTCGCTGTTTTCACACACAGTCCGCTAGCGCAGTTCAAAACATACGCTACGACTTAACCCGACCCCAAACATATAATGAAATTTGACCTACGCACCCTCTTTGAAAATTGCAAACTCATGCTACGCCGTCCCAGCCATGTTCAGGTTGCGGCCCTCTGCTATCGGCAGGTCAATCAAAACGCGACCGAGTATGAGGTGCTGTTGGTCACCAGCCGCGGAACGGGACGGTGGATTATTCCCAAAGGTTGGGTGATTGAGGGCAAAAATGGCCCCCAATCCGCATTGCAAGAAGCGTGGGAAGAAGCAGGCGTAGAAACCGCCACGGTTTTGCCACAGCCACTTGGATATTATCATTACAACAAAATTCTAAAATCGGGTCTGCCCCGCCCCGTGCGCACGACCGTTTACGCGATCTATCCAACGCGGATGCGATCCAATTTCCCCGAGTCAGATCAGCGAAAATTGCAATGGACGTCACCGCAGGTGGCATCAAAATTGGTCGATGAACCGGAATTGAAAGAAATTCTTAGAAATTTCGACCCGCAATACATACCGTAAACTTGTTCCAATGGAAATTCTTTGTTAAAGCCCAGACAATTATCGCGTGATAATCAAAGCAAGGGGGCTTAAATGGCCAAGAATGACTTTAATTCCGATCACTTGGAAACATTGGATCGGGACCTTGGGCGTCTAGGTACGCTTGAAACCGCGACCGCCTATGTCGCTCGGCCCATGGTTGGCCCTGCGCTATCGCTGATATTTATCCTAGCGACGGGAATTATCGCGGCGTTGTTTTTTGATGCCTCTAGCAATGGCATGATCGTTATTATTGCGGCAATTTTTGGGGCCTATATGGCGCTGAATATCGGTGCAAATGATGTTGCAAACAATATGGGGCCAGCCGTTGGCGCCAATGCCCTGACCATGGCGGGCGCCATTGCGATTGCCGCCATATTCGAAAGCGCGGGCGCATTGATCGCAGGGGGTGATGTTGTATCCACCATCGCCAAAGGCATCATTGCCCCATCCAGCATGCAATCGGTTGATGTGTTTATCTGGGCTATGATGGCGGCCCTGCTGTCTGCAGCATTGTGGGTCAATATGGCCACATGGGTCGGCGCGCCTGTATCGACCACCCATTCCGTTGTCGGTGGCGTTATGGGGGCAGGCATTGCCGCCGCGGGTTTTGGCGCCGTTGACTGGGGCACCATGTCAAAAATCGCCGCCAGCTGGGTGATTTCACCCGTATTGGGTGGTGTTATTGCCGCTGCGTTTTTGTGGTTTATCAAAACGAACATCATTTACCGCGATGACAAAATTGCTGCGGCTAAGCGCTGGGTACCCGTTCTGGTCGGCATTATGGCGGGGGCCTTTGCCAGTTATTTGGCGTTAAAGGGTTTGAAAAAACTGATCAAAATTGACCTGACGACAGCTGTAATTATTGGTTTGGCCGTTGGGGTTGGATTTTGGATAATCATGCGCCCTGTGATTGCCCGCCAATCCGTTGGATTGGAAAACCGCAACAAATCGCTGAAAAAACTGTTCAACGTCCCGCTGATTGTTTCAGCAGCTTTGCTGAGCTTTGCGCATGGCGCAAACGATGTGGCAAATGCGGTTGGACCACTGGCGGCAATCGTGCAGGCGTCGAATTCAGGGGACTATGCCTCGGCGATTTCGATCCCTCTGTGGGTTATGGTCATCGGTGCCGCAGGCATTTCGTTTGGCCTGTTTTTATTCGGTCCAAAATTGATCCGCGTTGTCGGTAACCAAATCACCAAATTGAACCCAATGCGGGCCTATTGTGTGGCGCTGTCAGCCGCGATCACCGTTATTGTCGCCAGCTGGCTGGGATTGCCCGTCAGTTCAACCCATATCGCTGTCGGTGCGGTGTTCGGGGTTGGGTTTTTCCGCGAATGGGATACAGCACGACGGATGAAACAAGCCAAGGTCGTTGTTGAACAAACCCCTGTCATCGCGAAAGAAGAGCGCCGCCGCCGCAAATTGGTGCGCCGGTCGCATTTCATGTCGATCATTGCAGCATGGGTCATTACCGTTCCAGCCGCGGCTCTGATTTCGGCAGTCATCTTTAGCGTTATTAACTGGGTGACAGGCAGCTGATCATCCCCAAAAACCCGCGCCTAAACTGGGCGCGGGTTTTCGCCAAACATGGCACGCAATTCCGTTTTCAACACTTTGCCATAGTTATTTTTGGGCAACTTTTTCACAATTTGATACTGTTTGGGTCGTTTGAACCGCGCAATGTGATTGACGCATAGCGCGTCTAAATCAGCAGGTCTCACCCCAGCGCCCTGCGCCAGCACAACAAAGGCCACAACAATTTCACCCCAGTCATCATCATGTTTGCCAATTACGGCAACCTCGGCCACGTCGGGGTGTTGTAATAGGGTTTCTTCGACCTCACGGGGGTAGATGTTTGACCCACCTGAAATAATGACATCCTTGGATCGGTCATGCAGCGTGACATAGCCTTGGGCATCCATCGTCCCCAAGTCCCCCGTCCACAGCCAACCATTTTGCAATGTTTTTGCTGTGGTTTGGGGATTGTTCCAATACCCCTTCATTACGGTGCGGCCACGCACGGTGATTTCCCCAACAACACCGGTTGAAACCGGCGTGCCATCAGGCGCGCGTATCACAACATCCACATCCGATTGCGCCACCCCAACGGATGCCAAGCGCGCCTGCCATCCCAGTGATGTACGATCCGACACCGTGTCACGCGACAGCGCCGTTATGCCCATCGGGCATTCGCCCTGCCCATAAATCTGGATGAATTTGTTTCCCATCACCTCGGTCGCGCGCAAAATATCGGCTTGGTACATGGGCCCACCTGCATAGACGATGGTTTTTATGCCCTGCCCCACGGACCCACGTTTTCTGGCGTAATCCACCAATCGCCGCACCATTGTGGGCGCGGCAAACATCGAAATATGATCCAGGCGTTCGGCCAGCGTCAAAATCTCATCCGGATCAAACCCGCCGCTGGGCGGCACAACATGACGGGCACCACGGATCACATGCATGAAATTATACAGGCCTGCGCCGTGACTCATCGGGGCGGCGTAAAAAATGGCATCGGCTGGATCAACCTGATCCACATCGGCAAAATAACACAGCGTCATGGATGCAATATTACCGGCGGTAATCATCACGCCTTTGGGTTGGCCTGTGGTGCCGGATGTATAAAACAGCCATATCGTATCATCGGGTGCGACATCTGCGGGATCATGGTATTGCGTCTGTTGCGTCAGGGCGTGAAACGCGGTGCTGTCTGCATTCAAAACCCAATCGCAGGGCAAGGGTGTTGATGCAAACATCTGCTGCGCATAATCATCCAAAATGACACCGCTGGCTTGGGCGTTTTGCACGATCCAGGACGCTTCGTTCGGATGTAATTTCGCATTGATTGGCACGGCCACTGCGCCCGCCCACCAAATTGCATATAGAGTGATCAAATACTGCGGTGAATTTTGCATAAAGATCGCAACGCGATCGCCCTGGCCGACCCCTTTGGCCTGCAGGCCACGCGCCAAGGCGGCCGATTGCTGACAAAACTGGCCATAGGTGGCCACCGGCTGATCCCCGTAAAACAACGCAGGCCGCGTTCCATCCCGCTGCGCCGTTCGCGCCAACCACAGAGCTGGGTTCATCTGATCACCCCTAATTTTGTTCCGATGCAAAAGTTGTGAACCACGCAGCGCCATCGGACAACCCCATTTTGCGACCGTTGGATCAGAAAATGATATTTTCAAAATGACATTTCAACAACAGATTGCCCCCGTTTCGCACAATGCCCCATCTGTCATATTGTCAATTTTGCAAAATCGCCTAGACTGTCCCGCAAGGGTGTTTATTGAAAACAAACGAATATTTCTTTCAATATATCGAAGGACCCGTGGATCACATCCACCAATTGATGACAAACATCGCGCGGGACCCGCGGCACTTTGATGTCCAAATCTTACATCAAGTCTATATTCCATCCCGACTATTTCCAGATTGGACAACGCATTATATCGACATGACAGATATCGTGTTTCACAAATCAAACCCGTGCGATCGAACATCACCCATATTTGTGCAACAGTTGCTAGAACATATGACCACAGCCTACAAATCCCGGTCGTGATTTCAATACCTCTAAACATCTAGCGGCATCATAGCAGCCGACTGCATTTTGATTGCCAACGGATGCTGATTGCCCAAAAACTGGGTCATTATACAGCCTGTGACTTGGCTGATGGGATCGACCCAGAAATAGGTGGCGGCAGCGCCGCTCCAGCCGAATTCGCCCAAGGATGTCATGCGATCGGCGCGCCCCAAATCAATCATTACCCGCCCGATCAGGTTCCAGCCATAGCCCACAAACGGATCATCATTAATCCGCATTCCCCGCGCGCCAAATGGGACACGCGGCGCACGCATCATTGCGTGCATCGGTGCCGATAGGGCGGGGGTGCCATCAGGGAATTTCCCAGTTAGCAACATGTTTGCAAATTTCATGTAATCGCCCATGGTGCTGAACAATCCGTGCCCGCCACGGCGAAAATTGGGGGCATCCATAGGCGCCGTTTTGGACACATCTATTTCGCTTAGAACATGTGGGCGTGGGTCCAAAGGCGGCAAGCCATGTAAATCCTGCGTTCCAAACATCCGCATCACGCGGGGTCGTTCAGTGTCGGCAACATAAAACCCAGTGTCCAGCATACCCAAGGGATTAAACAAACATTCCCGCAATAAATCATCCAAACGCTGGCCTGTCGCAGTTTCGATGATATGCGCCAACACGTCCGTTGCGACCGAATACCGCCAGCTGGTGCCAGGATGGAACGCCAATGGCAACTGCGCCAGTTCGGCCATAGCATCGGTTAAATCACGATCAGCACGTTCCAAGAACCCCATTTCACGGTAATAGGGGGCCACCGTACAGCCCCGCGAAAAATCATAGCTAAGCCCTGCTTGGTGCGTCAGCAGATGTTCGATGGTGATCAAGGTGCCCGTGGGTTCGATCCGGCCCGTATCATCCAAAACCCGCATATTGGTAAAATTGGGATCAAACTGCGCAATCGGTGTGGCCAGAGTGAAATATCCCCGTTCGATCAACATCAATGCCAAGACGGATACAATCGGTTTTGTCATGGAATAGATGCGGTAAATTGGGTCTGCGTGATCAGGGCATGCGCCCACCAACCCCGCATCCACCGTTTGACCCGCCTGATCGACACGCCATTCGATGGTGTCGAACAGTGAATTGTTCACAAATTGTGTTGCAACATCGGACATCGTTTGACGCATGTGAATCCCCATGTGGTTTTTCATCACCGTCCCGCAAATTCTGAGTAGAGTAAAGAAAAACCCGCGCGGATTGCACGGGTTTTCAATAACTGCGTGGGGCGCCCAGTTACCAGCGCCGTTCAAATTTGCGACGCAACCAAATCGCCAGTACGTTCATGGAAATCAAAAACACCAACAAAATGATGATCCCACCCCAAGCACGTTCATAAAACGCAGGATCAGCACGTTTCGCCCATTCATAAATTTGCGCCGGCATCGCCGAATTTGGATCCAACAAACCCGCCACTATGCCATCAGGCATATTCGTTGCCACATATCCAATCATACCAATCAACAACAAAGGTGCAGTTTCGCCCAGTGCCTGTGCCAATCCAATAATCGTACCGGTCAAAATGCCCGGTGCTGCCAAGGGCAGGACATGGTGGAAAATCGTTTGTATTTTTGATGCGCCCAGACCCAACGCCGCATCACGAATGCTGGGCGGCACGGCCTTTAACGCGGCGCGGGTGGAAATGATAATGGTGGGCAGGGTCATCAAGGTTAACACCAATCCCCCGACCAAAGGCGCCGACTGGGGCAGGTGCATGTAATTGATGAACACGGCCAATCCCAAAATACCAAACACAATCGACGGCACGGCGGCTAGGTTCGAAATATTGACCTCAATCACGTCCGTGATCCAGTTCTTGGGCGCAAATTCTTCTAGGTAAATGGACGCCGCGACGCCAATTGGCAGCGACAAAACCAACACAACCATCATCATAAAGAATGATCCCATCATGGCCACACCCATACCAGCTGCCTCTGGTCGCTGATCAGAGGCGTCAGAGCCAAAAATGAAATCAGGATTGAACGTTTTTTCGATCACACCCACTGCGCGCAATCCGTCAACAAAATCCAACTGCGCCGCAGACACGTTTTTGTTGTTTGCGATGCTATCGCGGGTCACGCGCCCCTTTAGATAGCCATCAATCCAACTGTTTGCCAAAAACCTAATTTCAACGGTCGTGCCGATTTGTGACACATCGGACAATACCAAATTGCGCAACTGTGCCACCGCACTTTTGGATAGGATTTTTGCCATATCGCCGGATTTCAGATCCGTGTCGATGTTGTGATCCGCCACGGTGCGTTCCATCGCTGCCTTTAGCAGCGGGGCATATCCAAATGTTGTGACCTTGGCGATGGCTGCGGGATCGCGTGTGCCGGATTTGTCCAGCTTGCTTTCCAGCAATTCAACGTTCAACGTGACAAAGGTTTGGGTAAATGCACCGGCCCCGCGTGTCAGAATGGTGCCAATTAAAATCACCAGCATCGCCAAGGCGACTGCAATCGCGGTCAGGCCATATCCCTTGAACCGTTTTTCGGCGGCGTTGCGTTTTTTGACACGTTCGTTCGGGGCAAAGGTACGGGTGTTTGTCGGATTGGTCATTCGTATTGCTCGCGATATTTGCGCACGATGTAAAGCGCGATGATATTCAAGCCCAAAGTCAGGACAAATAATGTCAACCCAAGGGCAAAGGCAACAATCGTTTCGGGACTGTTAAAATCGCCATCCCCTGTCAACTGGCTGACGATACGTGTGGTGATGGTGGTCAGCGCCTCTAGCGGGTTGCCAGCAAACCGTGCGATGGCCCCTGCCCCCAAAACAACGATCATAGTTTCGCCAATGGCGCGCGACGCGGCCAACAGGATCGCACCGACAATCCCAGGCAATGCTGCGGGCAAAACAACCTGACGGACGGTTTCCGATTTCGTTGCCCCCAATCCATAGGATCCATCGCGCATCGACTGCGGTACCGCATTGATGATGTCGTCAGACAGGGATGATACAAATGGGATCAACATGATGCCCATCACAATACCCGCCGTTGCAACGGATCGGGCATCACCCATCCATCCCACGCCCAAAACGCCACCTTCGCCAAAAATATCCTTAAGTAACGGACCAAAGGTAATCAGCGCGAACAGGCCATATACGATGGTGGGGATACCGGCCAAAACCTCAAGCAATGGCTTGGCGACACCACGGGTGGATTTGGCGGCATATTCCGCCAGATAAATTGCCGAAAACAATCCGATCGGCACAGCCACCAACAACGCCACGACCGAGATGTATAGCGTACCCCACAACAGCGGCAGGATCGACAGCGCACTGTCGCCACGGAAATTCGGCGCCCATTCAAGCCCAAAGAAAAAATCAGCCCATTCATGCAGCGAAAAAAACCGCAGGGTTTCAAAAACCATGGATAGGACAATACCAACAGTGGTCAAAATCGCGATGGCTGCGGCCGAAATCAGGGTGACCAAAATGAACCGTTCCACCGCATTTCGGGCCCAGAATGATTTTGTCATCCGTGCCATAGAATACCCAAATCCGATCAGGGCAATCGCACCGACCACAATGGTCATGGCCCAATCACCAATGGCGGTCAGTCGAACCATTTCCATGGCAGATTGCACCATGTCTGGGGTCATGTCTGATCCAACCGCAATACCAACTGCATTCAGGATATCGGCCATCTGCGCGGGTGCATCACCTGCGTCACCCAAGGCGTCCATATCAATCACGCCTTGCGCCGCGGCCATGGTCAACGCTTGCGCCATGCGGACCACGTCGGACATGATCAGGCCCAGACTGGACCCATTGGGAATGGATTGGGGCGACACCAAGCCACCGGCCAATGATGACACGACCATCGGCTGGACCAAGACCCAAATCGCCAATGACAACATGGCAGGAACAAGGGTCATCAAACACACAAAACCCCCGTAATAATGGGGTCTCGAATGCAACAACCTTGGGTCATGATCCGCACTGGACAATGCCCTGTGGCGCCCCATGAAAAACCCAATTCCCCCCAAGAGTGCAACGGCCATTATCAATGTTTGTGGTGTCATTTATTACCCCAGTTCCGCGAAACAAAGGGCAGGACCTACGGCCCTGCCCTAAGTCGGTTAATTATAGCTTACTTCATTGTTTCTTCTGCTGAAACCGCTTCTTGTGTCGCAGCCAATTCTGGATCAGAAACCAAGCCGTACTCAGCCAAAGGTCCGTCTGGGCCTGCAACTTCATCAGAGATAAAGAATTCTGCGTATTCTTTCAAACCAGGGATAACGCCGATGTGTGCTTTCTTGATGTAGAAGAACAATGGGCGCGATACTGGGTACTCACCAGCTGCGATGCTTGCAGTTGATGGCATAACACCTGACATAGTTGCAACTTGCAGCTTGTCTGTGTTGTTTTCGTAGAACGCTAGGCCGAATACGCCGATGCCATCTTTGTTTGATTCGATGGATGCCAGTGTTTCTGTGTAGTCACCGTCGATATCGACTGAGCGACCGTCTGTGCGAACCGCCATACATGCGGATTCTGCTGCATCTTCGTCACCGCCGTTGATTTCCAAGATAGCCGCCATTGCGCCTGTTTCTTCACAACCAGCTAGCAAAACTTTTTCTTCGAATACTTCACGTGTACCGTGCTTTGTACCTGGGATGTAGGCTTGGATTGGCTGTGATTTAAAGTTTGCGTTTACTGCTGACCAATCAGTGTTTGGGTTTGCAACCATCTTGCCGTCAACTGGCAATTCAGCAGCCAAAGCAGTGTAAATGTCTGCAGGCTGGAATGCAAAGTTCTGACCGTTGATGTCGGATGCGAAAACGATTCCGTCATAACCGATGCGAACTTCGATGATGTCTATCACACCCGCTTCGGCGCAAGCTTTGATTTCTTTGTCTTTGATTTTGCGTGATGCGTTTGCAACGTCGATTGTATTTTCGCCAACGCCTTCGCAGAAACGTTTTAACCCACCGGATGAACCGCCTGATTCAACAACTGGTGTTGGAAAGTCAAAGTTTTCGCCAAATGCTTCGGCGACGATTGACGCATATGGCAGAACTGTTGATGAACCCGCAACTTGTACGTTGTCACGTGCGGTGGCGGCACCAGCGGCCAATGTGGCCATTGCCACGGCGGATACGGTCGTTTTTACAAAAGACATGTCTTACTCCTTAGATCTGTCCAAGCATGATGTTTCGTGCTTTGCGACAGGGTTAGACCCGTTGTGCTAAGGTTTTGCGTCAGTTTTGTAACAGTATTATGAATGCCTAAAGATTTACGTTAACATTCTGGTAATATTGCAGAAATAAAGAAAGCCTCGGGGAACCCGAGGCCTTCACATGTCATATTTCGACAGAATCAATCGCCTAGGTAGGTCGTGGTTAAATAACCATCATCACCTTGTAACAGTAAAATTCCGCCGGCAGCTTCTGGATGACCCGTATCTAGGTCATAGCCGAAAAACTCACAAACAGACGCTGAGGTGGTGTTTGCGCCGGTCAAATTCACAGTCGAACCAGATTTCGAAATCAGGATTGCGCCATCCGAAAACCCAGCGTCATGCCCGTGATTGCAATTTTGTCAAACGGACCGGAACTGGTCGAACTGCCGGCCTGATCTTGGAATGTAAACGCGTCCAAGGTGACGTTTACGGTCCCACTGGTGCCAAAATCCACATCAATTTTGCTGGTCCCATCCACGATATCAACGCCCTGTTCGGTGGTTATGGCCGAACCCACGACATGGCCAGTGAAACTGGCGGTACCGGTGCTGGGCATATCTGCTGCAACGGTCGGCACGCCGACGATCCCGATTGCATTGTAACTGATCCCGTCTTTGACGTAAAACATATCAACCATATTGGCATATCCAGCCGTTCGGATGCTATCAGCATTCATGACAGTCAGCGTGCCCGTTTTGGAATCATCAACATAGGTGCCGCCAGACGTGCCGGTTGTGTTTGTAGTGAATTCATACGTGCCATTGTTTAGCACCAACTGACCGTTTTTATTCCCAAAGGTGCCCGTCAGATCCACACTTTGCGATGTTTGCGTTGATGGATTGATCAAAATCGCAACGCCGGACAATTTGGACACTAAGTCATTGGTCTGATCAAGCGTCACGTATTCAGTACCTGACGCGGGCGGGAATTTTGTCGTTTCTTCGCCACCATTTTCACCATCACCGCCAGATCCGTCGCCGTTGTCACCGCCGCTATCGGATCCATCGCCACTATCACCACCGGATCCATCTCCGCTATCATCATCGTCAGAGCCGTTATCAGTATCCAACATACCGGCAGTGATCGTTGGTAAAAGCGAGCCTTCTAGATAGGGGTATTTGGTATCAACCGAATATTTCAACCCAGAGCCATCTTGGGATTCAATTTCGAATTCAAAATCAGTGGCCGCCTGCACGTCGACATTCCCCAAACCAGGATTCGTAACGCGCAATTGCAGACCCGAAGTCAGGCTAAGGTCCAGCAGAAATGACAAAA
>Ga0181588_10003585_pt1 | contig 12966 bp, 1 predicted proteins | sample 071ome_26_FD_148607 | JGI IMG/M metagenome (GOLD analysis project Ga0181588, IMG submission 148607) | Coastal salt marsh microbial communities from the Groves Creek Marsh, Skidaway Island, Georgia - 071409BT metaG (spades assembly) | ecosystem: Environmental > Aquatic > Marine > Intertidal zone...
CAAGACGGGGCCCGCGTGTACCGTTGCGCCCGAGACCGCGCAGCCGGGGAAGATCCCGGAAGCTGGGTCGGGGAGAAGAGACACAACCAGTCACGTTGAGTGACGGAAACCGCTGGGCTCGATAGGAGATCGAGCGTGGCGGCCGGCTCCGGGCCGGGAACGAATCCTTGCTCCCAGGGGCCGGAACGAACTCGGGATTCCCCGGCGATGTGCTTCAGCCTGCACTCCGACGACACTGTTGACCGGAATGCGCACAAGCGACGGGAAGTCATCGAAGGGCAGATGAGCCCGGTCCGAGTCTTCCGCATACGAATCGTATTCTATCGCAGCATGGCAGCTTGCACGACTTGAAATTGTTTTTCAGTTGAGGCAGGAAAGTCAGAGCGCCCACGGAGTATGCTTAAGTGCTTTTGTGATATTGCTTTAGGGTTCTGGTCGGCGTGGGCGGGAGGGGCTTGTATCTTCGAGAACTCTCCCCCCGTGAAAATGACGAAGGGGCGCGTGGTCAAGGCCACGCGCCCCCCGCTCCATCCGGAGGTCTAGATTGTTGTTCCCGGGGGGTGATCTCGGAGGGAGGTCACCCCTGTAAATCCCGAAGTCTCAGTTGCAGCTGGAGTTGGAGTCGCAGCCCAGGGAGTCTCCGGGGGTGCCATCCACCCCGCAGGCGGGGTAGGGGGCCGGGGGAGCGGCTCCCCCGCTGAAGATGAACGCGATCCCGTAGACCACGTCCGACACATCGATGAAGCCGTCGTCATTGACATCGGCCGCGTCGGCGCAGCTCGGGGCGGCGCCCCCGCTGAAGAGGCTCGAGAGAATGAAGATCGAGTCGGCGATGTCCACGCCCCCGTCGATGTTGGCGTCACCACGGATGAAGGCGGCCTGGCACTCGTCCGGCGCGCCGTCTCCGTCACCATCCACGCTCGCTCCGCTCGCGAGGTCGCAGGAGTCGAGGATGCCGTTCTCATTGCAGTCCGCCCCGCCTGCCGCGAGGTCACAGGAGTCGAGGGACCCGTTGCCGTCGCAGTCGGACTCGAGGCCGCTGTCGATGTCGCACTCGTCGGGGATGCCGTTTCCGTTGCAGTCGGAGCTGGTCCCCGCCTGCAGATCGCAGAGGTCGTCGATCCCGTTCCCGTTGCAATCCGCCGCGACGCTCAGGGTCACGGTGACGCGCTGGATCAGATTGGAGATGTTCCCCGAGGAATCAGTCGCGGACCAGACGATGGTGGTGAGGCCGACCGGGTAGATCCCGCTCGCGTCCGTGCCTCCGTTGAAGCTGTTGGTGACGATCGGGTCGCCGCAGGAGTCCGAGGCGAAGGGCAGGGGGACCGTGACCGCGGCCCCGCAGAGGCCGGGGTCCGCCGCGACGCTGATGTCGGGGCCGGGGATCAGGATCGGCGGCAGGTTGTCGATGACCGAGATCGTGAAGCTCGCGGTGGTGACATTCCCGCTGTTGTCGGTGGCCGTGTAGGTCACCACCGTGTCGCCCGCGGTGAAGGTCTCCCCGGGCTGGTGGGTGCTCTCCAGGGAGGCGATCCCGCAGCCGTCCTCCGCCGTCGGAGGGGTCCAGGTGGCAGTGAAGGAGCAGTCGGCCAGATCGGCGACGAAGGACTGGTCCGCCGGGACCGTCGCGAGCGTCGGCGGCGCGTCATCGATCACCTCGATCGCCATGTCGACGCTGGTCGAGTTCCCCGCCGTATCGAGGGCGAGGAAGGTCACCGTGGTGGTGCCCACCGGCAGGGTCGAGCCGTTCGGGATCGACGAGGAGGCGGTCGCGAGGGCGCAGTTGTCGGAGTAGGTCGGCTCCGGCCAGGTGACGACGGCGTCGCAGGCGCCGGGATCGACCGAGACCGTCATTTCGGCCGGGAGACCGGTGATCACGGGGTCCTCATCGTCGAAGACGAAGACCACGAAGGCCCCGGTCGCCACGTTGCCGGAGGTGTCGGTGACGGTCACGGCGACCAGGGTGTCCCCGACCGGGAAGAGCTCTCCGGGCTGGTGGGTGCTCGTCACCGCAGCGACCCCGCAGTTGTCCGCTCCCACCGGGGCGACCCACTCGACGATCGCTCCGCACTCCCCGGGATCGGCCGGGCTCAGGAGCAGGGTCGGCAGGTCCGGGATGGTCGGGCTCTGGGCATCGAGGACGGTCACGGTGAAGGAGCTGGTGGCGGCGTTCCCGTTCACATCGGTGGCGGTGTAGGTGACGGCGGTGGTGCCGATCGGGAAGGGGTTGCCGGGGCTGTGGGAGGACGCCATGGTCGCCACGCCACAGTTGTCGGTCGCGGTGGGGGGGGTCCAGGTCGCGATCTCCGAGCAGGACGAGGAGCTGAGGGTCAGCGTGAGGTCCGCGACTGGAGAGACGAAGACCGGCAGCTCCGTGTCCAGGACCTCGACGATGAAGCTCGCGGTCGTGGTGTTCGCGCTGGAGTCGCTGGCCGTGTAGGTGACGGTGTGCACCCCGACCCCGAAGACGACCCCCGGGTCGTGGCTCGAGGTGAAGCTGCCCACGCCACAGGGATCGGCCGCCGTCGGCGGGGTCCAGCTCGCCGCGGCTTCGCAGCTCCCCGGGTCGGGGGACAGGGTGAGGTCGGCCGGGAGCCCCGAGATGACGGGGCCCTCGGTGTCGATCACGGTCACCTCGAAGCTGGCGGAGGCGGTGTTCCCGCTCGCGTCCACTCCGTCGAAGGTGACGGTCGTGGTCCCGGTGGGGAAGAGGATCCCCGAGGCGTGGCTTGCGATGAAGCTCGCCCCCGCGCAGTTGTCGGTGATCGAGGGCGCGGACCAGGTCGCGGTCGCTCCGCACGCTCCCGCGTCGAGGACGAGGGTCCGGTCCGCCGGGACCGAACCGAAGGTCGGCGCCGTGGTGTCGACGACCGTCACGTCGAAGGAGGCGGTGGAGATGTTTCCATGGACATCCGTCGCGGTGTACACCACGGCGGTGACCCCGACCGGGCGATGGGCGCCGTTCGGATAGTTGGAAGTGAAGCTGACGAGCCCGCACCCGTCCGAAGCCGTGGGCGGGGTCCAGGTGATCGGGGCGGAGCAGGTCTGAGCGGAGGCCTCGATCGTGACATCGACCGGGAGGGCGGTGATCACGGGGGGCAGATCGTCGACCACGATGACATCGAAGGTCGTGGAGCTCTGGTTCCCGGCGGCATCCGTGGCGGTGATCCCCACCGTCGTGGTTCCGAGGAGGAAGAGGGTCCCGGACTCGTGGGTGATCGTCGAGGAGGCGAGGGAGCAGTCATCGACGATGACCGGGGCGGGCCAGCTCACGATCGCCCCGCAGATCCCCACATCCGTGGAGGCGGTGACCGTGGGAGAGACCCCCGAGATCTGCGGCGGGGTGGTGTCGGAGAGCCCCTGGCAGCTGTCGGGAATGCCGTCTCCAAGGCAGTCCGAGTCCGCTCCGCTCGCGATGTCGCAGTCGTCGGGGATCCCGTTCCCGTTGCAATCGAGACTCGTCCCGGCGGCAAGGTCGCAGCTGTCGAGGAGGCCGTTGAGGTTGCAGTCCAGATTCGGGTTGTCCCCCAGCTGGCAGTCATCCGGGACGAGGTTCCCGTCGCAATCCACGCTGCTGCCTACGCTGATGTCGCAATCGTCGGGGATGCCGTTCAGGTTGCAGTCCACGGCGCCGCCCTGGGCGATGTCGCAGGCGTCGTCGATCCCGTTGAGGTTGCAGTCCGAGATCGGCGCGACCCAGGCGATCCGGGCGGAGGGCACGCCGGAGGAGGCCATGAGGGCGTAGACCCCGTCTCCCCCGAGCGCAGAGATCGCGCCATCTCCGGGGATCCCGAGCTCGGTGACCCCCTCGGAGATCCAGCTCCCGCTGTTGTTCCGCAGGCTCGTGAGGCGGCCGGCTCCCGTGTCCTCCCGCTCGGCGATGACGAGTCGCTGATTGACGGCGGAGAGGGCGAGGGCGTGACCGAAGGCCGTCCCCGGGCTGGCGGCCTCGGGGAGGAAGGTGTCCGCGTGGGCCCATGAGCCGGAGCTCAGGGAGAAGAGGTGCGCCGAGCCGTCCCCCAGATCGGAGCCGGGGGCGCCCGCGGCCAGGTAGAGGTCGGTTCCGGAGATCGCCGTGCCGAAGCGGGCGCCGCTCTCCTCGACGGGGGCCGTCAGTGTCGCCTGCAGCCCCCAGGTCCCCGTGAGCGAGTAGGCGAAGACCGCTCCCGCCCCCGGGGTGCCTCCGGCGCCGTGGTTCGGGGCGCCGACATAGGCATGGCTCACGCCGAGCGAAACGGAGGCTCCGAACTCGTCTCCGGCGGAGAGGGTCGCCGGCGAGAGGCTGGCCTCGATCGACCAGGAGAAACCGTCAAAGGTGAAAATGAGGGCCCGGCCGGTCCCGCCGGATGCGGTCTGGGAGGCCCCCGCGATCAGACGGTTGCCGCGGATCATCACCGACGACCCGAACCCCTCCAGGTTCAGGGGCGGCTGGAGGCTGAGCTTGGCGGACTGGGTCCAGCCCACCCCGGGGGTGCGTCGGAACACGTAGACGGCGCCCACATCCACGAGGGCGTTGCTGTCCACGCCGGGTGCGCCGACCGCGAGCATGTTCCCGTCGATGGAGATGCTGCTCCCGAACCGGTCCCCCGGGCCGCCATCCGAAGCTCGAAGGGTGGTGCCCTCCTCGCTCCAGATCGTGCCCACTCGACGGAAGACCTGGGCGCACCCCGCATCGACTCCGAGGAAGGTGTCCGCGGTCGATCCGACCGCCGCCACGTTCCCCCGCAGGCTCACGGCGTCCACCGAGGCGAACGGGGTCGAGGGGACGAGAGTGTGGAGACCGGGCGGCTCGCACTCGTCGGGGATCTGGTTGAAGTTGCAGTCGTCGGACGCGCCGGTGCTGATGTCGCAGGCATCGGGGATGCCGTTGGCGTTGCAGTCATCCGCGGTGCCCAGCGAAATGTCGCAACTGTCCAGGACACCGTTGTTGTTGCAGTCGGTCGTGGGATCGCACTGGCCATGCAGCGGTCCGCCCGCGCAAGCACCGACGAGGGCGCAGAGCACCATCAGCAGGTGGCACCACGGGAGCGAGAGCGCAGGGGCGATCGAAGGCTGGGGAGCACGCATGCGTGTGCCTCCTCGAGCGCGGGAGGGACAGGGTGGTTCCATGGGCGCAGTTTCCGCCTGGGGCGGCCTGCGTGGCGGAAGCGCACGCTCCGTCGGCACCACCCGCGAGGTGCGCTCCGGAGACAGTGAGCTCGGACGTTCCGCGATCTCACCCCCGTGCTCCGGACCGAGCACGGGGGTGAGGAAGGATCAGGTTTGACGACCGGGGGGGGTGGACCGGGCGGGCCTTACGGCGCGCAGTGGTCGTAGGTCCCGCAGTCGAGGAGGTCCTGGTCGGATCCGTACCGCAGGTCGGGTACGGGGGCTGCGGCGCGGCGCCTCCGTTGAAGACGAAGTCGATACCGGCCACGATGTCGGACACGTCCATGAAGCCGTCGTCGTTGAAGTCGGCAGCGTCGTAGCAGACCGGGACGGGTCCGCCGTTGAAGAGCGTGCCGATCAGGTAGACCGGGTCGGAGAGGTCGATCAGGCCGCTGTTGTTGGTGTCGCCACGCACGAACAGCAGCTCGCACTCGTCCGGCAGGCCGTTGAGGTTGACGTCGGCGGAGGTGCCCGCGACAAGGTCGCACGAGTCCGGGACGCCGTTCTCGTTGCAGTCCTCGGCGTTGCCGAGAGCGATGTCGCAGGCGTCGTTGACGCCGTTGCCGTCGCAGTCCTCGCCACCGGCGATGTCGACGGTGATCGTCTGGGTCGCCGTCGAGACGTTGCCGGAGGCGTCGGTCGCGATCCAGGTGACGACCGTATCGCCGACCGGATAGAGCCCGCTGGCGTCCCCGGTGTTGTTGAAGTCGTTGATCAGGCTGACGACGGAGCAGTTGTCCGTGGCCGAGGCCAGCGGGACCGTCACGACCGCGGTGCACTCACCCGGCGTGGGCGGCACGCTGATGTTGCCACCGGCCGTGATCACCGGGGCCTCGACGTCGGTGACGGTGACCGAGAAGGTCGCGGTCGCCGTGTTGCCGCTCTGGTCGGTGGCCGTGTACGTGACATCCGTGACGCCGATCGGGAAGAGGTCACCCGGCGCGTGCGTCGAGACGAACGAGGCCAGCGGGCAGCCGTCCTCGGCGACCGGCGGGGTCCAGGTGACCGACGCGGAGCAGGCGCCCGGATCGTTCGCCACCGTGATGTTCAGCGGGACCGCGACGATCGTCGGATCCTCACCGTCGGTGATGTTGATCGTCAGGCTGAGCGTTCCGACGTTGCCGCTGGTGTCCGTCGCCGTGTAGGTCACGACCGTGGTGCCGACCGGGAAGAGGGACCCCGGCGCGTAGTCGCTGGTCAGGCTGGCCACGGCGCAGTTGTCCGTCGCGGTCGGGGTCGGCCAGGTGACGACCGCACCACACTCGCCCGGCTGGGTCTGGACGTTGAGGAGGACCGGCAGGCCGGTGATCACCGGGGCGTCGTCGTCGACCACGGTCACGTCGAACGAGTAGCTCGCCGAGTTGCCGTTCACGTCGGTCGCCGTGTAGGTGACCGTCGTGACGCCGATCGGGAAGGTCGTCGACGGGTTGTGGGTGCTGGTCAGCTCCAGGACGCCGCAGTTGTCGGCGGCGATCGGAGCGTCCCAGGTCGCGACGCCGGAGCAGGAGGCGCCGGAGGTGGTCGCGGTGACCCCGGTCGGGAGGTTCGGGATCGTCGGCGCCTCGTCGTCGGTCACGGTCACCGTGAAGGACGCGGTCGAGGAGTTGCCGGACGTGTCCGTCGCCGTGTAGGTCACGACGGTCGTGCCCACCGGAATGAAGTCACCCGGCGCGACGTCGCTCGTCGGCGTCACGGTGTCGCAGTTGTCGGTCGCGGTCACCGCGGCCCAGGTGGCGATCAGGCCACAGGAGCCCGGGTCGGCGCTGACGGTGAAGTCGGCCGGCACGTTGACCAGGACCGGCGCGGTGTCGTCGATCAGGGTCACCGTGAAGGTGGCCGTCGCGGTGTTGCCGGCGTCGTCGGTCGCGGTGTAGGTCACGCGGGTGGTTCCGGCCGGGAAGCTGTCACCCGGCAGCGCGGTCGCCGTCAGGGTCACGCCACCGCAGTTGTCGGTCGCGGTCGGCTCGGCCCAGGTGACCGCCTGCGTGCAGAGGCCGCCGGTCAGCGTCTCGGTGATGTTCGCGGGCATGCCGCTGATCACCGGCGCTTCGGTGTCCTCCACCGTCACGTTGAAGCTGGCCGTCACCACGTTGCCGCTGAGGTCGGTCACCGTGTAGGTGACGGTCGTGACGCCCAGCGGGAGGAAGGTGCCCGGCGCCACATCGCTGGTCAGGCTGAGGACTCCGCAGTTGTCGGAGCCGGTCGGCGCGGTCCAGGTGGCGGTGGCGCCGCACAGGCCCGGCTCGGCCGGGATCGTGAAGTCGGCCGGCAGGTTGTTGAAGACCGGCGGGACGGTGTCGCGCACGGTCACGGTGAAGCTCGCGGTGGAGACGTTGCCGTTGGTGTCGACCGCGGTGTAGGTCACGACCGTGTCGCCGAGCTGGAAGAGGTCGCCCGGGTTGCGGTTGGAGGTCACGACCACCACTCCGCACGGGTCATCCGCGGTCGGCGGGGTCCAGGTCGCGGTGGACGAGCAGAGGCCGTTGGAGATCTCGATCAGGATGTCGGCCGGGACTCCGCTGAAGGCGGGACCGGTCGTGTCCACGACCGTGATGGTGAAGGTCACCGTGGTGACGTTGCCGTTGTTGTCGGTGGCGGTGTAGGTGACGGTCGTCGTTCCGAGCGCGAACGAGTCACCCGGAGCGTGGCTCTGGGTCACGCCCGCCACTCCGCACCCGTCGGTGAAGGTCGGCTCGGTCCAGGTGGCGACCGCGGCGCAGCCGGCGCCGACCTCGAGGGTCTGGCTGGCGGGCGCACCCGTGACCACCGGGCCAAGGTTGTCGACGACGACCACATCGAAGCTCGCCGTGCTCACGTTACCGGCCGCGTCGGTCGCCGTGTAGGTGACCGTCGTGGTGCCGACCGGGAAGGCGGTGCCGGAGGTGTGGTCGCCCGTGAGAGTCGGAGTACCGCAGGCGTCGACCGCGACCGGCTCGGTCCAGGTGGCGACCGCGGTGCACTCACCCTCGCGGGTGACGAGGTTCTGGGTGCCCGGGACGCCGAAGATCGTCGGCGCGGTGTCGTCGATCACCGTCACGGTGAAGGTCGAGGTCGCGACGTTGCCGGAGGCGTCCGTGGCCGTGTAGACGACCGTGGTCACGCCGAGCGGGAACGTCGAGCCCGGCACATGATCGGAGCTGAGCGTCGTGGCGCTGCAGAGGTCGCTCGCCGTCGGCGCAGTCCAGCTCACGACCGCGGTGCAGTTGCTGCCGGCCGAGGTGGTGATGTCCGCCGGGGTGCCGCTGATGACCGGGGCCTCGATGTCGAGGACGGTCACGACGAAGGAGGCCTGCGTGCTGTTGCCCGACGGGTCGGAGGCGACGTAGTTGATCGTGTTGTTGCCGATCGGGAGCACCGTGCCCGGGCTGATGTTCGGGACGAGGTTGAGCACGCCGCAGTTGTCGGTCGCGGTGGGCGGGGTCCAGGTCACGAGCGTCGAGCAGGCGCCCGGATCGGCGGGGACCGAGAAGCTCGCCGGGGTGCCGCTGATCACCGGGGCCTCGGTGTCGAGCACCGTGACGGTGAAGCTCTGCGTCACCGTCTGGCTGCCGTCCGTCGCCTCGTAGGTGACGGTGGTGGTGCCGAGCGGGAAGACGTCGCCCGAGGAGGCGGTGGAGGTCTGGGTGACCGCCGCGCAGGCGTCGACCGCGACCGGCTCGGTCCAGGTGACGACCGCGGTGCAGATGCCGGTGTCGTTGGAGACGGTGATGTCGCTCGGGAAGGTCGGGAAGCTCGGAGCGACGCCGTCGTCCACCGTCACGTTGAAGGTGGCGGTGGTCACGTTCCCGGCCGTGTCCGTCGCGGTGTAGGTGACGGTGGTGGTACCGGAGCTGAAGGTCGCGCCCGGCGCGTAGTCGGAGGTCAGCGAGCTCACCGCGCAGTTGTCGGCGGCGGTCGGCTCGGTCCAGGTGGCGGTGGTGGTGCAGTCACCCGGCACCGCGGTCACGGTGAGGTCGGCCGGGACCCCGCTGATCACGGGCGCCTCAGCGTCGCTCACGGAGACCGTGAAGCTCGCGGTGGCGGTGTTGCCGTTCTCGTCGGTGGCGGTGTAGGTCACCGTGGTCGCGCCGATCGGGAAGGTGTCACCGGAGGCGTGCGTCGAAGTGAAGCTCACGACGCTGCAGTTGTCCGCGGCGGTCGGCTCGGTCCAGGTGGCGACGGCGGAGCAGAGTCCGGCGTCGTTGGAGAGCTCGAGGTCGGCGGGGAGGCCGCTGATCACCGGGTCGACGGAGTCGACGATCGTGACCGTGAAGCTCGCCGAGGCGCTGTTGCCGTTCACGTCGGTGACGGTGTAGGTCACGGTCGTGGTCCCGACCGCGAAGAAGTCACCCGAGCTGTGGGTGCTCGTGACGGTGCTGACGCCGCAGTTGTCGGCCGCGGTCGGCTCGGTCCAGGTGGCGTTCTCCCCACAGTTGCCGCCGCGCGGCAGCGTGATGTCAGCGGGCATCCCGGTCAGCGTCGGCGCCTCGGTGTCGCTCACGGTGATCGTGAAGCTCGCCGTGGAGACGTTGCCGTGGATGTCAGTGGCGGTGTAGCTGACGGTCGTGACACCGATCGGGTAGACCGCGCCGTTCGTGGCGTCAGCGGTGAAGGTGGCGACGCCGCAGTTGTCGGCCGCGCTCGGCTCGACCCACGTCACGGCCGCGCCGCAGACACCCGCGTCGTTGTCGACGGCGATGTCGGCCGGAGTGCCGGAGATCACCGGGAGCTCGGTGTCGCTGACGGTGATCGTGAAGCTGGCCGTGGCGACGTTTCCGTTCACGTCGGTCGCGGTGTAGGTGACGGTCGTGGTGCCCACCGGGTAGACGGCTCCGTTGGTGCCATCCGCCAGGAAGGTGGCGATGCCGCAGTTGTCGGCGGCGGTCGGCTCGACCCAGGTGACGGCGGCGCCGCAGACCCCCGCGTCGTTGACGACGGAGACGTCGGCCGGCGCGCCCGTGATCGTCGGGAGCTCGGCGTCGGTGACGGTGATCGTGAAGCTGACCGCCTCACTGTTGCCGTAGATGTCCACCGCCGTGTAGGTGACGGTCGTCACGCCCACCGCGAAGAAGTCACCGGAAGCCGCGTCGGCGGTGAAGGTGGCCAGCGCGCAGTTGTCGATGGCGACGGGGGCGGCCCAGGTCGCGATCGCGCCGCAGGCCCCGACGTCGTTGGTCAGGGTGATGTTGGCGTAGCCGGAGATCACCGGAGCCTCGGTGTCGGTCACGGTCACGATGAACGCGGCGCTGGAGCTGTTGCCGTGGATGTCGAGGGCCGTGTAGGTGACGGTCGTGGTTCCCACCGGGAACACCGACCCGGAGGCGTGATTCGAGGTGAGGGTGTCCACGGCGCAGTTGTCGGTGGCGGTCGGCGCCGTCCAGGTGGCGGCGGCGCCGCACTGACCGAGGTCGTTGGTGAGGTTGATGTCGGCGGGCATGCCGCTGATCACCGGGTTCTCGTCGTCGGTCACGGTGACGTTGAAGGAGGCGCTCGCCGAGTTGCCGTAGATGTCGAGGGCCGTGTAGGTGACGGTCGTGGTTCCCACCGGGAAGACGTCACCGGAGGCGGCGTCGGCGGTGAAGGTGGCCATGGCGCAGTTGTCCGCCGCGCTCGGCTCCAGCCAGGTGGCGACCGCGCCGCAGATCCCCGCGTCGTTCGTGAGGCTGATGTCGACCGGCATGTTGGCGATCGTCGGCGTCTCGGTGTCGTTCACGGTGATGCTGAAGCTGGCGGTGCTCGTGTTGCCGCTTCCGTCCGTGGCGGTGTAGGTGACGACCGTCGTGCCGACCGAGAAGGTGTCTCCCGGAGCGGCACTGCCGCTGATGGAGACGCCCGGGCAGTTGTCGGCGGCGGTCGGCTCGGTCCAGGTCACGACGGCGGAGCAGAGGCCCGCGTCGTTGATCAGGGTGATGTCGGCCGGGGTGCCGCTGATCGTCGGGTTCTCGTCGTCGGTCACAATGACGTTGAAGGTCGTCGAGAAGGTGTTCCCCGAGGTGTCGGTCGCGGTGTAGGTGACCGTCGTGGTGCCGAGGAAGAAGGTCGTACCGGAAGCGATATCCGAGGTGAGGCTGACACCCGGGCAGTTGTCGGCGGCGGTCGGCTCGGTCCAGGTGACCGCGGTGGTGCAGAGGCCCGCGTCAGCGGTCTGGGTGATGTCGGCCGGGGTGCCGCTGATCGTCGGGTTCTCGTTGTCCGTCACGACGACGTTGAAGGTCGAGGTGACGCTGTTGCCGGAGGTGTCGGTCGCGGTGTAGGTGACCGTGGTGGTGCCGAGGAAGAAGGTCGTCCCGGAAGCGATATCCGAGGTGAGGCTCACACCCGGGCAGTTGTCGGCGGCGGTGGGCTCGGTCCACGTGACCGCGGTGGTGCAGAGCCCGGCGTCGGTGCTCTGGGTGATGTCGGCCGGGGTGCCGGTGATCGTCGGGTTCTCGTCGTCGGTCACGATCACGTTGAAGGTCGAGGTGACGCTGTTGCCCGCCGTGTCGACCGCCGTGTAGGTGACCGTGGTGGTGCCGAGGAAGAAGATCGTGCCCGGCGCGATGTCGGAGCCGAGGCTCACACCCGGGCAGTTGTCACTGGCGGTGGGCTCGGTCCAGGTGACGGCGGTGGTGCAGAGGCCCGCGTCAGCGGTCTGCGTGATGTCCGCCGGGGTGCCGGCGATCACCGGATCCTCGTCATCGGTGACGGTGATGTTGAAGCTGCTGGTGGTGAAGTTGCCGAAGATGTCGGTCGCCGTGTAGGTGACCGTGCTGGTCCCGACCGGGAAGGTGTCGCCCGGAGCCGCCGTGGCGCTGAGCGGGGTGACGGCGCAGTTGTCGGACGTCGTCGGCGGAGTCCAGTTGACGACGGCGGTGCAGAGCCCGGCGTCGGCGGTCTGCGTGATGTCGGCCGGGGTCCCGCTGATCGTCGGGGCCTCGTCGTCCGTCACGGTCACGAAGAACGAGGTGCTCTCGATGTTGCCGTAGATGTCGGTGGCCGTGTAGGTCACGAGCGTCGTCCCGACCGGGAAGGCGGTCCCCGGCGTGGAGTCGGAGACGAGAGTGTCGACGGCGCAGTTGTCAGACGCGGTCGGCGCGATCCAGGTCACGACCGCGGAGCACAGACCCGCGTCGTTCGACTGCGTGATGTCGGCCGGGGTGCCGGTGATCACCGGCGCCTGGGTGTCGTTCACCGTGACGGTGAAGGACGCGGTGTTCCCGTTGCCGTGGATGTCGAGGACGGCCGCGGTCACGGTCGTCGTGCCGACCGGGAAGAAGTCCCCGGAGGCGGCGTCGACCACGAGGCTCGCGACTCCGCAGTTGTCATCCGCGGTGACGTCCGCGAAGGAGACGATCGCTCCGCAGGCGTCGGAATCATTGGTGACGGTGATGTCGGCCGGGACGAACGTGAAGGTCGGGTTCTCGTCGTCGGTGACGGTCACGTTGAAGCTGACGGTGGCGGTGTTGCCGGAGGTGTCGACCGCGGTGTAGGTGACCGGGGTGGTTCCGACCAGGAAGGTCGCACCCGGTCCGATGTCCGAGGAGAGCGCGACACCCGGGCAGTTGTCCGCGGCGGTCGGCTCGGTCCAGGTGACGACGGCGGAGCAAGCCCCGGCGTCGTTGGTCTGGGTGATGTCCGCCGGAGTGCCGGTAATCGTCGGGAGCTCGTCATCCGTCACCGTGACCATGAAGGTCGAAGTGACGCTGTTTCCGGAGGTGTCGGTCGCGGTGTAGGTGACCGTGGTGGTTCCGAGGAAGAAGGTCGTGCCCGGCGCGATGTCGGAGCTGAGGCTCACACCCGGGCAGTTGTCGGCGGCGGTCGGCTCGGTCCAGGTGACCGCGGTCGTGCAGAGGCCGGCGT
>Ga0181588_10003593_pt1 | contig 12951 bp, 10 predicted proteins | sample 071ome_26_FD_148607 | JGI IMG/M metagenome (GOLD analysis project Ga0181588, IMG submission 148607) | Coastal salt marsh microbial communities from the Groves Creek Marsh, Skidaway Island, Georgia - 071409BT metaG (spades assembly) | ecosystem: Environmental > Aquatic > Marine > Intertidal zone...
CGTCGGCTCGCAGGACACCACCGGCCTGATGACCTCGCAGGAACTTGAGATGATGGCCTCGACGGTCATCTCGCCGATTGTCGACGCCGGCTACCAGTCGGGCTGCCACACGGCCTCAGTGTGGGACACCAAGGCGCAGGAGAACATCCCGCGCCTGATGAAGTTCATGAACGATTTCGGGCTGATCACCGCCCGCGATCCGGAGCACAACTACGCCCCGATGACCGACGTGATCCACAAGGTCCTCAACGACATCACCGTCGACGACTGGGCGATCATCATCGGTGGCGACTCCCACACCCGCATGTCGAAGGGTGTGGCGTTCGGCGCCGACTCCGGCACGGTCGCCCTTGCCCTCGCCACCGGCGAGGCATCGATGCCGATCCCCGAATCGGTCAAGGTCACCTTCAAAGGCGACATGCCCGCCCACATGGACTTCCGCGATGTCGTGCACGCCACCCAGGCGCAGATGCTGGAGGAGTTCGACGGCGAGAACGTCTTCCAGGGCCGGGTCATCGAGGTTCACATCGGCACACTCGCCTCCGACCAGGCGTTCACATTCACCGACTGGACCGCCGAGATGAAGGCGAAGGCCTCGATCAACATCTCCGACAGCGAGACCCTCGTCGAGTCGCTCGTGATCGCCCGCGATCGCATCCAGGTGATGATCGACAAGGGCATGGACAACGCCAACGCCGTGCTCCAGGGTCTCGTCGATCGCGCCAACGCCCGCATCGCCGAGATCGAGAGCGGTGAGCGCCCGCCGCTGGCTCCCGACGCCGACGCCAAGTACTACGCCGAGTTCACCGTCGACCTCGATCAGATCGACGAACCGATGATCGCCGATCCCGATGTGAACAACGACGATCCGTCGAAGCGCTACACCCACGACACTATTCGTGAGCTGTCGCACTACGGCGGGACCAAGAAGGTCGATCTCGGTTTCGTCGGCTCGTGCATGGTGCACAAGGGCGACATGAAGATCCTCGCCCAGATGCTGCGCAACCTCGAAGCACGACACGGCGAGGTGGAGTTCCAGGCGCCGCTCGTGGTCGCACCACCGACGTACAACATCGTCGACGAACTCAAGGCCGAGGGCGACTGGGAGCTGCTCAGCCGCTACGCCGGATTCGAGTTCGACGACACCGACCCGAAGAGCATCGCCCGAACCGGCTACGAGAACATCCTCTATCTCGAGCGTCCGGGCTGCAATCTCTGCATGGGCAACCAGGAGAAGGCCGAGCCGGGCGACACGGTGATGGCCACCTCCACCCGCCTCTTCCAGGGCCGTGTCGTGCGCGACTCCGATGAGAAGAAGGGCGAGTCGCTGCTCGCCTCGACACCGGTCGTGGTGCTCTCGTCGGTGCTCGGGCGCACGCCCACCATTGAGGAGTACAAGGCTGCCGTCGAAGGCATCGACCTGACCCGCTTCGAGCCGCCGACCGAAGAGTTGACCGCCACGCCGGTCAGCATCGGCCGCTGATTGACACGTCCACCGGGCTCGACCAATGCACGGCCTGACCCACAACGACGACAACTTCGACCGCTGGTTGGCGGGGCGAGGGATCAAGAACGGTCTCACAAGCCGTCGACCATTCCGAACCTTGATGGCGGAACTCGGTGACACCGAGGTGGTCGTCGAGGCGGCCAAGGGCAAGATCGGCAACGGGCTCGGCTACATCGTGATGACCGAGACCCGAGTCATCCTTGTCGGCCAGGCCGTCCGGGCCCTCGCATCCGAGTCGACGGTGGAGAGCTTCGACCTTGACTCGATCAGCGCTGTGGTGCTCGACGAGGGCATGTTCCAGTCGACCCTCACGCTCACGACCAGCGCCGGCGAGGTCACGGTCGACAACATGACCTCAGGCGCAGACCGCATGGCCGCCGCGCTGCGAACCGCATCCGCCGCCGAGACAACCGACATCTCGGTCGATGCCGACCCTGAGGCCACGAAACGCTGCCCGTACTGCGCCGAGGTGATCAAGGCGGTGGCGCTCAAGTGCCGCTTCTGCGGCGAGTTCCTCTGACTGGCCACGCCGGCCTGCCCCAAGGATCGGGGTGCGATGCGGCGGGCGATCCCAGCTCACGGCGTTTCCCCAGCACCGCGATTCAGGTGCCAGACTCCCTCCATGCCGCTGACCCAGTACCGCATTGATCGCGACGGCGCCGACCGTCTCCTCTTTCTCATGCACGGCTACACAGCCGAACAACACCACCTGGCGTCGTACGTGCCCCTCGTCGATCCCGACGAACGCTTCACGGCGATCGCCCCCCGTGGCCCGATCGACATGCCCGACGGCGACGGCGCCGGCTGGTGGACGATCGACGTCCAGACCTTCGAGCACGACTGGTCGCGCTTTGTCCCGTCACTCGAGATGCTCGAGGACTTCATCGCCAACGAGGCCGACAACGCCGGTGTGCCCTTGGAACGCTGCGTGGTCGGCGGCTTCAGCCAGGGCGGCTTCTTGTCGTTGGCGCTTGCGGGCAAGGCGGGCGCGCCTCGTTACGCCGGTGTCTGGGCGATCTGCTGCGGCCTCCCCGGCGCGCCGGATTTCGAGTTCGATCTCTCCGACGGCGATGGGCGCCCCGTGCTTTTCCAGTGGGGCACCAAGGACCCAGTGATCGGACCCGATGCACCCGCCGAGGTGATCTCGACACTGCAGACCGGGGGCTGGAACCTTGACCATCACGCCTACGAGATGGCCCACAGTCAGACCATCGAGATGATGATCGACGCACGGGCCTGGCTCTCGACCGTGCTCTGACCGGCCGGCAACCGTCGCCGGGCCGACTTTTCCGGGGTGGTGGGCCGTACTGGATTCGAACCAGTGACCTCTGCCGTGTGAAGGCAGCGCTCTAGCCAACTGAGCTAACGGCCCGAGAGATCGAAACGATATCGGGATCCCCCCATGGTTCCGATCTAGCCGGACGCTTCCCCGCCATAGTGCTTGAGTTCGATCGTGTTGCCATCCGGGTCACGGACGTACAGACCCCAGCCCTGCCCGCCGGCCCCCCAAATCCAGTTGGGCCCGGCCACCACGTCGAACTCGCCAGACTCGGCAACTGCGTGCAGATCAACGTCGTCGGCCACTCTCATCGAGACATGGTCGACGTTCCGGCCGGACCGCTCCCCCGCGAAGAGATCAATCACGGTGGAGTCGTCGATCCGCACGGACGGGAACCCGATCTCCCCGGCCCGCCACTCCGCTTCGCGCTCGCTGACAAGGCCAAGCTTGCCGCAGTACCAGGCCAGCGATCGCTCGACGTCGTCGACCAGGAACACGACATGGTCATGGCCAACGACACGGACGCCGGCGCTCATGGACCGAATGGGGCGACTGGGTCGAAACCGAGAAGGTCCTCGACCCACGCCGTGAGTTCAACGGCTCGGATGTCGTCCAGTTGATGCCCGACAATCTGTAACCCGACCGGCATTCCGTCGGCCGCAAAGCCAGCGTTGGTCGTCCCCGCTGGCCGGCGAGTGACATTGAGCGGATAGGTGTTGCCGACCCAACCATCGCTCTCCTGACCGTTCACCAGCCCGCCTCGCTCACTGCGCGGCGTCTGCCCGACCGTCGTCGGGCTCAGCAGACAGTCGAAGCCCTCCATCGCCTCGGCCAAGGCAATCGATGAGCGCTGCGCTGTCTTGCGAGCCTCCTCGACCGACTCGGGACTGAGGAGGCCATCGGCCATGGTCAAGATCTCCTGCAGCCGAGGTGTGACCCCGGCGAACGCTGCTCCGTCGATGACGTCTCGATACCCCGGCACCATGCCGCCGTAGAACAGCAACAGGAAGGCCGAGAACACCTCCGGCACGATGGGCGCTGCCTCCACCACCTCGACCCCAGCCGACCGAATTCGATCAACTGCCTCGGTCGTGACCGCCAAGACCTCGGCGTCGAGTTCAGAACCCTCGATCGATGGGCACCACAACACGCGCGCTGGTGGCCGTGGATCGTCGCAGGCAGACCGGAACGACGCCCCAGGGTGCGGAAGCGAGCGAAGATCGTTGGGGTCGGGCCCAACAACCACATCGAGGGCGAGCGCGACATCTCGGATGCGACGGGCCATCGGCCCGACCGTCGAGAGGTCGGCTGCGCCATGCGGGGCTGGGCCGTGCGGGATGCGGCCCTGGGAGGGCTTGAACCCCGACATGCCGCAGACCGACGACGGGATACGGATCGAGCCGCCACCATCGGACCCGGTGCCGAGCGGAACCAGGCCGCCGGCCACCGCAGCGGACGTGCCCCCCGACGACCCGCCCGGTGAACGGCTGAGATCCCACGGACTCTTCGTGGCGCCGAACAGCGGGTTGTAGGTGTCGCCGATCCACCCCGACTCCGGCGTGTTCGTCTTCCCGATCACGACACAGCCTGCGGCGCGCAAGCGGGCGACCTCGGTGGCATCTCGATCAAGAACTGCCGAATCCTTGAGGTGCTTGGCCCCGCGGGTCGTGCGGAAACCGGCCGCGTCCTCGAGATCTTTCACGCCGATCGGAATCCCGGCGAGCGGACCGACCTCCTCGCCCGCTGCAAGTCGCTCATCGATCGCATCTGCTTGACGTCGCGCCGCTTCTGCATCGATCGCCACCAAGGCGTTCAGTTCGATGTTTCCGACCTCGATCCGATCGAGGGCCGCGTCGGTCAACGAACGAGCCGAGCGTTCCCCGCTGCGAACGGAAGCGGCGAGCGCTTCGACGGTGGTCGATCGAAAATCCGGGACATCAGCCATGCCCGGACCCTAGGCAATTCGAGTCGACGCTGTGCAACGCCCGACAGGACACTGCTGCCGGGAACCAGACGGTACCGTCGGGGCGATGCCGCTGGTCGTGTGCCCCACCTGTGACGAGGACGAGGATCTCGACGGTCGCGACGTCGACGGCACGATCGAGATCACCTGCGGAACCTGCGGGACGGTCTGGGCTCGCGACCTTACGCCTCAGTGCGAAACGTGTGGACGCACCGACCTCCGAGATGCGCTGCAAGCAATCCTCGACAAGAGCCGAGGCACGCAACTCTCCATCCAGGGCATGAAGGTCGTCTGGCTCTGTCCCGACTGTGATGCCGAGAAACTGCGGCGCTGGCTCGACAGCAATGTGCCGCTGCCGCCCGACGATCTCCCGGTCGATCCCCGCTAGCCAAGCAACCTGGCAACAAGACGCTCGAGCGCCGCCACCCGAGAACCCTTCACGAGGACAGCAGTGGCGGCGTCGAGTGCGCCGAGTGCCGCCTCCGCGTCCTCGATGTCGGCCACGTGAAGCGCGCTCCTGCCGTACTCGGGCGCATCGACCGCAACCACCGAGATGCCGTGCTCCGCGGCGAGCGCCACCATGCGCTCGTGGTCGGTCCGGCTCGACTCGCCGAGTTCGGCCATGACACCGAGCACGGCCACCTTGCGGCCGGCCGTCACGGCGGCAAGCGCCTCGATCGCGCCCGCAACCGACAGCGGATTGGCGTTGTAGGTGTCGTCGATGATCCGAGCACCGGACGGCGCTGTCTTCATCGCCATCCGCATCGGTGACCGGTCGGGTTCTTCGAGGCCAGCGGCGAGATGTTCGAGCGAGACGCCCAACGGCAGCGCCGCCGAGGCCGCAGCGAGCGCGTTCGGGATGAGATGGTCGCCCTGCACTCCCAACCGAACGTTGACGTCGCCCCAGGGCGATACCAACCGGAACGACGGGATCAGATCCTCGGCGATGGTGACCGCTTCAGCCCGCACCTCGCCAGCGGCGCCGAAGGTGACCACCGAGGCTTCCGTCCGATCGGCCATCGACGCGACGGAGGGGTTGTCGGCGTTCAGCACGGCGAAGCCCTCGACGGGAAGCGACTCCACGAGTTCGCCCTTGCCGAGGGCGACGGCCTCCACGCTGCCGAACTCGCTGGTGTGCGCCTTCCCGACGGTCGTGACGATGCCGACCGTCGGCCGAGCAGTCCGGCAGAGGGTGGCGATGTGCCCGACACCGCGGGCACCCATTTCAAGCACGACCGCGCGACTGTCATCAGGAGCGCCCAGAAGGGTCAAGGGAACCCCGATCTCGTTGTTGAACGAGCGAAGGTTGGCGTGCGTGGTCCGGTCGCGACGAAGGACGGCCGCGAGAAGATCTTTCGTCGTCGTCTTGCCGACCGACCCGGTGATGCCGATGACGGCAGCGTTCACGAGACGATTGCGGGCGGCGGCGCCGAGCGCAGTGAGAGCGTCGTCGGTGGAGGCCACCTCGATCACGACGGCGTCGCCGGCATCGACCGACTGAGCGGCGAAGGTCGCCACCGCACCGGCCCTGATTGCGGTCGGTACGAAGTCATGACCATCGCGTTCGGCGACAAGAGGAACAAAGCACCACGAACCGGCGGATGGGTTGATCTCGCGGGAGTCCTGGGTGACGCGATCGACGGCGACATCGCCTCCGACGAGGCGGCCGCCGACAGCCGATGCGATCTCGGCGGTGGTCCAACGCATGACGGGAGTGTGGCACGACTACGGTCGACCCTGTGACCGCGCCCGATTCCGACACGCCCGAGCGCATCCGACTCGTCGTTCTCTTCGGTGGTCGTTCCGCCGAACACGACGTGTCGTGCGTGTCCGCCCGCCATGTCCTCGCCGCCGTCGACACCGACCGCTACGAGGTTGAGCCGGTCGGGATCACCCGCGACGGTCGATGGGTGCGTGCGCAAGAGGCACGCACGGCGCTCGAGGGCGGCGCCGACGCGATGCCCGATCGTCTCGAAGCGGTCGGCCCCGAGGTCCAGCCGTTACCGACGCTCGCAGGCTCAGGCTCCGCCACCACCGTCGTTGTGCCGATCCTGCACGGACCAATGGGTGAGGACGGCACGGTGCAAGGCATACTCGAGCTCGCCGGGGTGCCCTATGTCGGCGCTGGGGTCCTCGCCTCGGCGCTCTGCATGGACAAGGTCGCATGCAAAGACCATCTCGCCGGCCACGGTCTCCCGCAGTGCGCGTATCGATGGATCACGGTCGACGACGACATCATCCGCCGCCCCGATGGCAGCCGGGTGCAACTCCTCGCCGAGGTCGATGCCGCGATCGCCGAGCTTGGTCTCCCGATGTTCGTGAAGCCCGCCAACATGGGCTCGTCGGTCGGCGTCTCGAGGGCCACGACCGCCGACGAGGTCGCGGCAGCGATCGAGTTGGCGGCGACCTATGACCGTGAAGTCATCTTCGAAGAAGAGGTCGTCGGCCGCGAGATCGAGATCGCTGTGCTCGGAAACGAGGATCTCGAGGCGAGTGTCGCCGGTGAGATCGTGCCGGGCGCCGACTTCTACGACTACGCCGACAAGTACGACGATGGCGCCGATCTCTTGATCCCGGCTCCGTTGACCGGCGACGAACTGGCGGAGCTTCAGCGCCTTGCGATCGGTGCCTACCGAGCCTGCAAGGTCGAGGGGCTGGCCCGCGTCGACTTCTTCTTCGAGGACGGGTCCCGCACCACCGTCCGCTCCCGGGGCTGGCTGATCAACGAGATCAACACCATGCCGGGGTTCACGCCGATTTCGATGTACCCAAAGATGTGGCAGGTCAGCGGTCTCGACTATGCGTCGTTGATCGACCGCCTTGTCATTTTGGCGCTCGAACGCCACGCCCGCGAACAGCGACATACCCGCACCGATCTCTAGCGACCTCGCCTCACCAACGACGGCCACCAACGCGGAAGGTCACGCTGCGTGGTCAAAACGGCGACGTCCGCACAACTACCTCGTGTCGGCCAACTACTGTTTCTCGTGGTGATGCGACCACCAACGATGCGATCAAATCGAACCAGAGGAAAACATGGATTCAACTATTGCCCTATTGAGCGAGGATCAGTACACCCTCGTCTATAACGCCTTGTCGTTCGGCACGGCCGTCATGCTCGGTGCTTTCGTCTACTTCCTGACGCAGATGAGCGCCGTCAACAAGGAATACCGCCCCGCCGTTGCGGCGTCGGCCGTCGTTGTCGGTATCGCCGGCTACCACTACTTCCGGATCTGGGATGCATTCGGAGAGGGTTCGATGAACGAGGGCTACCGCTATGCGGACTGGCTCATCACCGTGCCCCTTCTCGTCATCGAGCTGCTCATCGTGCTCGGCGTTGCTTCCGATCAGCGCAAGCAGCTCATGAAGACGCTTGTCCCGGCGACCGTCCTCATGATCGGCCTCGGCTACCCGGGCGAGGTCGCAGACTCCACCAGCACGAAGTGGATCTTCTGGGTCCTTGCGATGATTCCGTTCGTGTACATCCTGTACACCCTGAACGCTCAGCTCCAGGCAGCTGCCGCCCGCGAGACGCCCGCCGTCGCCGCTGCGATCAAGAACGCCACCATGGTGTTGCTGATCACCTGGCTGGTGTACCCGATTGCGTACCTGTTCCCCGTCTTCGACGACACCTCCGGGACGCTTGAGACGCTGCGTCAGGTCGGTTACACCATCGCTGACATCACCGCCAAGGGCCTGTACGGCCTGATGGTCCTCGGGATCGCGAAGGCTCGCAGCCACAGCCACAGCTGATCGAGCGTTCTTCTCGAACACCGACGCTCGGGTCGGAGGTCGCTGCCCCAGCCAGCGATCTCCGACCCGACGTCGTTTTCGGTCGACGCGTCTCCTCGTCGACTCTGCCGAACGGGCCGACGTCGTGGCGCTATACCGGCTCGAGCGCAGCCCGAAGAAAGCGGATGAGTTCTTGGCGGCGGGCGACCGCACCGCGAAGGGAGTCTGAGATCCCCATCGCCCGCTGAACTTCCAGCTCGGTCGCCACCCCGACCACGGTCGAGTAGAGCGACAGCAAGAGCATCTCGGGGTCGCTGGGCCGCATCCTTCCGGCGTCCATCTCACGCTGGAGAAAGTCACGGGCCCGGTCAAAGATCGGGGCGGTGTGGGCGCTGAGCCGGTCGATCGAGAGCGATCCCGGCCGGGTGACTTCCCGAATCAGACCCAGCAGTTGGGGCTGGCGAACGGCGAGGCGGAAGACCCGCTTGACGATCGCCTCGACCTGATCGAGGCCGTCGATGCCGCGTGCTGCTTCCTCTTCGAAGACCTTGACGAGATCCGAGGCAGCGCGATCGACGACCGCTTCGAAGACCGCGTGCTTGGACGGGAAGTAATACAGGATCGTCTGTTTTCGGATGCCGAGGTCAGCTGCAAGGGCGTCGAGCGAGGTGGCCGCAAAGCCGTCCGTGCCGTACGCGCGAAGCGCGGCGTCGAGGATGCGCTCTCGAGTCGACTCAGCCATAGCCCTACTCTGACACGATCCTCTACCAATTGGTAGAGAGCAGTGGTAGAACAGTGGGTATGAGGTACGTCGCGTGATCAGGGAGCACCTGTCCGGCAAGCGGATCGCCATCACCGGCTCGACCGGCTTTCTCGGCACAGCGCTCGTTGAGCGCTTGCTGCGCTCGGTCCCCGATTGCGAACTCGTGCTGCTGGTGCGGCCAGGGCGCCGCGGCGCCGAGCACCGCGTGAAGCGCGACATTCTCAAAAACGACGCCTTTGACCGACTCCGAGATGCGTTCACAGAGGACCCCGTCGCAGCCGGCGGCCTCGCCGGCGAAACCTTCGACGAGATGTGCGACCGTCGAGTGTTTGCGGTGAAGGGTGACGTCGGCCAAGACGGACTCGGCCTCGACGAGGCCGGACTCGCCCTCTTCAGCACCGTCGACATAGCCGTGCACTCCGCCGCCACGGTGAGCTTCGACTCTGCACTCGACGACGCCGTGCAGGTCAACCTCCTCGGCCCCGGGCGGGTGGCCGCTGCGCTCCGCGCCGCCGCTGAGGCCCGCACCGAACCCACCCCGGGTGGCCTCGCCCCAGGCGAGAAGGCCTACCTCGTCGCCGTGTCCACCTGCTATGTCGCCGGATCTCGCCGCGGCAACGCCCCCGAGCAGATGGTGCAGGACTCCCCGTTCTTCGTCGAGGTCGACTGGCGAGCCGAAGCCCACAACGCCTTCCAGGCCCGCAAGGACGCCGAACAAGCCAGCCGCACCCCACAGCGTCTGAAGGCGCTCGAGGCCGATGCCATCAAGACCCTCGGCGCAGCCGGAACCCCCGCGATCGCCGAGCGGGTGGAGAGCCTCCGGCAGAAATGGGTCGGCGAGCAGATGACTCAGTCGGGTCGTGTTCGCGCTGCGAGCCTCGGCTTCCCCGACGCCTACGCCTTCACCAAGGCACTCGGCGAACGCAGCCTCGTCGAGACCCGAGATGGGGTGCCGGTCGCCATTGTGCGGCCCTCCATCATCGAATCGGCGCTCGCCGAACCGGTACCGGGCTGGATTCGCGGCTTCCGTATGGCCGAACCGGTCATCGCCGCCTACGCCCGCGGGCTTCTCAAAGAGTTCCCGGGGGTGCCTGAGGGCGTCATCGATGTCATCCCCGTCGACCTCGTGGTGGCGTCGATCCTCGCCACGGCGGCCCGCGGTCCGCACATCAACGAGGAATCCGGCGAGCACGAGCCCGACATCATCCAGATCGCGTCAGGGTCGGCGAACCCCTTCAAGTACGGCCAGATGGTCGACCTCGTTCAGGCCTACTTCACCAAGAACCCGGTCTACGACGAAAAGAACCAGCCCATCTCGGTACCTGACTGGACCTTCCCTGGCCGTGGCCGGGTAACTCGACAACTCAACCGGGCCAAGTTCGCACTCAACACTGGCGAGCGCCTCCTCGATGCCTTGCCGCTACGAGGCAAGCAAGCTGAGATCGGCGCCGACCTCGAACAACAGAAAGAACAACTCGATCGGGCCGGCGGCTATGTCGAGCTCTACGGCGCCTACACCGAGTGCGAGGCGACCTACCAGCTCGACCGAATGTACGCCCTGTGGAACAGCCTCGACGAGGCAGACCAGCGCGACTTCAACATGGATCCCATGTCGATCGACTGGCCCCACTACGCCCACGACATCCAGCTGCCTTCGACGGTCAAGATGGCTCGCCTCAAGATGCAGCCGAGCAAGGGTCCGTCCGTCGACCGCAACGAGCGGATCCGCAAAAACGTTCTGTCCGAAGATCGTCACCTCGCCGTGTTCGACCTCGAGAACACCCTGATCGCCAGCAATGTCGTCGCCAGCTACTCGTGGCTTGCGACGCGGCACCTCGACACCCCCGACCGCGTGCGCTTCGTCGCCAAGACGCTGCGAGAGGCGCCCACCCTCTGGAATCTCGATCGCGCCGACCGCAGTGATTTCCTGCGCTACTTCTACCGCCGCTTTGAAGATGCTCCGATCGAACGCCTCGAGCGCGACTCATTGGAGATGATGAGTGACCTGCTCATCACCAAGTCGTTCCCCGCTGGCATCCGTCGGGTTCGGGCCCACCGCGCGCTCGGGCACAAGACACTGCTGATCACCGGTGCGCTCGATGTCGTCGTCGAGCCGTTGCGACCGCTGTTCGATCACATCGTCTCGGCCGAGCTCGGCGAACAGGACGGCGCCTACGACGGCAAGCTCACCAACGTGCCGCCCACCGGCGAAGCCCGCTATCAGGCCCTCGCCGATTACGCCAAGGAACACGACCTCGATCTGAAGGAGTCGGTTGCCTACGCCGACTCGACATCGGATCTGCCGATGCTCGAAGCCGTCGGTTTCCCCGTCGCCGTCAACGCGGAGACCAAACTCGCCGCCATCGCCCGTCGTCGTGGATGGCTGATCGAGCACTGGACCAAGTCCGACGGCGCCCCTAACCGCACCATTCCGATCGGCCCGCGCACCCTGCGCGGGCCCCTGCGCAAGCAGCGAGTTGCCGCCATGCAGCGGCGCGCCACCGGCTGAGCCCCTGGAGTTTCCATGGCATCTGACCCCCGAAACCGTTCACCTCGACCGGGCTTCGTCCTCAACGTCGACAAACAGACACCCCCGCTGCTGTTCCACCACGGCGACAACTTCCGGCTCGAAAAGCTCCCGGCCGATCGCACCCGGGTGATCTACCCGGCCGAGCCGCTCCCAGGTCTGCCCGATCCCGAAGCGGCGATTCGTCACGCGCTGCTCGAACCGATCGACGACGATCCCTTGCCCGAGTTGCTCAAGCCCGGCATGAAGCTGACGATCGCCTTCGACGACATCTCGTTGCCGCTGCCGTCCATGCGGAAGCCCGACATTCGGCAGCGCATCATCGAGCAGGTGCTCGATATGGCCGCCGCAGCCGGTGTCGATGACGTGCACCTCATCGCTGCGTTGGCACTGCATCGCCGCATGACCGAGGACGAGTTGCGTCACGCCCTCGGCGATCGCGTCTATGACGCGTTCGCCCCGCAGGGCGCGCTCTACAACCACGACGCCGAGGATCCCGACGGGATGGTCGAGCTCGGCCGTACCCGTCACGACGAGGCCGTCACGATGAACAAGCGGGCCGCCGAGTCCGATCTGTTGATCTACGTCAACCTCAACATCGTGTCGATGGATGGCGGCTGGAAGTCGACCGCCACCGGCCTGTCGGGCTACTCGGGCATCAAGCACCACCACAACGTGAAGACGATGCGCGAGTCGAAGTCGTTCATGGACCGCCACAGCTCCGAGCTGCATCACAGCAATTGGCGCCAGGGTGAGGTCATCAAGAACCACGGCCCGCGCATCTTCCAGATCGAGACGACGATCAACAACAACACCTTCGGCTACGACGGTGCGCTCTCGCTGCTCCAAAAGCGCGAGTGGGAATGGACCGCCAAAGACCGCATCACCTTCATGGGCATGAAGCGGGGCCTCGATCTGATGCCGGCGTCACAGCGCCGCCAGATCTTCAACGGCTGGAAGGCGCCCTACGAACTCACGTCGGTGCAGGCCGGCAACGTCGAATCGGTCCACGAGGTCACGCTCGAGCACTGCTTCAAGCAGCACCTCGTGCCCGTCGAAGGCCAGACCGACGTTCTGGCGTTCGGCTTGCCCTACATCTGCCCGTACAACGTCAACTCGGTGATGAATCCGATCCTGGTGATGTGCCTGGGCCTCGGGTACTTCTTCAACATGTACCGCG
>Ga0181588_10003596_pt1 | contig 12944 bp, 12 predicted proteins | sample 071ome_26_FD_148607 | JGI IMG/M metagenome (GOLD analysis project Ga0181588, IMG submission 148607) | Coastal salt marsh microbial communities from the Groves Creek Marsh, Skidaway Island, Georgia - 071409BT metaG (spades assembly) | ecosystem: Environmental > Aquatic > Marine > Intertidal zone...
GCAACTGTTCGGACCCTTCTTTTGTTGGAGCGTCGCTTTCAGAGGTAATGCCTAGATCGCGGCGGTGGCTAGCATCGGGCGCGAAAATAGGTAGGCGAAGCTGCAGATATTGTAGCCCGCCGGGCGACAAGCCGCTGCTGCACGCCAATCATCATTCGGTCGAGAACTTCATGTGCCTTTCGGGCAAGGTCTGCATCCGCTGAGGCTATGGCAGCCGGGAATATATCGACCGGGAGCCTTCAGAAATGATCTCCGTTCCGCCGAGGGAGGATAACCAGTTCGAAAATATCTCCGACGATGATCCGCGCTGGTGGAGTTTATCAGCGGCGAATTACGCGACGACTGCAACTAAATTTCCATGCCGCGGGAGGATCGAACTCATCCGGTCGCGCTTCAGGCAGGAAGTGATCGACGCCGACGGCAGACGAGGCGCCAACTCTCGCAAAGGCACGTGACGCTGCACCGGCGAACCATGTAACGTTAACACATCTGCCGGCTATATCGGGGGCAGACGCGGAGTGGAAGATCATCGACGAGACCGAAAAATTTATCGACAAGACCGCTAAGGGCGTCGAGGCCGGATGGAACTTCCTGCTCGATCACCTGGCGGACCAGGTCTTGTATGCGCAGGCCGGCATGGCGATCGCCGCACTGGTTATTGGGTGGGTACTGGCCTCACTGATCGTTTCCCGAACATGGCTGTTTTCGCAGGACCCGCAGGACGGACCTCTACTGGACGTCCGCCGCGTGATCTTCAAAATGCATGTTCTGGTCTTGCCCGTCATGAGCGTGGCGGCTCTGGGAGCAGCGACGCCGATCACTTTCGCGATTTTCGGCGAGGCCTGGCTGGTCCGCGCAGCGCAGGGCGTGGCGCTGGTCCTGCTGGTCTATAATGTGGCCGACCATTTCATCAGCAGCGCCACCATCACGCGTATCCTGAAGTGGGTCGGCGTGCCCGTCGCCATCCTGTTCATGGTGGGTCTCCTAGGCGACGTGATCGGCTATCTCAACGGCATCGCGCTCGAGATAGGCAACATCAAGATCACGCTTTACGCCGTCTTGCGCACCTTTATCTTCGGCACCGTACTGCTTTGGCTAGCGCGCTTTTCGAACAACGCCGGACAGAAGGTCATCCGCAACCAGCTGACGATCGACGCCGGTACCCGGGAGGTGATCGCCAAGCTGTTCGAGATCGGCGTCTTCGTGCTGCTGTTCCTGCTTCTGCTAAATGTCATGGGGATCGACCTGACAGCGCTAGCGGTCTTTGGCGGCGCGCTAGGCGTCGGCCTCGGCTTCGGCCTGCAACGGATTGCATCGAACTTCATCTCGGGGATCATCATCCTGCTCGACCGCACCATCACCATCGGAGACTATATTGAACTGGAGGATGGCCGCGCGGGTACCCTGCGCGAACTGACCATGCGTTCGGCCACGCTGGAGGCTTATGATGGCAAGGACATCATGGTGCCAAACGAGACGTTCATCACCACGGCCTTTACCAACTGGACCCATAAAAATAAGAAGCAGCGCTATTCGCTCCACTTTCAGGTGGCCTATGACACCGACCTAGAGCCGATGTTCGCGCTGGTCCGCGAGATCTGTTCGAGCCACCCGCAGGTATTGAGTGGGCCAGACGTGCCAGTCGAAGAGCGGCCCGACGCGGAAATAAAGAGCTTCGGCGATTCCGGTATCGATATCCTGGTGGAGTTCTGGATGGAGGGCATCGACGACGGCGCGAACCGTGTGGGCGGCGATCTTAATCTGATGATCTGGACCGCGCTGAAACAGAACGGCATCGAGATCCCGTTCCCGAAGCGCGAGATCAAGGTTATCGGTGGCGAGATGCCGCTTCGGAAGGACGACGCATGAGCACCGCACCAGAGACTAAATTCGATTACATCATCGTCGGCGCCGGGTCCGCTGGGGCAGTGATGGCCGGGCGCCTGTCGGCGCGCAGCACCAGCCGTGTGCTACTGCTGGAAGCTGGGCAGGACACTCCGCCAGGCCGAGAACCTAAAGACGTTCTCGACACCTATCCGCTATCCTACTTCAACCCAGCCTACGCGTGGCGGACGATCCGCGGCCATGCACGCGAAGCGGACAATTCCCCTGCCGCTCCGTTTCGGCAGGGCCGAATCATGGGCGGTACGTCCTCGATCAACGGCATGGTGGCGCTGCGCGGGATGCCCGACGACTATGACGAATGGTCGGCCATGGGCGCCGCGGGCTGGTCATGGAACGAGGTGCTGCCGTATTTCCGGGCGCTTGAGACCGATACCGATATCAGCGGTCCGGCCCATGGCGATAACGGCCCGATCCCGATCCGCCGCGTGCCGCGCAGCGAGTGGCCGCCCTTTGTGGACGGCGTGTCAAACTGGGCGACGAACCGCCAGCTTGCCACCATAGACGATCTGAACAGTGACTTCCGCGAGGGCGTCGGCGCGCTGCCGCTGAGCCGGTTCCCGGACAAGCGCGCTTCCACCGCCATCTGCTACCTAGACGCGGATGTGCGCGCGCGTAAGAACCTGACTATCGTCTCGGGTGCCACCGTGAACCGCCTCGTCCTCGAGGGGAACACGGTCATCGGTGTGGACGCCACCGCAGATGGCCAACCGGAAAGTTTCCGCGCGGCGGAGACCATCGTGTGCGCTGGTGCGCTGCAATCGCCCGCGATGCTCCTTCGCGCAGGCATCGGCCCAGCCAATCACCTGAAAACCGTTGGCCTGGATGTCGTGGCCGACCGGCCCGGCGTAGGCGCCAACCTAGCCAACCACCAGGTCGTCTATGTGGTGGCGCAACTGAAACGCGTCGCCGCCCAGCCGCTAGCCATGAAGTCCCACTCTACCGCGACGCTGCGCTACTCATCCGGCTTGGAGGGCACCGAGGCCATGGACATGAGCGTTTCCATCAGTAGCAAAATCGGCTGGCATGCGCTGGGGCGGCGGATCGGAGCGCTGGTGCCGACGATCCTGAAACCGGGATCGCGCGGTGCGGTCACACTAAAGGACGCCAGCCCGGGAACACCCGCACAGATCGTGTTCAACTATCTGAGTGACCCGCGTGACCAGGCCAGCCTGACCGACGGCGTACGCCGGGTGATAGACATCCTGCTGTCGCCCGAGGTGCGCCAGCTCTGGCACCACGCGGTGCCCGTCTCGCGCCCCAACCGGATGCGAGCGCTGAACGACATCACACTTGCGAACACGCTGCGCGCAAAGGTTCTGGCCGGGCTGTTCGACACGGTCCCCGCGGTGGGCCGCCCCGCCCTGGCGTCCCTATCGGAGCCGGGGATTGACATCGAGCAACTGGCTCGCGACCCCGTGGCGCTGGCCGAGATCACGGCCAAATCCGTCGCGGGCGTGTTCCACCCAGGCTGCACCTGCCGCATGGGCGCGGCGGATGACAGACTCGCCGTGACCGACCCGGAAGGCCGGGTCTATGGGGTAGACGGGCTGCGGGTGGTTGATGCCTCGCTGATGCCAACCCTACCGCGTGGCAACACAAACATTCCCACGATCATGATAGCCGAGAAGATTTCGGCCGACATGCTGGCAGGCTGAGCGCTCAATCGAATTATTGTGAGACCCGCGTCACTAAAGAGGCGCAGCATACCTGAGAGAAGTGTGGCGTGGGTTTCTGATCGACCTAAAAGCTCGGCCAGATCGCTGGGCACACGACACCTGAAATGGAAGGTATTGCCTCTTTTGACCAATCCCATATGTGCTCCTGCGTAGCATTTTGAGTAGCAAAACGCCTGAAGCAGTCAGCTTTGGGACCAATATTATTTCAATTGAGAGGCTTAGGGATCAGTGGCGGAGGGAGAGGGATTCGAACCCTCGATACGGTCTCCCGCATACACGCTTTCCAAGCGTGCGCCTTCAGCCACTCGGCCACCCCTCCGGCACGCGGCGTAATAGCCGAAGCAGAGCCATGCTGGCAACAGGCCGTCTTTGCTCAAATCAGTCAAAAATCCGTCAGGAGTAAGACTTGTGTCCGAAACACCAACTGCTGATAAGAACACCGGGGAAAACAAACAAAAAAATCAGAAGCGGAGAACTCACCAGGTTATGGGCGTGGGCCGCGTCATTGGCAGGATTTTCATGATTTCTGCGATCGCCATTCTGGTGCGCGATGTGCTGGCGACGACCGACGACGGTGCGCTCTCGCTGATCGCCGCGGGCGAATTGTGGTTCAGCCTGCATCCGACCAGTCTCCAGGTCGCCGAACCGGCCATCGCCCGGCATGTGCCGGTGATCGGCCCGTGGCTCTGGCATCCGCTGATCTCCACGCTCCTGACATGGCCGGCGCTGTTAGTGACCGGCGTGCCGGGCGTTCTTCTGGTCTGGCTGTTCCGCCGCCGCCCGCCCAAGGGCGGCATGTTCCGGTAGGGCCGCGAACGGCTACTCGTCACCCATCCGCAGCGCTTCGATGAAGGCCGACTGCGGAATCTCGACATTGCCGTACTGGCGCATCTTCTTCTTGCCCGCCTTCTGTTTTTCCAAAAGCTTGCGTTTGCGGGTGATGTCGCCGCCGTAACACTTGGACGTGACGTCCTTGCGCATGGCGCCCAGCGTCTCGCGGGCAATGACCTTGCCGCCGATGGCCGCCTGGAGCGCCACCTTGAAGAGCTGGCGCGGGACGAGATCCTTCAGGCGTGAACACAGATGGCGTCCGCGCGCCTCGGCCTGGTCGCGATGCACCACCATCGACAGGGCATCCACGATCTCGCCGTTCACCAGGATATCGACCTTTACCAGATGGCCCTCACGGTATTCATCCAGCTCATAGTCGAAGCTGGCATAGCCACGGCTGATGGATTTCAGTCGGTCGTAGAAATCGAACACCACCTCGTTGAGCGGCAGGCGATAGACCAGCATGGCGCGCCCGCCCACATAAGTCAGGTCGAGCTGTTCGCCGCGCCGTTCGGTGCAGAGCTGCAGGATCGGGCCGAGATAGTCATCCGGCACCATGATCGAGGCCTTGATCCAGGGCTCGGCGATGGTGTCGATGCGGGTGACATCAGGATAGTCCGACGGATTGTGGAGGGTGATCTCCGTCCCGTCGGTCATCCTGATCCGGTATACAACCGACGGTGCCGTCGCGATGATCTCCAGATCGAACTCGCGGTCGAGGCGCTGCTGGATGATCTCCATGTGCAGCAGGCCGAGGAAACCGCAGCGGAATCCCATGCCCAGCGCGACGGAGCTTTCCGGCTCGTATTCGAAGCTGGCATCGTTTAGGTGCAGCTTGCCCAGCGCATCGCGCAGATCTTCATAGTCCGCCGCATCGGCCGGATAGAAGGACGAGAACACCACCGGCACCGACGGCTTGAAGCCCGGCAGCGGTTTGGCGGCGGGTTTGCGGTCGTCGGTGATGGTGTCGCCCACGTTACAGTCGGCCACGGTCTTGATCGACGCCGTGATGAACCCGATCTCGCCCGGCCCGAGCTGGCCGATCTCGGTGCGTGCCGGCGTGAACACGCCCACGCGGTCCACCTGGTAGGTGCGCCCGTTGGACATCATGCGGATGCGCTGGCCCTTCTTCAGGGTGCCGTCCTGCACGCGCACCAGCGCCACGACGCCCAGATAGGGGTCGTACCAGCTGTCCACCAGCAGCGCCTGGAGCTCGGCGTCCGCATCGCCTGTGGGCGCCGGCATCTTGGTGACGATGGCCTCCAGCACGTCGGGGATGCCCAGCCCGGTCTTGGCGGAAATCTCCAGCGCGTCGGAGGCATCCAGCCCGATTACATCCTCGATCTGCTGGCGGATCCGGTCCGGCTCGGCGGCGGGCAGGTCCACCTTATTAAGGACGGGCACCAGTTCAAGATCCGCGTCAATGGCCAGATAGGCATTGGCCAGCGTCTGCGCCTCCACGCCCTGGCTGGCATCGACCACAAGCAGCGCGCCCTCGCATGCGGCCAGCGAGCGCGAGACCTCGTAGGAGAAATCGACGTGGCCCGGCGTATCCATCAGGTTCAGGTAGTAGGTCTCGCCGTCCTTCGCCTCGTATTTCAGGCGCACAGTCTGCGCCTTAATGGTGATGCCACGCTCGCGCTCGAGTTCCATGTTGTCGAGCACCTGTTCCTGCATTTCACGGTCGGTGAGCCCGCCCGTTTCCTGAATCAGGCGGTCGGCCAGGGTCGATTTCCCGTGGTCGATATGCGCGACGATGGAGAAATTGCGGATGTGGGAAAGGTCGGTCATCTGGGTGCTTGATAACGTGTGAACAATTCAGGAACGGGCACTGTCACAATGGCTGTCATACAGTCTGTGACAATTGCGGATAACTGTCACAATCCGGTCTTCCCAAGTTCTTTTCCTGGTCTTATCCCCGAATTGTGACAGTTCGGGAAACGTATATTTTTTATTTTTAACAAGAACTTACATGATATTCAGCGCTTTTCCCAAGGCTGTCACAATGCCACGCCGCCGCTGAAACCGTTTCGTCATGTTATCCACAGGTCTTTGTAGATGACAGAACCTAACCGCGCAGCGTACCGCCTGTGGTCTTCTGCACCACATCGACGATCTTGGCCGAAATCTCCTCGATCTCGGCGTCGGTCAGCGTCGCATCGACCGGCTGGATGGTCGCCTGGATCGCCAACGACTTCTTGCCCGACTCCATGTTCTTGCCCTCATAGACATCGAACAGGGAAACGTCGGAAATCATGTCGCGGTCGGCCCCGCGCGCGGCGCGCAGCAGGTCGCCGGCCTGCACATCGGCATCCACCAAGAAGGCAAAGTCGCGGCGCAGCGGCTGGAAGGCCGAGAGCTGCAGCGGCGGACGAGCAACGCCGCCCTTCTTCGATTCTTTGCGGGCCGGGATGTTGTCGAGAAACACCTCGAAGCCGACGGCCGGGCCGCGCACGTCGAGGCCGCGCAGCACGGCGGGATGGATTTCCCCGAACCAGGCCAGCACGTTCTTGCCCAGACGCAGGCTGCCCGAACGGCCGGGGTGGTAGTAGTCCGGCGCGTCGCGGCCCACCTGCGCATTGGTGACAGGCGCACCCGCCACCTCCAGCGCGGCCAGCGCATCGGCCTTGGCATCGAGCGCGTCGGCGACGCGGGCCTTGTCTGACCAGTGGGCCGGGCGGGCGTTGCCGTGCCGCACACCGGCGGCGACCAGCATCTGGCCATCCGGCGTGGCGTCGCTATAGGCCGGGCCCAGTTCGAACAGGCCGACATCGCCATAGCCGCGGTCGGCGTTGCGGCCGGCGGCCATCAGCAGGTTGCCGAGCATCGAGGGCCGCAGGGCGTCAAGCTCGCTGGAAATCGGGTTGGCGAGCACTAGCGTGTCGGCCACCACGGAGAAAAGCTCCGCCTGCGCCCGGCCCATGAAGGACCAGGTGACCGCCTCGTTCAGCCCCTGGGCGGCAAGCGTGCGGCGCACAATGCTGGCGCGGCGCTGTTCCGGCGTGATTGCTACAGACGGCAGTGCTGCGTCCCGGGTCAGCGAGACCGGCGGGATGCTGTCAAAGCCATAGATGCGGGTGATCTCCTCGACCAGGTCTGCCTCGCCCTCGATGTCCGGACGCCAGGGCGGCACGGAGGCCGACACCCCTTCGTCGCTGGGCGACAGATCGAAGCCGAGACGTTCGAGGATTTCGTTCTGACGCGTGTGGGAAACCTCGACTCCGCCGAGCGTTGCCACCCGGTCGTACCGCAGCTCGATCTCGCGCTGCCATTTGGGCATCTTGCCGGCGCTGACGGTCGCGCTTGCCTCGCCACCACAGTATTCGAGGATCATCCGCGCGGCGACCTCGGCGCCCCATTCGGCGGATTCCGGGTCGATGCCGCGCTCGAAGCGGTAGCGCGCGTCAGATTCGATCTGCAGCTTGCGGCCCGTCGCGGCGACGGAAATGGGATCGAACAGCGCAACCTCAAGGAACACCTCGGTTGTCTCCGCCGTGCAGCTGGAATCGAGCCCGCCCATCACACCGGCCAGGCCCTCGGCCTTGTCGCCGTCGCCGATGACGGTCATCTCGCTGTCGAGTTCGTATTCGCGCTCGACCAGCGCCATGAACCTCTCGCCGTCGCGCGCACGGCGCATGGTCAGCGTCTTGTGATCCAGCTTGCCCGCATCGAAGACGTGGAGCGGACGGCCCAGATCCAGCGAGACGTAGTTGGTCACGTCCACCAGCGCCGAGATCGGCCGCAGGCCCACGGCCACCAGCCGGTCCTGCACCCATTGCGGCGAGGGGCCGTTCGTCACGTCCCTGAAGTGGCGGCCCACAACGTAGCGGCAGGCATTGCCGTCTTCCGCGATCTTCCATCCGACGGGCGACTTGTAGCTACCCTTGACGGGCGCGGCCGCGTCGAACGGCTTCAGCTTGCCCAGCCCGGCCGCGGCCAGGTCGCGCGCGACGCCGCGCACGCCGGTGCAGTCGGGGCGGTTCGGGGTGAGCTCGATGTCGATGACCGGGTCGTCGATGCCGAGAACTTCCGCGAAGGGCTTGCCCAGCGGCGCGTCCCCGGGAAGCTCGATGATACCCTCATGCTCGTCCGACAGGCCCATCTCGCGCTCGGAGACTAGCATGCCGTTGGACTCGACGCCGCGGATCTTCGCGGCCTTGAGTTCAACCTCGATGCCCGGCACCCAGGTGCCGACCGGCGCGAACACGCCCTTCATGCCCGCGCGCGCATTCGGCGCGCCGCAGACCACCTGGACCGTGCCCTCACCAGTATCGACGGTGCAGACACGCAGCCGGTCCGCGTCGGGGTGCTGTTCGGCGGAAATCACATGGGCGACGCGGAAGGCGGAAAGCTCTGCGGCGCGATCGTCGACCGTATCGACCTCAAGGCCGATGCGGATCAGCGTCTCGACGATCTCGTCGAGCGAGGCCTCGGTGTCGAGGTGGTCTTTCAGCCAGCTAAGGGTGAACTTCATAGCCCGCCCCTAAAATCCGCGAACCATCGAGGGCACGGCCAGCGGCACGAAGCCGTAGTACTTCAGCCAGCGGATATCGGCGTCGAAGAAGGTGCGCAGGTCGGGGATGCCGTACTTTAGCATCGCGATGCGGTCGATGCCCATGCCGAAGGCGAAGCCCTGATATTTCCGGGCGTCTATACCGCCGTATTCCAGCACCTTCGGGTGGACCATGCCGGAGCCCATGATCTCCAGCCAGTTGTCCGCGCCGTCACCGAAATTGCCGATGCGCAGTTCGCCGCCCTCGCGCGAACAGCCGATATCGACCTCCATGGAGGGCTCGGTGAACGGGAAGTGGCTGGGCCGGAAGCGGACCGGCAGGTCCGGGATGTCGAAGAACGCTCGGCAGAAATCGATGATGCAGCCCTTCAGGTGGCCCATATGGGTCGTCTCATCGACGACCAGCGCTTCGATCTGATGGAACATCGGCGTGTGGGTGGCGTCGGAATCGCTGCGGTAGGTGCGCCCCGGCGCGATGATGCGGATCGGCGGCTTCGACGTCTCCATCGTGCGGATCTGCACCGGCGAGGTGTGGGTGCGCAGCACCGGGGCCGGACGCCCTTCTTCCGCGTTCAGGTAGAAGGTGTCGTGCATCTGCCGGGCGGGATGTTCCGGCGGGATGTTGAGCGCCGTGAAGTTGTGGAAGTCGTCCTCCACATCCGGACCCTCGGCGACGGTGAAGCCCATCTCGCCGAAGATGGCGATGCACTCTTCCATCACCTGACTGACCGGGTGCAGGAAACCGCTCTCGCGCGGGCGCGGCGGTAGGGTGACGTCCACCGTCTCCTCGGCGAGCCGGGATTCCAGAGCGGCTGCGTCGAGTTCGGCCTGCCGTGCCGCGATGGCGTCGGCGACCGCGTCCTTGACCCGGTTCAGCGCCTGGCCGGCTTCGCGGCGGGCATCCCCGTCGAGCTGGCCGAGGCCCTTCATCAGGCCGGTGATCGCCCCGTTCTTACCGAGCGCGGACACGCGGACGGCCTCGAGCGCATCCAGGCTGTTCGCTGCGGCGACGTCCGCCAGCAGGGTGTCCTGCAACTGGGAAGGATCAGGCGCGGTCATGGTTCACCGTCGGCTTTCTGAGCCCTGGTGGCCCTTTCGGCGTCAGGAAGAAGCGCCGAGGGCGTTCTGTGCCTGTTCGACGATATCCTTGAACGCCTCGGGCTCACGCACGGCCAGATCGGCGAGAACCTTGCGGTCGATCTCGATACCGGCCTGCTTCACGCCCGCCATGAACTGGGAATAGGTCATCCCGTTTTGACGCGCGCCCGCATTGATGCGCTGGATCCAGAGAGCGCGGAAGTTCCGCTTCTTCACCCGGCGGTCGCGATAGGCGTACTGCAGGCCCTTCTCGACCCGCTCTTTGGCGACGCGATAGACGTTCTTGTTCCGGCCTCGGTAGCCCTTGGCGGCTTTGAGGATTTTCTTGCGCCGTGCGTGGCGCTGGACGGTGCTTTTTGCGCGTGACATCTGATCAGCCCTTTCGCGAATACGGCATCATGGGCTTCAGGATCTGCTCATCGACCTTCGCGATGGTACCGATCTTGCGCGCCTTGCGCTTCATGGACTGGGAGCGCTTGCGCATGCCATGACGCATGCCGGAGGGCTTCATCTTGATCTTGCCGGAAGCCGTGAAGCTGAATCGCTTCTTGGCCGACGACTTCGTCTTCATCTTGGGCATTTTGTCCTCGCTTGTTTGCGGTTTGGCGCATTCGCACCATGCTCGACGGCTGGGCATGCCCTGGGCGTTCAATTTCGCCCGGCCGCACCGTCGCTGTTCGGAAACCGCGGGGTTATAGCGGCGAGAACCAGGCCTGACAAGGGTAAATCCCCGGATTTATGGGCATCCGGATTGCCTTTCGGGAACCGAAATCTTAGCGTTCCAGCAACCAGTCATAAGGGGAGGATTTCCATGGATCTACAACTCAGCGGCAAGACCGCCATCGTCACCGGCGCCAGCAAGGGCATCGGCAAGGCCATCGCCGAAGTTCTGGCCGAAGAAGGTGCCTCTATGCACCTGGTCTCGCGCACCGAGGCCGACCTGAATGCCGTACGCGACGACCTGAACGCACGCTTCGGTGCACAGGCCACCGTGCACGCGCTGGACCTGTCGAAGCCGGAATCGGTGCAAGCCCTGACCGAAGCGGCAGGTGATGCGGATATCCTCATCAACAACGCCGGCGCCATACCCGGCGGCGATCTGTCCAAGCTTAGCGACGACGACATCAAGGACGGCTGGCAGCTCAAGGTGTTCGGCACCGTGGGCCTGATCCGCAACTTCTATCCGAAGATGTGCGAGCGCGGCGACGGTGTGATCGTCAACGTGATCGGGATGGCCGGTGAGCGGGGGCGCGGTGCCTATATAGCGGGCTCCATGGGCAACGCGGCCCTGATGCACCTGACCCGCACCATAGGCGCGGAAAGCATGAACTACGGTGTGCGGGTGGTGGGCGTGAACCCCGGCCCGACTCAGACCGAGCGCTTCCAGCTTCTCGCCCGCGCTAATGCCGAGCGCCAGTTCGGCGACCCGGAGCGCTGGCAGGAAACCATGGCCGGGTTGCCCAGTGGGCGCGGCGGCACGCCGGAGGAACTGGCGGCGGTGACGGTGTTCGTGGCCTCGCCGCGCGCCTCCTGGGTGTCGGGCACCGTCGTCATGGTCGATGGCGGCCAGCATTCCCGCCCGCCGCAATAGCCTCACCCGATAGCCTCAAAACCATCGCCTGGCGTAACCTGCGCAGAACAGCGTTACGTCCAGGCAGGGGGAATCCATGGATCTCGAACTCACCGGCAAGACTGCCGTCGTCACCGGCGCGAGCAAGGGCATCGGCAAGGCCATCGCCGAAGTGCTTGCCGAGGAAGGCTGCTCGGTACATCTGGTTGCGCGCACCGAGGCCGACCTGAATGCCGCACGCGACGACCTGAACACCCGCTTCGGCGCACAGGCCACCGTGCACGCGCTGGACCTGTCGCAGGATTCCGAGATCGAAAAGTTGATTGCCGCCGTCGGCGACTGCGACATCCTGGTGAACAACGCGGGTGCCATCCCGTCCGGCGACATCAACCGGGTCGATAACCAGACCATCAAGGACGCCTGGAACCTGAAGGTGTTCGGCTTCGTCGGGCTGGTCCGGGGCATCTATCCGAAGATGTGCGAGCGCGGCGACGGGGTCATCATCAACGTGATCGGAATGGCGGGCGAGCGCCCGCGCGCGTCCTATATCGCGGGCTCCATGGGTAACGCCGCGCTCATGCAACTCACCCGCGCGCTGGGGGCCGAAAGCATGGACCACGGCGTGCGCGTGCTGGGCATCAACCCCGGCCCGGTCGAGACCGAACGCCTGGTGCGACAGGCGCGGATCAACGCCGACATGTTGTTCGGCGACGAGGAGCGCTGGCGCGAGACCCACAAGAACCTGCCCGCCGGGCGTCCCGGTAAGCCCGAGGAGATCGGCTGGCTAGCGGCCTACCTGGCCAGCCCCAAGGCCATGTGGGTGTCTGGTACCATCATCATGGCCGATGGCGGACAGCATTCGCGCTCGCCGCGGGCGTGGTAGCTGTTCGCACCCCGCCCCGACCCTCTCCCCCCTGAAGGGCGGAGAGGGTTACACCGCGGTACCACTTCCAACGAAAAAGCCCCGCGCGGCGGGCCGGCGGGGCTTTCGTGTGTCGCTGTGGACGGGGCGCCTAGCGCGGTGACATCACCATCACCATCTGGCGGCCTTCCATCTTCGGCATCTGCTCGACCTTGGCGATCTCGTCGAGTTCCTCGCGGACCCGCTCGAGCACCTGCGCGCCCAGATCCTGGTGCGCCATCTCGCGACCGCGGAACCGGAGGGTCACCTTGACCTTGTCGCCGTCATCGATGAACCGGCGCGCGCTGCGCATCTTCACGTCATAGTCGTGCGTGTCGATGTTCGGGCGAAGCTTGATCTCCTTCACCTCGATGATCTTCTGCTTCTTGCGCGCTTCGTTCTTCTTTTTCTGTTCCTGATACTTCAGCTTGCCGTAGTCGATGATCTTGC
>Ga0181588_10003627_pt1 | contig 12885 bp, 10 predicted proteins | sample 071ome_26_FD_148607 | JGI IMG/M metagenome (GOLD analysis project Ga0181588, IMG submission 148607) | Coastal salt marsh microbial communities from the Groves Creek Marsh, Skidaway Island, Georgia - 071409BT metaG (spades assembly) | ecosystem: Environmental > Aquatic > Marine > Intertidal zone...
CCGCAGCCGGGACGGCCGCGCCAAGTCGCGCCGACCCGTCAGAATCTATCGTTCTGCGTGACATTGATTCGAAGGCTTCCTTGTCGCTCCAGATCGGGTGATTCAAGAGCGCTTGCGCGCAGCCCGTTGCACGGCTTCGAGATAGCGTTGAATGCTGTCCCGGGGCCGGATCTTCTGGGCCTTGGTCAGGAACTCGAGGGCCTGATCGTATTTCCGCTCACGCACGCGGAGTTGCGCGCGCTTGACCATCGCCTGCGCCTCGAAGCCGGTCACCTTGGAGGCCATCTCGTAGCGGTTGTCGGCCTTGGCCTTGCGGGTCCGGGCCTGATCTTCATCCTCTCCATCGGCCGGAATCGAGTAGTAGTCGCCGACCATGATCAGGGCCTCGGCGTCGAGCGGATTTTTCTGAACGATTTGTTCCAGCACGCCGATTGCCCGGCCGCCCTCGCCATTGGCCATGGCCACCTTCGACTCCAGCTTGAGGAGCTTCAGGTCCTGATCCTCCTGCAGATTGTCTCCGTGGGTGTCGCGGATCTTCTTGAACAAGGTCTTCGCCTCTTCCCACGCGCCGCTGTTGGCGAGGATGTCGGCGGCTCGCAAGGTGCGGCCGACATCCTCGGTCCCGGCCTTCTCGATCGCCTCGAGGTAGACATCCAGCGCCAGCGCGGTGGATTCCTGGGTCATGTAGATGTCGCCAAGAAGCATCAGGTTGGGGATGGTGGCCTTGCCGAGCTTGCGCAGGATCTCGTAGTTGATCGCGGCCTTCTCCGGCTTCTCCATCTGCAGATAGAGGTTCGCCTGGTAATCCCAGAGTTTTGCGTCGCCCGGATTTGACGCGAGCATGGTCTCCAGGAAAGTGTTGGCGACGGCAAGTTTGCCCTGCTCAATCTGGCAGGTGAGCAACCCCATTTTCCAATCCTTGTGTTCCGGCATGAGCATCATCGCGTTGCGATAAGCCCCTTCAGCGCCAATGTAGTTCTTCTGCTTCAACAGGCAGACGCCGAGGATTCCGTAGAGGTAGCCGTCCGCCCCGCCCAGATCAATGGTCCGGGTGATCGGCGGCACGGCGTCCTCAAACTTCTCCAACCCGACAAAGGAGAAGGCGAGATTCTTCTGGGCGCGGAGGAAATTCGGAAACTTGTCGATCGCCTTGCGGTAATTCTCGATCGCTTTCGCATAGCCCTCCGTGCCCTTCTGGAAATATTGGTTGCCGAGCAGATAATCGAAGAGCGCGTTGGAGTTGGTGTCGACATTGGTCTCCAGCAGCTTGATGGCCTCATCCGGATTCTTGCCCATGAGGGGGTAGAGCTGCTCGCGATAAAACGACAACTCGTTGGTGCCGCCGATGTAGTTGGTGTTTCCCGGGTGCAGCTTGGGCGGCTCGATATCCGTGCGGTAGCCGTAGCTGCCGGCAAAGCTCATGACAAAGTTGCGGTCCGTCCAGAAGACTGCCAGAGGATTGCCGTCGGCCGGCTTGTTGAGCAGGGCCAACTGTTCCGGAATGGCGGCGCGACCGGTCGGAAATTCAATCGGCGGCGGCTCGACGACCGGGGCGGCGCCGGCCTTCCCGGCCTCATCGGCGCCGCGCTCCTTCAACTTGAACAACTGGGCCGAACCGCATGACGGGAGAACCAGGGAAAACACCAACCAGCCGATCAGGGCCAGGCCGCGCTTGTCTGTCTTTTTCATAAATGGAGTCATTGTTGTCTGCCCTTGCTCAGGAACTGATGCCGAAACTGACCCGTTGGCGCACATAGGCGCTCACCGGTTCCCCCTCCCGCATGCCGGGCTTGAATTTCCAACGGCGCACCGCTTCGAGCGCAGGCTTTTCAAATTCAGGGCGGCTGGCGCTCTCGACCCGAGGATCCTCCACGCGGCCTTCCTCATTGACAACGAACTGGAGCACCACCGATCCCTCCACCCGCTGCTTCAGCAGATCCTTCGGATGCACGGGCTTGACGGAACCCACCAAGGTGGGCTTGTTGTCCAACTGGGTGACGTCAAAAATCTCCTCCTGCTCGATCGGCGCAGCGCCATCAACCAAACTTCCGACATTGATGGCGGGACCGGTTCCCGTAAGTCCTTCGAGACTGGGAATGTCGATCGACATCTCGGTCGACTCCATTTCCATGACCGGCTCTGGCTCCGGCTCTTCCTCGGGCTCCTCCTCGGGCTCCGGCTCTTCGATCACCGGCGGCGGAGGCGGCGGCTCCACCGTGGCGGCGGTCAGGGAAGTCAACTGCTTGTCCACCCGGCCGGCCGACAACATCTGGGTCAGCGGCAAGACAAGAAACACCGAGGCGGTCAGCAGGATCGCGCCGAAAACCGCGCGCTGCCAGCCGCCGCCAATCTCGGGTGGTGTGAAGACCTGTCTCATCGGCGTGCGCTTCAGGCGTCCTTGTCCGTGGCCAGGCTGACATCCTTCGCGCCGCCCATGCGCGCCTCATCCACGACGCTCATGACCATCCCCGCCAAGGCGCCTTCCTTGGCCTTGACGATGATCGGCGAATCGTCCCGGCGCACTTGCTCACGCACCAACGCGCGAACCCCACCGACCCCGACATCCCTGCCCTCCAGCAGGACCTGCCCCTTGGCGTTGACTTCAAAAATCAGGCTCTCGCTTTCCGACATCGAAGCGCTGGCGCTCTGCGGACGATCCACCCCCATGCCGCTTTCCTCAACAAACACCGTGGTGACGATGAAGAAGATCAAGAGGATGAACACCATGTCGATCAGCGGGGAGATGTTGATCTCCTTGATCTCGTCGGAATCCTGAATGGTGCGGCGGCCTCTCATCTGGGTTTACTTAGTTCGTATCCGTGGCGATATCGATCCGCTGCGCGCCGCCGAGCTGAGCGGCATCGAGGACCTTGGCGACCGTTTCAGCAAGGGCTCCCTGGTCGGTCTGCAGGATCACCGGCATCGGATCCTGCCGCGTGAGCCGCTTAACCAGCGGCCGCACGCCGGTGACGCCAATATTGGCGCCGCCATAGATGACCTGGTTGTCGGCGGTGATGGCGATCAGAATGCTGTTCTTGTCGAGTTGCTCGGCGGACGCGGCCCGGGGGCGCGTGACATCGATTCCCGGCTCTTCGACGAACACCGTCGTGACGATGAAGAAGATGAGGAGAATGAACACCATGTCGATGAGCGGAGAGATGTTGATCTCCTCCAACTCCTCGGAATCCTGCATGGTGCGCCGGCCTCTCATCGCCTTCGTCGAGCAAACAATGAAATCAAGACCGTTCAGGCCGGCATCGCCGAACCCATCAGGTCGTCGTCGGCGACCACATCGGCCGGCTCCGTTTTGTCTCCGGACTCGGGCGGCCGCCCGCTGGAACCGCCATCGAAGGTCAGCAGCGTGAAACTTTCCAGCCGGGCAAGAAAGGCTTCGTACTCATCGCGGCGAGCCTTGACCAGATAGGCCAGGGCATAACCCGGCAGCGCAACCAGTAGCCCCATTTCAGTGGTGATCAACGCCTCGGAGATGCCGGAGGCAATCAGGTCGGCCGTCTTGGAGCCGCCCATGGAAATGCCGTCAAAGGTGGCGATCATGCCCAGCACGGTTCCCAGCAGGCCGAGCAACGGCGCCGCGGCGACCATGACATTCATGAACACCAACCGCCGATCGATCTCGGGAATCTTGGCCGCGACGATCTCCGAGAAACGGTCCTGAACGTCCTCCTTGGTGTTCGCCCCATCCTGCGTGTAGCGGATGATCTCGCCGACCTCGCCCTTGCCGTCGGCGGGCTCCAACACCCAGCCCTCCCAATCCGACTGGGGGGTTTTCTTGAATTCCCGCTTGGAGAAATAGACGAGCAATTGAAGGGCCGCGCCATAGATGAAGAAGGCAATGACGAGCAGCGGAATCATCAGCCAGCCGCCAGCCAGCCAGAGATGCGTCAGTTTGAGGATTTCGTTCCACATCGTCTTGGTTCCAGGTTCTAGGTTCTGCGTTCTGGGAGCTGGGCCTTGATTATCACGCGGGGACCGGCGCCGGCGCGTCGCCGCCCGAGGCCGTTGAGCCGCTGTCAGCGCCGTCGGTTTCAGCTTTGCCGATCTCCTCGGGGACGCCGTTGATGAAGGCGACCGAAGTTTGTTCCATGCTGCCAAGGACACCCTTCGCTTTCCGCGATATGAAGGCGTGAATCAACAGGGAGGGAATGGCGACGATCAGACCGAACTCGGTCGTGACCAGCGCTTCGGAAATGCCGGACGACAGCATCTTGGGATCGCCCGTGCCGAAGACGCTGATCAACCTGAAGGTGTTGATCATACCGGTGACCGTTCCGAGCAATCCCAACAACGGGGCCGTTGCGGCGGACAAGGCCACGAAGGGCATCCAACGCTCGAGGGCCGGTTTGGTGTTGAGCATCTGCTCGTAAAGAGCCTCCTCAATGTGCTCCTTCGGCTCATTGCAATGCAGCACGGCGGTCTCCATCAACTGTCCCACCGGCCCTTTGATCGTGCTGGCATGCTTCATGGCGCCCTCTTCATTGCCGTCCTTCAGTCGATCCAGGACGATCTGCAGATCCCGGGGCTTGGCCAAACGGATGCCGGCGATCTGGAACCACTTGATCAAGCCGATCACCACCGCGAGAACGCCCAGCACGAGAATCGGGACCACCACCGGTCCGCCCTTGGAGATATGCTCCACAAAGGTCTCCTTGGTCGCGGCGATCTTGTCCGCATTGCCCATGGTCGGATCGAAAGGAATGCTCCCCTGCCCGCTCGTCACCAGGTTCTTCAAATCCGCTTGGAACGCCTCAGCAACCGGGATAACGGAGGGTTCGGTTGTATTGAGCTCCAGTCGGGTCAAGCCCGCGGCCGGGCTGTCCTTGGACGCGAAGGCCGCCAAAGGACCTACCAAGGCGTAAGTTCCCTTCTCCAACTTGCCCGACTCGGTCAGGGCCTTGCCTTCAAAGGTCTCGCCACCCAGAACGGCATCAATCCGGGAAAGCGCTGTCTCAATGATGGCGAGGCGTTGCTGAAGTTTTTCCGAGGTCGCCATGTCCGCGTTGCCGGCGGCGGCGCGGGCGGCATCGACGACGCCCTGGTAGCGGGCCACCTCGGCGATGTGAACGCGCGACTCAAAGGTATTCATGTATTCGTCAAGGGCGCTGCCAATGAACCGGACCTCGCTCTCGCGGGATTTGACCTCGGACTTGATGGTGTTGAGATCGACCACCCGGTTCTCACGATCGCGGGTCAACGCCTCGACCTCCTTGCGCTTGGCCAGCACATCGCCCTCAACCTTGGCAAGGCCGGCCGCCAGGGGAATCTTCGCCTCGGCGATCTTCTTCTGCGCGGCGGACAACTCGGCCAGCGCGGCGGCGAGATCCTGCTTGGAGGACTGCGCGACCTCGCCGAAATCCGCGGCGCCGACGACACTCGCCAGACCAACGGCCATCAGGGTCGCAATCAGTTTGGAAAACTTGGATTTCATCATGCTCAGAGGAAAAGGGTTCAGTTCACCTTGGTCGGCAAGCCGACATACGAAGCGGGTTGGACGCTGTCATAGATGGCCAGTGTCTTGGCAATCAAGGGCGCGAGAGCCTTGTTCTCGGTCCATTCCCAACCGGCCGCCGTCGCCGTGCCCGTGCCGGCGTAGTTGCCGTTCTTGTCCGCGTAGAAGGCTTGCCCGAGGCCGAGATAAAGGGTGCGGACCGCGACCTCCGCCCCGCCCTCGACGGCGCGGGTCTCCGCCTCAACCTGGACCGAACTGTTGAACTCATCAACGGCCTTGATCATGCCGATCAAGATCTGCAGACGCTTGCCGGCGGTGAGTTTGGTGTCCGCGGGATTCTCAGGCATCATGACGTAAAGCTTGTCCACCTTCGTCACCAGGGGCGGCGGCAACCGCTTGTGAATGGCTCGAAAGCGATTCTCGAACTGGGTCAACAAGGCATTCACCCGATCCAGAGCCCCCTTGAGTTCCTCGTTCAAGCTTTCCTGCTCCTTGATCTCTTTCTCGATCTGCTGGCTGCCCTTGTTTTCGCCAGCGCCTTCGGCAATGGCCTTGAGTTGGTCGTCCAACCGCTCGAGTTCCCCCTCAAACAGGCTGATGGAGGCTTTGAGCGTCTCTTGGTCGGAAAGCCAGTCCGCCTGCACACGACCCAAGGTCTTCCGCGCCTCCACCCACTGCTTCAAGTTGTCGCGCGTCTCCGCAATTGGCGACTGAGCGACGACGCCGGTTGACGCGCCGCCGAGGATCGCTGCCAAGGCCAAAATGAACCGCAATTTCATCGCGACACAATCCTGATCGCGAATGACATTCCTGAGTCGCTATTGTTACAAACGCGTGACAACCTCCACGCTGAAAAACCGGCTCATTTCTTCCAATTTCATCAATTTCGTCATGCGAATGCAACTTGGATGTCGCCGTTGTGTCACATAACCCAGCCCCTCCGGAGGCATCGGAACGGACTCGAGAAGGGGACAGCCCGCCGACATGCCAACCGGAATTCCCTGGTTCACATGGAGAGACCGCCCCTCCAGCTCCGGCAAATCACCAAATTGGATTGGGGCGGTAGAGGGGTTGCGCCCAGGGCGTTTCCTTGAATTCCTGGTCGCCGAGCGGGCCTTGATTCTCGGCAAGGTAATCGAGGATCTTCGCCTTCATGTCGGGCGAGAGCTTCCAGAGGCCGTGCTTCTTGTTCATGGTCACCAGGGTCTCCTCCCACCGCTTGCGACTCAAGTGATGCTGAGCGATCAGCCGCGGCGAATGACAACCAATGCAATTGGCGAGGACGTATTCAAAACCCGGGTTCTGCTTGAGGCCCATGAAGGTCTGGACCGGCTCCTTGGCATTCTTCACCGCCGCTTTGTTCGCCTGTTCGAAGGTCTTGACCGCGGGTTTGGAAACTGCCGGCTTGTCCGCGGCCGCCGCGCCGCACACCCGGAGCAGCAACAAGGCTGCGACGAGGCCAACGCGGAGAACAATCCCACGGATGGCAAGGCCGACCCACGGATGAAGCAAAGGAGTGGCGCTGCCAAGCCCGGTGCGATGTTTGGTTTCTTCGGGCTGAAGTCCCGGCCGCACAAAGCACAGGGCTTCAGCCCTGTGTGCGATCCGCCGGTGATTGCGGCCTGAAAGGTCGCCCGCAACTTCACGACCGCAAGACGCGCGCGGACTTTCAGCCCGCATACCCAAATACCCGTGGAAGACAGGCCTGAAGGCCTGCCCTTCGTGCGCACGGGCCTTCAGCCCGCATTCAGAGGCCAATGCGACACGCACACCCGTGGCGCTCTCATCCCCGTCCTGCCGCGATTGGACCCTCTCCGTGTTCATTCGTGTTTATCCGTGGTTAAACAACCTTCACCGCAATGCGCTGCATGGCGTTGTTCAAATAGCCCTTGGGATTCCATCCCGGGACCAGCATGGGCTGCATGCGGCCCTGTCCGTCGGTCGCCCGCGCCCAGACTTCGTAGTAACCGCTCTTGGGAAAGGTCACGGAAGCGGTCCAGCGCTGCCAGGCGTAGGCGTTGGCGGGCTTCCGCAAGCGGGCCTGTTGCCAGGTCTGACCGAAATCCAGGCTCACGTGCACCGCTTTCACATCGCCGGAACCGGACCAGGCGTGCCCTCGCAACGCCAATTGGTCGGAGCGTTTCGCCACAATGCCCGAGGCCGGTCGCGTGATGATGGACTTGACCGGCATCTCCTCGATGATCTCCATGTCCTCCTCGGGCACGTCCGTCCCCGGAGCGACAGGATATCTCGGAACGCGATAGGAGGTCCCGGTCATCTTGGCTCCATCATGCACCTGGTCGCGCACCCAGATGCGCTTCAACCACTTGCCGCCCGTGGATCCCGGCCACCCCGGGCAGATCAGCCGCAATGGAAAACCATGCAGGGCCGGCAACGGCTCGCCGTTCATCTCCCAGGCCAGCATCGTGTGCTCGTCCAGGGCCTTGGCGATCGGAACGCCCCGCGAGATCGGCTTCTTTCGGGGATCGCGGCTCAAGTGAAGATCCTCGGACTCGTAACCGATGTAGACCGCCGAATCCTTGACGCCCGCCGCGTTCAGGACATCCCGCAAGCGCACCCCCGCATACTTGGAGCAGCCCACGGCGCCGAGCGTCCATTGGTTGCCCTTGGCCGGGGGATTGTAGCCGGCGCGTCCATTGCCGCCGCACTCGATCACCAAGGCCGCCTCGTGACGCTTGAAGCGGGACTCCAGATCGTCCATCGAGAGCGTCAAGGCCTTCCTGACCTCGCCGTCAATGGTCAAGGACCAACCATCCAGGCTGCGGGTCGACGCCCGTTCCGGCATGATGCCATTGTTGCGAACGAAATGCCGGCTGTTCGGCGTAATGTCGTCATCCAGTTCCGTGGCCACCGTCTCCGCGTTGATCGGCCGGTCATTCAGAAGACGCAGTCCTTCCTTCCCGGGAATCTTCGGAACGCCGCCATCCTGCCCCAACGCGACCGGAATCAATCCCTCCGGAAAATGCTCCGCAAAAGGAACCGGCATCCCCATGGCCGCAGAAACCGCAGCCAAGCCCGCGCCGCGCAGGAAACCGCGGCGATCCGTCGCCGCATCGTTCAAGATTTCTTCATCATTCATGAAGCTGACATGGTGCGGTGGATCACCTCACGGGAAAAGGGGTTTTTTGGCTGCCAACCCCGTAGCGCAGGCGTCCCGGCGCGTGTTTCAGATCCGGGCGGCGGGACGCCTGAGCTACGCAACGCTACTCCGGCTGCCCCAGCGCCGTGTACAACGCGAACTGCGCCTGATTGTAGTCCACGGCGCTGTCAAGGTAGAACTTGCGGGTCAGGGCCAGGGAATCAATTGCCTGCAGGACTTCGATCGGCAGTCCTTGATTCTCGTAGATCCGGGACTTGTTCAGCTTGAAGGACGTCTCGGCGCGCCCCACGGCGCTCCGGGCGATGGCCAACTGCCGCTTCCGGGAATTCGCGCGGATCGCGGCCTCCCGGACGTCCGCCGCGATCTTGTCCAAGACCTGGAGTTGCTCGATCTCCGCCTGCCGGAATCGTGATTGACGCTCCTTCGTTCGGGAGCGCGCGCCGAAGCCGAAGTTCTCCAACCGCCAGAAGACCATGGCGGAGACATCGTGCCGCTCCCCGCCCGATCCGAGCGACGAACCACCGCCGCCGCCAAAACCGCCGGCGCTGAGGCCCACCGCCACCTTGGGGACCAGGGGATCATACTTCGCCTGCCGCAACCGCTGCTGGGCGGCCTTGACCAAAGCCTCATTCTGACGGACTTCAGGCCGGTTCTCCAACGCCGCCAACAGCAGTTCAGACCCGCCGCGAGTCTCATCCGCCAAACTCACCAGCGCCTCGGGGCCCTCGGCCGGATCCAGCTCGACGCCCGCGCCCAATCGCAGCAACTCCGCCAACGCGACCGAACGAACCTGCAAGTCCTCCCTCGCCTGCTCCACGTTCCGGTCACGGACAAGTTTCTCGACCGCGGCGCGCGAAGCGTCGGATTCCAACCCCTGGCCGCTCTGCGCAAAACTCGCGGTGATGCGCGCCAGGTCGGCGGCGTTGTCGCGGGCCTCGATCGCAACGGCCAATTGGGCCTTGGCCCGGACCAGCTCGAAGTAGGCGACAGCCGCCTCAAGCGAGACGCGGTTCGTGGTCGCCGCGCTGCCGGCTTCGGCGGCGCGCTTGACCTGTCGGGCGGCCAGCGGCTCAAAAATGGCGTCAGCCAGGTTTGCGGTGATCGCGACACCCGGCCGCTGAACCGGTCCGGCCGCGACCGCGCCCGCTCCCAGTCCGGCAAACCCAGCCGAACGATTCACATCGCTCACCGCGCCAGTGCTGTTCTGCAGGCGTCCCTCGTGATGATCAACGCTCGCGCCCAGCGTGATCGTCGGGAGCAAAAGGACATTGGCGCGACGGGATTGCGCCACCGCCTCGTTCATGCGCTCGCGGGCCAAGGCGACCGTCGTGTTGTTGGCGTTCGCCAGGCGCAAGGTTGTGGCGAGGTCGATGGGCATCGGCCCAGCCTGCGACGTCCCGCCCCGGTCCTGCGCCAGGGACGCGAACGCGAAAGCGGTTGCCGCAGCCATGATTGCGATTCTCTTCATTTCAAATTCCAGATTTCGAATCTCAGATCTCAGGTTCACCCGCCTCAAACCGCAACCGGCTCCGACTTGGATTTCACGGTCGCGTAGACACAAGGCACCAGGAAAAGGGTGAGGAAGGTGGACGCCAGGATGCCGCCGATCAAAGCGCGGGCCAGCGGGACCATCGCCTCGCTGCCGGGAGCCAGGTTCATCGCCAGCGGCGCCATCGACGCCGCCAGGACCAGCGACGTCATGACCACCGGTCGAAACCGGACACAGGCCGAACGCCATGCCGCCTCCGCGACCTCCATGCCCTGGCGACGAAGTTGATTGGCGTAGTCGACCAGCAGGATGGAATCGTTCACCACCACGCCGATCATCATCAGGGTCCCGATGACGGACTGGATGTTGATGTTGACGCCGGTCAGCCAAAGCGAGCCCAGCACGCCGGCCAGGCCCAAGGGCACGGCCAACATGATGATCAGCGGATCGATCACCGAACGGAACTGAGCCATCATCACCAGGTAGACCAGGATGGCCGCGGTCAACAAGCCCCACCCCATGGTGGAGCCGCCCTCCTTCATCTGGGTGACCGGCCCGCGCAGGGTGACGCCAACGCCGAGATCGAAATCCATTTCCGCGACGGCCGCCTCCACATCCCGGGCCACGGACCCGAGGTCCCGCCCCTCAAGATTCACATACACATCCGAAACGCGGGAAATGTTGTAGTGGGCGACCTCGCCCGGGATGTTGACCCGCCTGATCTCCGCCACCTCCGAAAGGGGAATCGTGGTCGGCCCCTCTTCCGTGGTCACGGACAAGGGCAGATTGCGAAGCTCATCCAGCGAATCAACCTCGTTGTCCTCGTATTGCACGCCGATGAAGAAATCCACGCCGCTCTTCGGATCCACCCAGATCGTCGGAGCATATCCCACGCTGGAGGAGAAGGCCGTCACGACATTCTCGGCCACATCTTTCTGCGAAATGCCGAAGTAGGCGGCGCGCGTGCGATCCACCTGCACGTCGAACTGCGGGTAATCCAGCGACTGGGCGATCTGCACGTCGGCCGTGCCGGGAATCCGCTTCACCCGCTCCACGATGCGCTCCGCCGCGGCGCGCGTGGCGGCCGTCGTGCCGGCGGAGACCTGCACATTGATCGGCGCCGCAACGCCCTCGTTCAAAGCCGCGTTGATGATGCCGCCCGTGACAAAGAAGAACTGCTCCTGCGGGAACCGCTCCGCCAGTTTCGTCCGCAGCGATTCCACATAATCGCGAGTCGAAGTCTTCCGCCCCTGCTGATGCAGCGTCACCACGAGGAAGGCCGTGTCCGGACCGGCGTTGGGACTGAGAATCGTGGAGAAACCCGCGCCCTTGCCGAGCGGCAGGCCGATGTTCGCCATGATGGTCTCGATCTCGCGCTCCGGAATCATCTCCTTGATCGTGTCCTCGATCTTCACCACCAGCTTCTCCGTCTCTTCCAGTCGCGTGCCCGGCGTGGTCTTGATGCGGAGTTCGAACACGCCGGCGTCCACGTCCGGGAACAGCTCCGCCCCAATCCGCGGATACAACAGCAACGAGGCCGCGAACACGACCGCACAACCGCCGATCACCGGCAACCGCATCGCCAGGGCCTTCTTCAACCAAACGGCAAAAGCTCCAGTCGGCTCCCCGGCCGTCGCTTCGGCCGCCTTGTCCGCGCCCCCCTTCAACATCCGCGAGCAAAACGCCGGGATCACCGTCATCGCCAGGAAGTAGGACGCGCCGATCGTGATGCAGGCCGCCAAGGACAAAGGCTCAAACAGGAAACGGATCATCCCGGTCAGCGAAATGACCGGAATAAAAACGGCCAGGGTCGTGATCGTGCCGGCGAGAATCGGCGTGGCGACCTCCTCCGCCGCCTCACGAACCGCGTCCATGCGCGGCTTGCCCATGTTCAGGTGACGCACGATGTTCTCGACCACCACGATGCTGGCATTCACCACGCTGCCCACCGCCAACGCGATCCCCCCCAAGGTCATGACGTTGATGTTGTTGCCGGTGAAATAGAATCCCAGGACGCCGATCAGGATCGAAAGCGGGATCACCATCAGCACGGCGACCGCGGGCATGAGGCGGCGCAGGAACACCGCGATCACAATCGCGACCAACAGCGCCCCGAGCCCCACCTGGAACTTCAGGCTGCTGATCGCATTGCGGATGTAGCCGGACTGGTCGTTGACCAGGGTCACCTCGGCGGCCTCCGGTATGTCGCCGCGCTCCTTCATCCTCGGCACCTCCGCCTTCAATCCCTCGCGAATGCGATCGACGACCTCGATCGTGTTCTCCCCCGGCTCGCGGAGCAAGGGGCAATAGACCGAGCGACTGCCGTTCACGCGGACGATGTTGTATTGCAGCGCCGCGTCGTCCTTCGTGTAGCCCACGTCGCGGATGAAGACCGGCTTCCCGTCGCGGATGGCGATCGGGATTTCATCGATATCCTTGGGCGTGGGCAGCGTGTTGACGGGGTGAACCTGATACTCGGTCAGCCCCATCTTCATCGTGCCGCCGGCGAGGACGAGGTTGGATTCCTGCACGGCTTTGACCACATCGCTGGCCGAAACGTGATGCGCGCGAAGCTTCTCCGGGTCGACATAGATCATCATCTGCCGGAACTTGCCGCCGAAAGGATGCGGAATCTGCACACCCTTGAGGCCGCCCATTTTGTTGCGCACCGCGTAGTAGCCGATCTTGTAGAGCTCGGTCTCGCTCAACCCCTCGCCGGCGATGGAAGCCAGCACAACGGGGAGATTCCCGGGTTCGCTGCGCAATGTGAACGGCCATTCAATCCCGGGCGGCAGGTGAAACATGTCA
>Ga0181588_10003630_pt1 | contig 12876 bp, 8 predicted proteins | sample 071ome_26_FD_148607 | JGI IMG/M metagenome (GOLD analysis project Ga0181588, IMG submission 148607) | Coastal salt marsh microbial communities from the Groves Creek Marsh, Skidaway Island, Georgia - 071409BT metaG (spades assembly) | ecosystem: Environmental > Aquatic > Marine > Intertidal zone...
TAAAGTTGAACAACGGCGAGAAGAACGGGAGCTCGTCTTCAACGAGCGAGAAGAAGAAAAGCGCGAAAAGACGAGTCACGTACGCGGCTGGGACCGACGAAGGGTTCGTTGGAAGTCCAGTGAAAGCATTGAACCAAACCGTGTATTACTCGGACGAAGAGTAAATTCGAATATTCTCCTCTTTGTCTTTTGAACATTTTATGAAAGAAACTTTCCGCTTTGTGAACATATTTTGGAACTGCTAATACAAACAAATTACTACTACGACTATTACTACTACTTTTTACAGCTTACCTTGAAACTTCTTTCGCATCTCTTCCAACTCTCGCTTCTCGAGCTGCTTCGCGCGCGCCAACTCTTTTTCTATTTCTTTCCTCTTTTCTTCTTTAGCCTCTTCGTCTTCCTCGTCGGCGATTTCAGTCAGCAGCGCTCGGAACGCTTCCTTGGCCAAATCGAACTCGCCTTCGTCGAGAAAGATGCGCCCTTTCAGCATTTCAGCCTTGAAAGATCTCCGATCTTCCGGGATTTTCTCCAAGTTTTTCTTCGCGGCGGTGTAATCTCTTAATTTTTTCGCCGTTACTGCTGCGTTTAAGAGAACAGTGTTTCTTAAAGAGACGATCCGAGTTTCGTTCTTTTCTTCTTCTTCTTCTTCTCCTTCGAGCAACGCTCGAGAGGCGAGTTGATTCAATTTTTGCGCCACGCTTTCGTACTTTTCCAACGCCTCGATGAGCATACCGTTTTTAAACAGCGCATTTGCATCCATCTTCAAATCCTCGCCGTCTTTGATGCAAACGGCGACGGCGTCGCTGTACCAATTGACAATCTCATCGAAGCCCGTCAAAGTGCACTCAAACGTAACTTGCGCGAGTCGAAAACCGTTCCCCTCGGCTTCATCGTTCTCAACGTCTCGAGATACTAATTCAGATAACGAATCTTTCAATATGTGCGAGTCTAAGTACGCGTGCATCCTTTCTTTTCGTTGTTTGCGCGCAAACGCCGTCCTTTCTTCTTCTCGCACGTCTACAGTCACGCGAATGGTTTCGCCCACGCACGCTGTTCGGAGCGCGGTTTCTAAAGCGCGTGGCATTTCTCCCGACGCTAATCGAAAAGAAAAGTTTTCGCCAATTTGCTGCTCATCATTTCCATTTTCGTCGCTACCTACTATTCTTGTAGTCCCTGATGTGGTTTCTGCGCTCGCGGAGAGATTGGCGATGTACACTTTCGTATCTTGCACCGGAGAATCGCTCGGAAAGCTCTTGGACGGATCGCTCTTTTGCAAAACCGTTTTAATGACTTTTCCGTCTCCAAAACAGTCTCTCGCGCTCACCCAATCGACCAAATGGACTTCAATCGCGACGTAGTCTACGAAATCGTAAGAACTTTTGTTATTTTTACGTATGGCATCGATAACCTTTCCTATCTCGTGGTGCCCTCGCGGGAGCGCGAAATCGAGGAACCGTTCTTTCGGAACGAACGCGACCGACGTCTCTTTCTTTCGCATCGTTCGCACCAAAGCCATCATGAACCTTTCGTAGGAATCTTTCTTGCTTTCGTGTCTTTTCAAAACGAACGTGTGGTCGTTATTTTTAGCATTCATGTCGTTTATCCTCAGAGAAACTTCTGAAAAATCAGAAGGCGTCTCCCAACTTTCACCCGTCGCCACGACCGTCTTCAAAACGGCACATCTCGATCGTCCTTCGTCTTCTACTTCTATTCCCACCGTTTCTACTTTTCCATTTTTTGTATCGTCGTCGGTTGCATTTTTCTCGTACGTGGACAGCTCGTAAATCTCGATGATCTCGAATGCTTCGACTAAACGCGCTTCGCACAGCAACTTTGCGTTCGCGTCGACGCGCTTAAAAATCTCTCGAAACGTATCGCATTTTGTATTCATCGACGGATGTTTAAACGCCGCGTGCGCTTTCATCTCGATTCTGAGCACATCGCCGCTAACGTGTCTCTTCTCCTCTGAGGTAGTACCCATCCTCCTCGAACGTCTCTCCGCCTCTGCCGCGAGCGCCAAACTCGCTCCTCTCAACTGAAACCCGTCGCTCGTTCGATTCGGATTGGCGTCTACGCGAGCGAGGAGTAACTTCTTACCAATTCCATCGCTTCTGTCTTTCTCGGTCGTCGATAAGTTATCAAATAACAATTCTGTGTCTTCTTTTTCCTTTGTCGTCCAGATCTTTGCTCGGTACGCGACAATTTTTTCTCTGTTTCTTCTTCTTCCTCCTCTTTCGTCGTCGTTCGTTCCGTCGTCAGCGGAAGAGAGAGCGAGAGGAAGGAAAACGCATTCCTCTTCTTCTTCTTCTTCTTCTTCGTCTCCTTTTTCTCGCCGGCTTCGGCGCACTCTCACGTCTCCGCTTCGCCTGTGCATTTCGAGCTCGCAGAGTAGTTTCGTCTCTCTGCTCTCCGCGTTATTCTTCAGTCCACCGCCGCTTTTATTACCATCACCACCGAGGAGCAGCGCTTCGTCGTTCGTCACGAACGGTTTCACTTGCGCCAGCGGTAGAATGTCGTTACGCCCGTCGCGGTCGAAAAAACGTTTCCTTCTTCCGACGGAAGCGCACTGCTCGAGAAACGCTCGCATGATGATGATGATGATGTGCGCGCGCGCAGGAAAAGAGGAGAAGGAGGAGAAGATGAATTCGTCGTCGTCGTCGTCGTCGTCGTCGACGACGTGACAATAATATTTGACTTTTTCTCGCGCGCAAATAAAAAAGTGAAGAAGAGAAGAAGAAGAAGAGAGCTTTCGAACTGCTGCTGCTGCGTGCAAATCTATATGCGCTTTAATAATAAGAGTTTAAAACGATCGTCCACGCCGAGGTTTTCTACATTCTATCGACTACTCGAGACTCTCTTCTTCTTCTTCTTCTTCTTCTTCTTCGTCTTCTTCGTCGAATCCTAAAAGACTCCAGTCCAACATCCGAAGCGTCTGCTGCGCAACCGCGCCGGGATGGTTGCGGTCCTCTGTTTCTTCGGTTTCATCATCCGTCCCGACGCTGCGATCGCTTTTACTCGGTCGGACGAAACTAATGAGAATATCCGTATCGTATTTCTTTTCTAATCTGTGCGCGTACATGGATATCGTGACTGAACGAGTGGAGTCGTTGCCGTCTTCGTCCTTCGACGGGACGAGACAGTTTCTTTCCTCGGCGAAGGAGATCCACTCGCACTTATTTTTCACGTAATCGTCCTCTTCTTCTTCTTCTTCTTCTTCTTCTTCGTTATCGTCGTCGTCGTTGTCGTTCGTGTTATCTTTTTTTGATTGTTTTTCTACTCCTTCCTCTTCTTCCTCTGCTTCGTCTTTCGGTAACGTCAGCGATAAGTCCTTCATTTTCTTCGTCACCTCTTCCTTACTGTTTCCCGCCGCGCCGCGCACGTAAAACGCCCGGCCGTCTACGAATACCGCGCGTAGCTTCTCTTCTTTTCCAGACGACGAGAGTTCATACCTCCAATCCTTCGTAGCGACAACACTTTCACTCGAACTCGAACTCGAACTCGTCGCGTCCATCAACTCTTTCAAGTCTTCTAAATAAAACTTTGCCAAGTTGTCCTCTTCTCTCGTCTCCTCGGAGTTCACTCCAGTCACGTCGTCGCCCACGCGTTCGACAATCTCCACGCATATCATCGCCGGTGACTCCGAGTCGAAATCGCTAAACATCTCTTGGTTATCCGGCACCGGTCGATAATCGGACACGTCCAGCCATTCCAGAGGTATCAGCGCGCTCATGCAGTCGCCAAATAAAGGCAACTGTTTGTATTCTTTCGTTTGTTGTTGTTGTCGGTGTGGTGCGGTCGCTTTTGTCGTCGGGGGAGCAGCAGCAGAAGCAGAAGCAGAAGCAGCGGAAGCAGAAGCCGTCGGTGAGACCATCGCGGACTTTCTTTCTTTACGCGTAAACCAAACGCACTCTTTTTGTGATGCCGTGGACGCCGCGCTCTCCGCTACTGCTACTGCCACTGATGATGAATGAACAACGGTATTTTGTTCGACGCGTTCGGGTTTCTTCGTTTTGATATTTAGGGTTTGAGAGGAGACCCTAAACTCTAAAAACGAGAAAGGCAAGAAGTTAGCTTCGCCCTAAAACTCCTCACATAACACACGAAAAGAAAAGAAAAACGATGCCGAAGAAACGTCGAGCTAACGGGAGAAACAAACCCTCCGGGGCCAGAGGACACGTAAGTTACATCGAACGAATAGTTTTTCACGCGTAATCGATCGCGTCGACCGTTTTTATCGGTCGCGTGGTGATGTTTATTCGCGCAATCTTTGCCCGATTTCCCGTCGCGCCTTTCAAACCCGGAAAAAATGAGAAAAAAAACGGGTTTTGGGGAAATCGCGCGCACCCTCGCGAAGGGCGATGCGACGTTTGATACCCATTTGTTGCGAACGAAACTAACTCTATTGATATTTTTTCATTCACTTATCCACAGGTCAAGAGAGTATTTTGCGAATCTAGCGGTGCGTTGGTGCCAAAAGACAAGGCCGTGAAGAGGTTCATCGTCAAAAATATGGTTGAATCTGCAGCCATTCGCGATCTCCAAGAAGCGTGCGCGTACGAGACGTATACTTTACCGAAGATGTACAGAAAGGTGCACTACTCCATCTCTGCTGCGATTCACAGCAAAGTTGTGAGAGTGCGATCCAGAGAGGCGAGAAGAATCAGAGAACCGCCTCGTAGAGCACCGAGAAAACAAGAGAAGTAAATGGCTCTCTTTCTTGTTGGGTGACTGTTGCGTTCTTATGAGATGTAACAACCAACAAAATGCGGGGGGGTATTGTCATCTATTGTAATGTTTAGCTGGAGAGAATAAGAGACTTAGAAGAAGATGCGGAATATACTCGTGAAGTTTAGTAGCTTGTTTTAATATACGCATGTAGTTTACTATAATATAATTCTTGACATCTATCGCGGTGCAAACGGAGCAAGTTGGTTTTTAATACTCGGCGTCAACGATGTTCGGCGATCTCAGAGGTACCATAGCATCTACAGTGGGTTCCGCTAAGAGCGTTTCTGGCGCCACGTACTTCGGGACTCCGCCTCCAAAATCTCTGCTCACGCCGCCGTGGATAAAGTCAGCGCCAAATATGGACCACGTGCCGATAGTTATGACCGAAATAACCGCTATTAAAGGCGCAAACGACACCGTGGACGTTACGGCGAGCTTTAGAAGTTCGCCCGCGCGCGTCGGAAATCCCTCCAAACCTTCGCTATTTAACAGTCTCGATTTTTTCAGCTGGTCGTCTTCTTCTTTGTTTGCCCCGCCGCTTCTCTCGCCGTCCCGCTGCTGCGCGAACCTCGGAGGAGGCTTCGGCGCCGCGTCCGACGAGGCAAACGGAGATTTCACCGCTTTCGCCACGTTTGCAAACGGATTGTTACTGCTCGATCCTACTCCTTCGTCGTCGTCGCTTTTTATGTCCGAAGCATCTTTGATGCCTCTTTTTTTCAACTCTTCAGCAAACGACATCGAAACATCACCTGAAGAAGAAGAAGAAGAAGAAGAAGAAGACGCGTCGTTTTCACTCGTCTCGTTGCCATCACCTCCTCTTGCCTCTTCATCATCACCGCTCGATGATGATGATGATGATCGTACGACTACGAGCATGGATTTTCTACCGCTCATTCTTCTGCTGCTACATCTGTTCGTGTTGTTGATGCTTTGATATCGTTCTGTTGTTGATGAGGATGATGACGACAAAAGATACGAATTTTTCTTCTTCGAGTGACTTTGTCGACAACAAAGCGCGACGCGTCTGGAAGAAGAAGAAGAAGAAGAAGAAGAAGAAGAAGAAGAAGAAGAAGAAGGGCCGCTCAAGGCGGCGGGCCGCCGAGTGCAGCAAACGAGGTTAGCTCGTTGCGCGACAAACATCATTTTGTTCTCGTGTTCTTATATCGTTGTTATTGTTCTTTTATGTCTTGTGTGCACTAAAATTCTAAGGAGGCAATTCGACGACAATTTTTCCTTTTTTCGAAGCGTCTCCGAGCGCCTTAAAAGCTCTCTCGACGCTCTCCAAGCCGACGAAGGATTCACCTCCTTCTTCGTCCCCGGCGTAAACTTTCACGGAGAGTAAACCCTTGTCGACGAGATACTCGATCAAATTCGTGGCATCGCGATCGTTCGTGTTGGCGTAACCCCATTCGTATCCCATGTCGTATTGAAGTCGAGCGAAAGTTTTCTCCCGCAAGAGCTCTACAGACGCTTGCGCGGCGCCGCGAAGGACGCCGGATTCGCCTATGAGTTGCGCCATGTCACCGTGTAAGGTGATGTACGTCCCCGTGCCTTTTTTCAGCGCTTTTGTGGCCTGGAACTTCGTTTTCGAGGTGCCGACGGTATCGATGGCGACATCGAATGAAGGTTCGGCTTCGTCGACAAAGCGCGAATTCTTCGCCGTGAAGTTCTGGCCTGCCTCGTTGTTTGATTTGCTACTACTACTGCTATCGCTACTATCACTGTTACTAGTTCCACTACTACTACTAATAATAATATTACTGTCTTTTTTCTTCTTGTTTTCGTATCCAATCACTCTCTCGACGCCAACGTCTTCCTTTAACATCTGCTCGCTCGCTTTCCCGGCGGTCGCAACCACCGTCGTCGCGAAACCGCTTCTCAAAGCTATCCTCGCCACGCACTCTCCGACCGCACTCCCACCGCCAAACACCAAAATCCTCTTCGGATCTTTCCTATCCACGCACCCAGTCGTTCTCAAGCACGCGTACGCCGTGTACGCCGCAAAAGGTATCGCGCACGCTTCTTTGTGCGTCAACCTTTTCGGTTTTTTCATCAACTGTCTCCGGTCGACGAGGACGTACTCCGCCATCGTCCCGTTCTTAAAATCCGCCGCGGATATCGCTCCAAACACCTCGTCTCCGATTTCAAACTTTCCTCTTCTTCTTCGTTCCCCGCTGCCGTCGCTGCTGTTGTCGTTGTCGTGTTTCCCTCCAAGTTTAACGATTTCGCCGCTAAAGTCTTTCCCCAATCGAATACCTTTGCTTTTCGAGGAAGAAGAAGAGAGCAACGGAGAGAGAAACTTGTCCAAATACCCGCGCGAAACTTCCACGTCCAGAGGGTTCACCGAGAACGCTCGAACTTTCACCAAAACCTTATTCGGGTCGGAAATGTTTTCGTGCTCCAGACGATCGCTGGTAACGACCACGTGTTTGTTCAGAAGAACCCGCCGCTCATCTTCTTCTTTCGTGACGTATTCTTTCAGAACGACGTGCTTCCCGTAAAAGCGTCGGAGAAGTTGATGATGATGATGACGATGAGAAGGAGGACGAGGACAAGGACGACGAAGTGCAAAAACCGCCTCCGACGAAGAAACAGAAGCGTCGAGAAGGAAGGAGTGGTGGTGGTGGTGGTAGCACTGCCGAGCGGCGCGACGCATGCGTGCTTTAATTTATTGTCGCGCGCGCTCTTTTGTTCGTGTGTGTTGTGAGTTTTCCACTTTTTTTCTGACGACGAAAAAACGTTTGCGAGTGTGTGTGTGTTGCGTTTGGGTGTTTCTGTCTTGAAAACTATATACTCCTGTGTTAGCTTTAATTAAAATTTCTGCGCGTGTGCGTTACGGATGCGATGACAAAAGTCGATTTTTTACTCGGCTTGTTGTTGTTGTTCTTCCGCGGGCGCGGGCGCAGGAGCGCGTTCGTTCTTGACCAAGTTTTCGGCGCCTCTGATGATCTTCATGCTGACGATTTCGTCGTCGACTTTCATGTCTCTCAACAACTCTTGGTTATCGACGACGTAACCAAAGATGGAGTATCTTCCGTCCAAAATGTTCGTACCAGACGGCGTCAACTCGGATTCTCTCAGCAAGAAGAAGAATTGAGAGCTCGCGGAGTTGTTGTCGGCTTCTCTTCTGGCCATGGCTAAGGTGCCAAAGGCGTTGAACGGTAAGACTGGTTGTTCGCGATACATGCCGTTTTCCTCAAACGTGAAATCGTACTCCGGCGCTTTTTTCTTCATGAACGAACTTTCCGGCATAATTTCCAACGGGACGGTGCGTTCTTTACCCGTGGCTGGATCGATGTAGCCGTCCACGCCTTTTGGCGCGTTTTCTGGTTTCCCAGATTGGACGACGAAACCGTCGGATCTTTGGATTTTCATCCCGTCGTAAAATTTCTTCTGAATCAAATCCGTAAAGTTCCCAGCCGAGACGGGCGCATTGTACCCATCCAAGACGATCGTGAGTTTACCCCCCGGGTTCACCGCGTTGTCTTTAATTTTTACTTCCATTTCAACCGTAGCTCGCCCTTCCAATCTCGGCAACGTCGTGTCGTACGGCGCCGGCACTTGGTACGGAAACTCGTTCACCAACGCCTCCTCAATCTTCGTAACCAAACTCAAACATTTTTGCTGCGCGACGGGCACCTCTTGCTTATCTTTGTTAGCGACGATCGTTTGGAAATCTTGCAACTCCGTCGCTAAATCTTTCAAGTACTGTCTCACCTCGTCTTTCTTCGCCGGCGCCGTTTTGTCCACTATTTTGTTCGCGTCGTTCTTGACGATTTTCAAAGACTTGTTCACGCTATCCTCGACTCCAGAGAACTTCACCCCGGGGACTCTCAAATCGTCCGAAATCGATTCCAACGCTTTTTGCACCTGTCTAATTTCTTTGCAATCGATTGGGAGTGCGTTTCTCAACAACGCCCGCGCGTTCGTCACCGGGTTCGCCTGTAAACCAGCGAGTTCAGATATCGACGGATTACTACCGTAGCTCAGCTCGTACGCCTGCGCGACATCCACCAAAGCGCCTTGCGTCATCGTCAGCGACAAGCCCAACGCCGTCGTCGCGGAGACGATTTTCTTCGCCATCGTTTTCTTCTCGCTTTGGTGGTATTCCTCCTCGCTCTCGTTGTTGTTGTTGCTGATATTATTCGTCGCGTTGTTTTTGCCAGCAAAGCATTTCGTCGCTGGTGACGACGACGACGACGACGACGACGATGGTTTTCTTCTCATCGTCGTCGTCGTTCCTTTCTTACTTTTGCCGATTTCGGTAAAAGAAGAAGAAGAGGTGGTGGTGGCAGAACTCATCATCATTTCTCTCGATCGTTGATGATGTTGATTTGTTGTTGTTGTTGATTTGTTGTTGTTGTGCGCGCACTCGGGGGAAGTGAAGAAGGTATATCCAACACGCGAAGAATGAATAATCGTGGGGAAGAAGAGGTAAAATAAAAGAGAGCAGAGAGAGAAAAGACAGAAAGAGAGACAAAAAAAACTGCGAAAAACTCACAAAACACACACAGAGAGAGACACACAAAAAAAAAGGAACACACACACCACACACTAACACACAAAAGCGAAAAACGCGCCTAAAAAAAAATCGTCGTCAACAACATCCATCATCATCACCATCATCAATCATCATGCGCGGAGGCGGCGGTAGTGGCGGCGCGCGAACGAACGATACCGTTCCTGGAACGACGAGGTCTTCTTCTTCATCATCTTCTTCTTCTTTAAGCGAGAGTGATAATAAAAACGTGTTTGATTGCCTTCGCGCCATTGAAAAAACGTTTGGGAACAACGAACGTTTTACGATTGGTGATTTACACAGCGTCGTTCCGGAATTTCCCGGCGGCGTTCTCGGGTTACGGAGAACCGTGTTTGTGGCCGCGTCGAAGGTGGACGCGCTGGTGGAGACGACGACGACGACGACGACGACGACGACGACGGCAAAAAATGCATCGGCGACGCTACATGAAATAGAGGAAGAAGAAGAAGCACAAAAAGATGTGAAAAAATACGAGGTGGTGTTTTCCTTTCCGAGACATTGTCGATCGGTTTACATGGCGCGAGATGCGGCTTTTCGCGCTTCTTTGCTGAGAAGACGAACGTTTCGCGCGTTCTACACGTTTTTACGCGTGACTTTTAGCGTCATGTTGGTTGTTTCGGTTATCATCGTTGCTCTGGCGTTAGTGGCGATGCTCATATTAGTATTGGCAAACGGTCGAGGAGATAATCGAGGTGGGGGAGGAGAGATTCCTTTGTTTATGAATCCTGGGTACGGACCAGGCCCTGGTGGAGGTGGGGGAGGAGGTAACATGGATGGATTCTGGATGTATTTGTACATGAGAGATATCATGTGGCTTTCGTATTGGGATGATTTGGAACGCAGACGCGTGTATTTGAACGGGGACATTTACAACAACGCGAACGTAGTGACGGGCGTCCCGGTAAAACCATCCGGTGGAAGAGGAGGAGGAGGAGGAGGAGGAAGAGGAGGAGATGACGACGACGATAATGGCAATAATAGTTACAACAATAATCGCAGTACTTTCCCGGACCCGGAAATGTATCGCCGGTTGATGATTGCGGAAGAAGACGACCACGACGACGATATCGTCGATAAAAAGAAGGAGCTGTCGTTCATCGAATCGATTTATGCGTTTGTGTTCGGGAGAGGCGATCCGAACGAATTTTTAGAACACGAACGGTCGAAAGCGATCTCGCAGCTGCTTCGCGCGAACCGAGGCGTTGTTTTTGCCGAGCAGCTGGCCGCGTTTACGGATGCATTCTTGCTCTCAAAGAAGGATCGAAGAGGTATGCGAGGAGGAGGATCTCTTTTCGCCTCTTTTTTTAGTGGAAACAGACGCGATGTGAAGAAAGACGACGCGTCGCGCAGTTTAGACGACCGCGAAGAGCGACAACACGAAGGATACGTGCTGAGAATCCTGGAGCAGTTTCACGGACACGCCGAGTCCGACGACTACGGAAGATTGATCTACATCTTTCCGTCTTTCCAAGTCACGGCTGAAGAGAACAAAACGGATGCACAAATCGCAAAGTTTGCGCCCCCGCCAATCCCACCACCGATTTATGAAAAGCAAAAGCCAGTGTTCGAGTACGGAGTGAAAGGTCCGTTAGTCGTATTCACTGGAATATTCAACGTGTTTTTGTTGTTTTTGTTTTATCGCGTCGGCGGGTTGGATTTTAAAGCGCCAAGACGAACAGTCACGAGAGCGCAATTACGACGATCGATGGGAAGGCGTGGGGGACAGTTTTCAGAGGCACAAAACAAGCTCTTGACTGCGGGACCAGACGACGAGGAAATCATAATCGAGCAACCTCCTGCTCTCGTGGCTTTCTTTGAGATTTTTCCGAAGCTCGCCCAATGGATGTACAAGCCGTTCGTCTACTACGCCATATTTTTCTTCACGGTTCCTTTGATCCGCGCGTTTTTTATTCAACGAGAAAACAAAGCGATAGCGAGACGAAACGCGATGCGCAAAGTGAGAGCCAAAGAAGCGTTGTTGATGTGCGTGAAAGCGTGCGAGGAGAAGAGAGACTTGGCTGAGCGAAAACAGAAGCGCAAGAGCGTTTTCACCGAAAACGGGTCCGTATCAAACGTATAAAGTAGAAACAACAATAAATCTATCAAAATAGATTCGCGCGCAGCACGCACAGCACATTTAGTGAAGACTATAGCATAAAAAAGATAGCAACAGTAGTAGTAGTATACGTTTATATTATATTATAAGAACTTCAAAAGAAGGAAGAAAGTACCTTGGAACGCCAAGTTGATGAAGATGAAGTTGATGACCACCTTCGGACCGCCCAAAAACTCGATGAAGTAGTTCAACTGTCCGTATTCTGAGTTCTTCTCCATTTCCTCTGCGCCGGTTAAATCGGTTCCAAAACTCGCGTAATCCTCCCCGTCTCTGTTCTCCGCGCCTAACCTGATCACAGATTGATTAAACACGCGAAATCGGTTGTTCTTTCGCAACTGAAATCCGTCCACGTACGTTCCGTTGGTCGATCCCAAATCCGTGACGTACAACTTGTTTCTTTCCATTTCGAGTTGGCAATGCACGCCGGAAACACACGGTAACGGGACGCTCACGTCAACACCATTACCTTTGTCTCTTCCAACGATTAAAACGTCGCCGTTTTTCAAGTTAATCTTACTCAAACGCTTCCTCGACGTCGAGGAGTCTGGCGTTAACGTCCACTTCGCGGTGCTCGTATCTTTTGCTTCCATCAAAGCCGCCGCAGCTTTCGAGGACACTCTCTCCTTGATTGCCGTGTCGAAGTCTCGCTCACCTTGCGCAGCTTTAGTCATTTGCACCGACTTGGACTGTTTCAACATTTTCGCGAACGGGTTCGAGGTCTCCGTCGATCCTTCCTCCTCTTCCTCTTCTTCTTCGTACGCCGGCGTCGCGGCTTTCTTTTCGGGCATTTTCAACTTCGGGATGGAAAACTTCGGAATCAAATTCTCCGCCGCGGATGAAAACCCTTTGTTGTTCGTTTCCATCTCCTCTTCCATCTCGTCCACGGTGTTGTCGTAGTTCACGTACTCCGTGTCGCCTTCGTCTCGACTGATGAATGCTGGTTTTTTCATTCCTTTCTGCAACATCGTCTTGAACGGGTTCGCGTTCTCGTCGTCGTAATCCGTCGACTCTTCCGGATACAAATCGTCGTCTCCATCGCCGCCGCTATCCTCGCTCTCGTCTCTGGATTTCTCCAAAACTTGCGAGGCTTTCTGTTTCAAATCGTCGAAAAAAGCGGACGTTTTTAATCCATCGCTTCGTCCTCCTCTTCTCTCTTTTCTTCCGAACACCGGCGCCGAGGAAGTGAAGGAGAAAGAGGAGGAATTCTTCTCGGTGGACGACGACGACGACGACGACGCTTTGGCGTCAAAGTGAGTGCTCGCACCAGCAGTCACCATCGTCGTTGCCGCGCGCGAAGTTGATAACGCAACAAACATCGCTCGCGGGTTTTATTTAAAGTGCTCAAAGAGTTTTGAGGGACGCGCGATGCGTTTACAGATGGAGAAGAACAGTGGACGCTGTGAGAGAGACAAAAGAGAGACCACAAACACACTCACACGCAAAAAAAAAAAGATACGAAGAGAGAGTCTCGTCGTGTCAACAACTTCAA